>Ga0233416_10000698_pt1 | contig 10391 bp, 6 predicted proteins | sample Sediment_Towuti__2_FD_188638 | JGI IMG/M metagenome (GOLD analysis project Ga0233416, IMG submission 188638) | Sediment microbial communities from Lake Towuti, South Sulawesi, Indonesia - Sediment_Towuti_2014_0_MG | ecosystem: Environmental > Aquatic > Freshwater > Lake > Sediment | place... | reverse complement strand
TCGAATGCCAGGATGATAGGATTTCAGCCGTAGAAATATCTCCGGCGGGGCTGATGGATCTATGCTCGCCTTGTTCCGTGGCGTAAAATCGAATTGACCCAGATCGGATACCAGATATCTCGGACCCTTACCATGGGTACGCTTGGGAGAGTAACCCAACCCAGAACACACATCCAGGGCAGTGACGAAGGTGACTTTTGAATGCCGGGGAACGTAGAGATAGACCTCGTTACTGAAATTTGTTACATCGGGGATACCACCGCTGCCTGGTAAGCGTAAACGTGGCTGGTGCCTGCCAGAAGAAAGATAATTCTTTCCAAAGGCAATATTATTGAAATTGCCGTGTGGATCAACTTGAGCCGGACGGAAAAATTCTTTTGGAGCTAAACGAGGTAAGACATCTGCCACAGCGCGAACGAATCCAACACTCAGCATGGATTGGTCAAGCCACAGGCTCTCGACCCGACTCAAACCAAGTGGAGCAGGATGACGGCAAACGCTTTGACCAATCGCTGAGGCGAAATATAAGTTGGGCGCATGGGTATGCCGGGCGAGTAAATATGCCGCTGCTACCAGGGGAGTCGCCAGCCCCTGGGCGACAATCTCGCCATCTGTGATTTGACGGGCAATACAAACGACCATCATTTCATCGGCAGTTACTTCCATAAAGTTATCCATTTACTAGAGACGAAGCATAACTGGCAAGAATCTGCTCAAATATCGATGTGTCAATGTTTCCGCCGGAAATTATCAAGACCGCTGGTCGTGCCTGAATTTTATTTGAAAGTATAGCTGCCAATGTTGTGGCTGCAGCCCCTTCAATACGCTCGTGAAAGCGTTGCCAGCAGACAGCGATGGCTGTTTTTATTTCTTCTTCGGTAACCAGGATGATATCGTCGACATACTTCTTAACGAGCGGAATGGTCACTGAGTTTTCTTCCACCGGTCCTGAAAGCCCGTCTGCCAGACTTGGCAATTCGATAACCTTATCCTGGGTTCCTTTATAAAAGAGCGAGTGTAAAAACGGAGAAACCGTGGATTGAACCGCCACCAGACGTGGGGGCAAGGGCAGATTGGATAACCCTGCTCCAATGCCTGAAACCAATCCCCCACCCCCAGCCGGAACAATCCAGGTAGCTTTATCGAGTTGTGGATATTCATCAAGGACCTCGCTAGCGATCGTTCCCTGTCCTGTGATGACCTGCCCGTCATTATAAGGAGACACCCAGATTAATCCTTCTGTATGAGCAAACTTAAGAGCTTCTCGCTCTGCTTCGCCATACCCACCTTTCACAAGGCGTATCTCTGCACCTAATTCACGCATTGCTTCGATTTTTGAGGGAGACCCATGTTCTGATACAAAAACCGTAGTCTTAGCGCCCACAATCTTGCCAGCTAACGCCACCCCTTGACCATGATTTCCTGCTGAAGCGGTTACCAAACCTTGGTCAACTTCCCACTTTTTGAGTGATAGGATTTTATTCAGGGCACCGCGCGCTTTAAATGACCCGGTTACCTGGTGGTTCTCCCATTTGAAAAAGACATCTTTCAACAAACCATGATCATCATGGGAGATGGGCGTGCGCTGGATGTATGGGCTGATGCGTATTGCTGCATCCAATATCCACTCGTAAGGTATCATGTTCTCCCTTTATGGCGGGATTCTCTCTCGGCGTTTTCCTGGAATACTTTCCTGGCCAGAGGAGGATCATCGGTAAATATACCATCCACGCCCATCTCTGCCATTGTCTGGATCTCGTCGAGTGTATTGACTGTGTAAACGAATATTCTTTTTTGACGCCGTTGAATTTTTCTAACCAGGGAGGGAGTCACATCGTGAACTTCAGGATGAAGAGCCTGGTGGGGGATCCACCGGTTCATCCATGATCTGGCCAAAGCGCCCTTCCATCCGGGGAGGGCGAGTAATCCAATGGGTACCTGGGGAAGGATTTTATGTATGCGAGAAAGAGAGCGCGGATTAAAGGATGAAAAAAGCACTCTCCTTTCAAGGTGATAGCGGGAAACGAGCTCAGCTACTTTTTCTGGTAATTGATCAGATGATGTAGCATAATTGGTCAACTCGACATTGATATGCGTGTAATTCCCGAATCTCTCAAAGACTTCTTCCAGTGTCGGTATCTTTTCTCCTTTAAAAGCTGAATCAAAATGAGAGCCGGCATCAAGGTCTTTCAACTCAGCTAGGCTGAATGAGTTTATCTGCCCACTGCCATCCGTCGTCCGGTCTAGGCTCTGATCATGGATGACAATTACCTGCTCATCCCGAGTGAGCTTGGCATCCAATTCAATGGCATCTGCTCCATGCTGCAAGGCAAGATCGAAGGCTGCCAGTGTATTTTCTGGAGCATGGAGGCTGGAGCCGCGATGGGCAAAAATAATCGGGTAAGGGATTTCACTCAGCATAAAGATTGCCTTGCCCATCCTCCTTATAGCTCAACGAAATATGCTTCTGCAGCCCTGTCAATCAACTCGCGGTTGAGAGTTGGTTCAGCCTCCAGGTAACGGGCAATATCAAGGATTTGGTCGCACAGGTCGCGTGGATGTGAAGCACGCAGCTTTCGCCCGCGTTTTACATACCATTCCTGGAGAAGGTATGCCAGCCCCTGGTCATTATAGATGACACCTTTTGAGGAGGCGACCCGCTTGAAAATATCGCGATATTCCTCGAAAGTCGGGTCAATAATCTCAACTTTATGGCGCAAACGTCGTAGGAAGGCTTCATCAACCAGGTCCTTGGGTGGCAGGTTTGTAGAGAAAACCACCAGAACATCAAAGGGGACTTCGATTTTACGCCCGGTATGCAGCGTTAAGAAATCAATCCGGTTCTCTAGAGGTACGATCCAGCGGTTAAGCAGGTCACGAGGTCTGACTAATTGGCGACCAAAATCATCGATGAGCAGGATTCCCCCGTTGGCTTTCACCTGGAAGGGTGCTTCATAGAATTTATTGACGTCGTCAAACACGAGATCAAGACCTGCCATGGTCAATTCTCCCCCTGTGACTACAAAGGGTCTCTTAATACGAATCCAGCGAGGGTCCCGTCTGGAAACTGAGCGCGTACTCCCACTGGTTGATGATAATGACTGGTCGTCCTCGGCCTTCTCATGGTTGACAGAATCGTATACTTTGACTACCTGCCCATCGACGTAAATTGCGTAGGGGATATACATGCTCTCGCGCAAGATCATATTGCCAATGGCGCGGGCAATGCTCGTTTTCCCATTTCCAGGGGGACCGTATAGAAAGATCGAAGTGCCCGAATTCACAGCTGGACCGATACGCTGGAGAATTTTTTCGGATATGACCAGATGAGACAACGCCTGTTGGATGGATTGAGCGGTAGCACTTGTGCGGATAAAGCCCTGGCGGATAACAGATTCGTTATATACCTGCAAAGGAACTGGGGCTGGTCCGGCATACTGGCTACGTTCCAAGGCTTCTCTTGCACGCGCAACTCCTGCCCCGGTGATGGCATATTGGTAAGCTCCCTCACCCAAACCTATCTGGGAAGACTTCACCTCGACAAATTTTTCGCGTTTGAGACCTTCCATAATTTGATCAACTATCCCGGCAAAGGGCAGTGTCATCTCTTCTGCGATGCGAAATCCGCTCATATATCCTTGAAAATAGAGGATCTTTAAAGCCAGGTCCTGCAACCAAAGAGGTGACAAGCCTGTGTCATCGATTTGTGAGATTATCGGAGGCGAAAATCCACCTGGTTTTCCAACTGGTTCGTGTCTTTGGGGTTGCGGTTTTTTTATGGCGCTCAAGTTGAAACCTCATTATTCTATGAATTATTATCGAGATGATGATATATAGACAGATTGTAAAAATTATAGCATGTCTAGCAATGCCTGGGCTTCGCGTTTTCCCCCATAACCCTCAGCTCCACCGGGTCCTACACAAGATGGGCACCCATCCAAGCATACACAGGTTGACACAATCTCGCGCGCTTTTGCCATAATCTCGTCGTGGAGGTCATAAAGTTTTTCGCTGAAGCCAATCCCTGCTGGTGCCTGGTCATAAATGACTACACTCGGTTTACCCTCTGAAAGGGGAGATTGAGGGTCGGAATGAACGCCGATATCGCGCGAATCGCACATCAGGAGGAGAGGTGTTAGATGGCTGAAGAGGAAGGATAGTCCCGCTAACCCACTTCGGATGCGTACAGCCGTCTCAGCCTTCTTGTGGCAGATAGGGCACAGGGTGATCAGGTTCGATAGCTGGTTGGCTTGTTCCCGGGAAGTAAAAGAACGAAAGGGAATGATATGGTGGACATCATGTTCACGGCCATTCTCAGGGGTGCCACAAACCTTGCAGCAGTACCCATCCCGTAGCCGCACCTGTCTGCGGAGTGAGGGCCATTCAGGACCATAATCATTTGGATCATTCAGCCATAATCCCTCAGAACGCAGATGTTCCACAACCTCATCGGAGAGGGTTAACCAATATCCGGTGGTTATCAAATCTACCGGTGGCAGATAAACCTCACCATATCCCAGCATTTCATTTGTGTACCACTTCATCTTCCTGAAGCCCACCACCTGGGTTGTAACGGAAATATCTCCATGAGCTTTTACCCCTCCGCGTACTTCAACCTCAGCATGTTTCTCGAGCAGCTTGACGGTTGTTTTTAAGCGCGGTTCTGTATAGTAGTCATAGTCGACAGCTTTCAGGTGGGCGATTTTATTCTCTAGATCCAATTCCTCTACAAGATAGGATTTTGCCTCGTGAAGATAGATTGCCTCTGGATGAACCATCCAATAGGCACTGATCATATCGATCTGTCCGATTACACTTGAAGATCCATTCTGGTCGGCATGGAGGGTCACGATTTCAGCGGACGTGCTGCGCAAAGAAACAGCCTCAGCAGGGTAACGATTTGCCATCCAGAAATATTTTCCCTGCGAGAGGTGGAGAACTCCTTCTGCACGCAGGTATTCGAGGAACTCCTGAAGCTGATCCGGGTCAACCCTCCCAAATCTTTCTCCAGGGTGAAAAGGCAGCTCGAAGGCTGCGCAGCGGATATGCTGAAGCAAGATCAGCAGGTTGTCTGGATTTATCAAAGCCTGTTCGGGAGCGTGCTCAAAAATGTAATTGGGGTGGCGTGCCAGATACTGATCGAGAGGGTCGGGCGATAAGATGAGCAAAGCCAGGGAAGTGTCCGTTTGCCGACCTGCCCTACCTGCCTGTTGCCAGGTTGCCGCGATGGATCCCGGATAACCCACCAGGATAGCTGCACCCATTCCACCGATGTCAATACCCAATTCGAGGGCATTTGTAGCGATGACGGCCTGGATATTCCCGGATTTTAGCCCTTGCTCTATCTCGCGGCGTGCTTTAGGAAGGTATCCGCTCCGATAACCTCGTACATCTGTCTGAATAGGGATAGCCTCTTGACCGCTTGAGATTGAGGGCTCTACAGTAAGCTGTTTTAGATATGATAAGATCATTTCGACCGTACGGCGCGAGCGCCCAAATACGATCGTCTGGACTCCATAAGACAACAAATCATCTGCAAAGCGAATACTTTCCTGTAGAACCCCTCTGCGAAGCCCGATCTTCCGGTCGACGATCGGGGGATTGTATACCAGGAAATGTTTGGGTCCTTTTGCTGATCCGTCATTATCCACGAAGGAAACTGGCTCTTCGATCAACCACTCAGCGAGTTCCGTGGGATTAGCAATCGTTGCCGAGGTCAGGATAAATTGAGGCTTTGCTCCATAAAACAAGCAGAGGCGTTTTATGCGCCGGATGAGGTTGGCGACATGTGAACCAAACACACCCCGGTATGTGTGTATCTCATCAATCACAATAAATTGCAAGTTGCGGAAGAAATCTACCCAGGCTGTGTGATGGGGTAATATCCCCGTATGGATCATGTCTGGGTTGCTGATTACCAACTGGGCAGTTTTCCGAATCGCCGGACGGGCATTTGTAGGGGTATCTCCGTCATAAACTGCTATTGGGATTGAGGCGGGCGGAACACCTGGCAATTCAGGGTTGGCTTGTTCACTGCGGGCGGTTAACAGCTTTCGAAGTGTAGTGAGTTGATCCTGAGCCAGTGCTTTGGTCGGGTAGAAATACATGGCCCGTGCTTGCGCATCCCTCATCAGACGATCTAGGATGGGCAGGTTATAGCAAAGGGTTTTACCGCTGGATGTCCCGGTGACCACCACCACGTTACGCCCTTGTTGAATATGCTTCCAGGTGGTTTCCTGGTGAGTGTATAAGGAATGGATGCCGTTTTGCTGAAGGAGAGACGCTAACTCAGCTAGGACATCATCCGGAAAAGGGACAGTTTGGGCAGGTTTGGCGGGGAGAACCTTCCACTCTTCAATGCAGGAATTAATATCCAAATCAGATTGCCAACGCTCAAGAAGTTTGGTCAGCTTCATGTTTGTGATTTTACCTCCCTTGAGTGGGAGAGAAGCAAGCCTCATACCAAATACTTTTGAGAAGTTTAACTTTATTTGTGGTATTGTTTTTTATATTTTTGTATGCTTGAGGTGTGTTCTTCTTCGTGCCAAGCCAGGCCATCGATCATCTGCCAAAGCGTCTCCTGGGAACCCCATGGGGCGGAAAGAACTTCACTCCATTGTTCATCTGATAAAGCCCCCACCAGTCCCAGGATTTGCTCACGGATGGAGACCATTTCTTCCAAGACCTCCTGCATGGGAACCTTATCTCTCTCCCTGGCTCGATCAGCGTTCCAGGAGTCATGGTCAGGGATATACTCTGGGCAAAAGGAATTGCCTGCGAGGTAGGCTTGCAGAGGGGTCAGGAAGGTAATCTCCCATGCGGATATATGACCGATGAGGTCTTTTATTGTCCAGATTCCTTCTACCTGGGGACCTGTACAATCGGTATCGGTAAGACCATCAAGGTTTTTCAAGAGTTCTTCTCTGCTCTTTGAAAAGCGTGCGAGGGCATCTTGTTTATTCCTTGTCATATGATCCTCAACCAGGGATTACGGGGAGTAGTATATGGGATGGGTGTTCAGCATCGTGGTATATAGTCTGTAATGCCGGACGCAATTCTGATGTGTCACTGGTAGAGGCACCAGTATTGGGGTTGCGATCGAAGCGGGGAAAGTTGCTGCTTGATATTTCGATGCGAATACGGTGACCGGCTTTGAAAACATTGCTTGTTGCTGCCAGGTCGATAATGAATTCGTAAATCTTACCAGGCTTAAGCAAAGCTACCTCCCCAGGATTACGATAACGTGTCCGGATGATACCATCCTGCACATTACGGGCATAGCCTGTACAGCCCCCTCCTTTACATGGCCCTACGTCAACCAATTTGGCTGTAAAGTCCGTATCCACTGCTGTCGTAGATGCCCACAGGTGGACCTGGATTGCTCCTGTCACCTCGAGATCTTGTTCTAGGGGTGGGGTAGTGTAAACGAGAACATCTGGGCGCTCTTCAACGGATCGCTGATCGTAAGCCCCAGCTGGTAAAGCGACTTCCCAGCAGCATAATGCCCCACCCCGCGTGGGTACTGGATTAAGTGGGTCATAGGCGAAATTATCTATAGGCTCTACGGATGGTTTTTCTTGACTGAGGCTGCCATCGCCGTTCAAGGTGTTTGCGCCACCTCCACTATGCAGGTAGAAGGGTGTATATCGAGTGCGAGCCAGGGGCCATTCATACTCGCTGCGCCATTGATTTGTCCCCATGACGAAAATTTGGATGGGGGGTTCCTCCATAATCCCATTGGGAATTTCCTTGAGCCAGTGGTCAAACCACCGGAGGAGAATCTCGTCGGGGAGGAGGAGCAAGGCAGATGCCTGCAAACCAAAATCCACTTCGCCGTTCAAGCCATCGAATGCTCCATGTACCCAGGGACCAATTATTAACTTCTGGGAGGGATTTCCTTTCTGCTGGATGCCGGTGAAGTCCTTGAGAGTGCTATCTATGAACAGGTCGTACCACCCGCCAATATGTAGTGCCGGGATTTGGATATCCTCATGCTTACAAAGACCACGCTGCCAGTACTCATCTCCTGGCGGATGGGTCAAGCCATCTCGAAAGTAGGGCGTGAGGTCAGAATCCCCAATAAGCGGCATATCCTTTATTGGAATGGTATTCATAGTGTTACCGAGACTCATTCCGTCTACTGCAGAAATCAATTGACCCATGAGCAGGGCTTTCTCGAGATCATTACCAGGATGGCGCATAACCGCCATCATCGCCCCGGCAAGATATCCCCAACTCACCATGGCTCCTAATGCCAGAGCCCCATTCACATATGCAAGTCTGCTAAGATCAGAAAAAGTGATTGTCGGCGTAATAGTTTTTAAGGAGGGCGGGTGCATCACAGCGGAGGCTAATTGGGTGTAACCAACATAAGAGCTTCCGAACATCCCCACCTTGCCATTTGCCCAGGGCTGGTTGCCAGCCCATTCAACCGCATCATAGCCATCGTTTTTCTCATTAATGAAAGGATAACTATCACCCTCCGAAGCCCATCTGCCACGCGTGTCTTGTATGACCACTGCATAACCACGGTCAGCCGCCATCAACGCGAGGGGAATTTGTGAAAATCCCTTGCCATACGGTGTCCGTTGCAGGATTACTGGATAATTTCCCGCTTGTCCTGGTCGATAGACATCAGCGCGTAGGATGACCCCATCACGCGTCTTCATTTCTACATCCCGCTCGACAATCAGAGATTTACTCATGGTTCGTTCCTCCTAACAACCAGCTTGGTTAACTATATGACACAATCTCAGGTGCATCAAGGGCTTCTGATTAGTATTTACAGTACGTTTCTATTCCTATTTTCCCTGCGCGATGGCAAGTTGAACGGCTCGATACGCATCGACAATCCCATAGCCCACGGCTGTGCTGGGGTTCGCCTGTGCTCCTTGGCAATTTGGAAGCATGCCTGTATATGGCTGAGTAGATTCGATCAATAACTCATTGGTGCGGTCAATGTCACCGATGAGAGCAGGATTTGCAGACCACATCAAAGCCACTACCCCGACGACGTGAGGACCTGCCATGGATGTCCCGCTGTTGTAACCATAGGTATCGTCCGGCATTGAAGATAAGATATTAACACCGGGGGCAACGATATCAGGTTTCGTTCGGTTACTGCCGTCCTTTGTAACAGGACCGATGCTGCTGAAAATAGCCAGGGAACCAAATTGGTCAATTGCGCCGACCGAAAAAACCTCCTCGTAAGTGGCAGGAGGCGTATTTAAGGATCTACAAAATGGGCCATCATTGCCGGCTGAGGCGACAATAAAGAGACCTGCGGCTCTCAAAGCGCGCATACCACTCTCAAGAGAGGTGGGATCACAGCCCTCGATATCCGGGCAACCCCAGGAGTTGTTAATCACGTGAGCACCAAGAGCCGGGTCGCCGTCGATGAAAGGATCGCCACCAAATGGGAAAGGTGCCAGCATGAACTGCATACAGTCCAGGTAGAGGGCTGGATTGCCGAGATTGCGTGCCAAATTCACACAGGCAAACCAGGTTGCCCCAGGAGCGACACCAGTATGTGCGCCAGCTATGGTTCCCAAGGTGTGAGTGCCATGCCCACCAATATCAACCGGCTCACTCGTCCCATACCAGGGGTCGAACCAGTTGTAATCGTGTGTACCTCCATTTTCGCTCGTATGGCCTCGATAATTGTTTATCAGCTCTGGATGAGTCCATTGAACTCCGCTATCCGATTGGCCGATCATGATCCCTTGTCCGGTAAACCCGAGTTCTTTCCAGACTCGGTCCGCCCCAATGTTAACCAGGTTCCAGGCAGGTTCGATAGGCGCATCAACCATCGTTCCTTCGGTTGTTGGTGGGGATTGTGGGAGTGGGCGCATCCACGGATTGCTCAGAACCCGGTCGACCTCTGGACGGGTGCTCAACCAGGCACGGATGATAGGTCCTCCCTGCACCTGGATGCCATTAACCAGGTAATAGGAGGTATATTCAATTCCGAACTGATCCAATGTCTGTCGTAAATCTGCTTGAGCGGTTTCGGCGTGGGTTATCAGGGTGGAGTAAACATAATGTCGACGTTCCAGAAAATCGGGAATCTGCTCTGCGGAACTCACATCTGCCTGGTCTTTAAGGATTACGAACAGACCCTCCCCATAAAATCCAGGTTGCCCTACGACAAAGTATAGAATAGCTGCAAGGATCCAAATAGTGATTGCCCCAATCTGGAGGAACGGGAAGGCCGTGCGCTGGGGCCGGTCCGTCAGGTCTGTCCCCATTTCTTTGTGTCTGGCGATTTTTACAAGAATTCCAAGAAACATAGAAATGCCGATAAGCCACCCAATTGCCATTGAGGAGAGAGCGGCTTTATATGCCCAGCCGAGTATTTCTCCAGGAGTAGCGCTGATGATCAGGGCTAACTC
>Ga0233416_10000697_pt1 | contig 10392 bp, 10 predicted proteins | sample Sediment_Towuti__2_FD_188638 | JGI IMG/M metagenome (GOLD analysis project Ga0233416, IMG submission 188638) | Sediment microbial communities from Lake Towuti, South Sulawesi, Indonesia - Sediment_Towuti_2014_0_MG | ecosystem: Environmental > Aquatic > Freshwater > Lake > Sediment | place... | reverse complement strand
GGCCGTTCACCGCCACGTGCACGTGGAGTCCGAAGCTGTTGTTCCGCCACACGACGTAGCGGAGCAGCTCGTCGTTGCGCCGGTAGTGCGGCGTGTCGATGATGCGCTGCTGCTTCCAGTCCCCCCAAGGATGGGTGCCCGTCGCGCCGAGTAGGAGGCCTATCGGCTCGACGAGCTCGTGCAGCTGGGCACGGCGCTCGCCCATGGCAGCGGGGACGTCCGCGAACGAGCGCTGGCGCCCGGTGCGGATCTCCACCTCGGACGCGATGAGCTCGCCGACGAGGTGCTCCTCGAGCGCGGTGTCCCTCGACGCCGCCTGCACCTCCTCGAACCTGCTGACGAGGTCGAGCGTCTCGGGGTCGAGCAGCGCGAACTCCTCCTCGACCGCGACCGTGAAGTCGGTCGCTCCTTCGAAGCGCTCGCGCGCCTGTGCGATGAGGTCGTCCGGCGGGAGGCGCTGTTCCTCGCCCATGGGGCCACTACAGTAGTTGAAGCGTCAGGGCGCTTCGGTCGTCGTGTCGGGCTGCCAGGCAGGGGACAAGGCCGACTCGCCGGGTCGCGTGCACGTGGTCAGCGGGCGCACCGCGCCGCTCGCGACGTCGAGGAGCGAGATCGCCGTGCACGTGCGGTTCGGCGACGTCTCGAACGCGATCGTCCGGCCGTCCGGCGACCAGGCGACCTGCCACGTGACGAAGGAGAAGAGCTCGTGCCGCAGGACCTCCCGTAGGCCTGTGCCGTCACGGTTCATGATCCAGATCGCCGCGGCGCCGTCGTACTGGCTCTCGACACGCAGACGCATGAATGCGATGAGAGTCCCGTCCGGCGACCAGGCGGGGGACGCGTCGAGGAAGTCGGCGGTCCGCGTGAGCTGGCGCGGCTCGCCGCCCGCCGCAGCGACCACCCAGATCTCGCGGGACGGATCATCGAAGTTCTTCGACCGGCTGAAGGCGACCTCGCGGCCGTCGGGAGACCAGACGGGGCCGCCGTCGAGGGAGCCTCGGGTGAGGCGTCTCACGTCGGAGCCGTCGGCGTTCATTACGTGGATCTCGCCCGGCCGGACGATGATCCCCGACGGAACGGAGGCGCCGCGCGTGAAGACGATCTCGCGGCCGTCGGGAGACCACGCGGGCTGGCCCGCGTGCACGTTCTCCTGCTCCTCGGTGAGCTGACGGACGTCGCTCCCGTCGGCGTCCATGACGAAGACGTCGTCTTCGGAAAAGGTCGTGTACTCACCCACGTCCTCCCTGCGCGTGAAGGCGATCTTCCGGCCGTCGGGCGACCAGGCGGGGTCGGTCGTCGCGAGCCCAGACGTCAGCTGCCGTCTCCCGGTGCCGTCGGCGCGGACCGTGCAGATCGCATACCAGGGGTTCTGCGGCTCCTTGCAGCTGTAGGCGACGAGCTCCCCGCGGGCGGGAGGGCCCTCGTTCTCGAAGAGGAGGAAGGCGACCGCGGTTGCGGCCAGCGCCACGATCACGGCCGCGCCGAGGGCGTATGTGGCGGGCGTCCGGCGTGCGGTCATCAGACTCCCCGATCATGGCACCGGGAAGGCTCGGCGACTACCCGCCGGCGCCGAGCCGGAGGAGCCGCTCGGCGATGCTCGCCCAGCTCCAGCGCTCGACCGCCGCGTGGCGAGCGGCGGCCGAGATCGCTGCCCGGTCTCCCGGCGGAAGCGCCAGCAGCTCCAGTAGCTTCTCGTGGAGCTCTGCCGCGTCACCGGTCGCGAAGGCGGCCAGGTGGCGGAGTTGCTGCGAGTACTCGGCCTCGAGCCCGTCGGCGATCTCGGCGAGCCCGGAGTGCCTGGCGACGAGCGGCGGGCAGCCGGCGGCTGCCGCCTCCGCAGCGACCATCCCGAAGGCCTCGGGGAAGATCGACGGCACGACGCAGGCGTCGGCGAGCGCGAGCAGGTGCACGAGGTGCCGGTGCTCGAACGGGCCCGTGAAGAGCGTCCGCTCCGGATCGGCCATGCGCTCCAGCGGCTCCCGGTAGTCGCCGAAGCCGACGATCACGGCCCGCGCCTCGAGGCCACGGAGCGGCTTCGAGCAGGACGTGCACGCCCTTGTTCTCGAGCAGCTTCCCGAAGTAGACGACGGTGGGGAGGTCGCCGGCGAGGAACGCGGCAAGGCGCTCGGCGTTCCCCTCGTCAGGCAGGCGCTCGTTCGTGTTTCCCGGGTTCGGCGGATCGTTGCGACACTCGTCGAGCAGGCCCGTGAGCGCTTCGTCGCGGGGACGGGGCCGCCACTCGTCCACGTCGACTCCGGGAGGGACCTCGTGGACGTTCTCGATGTGCCCGCATACCTCTTCCAGCACCTCGCGGATGTGCGCGGAGCCGACGAACGTGGCCGCGGCGGTGGAGAGAACCTCGCCACCCCACCGCTCGAGCTCGGGGCGGCCGCGCATCGAGTACTCGAGCTCGGAGCCGTGCGCTTTCACGACGTAGCGGGCGCCCGTCGCAGCGCCGACGGCTCCGCCGAGGAGCACGTGGTTGCAGAAGACGAGGTCGGCGGGAAGGCGTTCTCGCACCGCCGCCGCGTTCGCCTCGACCCAGGCGTGGAGCCCGTCGTGCGTGCAGTCCTGGAGCAGTCTCACCTCGTAGCCCGGATACCGGTCGAGCACGAACACGGGGAGCAGCCCGCCGACGTCGGGCCTCACGGCGTCGGCCCCGCCGAGATCGTGGCGCTCGGGATGCGGCTCCTGCGAGAAGACCGTCACGTCGTGACCCGCGCGGCTCCATTCCCGAGCCAGCTGCCGCGTGTACACGTTCGAGCCCGTGCCCCCGAGCAGGTACCCGTGCCACAGCAGGATCCTCACGCCTCGCATCTTCGCGGCTGCGACCGGCTCTCACCCCGGAAAGTGCTGCGCACCTTCCGGGGGCCCCCGAGAACCTGGCCGGCCGAGAGCGATCGGCGGCCTGCAGCGTCAGGTTCCTGGCGTCGCAGGGGCGGCGCTCGCAAGGGAGGCGAGGCTGAGGGCCGAAGGGCAGTACACGAGGTACGACCGAGGCCCGAAGCCGACACATCCTGCCGCCAGCGGCGTCAGCGCGGCCCGGAGGCGGGCTCCGCCCGCCGGGAGGGCGCGCGTCCAGGCGCGTCAGGTTCCTGGCGTCGCAGGGGCGGCGCTTGCAAGGGAGCCAAGGGCGAGCCGCGCAGGACAGTACGTCTAGTACGGCCAAGCGGCGAGTCCGCTGGATCGCGCAGCGAGCGTCGTCAGCCGGTCGCGGAGGCCGGCTATGCCGGCCGGGAGCGATCGGCGCCCTGCGGCGTCAGGCCAGGTGGAAGTAGAGGGCGTAGAGAAGCTCGACGGCCGGGTTCGACGTGTGCACCTGGACGTCCGCAGGCGTGTCGATGAGGGCCTCCGAGTAGTTGAAGATGATCTTCACGCCGGCGTCGACGAGCCGGTCGGCCGCGTCCTGCGCGTTGTCCGCGGTCACCGCGATGACGCCGACGATGATGTTTCGCTCGCGGCAGATCCGGCGGGTGTCCTCGACCGAGCTGACCGTGATCTCCCCGATCCGCGTCCCGATCTTCTCCGGGTCGCTGTCCAGGATCGCGGCGATCGTGATGCCGTGCTCGGCGAAGATCGGGGAGCTCGCGATCGCGCTCCCGAGCCTGCCGGCGCCGACGAGCGCGATGTTGTGCTGGCCCTGCGTCCTCAGGATCTTGCGGATCTCGTCGAGCAGCGCGTCGGTCCGATACCCGACTCCGCGCTTCCCGAAGCGCCCGAACGCCGAAAGATCGCGGCGGATCTGCGTCGCGTTGATGTTCGTGTACTCCGAGATCTCCTGCGACGAGATCCGGTCCTTGCCCATCTTGCGCGCCTGCGTCAGCACCTGCAGGTACCTGCTCAGGCGGGCGGCGACCCCAACCGTCAAACGCTCGGCCACGATCCCCCCTTGTCGTCGACTTGTAACAAAGAGTCACGATTCTGCCAGCGCCCGTCCGCGCGCCGCAGGGAGAACCGTCAGGCCGCGAGCTCGTCGCGCAACGCGTCCGGGTCCACCTCGAAGACGAACGCCTCGCGCCCGTCGATCTCGACCACCGGGAGCAGCGCCCGGTACCGGCGCTCGAGCTCCGGGTCGCCGTCGATGTCGACGAGCTCGAGCTCGAACTCGACCTCCGTGCGGACCATACGAACCACCTCGATAGCCCGCTCGCAGAGCGAGCAGTCCTCGACGGTGTAGACGACGACCCGCGGCAGCGCAGGCCCGCTAGCCATCTCCTGCTCGCAGGAGATGGCTATGGATACAGGCCCCTCGTCGTCGTCGCCTCCGCGACCCGCTGCACGGCGAGGCCGTAGCAGGCCATGCGCAGGCTGATGTCGCGGCTCTCGCGCGTGTACCACGTCTCCTCGAACGCGCGCGCGACGATGTCGTGCAGCTTGGCGTTGACCTCGTCCTCGTGCCAGAAGTACTCCTGGAGGCCCTGCACCCACTCGAAGTAGGAGACGACGACTCCACCCGCGTTGGCAAGAACGTCCGGGAGCACGAGCACTCCCTTGTCCTCGAGGATCGTGTCCGCGGCCGGCGTCACGGGACCGTTGGCGCCCTCGCAGATGAACCGGGCCCGGACGCGGTCGGCGTTCTCCTCGGTCACGGTCTGCTCGAGGGCGCACGGAGCGAAGATGTCGCACGGGAGCTCGACGAGCTCCTCGTTCGTAACGGCCTCCGCGTTCGCGAGCCCCGCGAGCACCCCGGTCTCCTGCTTGTGCGCGAGGGCTGCCTGGACGTCGATCCCCTTGGGGTTGTAGACGCCCCCTCTCGAGTCGGAGACGGCCACGATCTTCGCTCCTTCGAGGTGCAGCAGGCGTGCGAGGTTCGCACCGACGTTCCCGAACCCCTGGATCGCGACCGCGTAGTCGGAGACGCGCTCACCCTGCTTCCCCGCGAGCGACTGGATGCAGTAGAGGGAGCCGCGAGCGGTCGCCTCCTCACGGCCCAGGGAGCCGCCGATCGAGAGCGGCTTGCCCGTGACGACGCCGAGCACGGAGTGGCCCTTGTTCATCGAGAACGTGTCGAAGATCCACGCCATCACCCGGCCGTCCGTGCCCACGTCCGGGGCGGGGATGTCCCGCTCGGGCCCGATGTCGTTGATGATCTCGCTCGTAAAGCGCCTGGTCATGCGCTCGAGTTCTTTCTCGGACATGGCCTTGGGGTCGCAGACGACGCCGCCCTTGGCACCGCCGAAGGGGAGGCCCATCACCGCGCACTTCCAGGTCATCCACATGGAGAGCGCCTTGACCTCGTCCAAGGTGACGTCGGGGTGGTAGCGGATGCCTCCCTTCGAGGGGCCGCGGGCGATGTTGTGCGTCACCCGGTAGCCGAGGAAGACCTCGATCGACCCGTCGTCCATCTGCGTCGGAATCGAGACCTCGACTGCCTTCTTGCACTGGGAGAGAACGCGAATCAGGTTCGGATCGATCCCGAAGACCTCGCCCACCTGCGCGAGCTGGTGCCTGGCGATGTCGAACGGGTTCTCGCGGAGGTGCGAGGCGGTCGCTGCTTGGGACATGGAGCTCGCCTCCTGGTCGGTGGACGGCGCGAGTATAGGAACTCGGCGCGGATCGAAATGCCGATAGGCGTTCAACGCATGAGGTACTCGACGGTCTCGACCTGGCGGCGCGTCCCGTCCCCCGGCCGGGCGACCACGCGGACCGAGTACGAGCCACGCCGCAGCCGCGCGCCATCCGGGCTTCGTCCTGTGAGGCCGAACGAGTACCGACCCGGAAGGAGCTCGCGACGCCGCGCGAGCACCCCGAGGAGCTCGCCGCCCGTCCAGAGCTGGACCTCGACGAGCTCCACGGGACGGATCTGCGGATCCGGCCCCGCGACGACCGCACCCGCCACGAGCGAGAGCACGGCCGGCGTCGCGTCGGAGATCCGGTCCGCGGTCGAGCGGAGCTCCACATGGGAGAGCAGGTCGACGTCTCGGTCGGGCACGACCACGGCCCAGGGGACGTGGGTCTCCGGCGCGCGGGCCGTGCGGAGGACGAGCTCGCCCGAGGCGGCTCCCGCCTGCTCCGAGAGGTCGCCCGTGTCGGCGACCACGACGACGGTTCCGCTCGCGCCGGGCGCGAGGCGTAGACGGGCCGGGTCGACCGACACCTCCACTCCCTTCGGCGCGAGCCCGATGGACTCGATCGCGACGTCGAGAGCGCGTGTCGAGACGTTCGTTACTCGCACCGAGCGCTCGATCTCGCGAAGCCCCCCCACGGTGGAGCCGAACGAGACCACCGCCGGATCGGCGGCGAGCTCCTGCTGGACCGCGGCTCGGAGGTCGACGAGCCCCGCGCCGGATGCGGACGTGTCGAGGTCCGTCCTCAGCGCGGATCCGACGAGCACGCCGTGGAGGCCGGATGCCGAGAGCGACGGGCGCCCCTGCGCGAGCACCGCCGCCGCGCCCGCGACCACGGCGGCGGCGGCGCTCGTGCCGCTCACGGTTCCGTAGCGGACGTCGCCGTCGGAGGCGCGACCCGGCTCGGACGTGGGGACGGCGACGCCCGCGGCGATGAGATCGGGCTTCAGGCCGCCGCCGACCGCGAGCCCCCGCGAGGAGAACGCCGCCACGGCGCCGCGCGCCTCGTTCTCGGCCACGCCGATCGCGCCGACCGAAGCGGTTACGGGAATCCCGGCGGCGAGCAGCGCCCTGATCTCGAGCGCGAGCTCGTCGGGCAGCCCGACCACGGGCACGCCGATCGGAACGTCGAGGCTGAACGCCCCGGCCGGGAGCAGCCCGTCGACGAGGACGGCGAGCGCGCCCGCCGTGGCCGCCTCCTCGACGGTCTCCTCCGAGAGAGAGCCGCGCGGAAGCAGGGCTGCGCCGCCGGCGACGGCGCTGGCCCCGTCCCGATCGAAGAGCCCCGCGATCCCCCGGCCGGCCGCCGCCCGGGTGACTCCGACGACTCCGGCCGAGACCGAGCGCCGCGGCGCACCGCCGAGCGGAAGCCGCCCCTCGAAGAGAACCCGGAGCCCGGCGCGCACGTGGACGCGGACGGACGGAGTCGAGGGTCGCGCGTCGGACGCCGCGACAGTCAGGGCCTCGGGCGCGCCGCCCGGCCCGGCGACGTTGCCGAACGCGGGACCCGCTCGGCCGTCGTTGCCGGCGGGAACGACGACGAGCGTGTCGAGCACGGTGGCTCCCGCCACGGCCCGCGCGAGCGGCCCGTCCGGAAACGAGGCGTAGGGCTCGACGGCGCCCACGAGCGCGATCCGGGCGGCGTCGTGCGTGCTTCCGTCTCCGTTGGGGTCGACAGCCGCTTCGAGCCCCGCGAGAACCTGGTCGGTGCGCGCGTACACGGAGTAGCCGCCCTCGGCGTCCGGCTGCCAGCCCGCCACCCGGATCGGGAGGATCGCGGTGCCCGGCGCGATCCCGTGCAGGCCCCCGGGTCCGTCGGAGCCGGCGACGATCCCGGCGAGCTCGGTGGCATGCCTCTCCGGCCGTCCGGGGATCGTGGGGTGCGGCTGCGCGACCGCTCCGCTCCCGCGCTCGAGGACGTCGACGCCGGGAAGGAGCTTTCCTCGTAGATACGGATGCGCGCGGTCCACGCCCGTGTCGAGCAGCGCCACCGTCACTCCGGCGCCGTCGAGCCCGGGGACCGTGAGCCCGGCGACGGCGGATGGCTCGGCGTCCCCAGCGACGGCGGCCTGAGCCGGATACCCGATGCGCACCGGATAGACGCCGGCGACCTCGGGATCGCGGTCGAGCAGCGCGAGCGAGGTGGGATCGAGGCGGGTCGAGAAGCCGTTGACGACGCGCGTGAACCGATACTCCGGCGCGATTCGCGCGCCCGAGGCGGCGAGCCGCGCAAGGAACTGGCCCTGCAGCCGGACGGCGGTCGCGTTCCACGAGCGGAGGTCGGAGTCCGCAGCGTGACCGCCGGCAGCCTCCACGCGTGCGGCGAGCGACGGCTGCGTCAGCAGCACGACGTAGCGCTGAGCGGCGGAAACGGGCGCCCGTACGCCGAGCACTCCCTGCCAGCCGGCCTCGTCGATCGGGGCCAGGGAAGTCTGGGCGCCGGCGCCGCCGAGGAGCACGGCCGCCGCCCCGGCGGCTGCGGCGGCCAGGGCGAGCCCTCTACCGAAGGCTGGCATACGCATCGAGCGCAAGGTAGCGGGGGCAGGGGAGCGACTCCGAGAAGCGCGCGGCGGAGGCGATCATCGCAGCGTTATCGGTGCAGAGGTCGAGGCGCGCGAAGCGGGCCTCGGGAAGGGAGGCGCGCAGGGTCGTGTTCGCGGCCACCCCACCCACGACCGCGACGCGATCGAGGCCGGTCTCGGCGGCGGCGCGCCGCACGCGCTCGACGAGCGCCCGCACGATCGCGTGCTGGTACGAGGCCGCGAGGTCCGCGCGGCGCCGCTCCACCTCGTCCTCTCCGAGGTCGCGCACCGCGTACAGGAGCGCCGTCTTGAGCCCCGAGAACGAGAAGTCCAGCCCGGGCACGCGCGCGACCGGGAAGTCGAAGGCCTCGTGGTCGCCCTCACGGGCCAGCCGCTCGATCTCCGCTCCTCCCGGGTAGCCGAGGCCGAGGAGCCGGGCGCCCTTGTCGAAGGCCTCGCCTGCCGCGTCGTCGAGCGTCGTCCCGAGGCGCCGGGACGTGCCCTGGTCGCGAACCTCGAGTAGGAGCGTGTGCCCGCCGCTCGCAAGCAGGCAGAGGAAGGGAGGCTCCAGCGGATCGGGCTCCACGAAGAGCGAGGCGACATGTCCTTCCAGGTGGTCGACGGGCACGAGAGGCAGCCGCCGCGCCCACGCCAGCGCCTTCGCGGCCGAGATCCCGACGAGCAAAGCGCCGACGAGGCCCGGCCCCTGGGTCACGGCGACCCGGTCGATGCGATCCAGCTCGACGCCCGCCAGGCCGAGCGCCTCGCGAACCACCGGCGAGACCAGCTCGAGGTGACGTCGTGACGCCACCTCCGGAACGACGCCGCCGTAGCGGGCATGCAGGTCGGCCTGGGAGGAGACGACCGAGGAGAGGACGCGCCCGCCGTCGAGCACGGCGGCCGCGGTCTCGTCGCACGACGTCTCGATGCCGAGGATCAAGCGCGCTCCCGTCGGGATCGCGCTAGCCACTGCTCAGGCATCGAGCGCGCCTCTCCGTTCGTGATTAGCCGGTTCCGGTTTGGCGGAACCGGCTTCGCGCCACATGATCAGCGCGTCCTCCCGGTTGTCGGTGTAGTAGCCCCTCCGGATGCCGCGAGCCTCGAAGCCGAGCCGCTCGTACAGGCGGATGGCCTCCGTGTTCGAGACCCGCACCTCGAGCGTGTGTCCACGCCTCGGGTCCGCGCCCGTGATCTCGAACAGCCGCTCGAGGAGCGCGGTCGCGATCCCGCGGCGGCGATGGTCGGGCACGACCGCGACGTTCATCACGTGCCACGCGTCGACGTAGCGCGACGCGAAGGCATAGCCAACGAGCTCGCCGTGCTCGAGGAAGGCGCCGAGAGCCAGCGACCCCGGCTTCCGGAGCTCGGCCTCGAGCATGGAGCGCGACCACGGCGTCGGGTACGAGGCGCGCTCGATCGCCTCGACGGCGTCGGAGTCGGCCGGATCGAGGCATCGCAGCTCGACGTTCACGCTGCGCTCCAGACCCTCGCATCGGGTGCGCGGACATAGACCGGGAACACGCCCTCCGCCGGCCCGAAGTCCTTCGCCAGCGCCGCATGAAGCGAGGCGCGCGGGACGTGCAGGGGATCGTCGTCGGGCGGCACGAGCGCGCCCTTCCGCTCCAGCGCCGCCCGGTACCGGACCGCCCCGCTGCCGATGCAGAGCACTCCGGGAGCGAGCTCGAGGTCGTCTGGCGCGGCGACGAGAGGCCCCGGGACGAAGACCTCGCGGCGGCGAGCGTCGACCACCGGAAAGGCGCCCTCGGCCGCCGAGGCGAGGGCGTCGAGCGTGGAGACGCCCGCGACGGGGAGGTCGAGCGCGAGTGCGAGCCCTCGCGCGACCGCGAGCCCGATCCGCGTGCTCGTGAAGCTCCCGGGGCCCGTGCCGGCGACGAGCGCGTCGAGGTCGGAAGGAGAGGCGCTCGCTTCCGCGAGGAGGATGTCGACGTCCTCGAGCAGCGTGCGCGCGACGGACGTCCGCTCCCCGAGCACGGCCCCGTCGGAGACGAGGGCGCTCGTGGCGACGTCGGTCGCGGTGTCGAAGGCGAGGACGAGGGTCACGCGATCTCTTCTAGCAGCGCCGCCTCGCGGGCCGCGACCTCGATGCGGCGCCGGTCGCCGCCCGCGTGCTCGATCCGGACCGAGACGCGGGCCGCCGGCAGGACGCCGCGCCCCGCCTCCGGCCACTCGACGAACACGACCGCGTCGTCGAAGTACGGCTCGAGGTCCCCCCACTCCGCCGGGGAGACGCCGGCGAAGCGGAAGAGGTCGAGGTGGGACACGTCCACCGTTCCGACGTAGCG
>Ga0233416_10000696_pt1 | contig 10394 bp, 7 predicted proteins | sample Sediment_Towuti__2_FD_188638 | JGI IMG/M metagenome (GOLD analysis project Ga0233416, IMG submission 188638) | Sediment microbial communities from Lake Towuti, South Sulawesi, Indonesia - Sediment_Towuti_2014_0_MG | ecosystem: Environmental > Aquatic > Freshwater > Lake > Sediment | place... | reverse complement strand
TGACTTTGGCGCCATCGGCAAAGGGTATGCGCTTGACCGGGCGATGGGCGTACTGCGACAACACGAGATCGCCAACGCCCTGATCAACGGCGGCGGCGACATTCGCCTGATCGGCATGCACGGCGAACGGCCTTGGCGCATCGCGATCCGGCATCCGCGCCAGTCGGCGCAAATCCTGGGCTCGGTGCAGCTCTCCGGCGATGCCGCCCTCTTCTCCTCGGGCGACTACGAGCGCTTCTTTATCCATGGCGGCAAGCGGTATCACCACCTGCTCGACCCGGCGACTGGTGCGCCGGCAACGCGCGCCCAAAGCAGCACCATCGTTGCCGAGGGAGGCGCCGTTGCGTTTGGCTGGAGCACGGCGCTGTTCGTGATGGGCGAAGCGGGATTGGCCACAGCAACCGGGGCGGGGTTGGCTGCACTGCTGGTGACAGATAAGGGGGAGGTGCGCATGAACGAGGCGATGCGCCGCCATTTTCACCCGACAGGGGAGGAGTAGAGCTCAGGACGGCAGCAAGCGGCGAATGCGCTGGCAAAGCTCGCGATGATCGCCGCACAGCTCCTGCAACAGCGAACGCGGCAATTGCAGCGCCTTGGTCACCTGTTTGGCCAGCAGACGCATTTCGCCGCCGCCCGCCTCGAAGCGCCCAACCACTTCGCCATTGCCGAACTCGGAATGCATCTCGTCGTCGAGATAGCACTCCACTCTGCCATCGATAATCAAAAACAGAGGCGCTTCGATACTGCCGCTGCCAAGCAACAGTTCGCCCTCCAGAAACAGCTGCGGTTCGCTGGCCGCCAGCAGCTTCTCGCGATGCTGTTGCGACAGCGTGCCGAAGAGGGGGTGGGCGGCCATCATGATGTCCAGATCGCGCATATGGGCATAATGCTCCAGCAACTGGCGAAGAATGGCGCAACCGGGGATCAGCTGCTGACGTACAAAGGTGGCATCGAACTCCAGACAACGGACATTGGTCTTGGCGAAAAAGGCAATGGGCGGTGTGCTCAATGGACGCAACAGCGGCCGCAAACCAACCATTTCGCCGGGACCGAAGGTGTAGATGGTGCTGATACGGGAACCGAGCAGGGCCACCACCTCGATCTCTCCCTCTTCGATCAGGCGAATCGGCGTCATCGCCGAAATGCCGTCGGGCAACCATTGGCCGGCGGTGAAACACACCATGACGCCACCCCGGTTGAGCATCCGTTGCGTCTTCTCGGGCAGTCCCCTCAGCTCCTCGCGCAGATCCATGCACACCTCAAGGCCGCTCCATTTTGCGCTCGACCATTGTCTCACCGGCACACTGTAGTGGATTCCGGCAATAATGCGACATTCGTTCCTGCAATGCCAAGGGATGAAACCCGACACTGCAGTGGATAGAGTCCAGCTGAAGGCATCAGCGTCCGGCAGCGCTGTCCGAACGGGGGGCAGATTGACCACCTTTGCACACCATGTCTTTCGCGGTTACGACATTCGCGGCCTTGCCGGCAGCGATATCGACACCGCCTTCGCCCGACGTCTGGGGAGCTGTTTTGCCACCATACTCACCGACCGGCAGGCGCCGCTGGTGGTCGGACGCGATGTGCGCCTGAGCGGGCCGCCATTGCATCGCGCCCTGATCGAGGGGATCACGCAGGCCGGCATCGATGTGCTCGACATCGGCATGACCGCCACGCCGCTGGCCTACTTCGCCACCCACTATCGACAGGCTGCCGGCTGCATCATGGTCACCGCCAGTCATAATCCCGCCGCCTACAACGGCTTCAAGCTGATGAACGGCAAGCACAGCCTGCATGGCGACGAGATTCAGCAGCTGCGGACAGCGATGAACGCCGCCGATCGGCCGGCCACGTCGGCCTCGCCGGGCAAGGTGGCCCATTTTGATCCGCTGCCGGTCTATCTGGAACAGTTGCGCGCCGACCTGCATCTGGCGCGGCCGCTGAAGGTGGTGGTCGATGCCGGCAACGGCCCCTCCGGACGCATCGCGCCACCGCTCTATCGGCGTCTGGGTTGCGAGGTGATCGAGCTCTATTGCGAGCCGGACGGCAATTTCCCCAATCATCACCCCGATCCGACCATTGCCGAGAATCTGCGCGATTTGGCGGCGGCCGTGCATCGGCATGGCGCCGATCTCGGCCTCGCCTTCGACGGCGACGGCGACCGGCTGGGGGTGGTCGATCGCAACGGAGCAACGGTCAGCGGCGATCTGCTGCTCTTGTTGCTGGCGCGCCGGCTGCTGCTCGAGCATCCCGGCGCCACCGTCATCTCCGAGGTGAAGAGTTCGCAACTGCTGTTCAACGATATCCGCCAGCACGGCGGCACCCCCCTGATTTCGCGCACAGGTCACTCGCCGATCAAGGAGGCGATGGCGCAAAGCGGCGCCCTGTTGGCCGGCGATCTGAGCGGCCACTTCTTCTTTGCCGACCGTTTCTTCGGTTTCGACGATGCGGCCTATGCCGGCGGTCGCTTGCTGGAGCTTCTGGCCGAATCGCCGTTGCCGCTGGATCGCCTGCTCGAACAGCTGCCCGCAACCGCCTGCACGCCGGAGATTCGCATCGACTGTGCGGACGAACGCAAATTCGAACTGGTGGAGGCGGCGCGCCGCCATTTCGCGGCCGCCGGTTACCGGATTGTCGAGATCGACGGCATCCGACTCGAATTCGACGACGGCTGGGCGCTTCTGCGCGCCTCCAACACCCAGCCGGCGCTGGTGATGCGCTTCGAAGCCGGCAGCCGCGAACGGTTGACCGAGCTGCGCGAGATGTTCGAAGGATGGTTACATCGGCATGGAATCTGAGTCTCTGCACCGGGCACTGCTGGCGCTCTTCGAGAGCGGCAAGGATGCCATGTTCATCACCGACCGCGACGGACGTTTTATGCGGGTCAATCGCTCCTTCCTCGAGCTGTATGCGATTGCAAACGAGAAGGAGGTGCTCGGCAAAAAACTGAACATTCTCAAATCGAACCTGCATGCCAGGGCATTCTACGAACAGATCCGTCAGGCACTGCAAAACGAGGGGCAATGGAGCGGCGAGATCCGCAACATGCGTCACGACGGCGAGGTGATTCCGGTCTGGAGCCGCCTGATCGCACTCGGCGACGAGGGGGTGATCGGCATCCAGAGCGACCTGCGCACGCGCGATCTGAGCTACCGCCAGCTCGAACAGAGTTCGCGCCTGCAATCGGTATCGTTGCTGGCCGGCGGCGTGGCGCACGAGTTCAACAACATTCTCGCCAGTCTGCACGGCCATCTGCACATTCTCGACCGCAAACTGGGCGGCAGCGAAGGCAGCGAACACGAGCGAATCGTGCGTATCAAGGGGCTGCTCGACCGTGCCGGTGGTCTGGTGCAGAATCTGCTCTCCTTTGCCCGCCAGAAGCCGCCGCACAATCGCCCGCTGCTGCTGGCCCAGTTGCTGCCGGAGCTCGAGCAGCTGGTGCGCCCTACCCTCCCTCCCACCATCCAGTTACGGCTGGAGATGCCGCCGGAGAGCATCTATCTCTCCACCGATCCGCTGGTGCTCAAGCAGCATCTGATCGAACTGATCGCCAATGCGCGCGATGCGATCGAGGAGAAGATGCAAGCGCACATGGCGCCGGGCGGTGCGATCGATCTGAAGGTCGAGCGCACCCCGCAAGGGATTCTGTTTCGCATTTGCGACGATGGTATCGGCATGGAGGGGGCGATCCTCAACCGCGCCATGGAACCCTTCTTCTCCACCAAGCCGATCGGTAAAGGCACCGGTCTGGGGCTACCGTCGGTGCTCGGCTACGCCGAACATGTCGGCGGATCGCTCTCTTTGCAAAGCACTCCCGGGCACGGCGCTTGCGCCGAACTACTCCTGCCCATCGAAGCCGGACAAGCGAGGGAAAAGCAAACGACGAACCAGATCTCGCGCACCCTCCTGCTCGCCGAGGACGAAACGGCACAGCGCAATGTCATCGTCGAACTGCTCACCGATCAGGGGCATAAGGTTCTGGCCTGCAATAACGGACTGAAAGCGCTGGAGACGTGGCACAGCCAACGCGAAGAGATCGATGCGGTGATCTGCGATATCGTGATGCCGGGGCTGGATGGGGTGGAGCTGGCCGGCATCATCCGCCATCAGGCGCCGCAGCTTCCGATCTGCATGATGACCGGTTACAGCAACCGCGTGGTGCCGCCCGAACTGGGCGTGCGCCTGCTGCGCAAACCGGTCGATCTCGATTTGATCCGCCACTTCGTGGACAATCTGGAGAGGTAGCCTCCGACCGATACTCCGGGCCGCTTCGTTCACCACCAACGCTTGAAGCGGAAGATCAGCCCCAGAACAACGGCCAATAGAGCCATGCCCAACAGCGTCAGCATGAAGGCGTTCTCGGCCTGCAACACCGGCATATGGCTGAAGTTCATCCCGAAGATGCCGGCGATCACCGCCAGCAGACTCAGAATAAAGGTGACCACGGCGAGGAATTTCATGATGCGGTTGAGCTTCTGTCCGAGCAGCGACTGCACCGCCTGCATCACCAGCAGCGCATGCTCGGCCTTGCTCTCGGCCAGCGTCTGCGCCCGCCGCATTTGCTCCAGCGCATCCTGCATGCGCAGATTGCTATAGAGGTTGCCGAGCTCGATGGCCGACTCCAGCGCCTCGGCATTGGCTTGCGCCGCCCGCGCCAGATGCGCAATTTCGCGCCGCATGGTCAAGAGGCTGGCCAGATCGGCCCGCTCGACATCCGCCAGCGCCCGATCCTCGGCCTCGTCCATGATTTCGCGCAGCGCATAGACGCGGTGCAGCAGCGGATCGAGCAGCAGATGGGCGATCAGCACCACACAATCGAGCGGCGCCATACCGGCAAAGAGCTCGTCGTCGAAACGACGCACCGATTCGGTCGGCCAGACCAGAACGCACAGGCGCGGGTCGCAGAGCAGCGACAGCGAGGTGAGATCGAGTTCGCCGTCGATCTCGCCGCCATCGGCGGGAATACGCAGCAGCAGATGCAGCGTTTCGCCGCTGCGCGTGCAGGCGGGCGGATGTTGCCGATTGCGCATATCCTTGATGTGGAAGGGATCGAGGCCGAAACGGCGCCGCAGCTGCTCGCATGTTTCGTCGTCGGGCGCCAGCAACTGCGCCACCCCGGCTGTCGGCAACATGGTCACAGATCGAGCAGCAGCGCCGCCGGGTACTCCAGCGTCTCCTTCACCTTGACCAGAAACTGCACCGCATCCTTGCCGTCGATCAGGCGATGGTCGTAGGAGAGGGCGAGATACATCATCGGCCGGATGACGATCCGATCCTCCTCCACCACAGCCCGTTTCTTGATCGCATGCAGACCGAGAATGGCCGACTGCGGCGGATTGAGAATCGGGGTGGAGAGCAGCGAGCCGAAGACGCCGCCATTGGTGATCGAGAAGGTGCCCCCCTTCAGATCGTCGGGCATCAAGCCGCCTTCGCGCGCCTTCTGCGCATATTCGGCCACCTTGCGCTCGATCTCGGCCATGCTCATGCGATGCGCATCGCGCAGCACCGGCACCACCAGCCCGCGCTCGGTGGAGACGGCGATGCCGACATCGAAGTAGTTGTGGTAGACCACCTCCTCCCCCTCGATGTAGGCGTTGATCGCCGGATGGTGGCGCACCGCCTCGGCGCAGGCGCGCACGAAGAAGGAGGTGATGCCCAGATCAGTGCCGTGGCGCGCTTTGAAGCGGTCGCGATATTTGGCGCGCAGATCCATCACCGGCTGCATATTGGCTTCGTTGAAGGTAGTCAGAATCGCCGCCGTGCTCTGCGCCTGTTTCAGGCGGCTGGCGATGCGCCGGCGCAACCCGCTCATCGGCACCCGCTCCTCGTGCCGCTCGGACGAGAGCGGCGCAACTTCGGCTGCCTGCACCTGCGGCTTTTGCGGCCGGGCAGGAATCTCCTCGTCCTCCGGCCGCACCGACTCGGGTGCTGCCGCCGGTGTCGGCGCCGGCGATTCCGACGGAGCAGCAGGGGCAGGCCCAGCGGCAACTGCGGCAGCAGTATCGGCAACAGCCCCCACCTCGAGATAGCCGATCACCTCGCCCGGATGAACCACCTCGCCGGCAGCGCGCAGACATCGGGAGAGCACTCCCGCCTCCTGCGCCGTAATCTCCATGGTCACCTTGTCGCTTTCGATCTCGGCCAACACCTCGTCGATGCTCACCGGCTCGCCCTCGCGCTTCAGCCAGGCCACCAGTGTCGCCTGCGTCTCCGATTCGCCCAGCGCGGGCACCCTGATTTCACTTTGCACGCTCTACCTCCGAATATTTTCGACGTCAGGCCAATGCTGCCTCGATCAATGTCTGCTGCTGCTCGGCATGGCGCTTGGCCGAGCCGACCGCCGGCGCCGCCAATGCCGGCCGCGCCAGATGCGCCAGCTGCTGACCGGGGGAAAGGCAGTTCTGCATATGGTGGCGGCTGGGGTACCACGCCCCCTGATTCTCCGGCTCCTCCTGCACCCAGACCACCGAAGCGGTCTGCGCATAGCGGGCCAGCTCGGCACGCAGCTCAGTCTCCGGGAAGGGGTAGAGCCGCTCGATGCGGATGATTGCCACATGATCGATGGCCCGTTCGCGGCGGACGGCGAGCAGGTCGAAATAGACCTTGCCCGAGCAGAGCAGAACCTTGCGCACCCTTTCCGGGGCCGGCGCATCGGAGTCGGCAAGGATCGGCTGAAAACCACCCTCGCAGAGATCGGCAACGCTCGAGAGCGAGAGCGGATGGCGCAGCATGCTTTTGGGGGCCAAAAGGATCAGCGGCTTGCGCATGCGGATCAGGCTCTGGCGACGCAGCAGATGGAAGAGCTGCGCCGGCGTGGTCGGCACCACCACCTGCATGTTCTCCTCGGCACAGAGCTGCAAATAGCGCTCGAGCCGCGCCGAGGAGTGCTCCGCCCCCTGCCCTTCGCTACCATGCGGCAGCCATAGGGTCAGACCGCTCATGCGCCCCCATTTCGATTCGCCGGCGGCGATGAACTGATCGATCACCACCTGCGCATTGTTGGCGAAATCGCCGAACTGCGCCTCCCAGACCACCAGTGCGCGCGGTTCCGCAACCGAGTAGCCATATTCGTAGGCCATCACCGCCATCTCCGAGAGCATCGAATCGACGACGATCACATGCGACATGGGTCCGTTGCGAATCTGGCGCAGCGGCATGAACGATCTGCCGCTGCGACTGTCGTAAACGACGGCATGGCGATGGAAGAAGGTGCCGCGACCGCTGTCCTGACCGGAGACGCGCACCCAACCGCCTTCGTGAATCAGCGTGGCGTAGGCCATGGTTTCGGCGCAGCCCCAGTCGATCGGCAGCTGCCCGTCGATCATCGCGATGCGGTTGCCATAGATCTTCTGCACCAGCGGATGCAGATCGAATTCGGCCGGCAGGGTATGCACCCGCCGCACCAGATCGCGCAGCTGCTCGCCTGGCACCGCCGTCTCCGGCTCGGGCGCACCGCTGCTCATATATTCGTTCCAGCGGCCGCGCAAGCTGTTGTGCTCTGCCGGCGCCTGATGATTCTCGCGCCGCACGCGCTCCAGCAGATCGCGGAAGGAGGCCGCCATGGTCTCCGCCTCGCCGGCAGTGAGCACCCCTTCGCGCTCCAGCCGCTGCCGATAGAGGGCGGCGGTGGTCGGATGCGCCTTGATGGCGCGATACATCACCGGCTGCGTCACCTCCGGCGTATCCACCTCGTTGTGGCCGTGGCGGCGGTAGCAGACCAGATCGACCACCACATCGGAGCGGAAGGTGTGGCGATATTCGAGCGCAATCTCCATCGCCAGCACGCACGCCTCCGGATCGTCGCCGTTCACGTGCAGGATGGGGGCCTGCACCATCTTGGCCAGATCGGTGGCATAGAGGGTGGAGCGGGCATCGAAGGGGTTGACGGTGAAGCCGATCTGGTTGTTGACCACCAGATGCACCGTGCCGCCGATACGGAAACCGCGCAGCTCGGAGAGATTGAGCGATTCGGCCACCACCCCCTGCCCGGCGAAGGCGGCATCGCCATGGATCAGCACCGACTGCACCTGCCGTCGCTCCTTGTCGCCGCGCCGACATTGGCGGGCGCGCACGCTGCCCATCACCACCGGCGTGATGATCTCCAGATGCGACGGATTGAAAGCGAGCGCCAGATGAACATTGCCGCCGGCAGTGTTGATGTCGGAGGAGAAGCCCATGTGATACTTCACATCCCCCGCCCCATGCTCGGCGCTGGCGAATTTGCTTCCCTCGAACTCGGCGAAGATATCGGAAAGCGACTTGCCCATGATGTTGGCCAGCACATTGATGCGGCCGCGATGAGCCATGCCCATGATGATCTCGCGCACCCCCCGGCTGCCTGAAAGGCCAACCATGCGATCGAGCATGGCGATCAGGCTCTCGCCCCCCTCCAGCGAAAAGCGCTTCTGGCCGGCAAAGCGGGTGTGCAGAAAACGCTCCAGCTCCTCGGCGCGCATCACCTGCTCATAGATATGGCGGCGGCTGGCGGCGTCATACGCCGGCGTCGAGCGGCAGCTCTCGATGCGCCGTTGCAGCCAGAGGCGCTTGGCCGAATCGGAGATGTGCATGAATTCGGGGCCGATGTTGCCGCAGTAGCACTGGCGCATCAGCGCCACGATCTGGCGCAGCGTCATCGGCCCGCTCCCGGGCAGGTCGCCCTTGGCAAAGGTGCGTTCCAGATCGGCCTCGGAGAGGCCATAGAAGGCGAGCTCGAGGTCGGGACTGGGGTTGGGCGGCTCCAGCCGCAGGGGATCGAGATTGGCATGCAGATGGCCGTGCATGCGGTAAGCGTTGATCAGGTAGAGGGCGCGCGACGGGTACTCCACCTCGAACTGCGGCCGCGCAATCTCGCCGAAGGGGGGCGCCACCTCCAACCGGTTGCGCTCCAGCATCTCGAGATGGGTGGGGCGCGCCGACTCGCCCTGCGTGGAAAGCGCGGAAAAACGCTCGGCCCACCAGGCGGGAACGGCTGCCGGATTCTTCAGATAGGCATCGTAGAGCGTTTCGACATAATCGCTGTTGGCGCCAAAGATTTCGCCATCGAACGTTTCGCCTGCATTGAGCTGATCCGCCACACAACCCTCCATCGTTCATTCCGGCGCCAAAGCCGACTTCGCCACTGCCGTGAACCAAGCTAGGTATGCTCCCCGGCGGCGGCAAGGACAAGGCAGTCGAGTGTGAAGCGAGCAAGTGCGTATCGATTGCCCCCCCTCCCTTCCGGAAAGGGAGGCCGGGAGGATTTTCTCCCGCCTCACCCCGGCAGCTCCTGCCATGGCCCGCGATCCACCGCCACCCGCAGGGCAAATCGCGCGGTTTCGCCCTCGACATCGAACCGCTCGCGCAGCTTCGCCGGCTTGCCCAGTGCATGCCAGCGTCAGCTCTTGCCTCGCGCAGCCGTATCCCCCTCTTTGATCATCCGGCTCACCGTCGAGTGGTGCACTCCGGCATGGTCGGCGATCGCCTGCATGGTGTATCCATGCTCCCGATAGGCCTCGCGCATCCAGTCGCTGCGCGCTCGCCCCTCGCTGGCGATCTCGTCCAGAGGCTGGTGGCGAAGCAACCGCTTGCGCAGCGGCACATCCCGCATCTCACCCTGCAGCGTCGCCTGCATCCGGCTGCGAAATTCGTCGTCGCCCAAAATGTCCGGGCCATTCAGCCGATCCCAAACTCTTCCCCCCTCGCCCTTGCGCACGAAATCGGCATACGCCGCCTGCGCCCGCTTTCTGCCATGGCCAAACTGCGACAGCAGCCATTCGAGATGCAGAAAGGCCGGCGCAGCCTCCTCGCCCGCTGTGGCGCGATAGCTGCTCCACGGCCAGTCAGCCACATCGCTCACCATGCCGGCCGCCAGCGGATTGCGCACGATGTAGCGGCTGAGCTCCAGCAAATGGGCCTGTTTGTCCACCACGATCGCCTTGAACCTGCCCTGAAAAACGTGCCCCGTCCGGTCGTGCCTGCGGTTGAAGCGCTGGGTGTAGAGGCCGTTGAGCTGCCGCATGCCCCGGCTCAAATTCGGCTGCGGCGTTTCGATCAGCAGGTGATAGTGGTTGCTCATCAGGCAAAAGGCGTGGCAAACCCAGTCTAAGCGATCCGCCACATGCGCCAGCGCCGCCAGAAACATCTCCCGATCGTCGTCGGAGAGAAAAATGGCGGCGCGGGCATTGCCGCGCGAGGTCAGATGATAAAGCGCGCCTGCAAACTCGATGCGCAGCGGTCGCGACATGGACGCCTCCGGCAGAGGGGGAACGACAACAATTTAGCCCGGAAAATCCGCGAGACAACGGCCTGTTGCCCAAATCCCTTCCCCATCACGCTGGCGCATGCTCCAGCCCCTCCATTGTCGGCGGCATGGGCTGAGCGCCCCCTCTTTGCACTGCAATTGCCGATAGAGCGCA
>Ga0233416_10000695_pt1 | contig 10400 bp, 9 predicted proteins | sample Sediment_Towuti__2_FD_188638 | JGI IMG/M metagenome (GOLD analysis project Ga0233416, IMG submission 188638) | Sediment microbial communities from Lake Towuti, South Sulawesi, Indonesia - Sediment_Towuti_2014_0_MG | ecosystem: Environmental > Aquatic > Freshwater > Lake > Sediment | place... | reverse complement strand
TTTTCAGGCCAAAAAATGTTTAAACTGTGGTATGATTTCAGTAAATCCTACTCCAGAACAATACTTTTTAGATCTATACTATGAAGGATATTTAGAAGAAAATAAGAAAGACCGAAAATTATGGGAACAACGAAAAACAACTTATCAAATTGATAAGAATTGGATTTCCAAATTTATTGACCATGGAAAAGTTCTTGATATTGGATGTTCTGGAGGGCAATTCTTAAGTTATTTTGAACCAAAAAGATGGAAAAGATTTGGTGTTGAGGTAGATGAAGCTGCAGCAAATAATGCAAAAAAGAAATTTGGAATAAATGTTAAGGTAGGAAATATCACAGATTTAGATTTTAAAGATAAATTTGATCTTATTATAATGAGAGGTGTAATCGAACATTTCTCCAATCCCGTTAGTGTTTTTAAAAAATGTTCATCTTTGCTGAAGAAAGGAGGATATCTTTACATTACAGCCACACCAGCAGGTGATTCGTTTGCTTTTGATGTATATCGAGATAAGTGGCATCTTTTTACTCCACCGGGACATCTACATTTCTTTACCGTTCAATTATTGACAAGAATCGTTAACCAATATGGTTTAGAACTAATTGATTATCACCATCAATATACGGAAACACCTTATGCAAATACATTAAAAGACTACATGAAAATTAAGAATGACATTATTTTATTAAGTTCTCACAAAAAGGAAAAAGTAAAGACATCCCCTCCATTTCCAGGAAGTATGATCACAGCTGTATGGAGAAAAAAATAGTTTTTCTTTCATTTAGCTAAATCACTTTTTTCTTTTACATCAACAAGGTTTTTAGCCAAACATTTTCTCCACATTATATGATGAATCAACAAAATCACAGTATAGTTATACAAAATAAAAAAATTGGTTCTACTAGTGAAACTTACTTTATTGCAGAAGCAGGATTAAATCATAACGGAGATATTAAATTAGCAAAAAAACTCGTATACGAAGCTTATGATTGTGGAGCAGATGCAATAAAATTTCAAACTTATAAATCAGAAAATTTCTTAACTACTTCCAGTCAATACTATAATTTTTTTAAAAATGTCGAATTAAGTATTGAACAATTCGGTGAATTGAATGATTATTCAAAAAGTATAGGAATAACATTTTTTTCATCCGCTTTCGACATAGAAAGTGCAGATAATTTAAAAAGAATTGGCATTCCTTGCTTTAAAATAGCATCTTCTGATCTAACAAACTTTCCGTTAATCAAACATATTGCACAGATGAATATTCCAATAATACTTTCTACAGGATTAGCAAATTTAAAAGAGATTAAAGAAGCAATGGAAATCTGTGAATATGTTGGGAATAACAATATTGCTTTAGTTCATTCTGTAGCTAACTATCCTACACAACCTGATGAAGCAAATCTTTTAGCAATTAATACACTAAAAAATCACTTTGCTGTACCTGTAGGATATTCTGATAATGGTGAATCAGAGTTAGTTGATCTGGTTGCAGTTAGTATAGGAGCCGATTTAATAGAAAAACATTTTACACTTGATAAAAAATTACCTGGCCCAGATCATAGTTTTTCAATTGATCCAAAGGGGCTAAAAAAACTAATATCAGAAATTAGATTAATTAAAAAAATAAAGGGGAACGGAGAAAAAATTCCACAACCATCAGAAATTAAAAATATTCAAGCCATACGAAAATCACTTACTGCTTCTATGAATATTCATAAAGGAGATGAATTAACCCATGAAAATATTGCAATTAAACGGCCAGCTATTGGTCTTGAGCCAAAACATTATGAAAAAATTATAGGTAAAAAAGTAAAAAATGATATCTTAAAAGATTCTCCAATAAAGTGGGACGATATAATTGAATAAATTCTTAAACTATTTTGTATTGAAGAATTGATTTAATTACATATGAAATTTATTTTAAGTTGAAATGAAATCCCACAAGAAAATCACAGTAATGATTCAAGCTCGTACTGGCTCAACTCGATTTCCACGTAAAACACTCGCTAAAATTGAAAATAAACCAATGATATGGCACATTATTAATAGAGTAAAAAAAATAAAATCCATCGATCAAATCGCTCTAATTACTACAAGAAAAAAGACTGATAAAATACTTCTAAAAATTGCAGAAAAAAATAATATTTTCGGTTTTACTGGAGATACTCATGATCTGCTAAACAGACATTATCAATGCGCTCTGAAGTTAGATGCCGATCCAATTATTAGAATAACGAGTGATTGCCCTTTAACAGATCCTCAATTAGTAGAAAAAATATTACAATTTTACCTAAATCATAATTATGACTATGTAACAAATACTATTTCTCCTACATACCCAGATGGATTAGATGTAGAAATTTTTTCCTTTTCCGCACTAAAACGAGCAAATAGATATGCAACACTTCGTTCAGAACGAGAACATGTTTTTCCTTATTTTACAAAAAATCCAAAACGATTCAAATTATATAATTATGAAAATAAAACTGATCTTTCATATCTTCGATGGACGGTTGATCAAAAAGAGGATTTGAAATTTGTTAAGGAAATTTACTCTCGCATGAAACCAAAAACCATCTTCTACATGAAAGACGTTTTAAAATTGTTGAAAAAAGAACCGAAGCTTTTGACAATTAACAAAGGTATAAAACGAAATGAAGGATTTGCTAAAACACTAAAGTATGATCGTAAGATGAAATAATTTAAAATATTATCTGAAACAAACCAATATTTAAATACAAATTTTTATGTAATTACTCATTGACCATTACAAAAGCTAACTACAAACTTCCTGAAAAAAAACATATTGAATATGATGAAAAAACAAAAGAAAAGTTGGCAAGACAAAAATTTGAAGAAAAATCAATTAAAGCAAGAGGAGCTACTGGTTCTTTTATGATTTTTAGAGAAGTAGGACTAGAAGATGTTTTTGTAGTAGATGATCTATGATCTATTTTCCTTATTAACGAATTTTTATACTTGTAATACTATATTCCTTAGAATATAATGCAAAAGATATGCTCACAATGTAATAACTTCTTTGAATGTTTAGAAGATACCTCATGTAGGTGTGCATCTTTACCTCAATTAAAGAAAGAATGGATTGATACGAATGATTGTTTGTGTAATAATTGTTTATTACAAAGATATAGAAATAAACTAATTGGAACTGGATGATTTTTTTAATTAAATTATGAGACATTAAATAATGATAGAAATTTAAACTGCTCAATTTAGTGATATGTAAAATGAGTGAGAATTTTGAAAGATTACAAAAGGCAACATTCTCTCTAGTGGAACTATGGTTACAGAACTTTGCAAGGAATTTACCCTATATTTTGAAGGGTAAAAGTATCAAAGAACTTAGTGTGTTTGAAAATACTCCACCAAAAATGGATTTTTCACCAAAAGGAAGGGCGATTGTTATTGGTAAAGGTCCAAGTGTTAGAACTAAAAATCATTTAGAAATCTTAAACTCAAGTTCCTATCGAGATTGTATTATCTGTACTGACATAATGTTAATTGATGCTATAAAAAATGGAATTACTCCAGATAAATTTACAGAATATTATGTGCTAACAGTAGATGGCGATCCTGAACAAGCAGATTTCTATAATGATCCTCTAGTTCAGAAGTTTAGTAAGAAAATTAAGGTTGTTTTGTCTACTTGTACCTCTCCTAAAGTCATAGAAATTTGTAATAAATTTGGCTTAGAAGTGTTTTGGTTCAATCCGTTAATAGATGATTTTCGAAAAGAAGGATCCTTTAGTAAAATCATGAATATTATGACTAGAAGCGAAATTAATCCAAAAGGTGTTTCTAGTCTTCAAACTGGAGGTAATGTTGGAACCAACTCATGGATTTTTTCATGGGCAATACTTGGTAAATCTCCTATCGTTCTTATTGGTTTAGATTTTGGTTACCCTGCAAGTACTTCAATTGAAGAAACGCAACATTATGAACATCTTCTCAAATGTTATGATAATGATGTAGAAAGAGTAAGAAATGACCATAAAATTGTCTACAATAAAGAGTTTGATTGTGATGTATTAATTGATCCAATCTACGATTATTACCGTGAAGGATTTTGTAACTTAGTAAAACACACACCAAAATGGGTAAGAACCATCAATTCAACAGAAGGTGGTTCTTTATTTGGAGAAAGAATTGAATGTGTAAAATTCTCAGATTTTCTGAGTACTAATGGTTAAAATTTTAAAAAAACTCCTAATGAGCTAAGATGTTGAATTCGCCCATACTTTTTTAGCTCATGTATTTATATTAGTAAATTTGGGAACAAATCAGTTGAAAGTATTATTCATTCATCCCCCCGTCAGATTAAAGGGTGGTCCAGAAGACATCCCATTTGGCTTAGCAATGCTTGCGTCCATTGCAGAAGAAGAAGGACACCAAGTAGCCTTTTTAGATCTAAATGCTAACCGAGTTCCTCTACAAATTGCAGCAGAAGAAATTGCATTAGATAATTATGATGTAATCGCAATTGGTGGATTAAGTAGTCAGTATAAAGATATTTGCAGAATTATTCCAATTTGCAGAAAAATCCATCCAAATGCACAAATTCTAGCTGGGGGAGGATTTGCAACGTATATGCCAGATAAAATTCTAAGAATCCTTCCTGAAATCGATATAGTGGGTATTGGTGAAGGCGAAGAAACCTTTAGAGAAATTCTACAAGTTGGTCCACACGGCGATTATTCAAAAATCAAAGGCATTGCTTACAGAGAAGCTTCTGGAATTATAAAGTTCACAGAACCACGTCCACTAATTAAGGACATGGATACATTACCTTATCCTGCATATCATCTCCTAGATTTAGAAAAATATTTTGAATATTCAGAAATAGTTCATAGTAAAGAATCATCTGAATCAAAACGAAGAATCGATATTATAACTCAACGAGGTTGTCCTAGACAATGTACATTTTGTACGCATAATGGAATGAACAGATGGGATCAAGAAAAATTTGTAGGTAAAGATAAACTCAGAATGATGGATGAGGAATATGGTTTTCAATCTGTTTCTCGATTAAACTCTCCACAATATGTGGTAAATCATATGAAGTTTTTACATGAAAATTATGGTATTGATTATTGTTATATTCTTGATGAAAATCTAACATCGGATAAGAAATATCTACATCTGCTATGCCAAAAAATGATTGACGAAGAAATCCATAAAATAATGCATTGGGGAACAGCAGGAGATAGTGCAAGTGTATCTGATGAATTAGTACATCATATGAAAGAAGCGGGATGTACATTCATAACTTTTGGTGGTGAAAGTGGTAGTGATAAAGTTCTAAAATATGATATAGCAAAAGGAACCACTGCAAAAATGAATCAAAATGCAGTAGACATCATGAAAAGACAAGGCATGGAACCGATCATGACATTTATGGTAGGAAATCCTCATGAAGACATTAATGATGTATTAGAAACTACAGAATTCTTTATTAAAAATAATATTTTATGCAGACCCTTTATTTGTACTCCATATCCAGGCACAAAATTATTTCTAGATTATGAAGATTTTATTCTTGGTCAATTTGATGAAAGATTAAATCAAATAAAAGATATCACTGAAGGTTCAATTGATCCCAAAGTTGTTAGTGAATGGAAATTAGAAGCTTTGAAGAAATTCTTAATCGCATTAGATGATGCTGATGTATTAAGTGCCCATGTTAGTCAAGTTTTTGATGATGCAGATTTGATTGCAATTCAAAATTTCATGTTTGAAAAAGATACAGGTAAATTACTAAAATTAGCTCATAGGAGAAAATGGCCTCATGAAGACAAGTGGAAAAAATATTGCCCTGTTTGTGAATCCAAAGAATCCCTTAACCAAGTTGTAAAAATTTCATAGTCGTGATATTAATTAAAAAAGTTCATGAGATTAATGATTTATTTGATACTAAACACATGATAAATCTGGTTTATTAGTTCCACTCAAAAGGTATTCTTATGCGAAGATTAAAAATATTAGTATTAAATAAAAAAGAGCGACTCTATTCCTCAAACAAAGCTATAGATAGAATTTTACAAGTTCTAAAAGAAAATAATCAATCAGAAGATTTTTGGATTCTTACAGAATCTGGGCAAGGAGATTTATCTGGATATTCTTCTAACCCCATTCTTGAGAATTACAAATTTTTTGAAGATTATAAAACAGATAATGTATTGCAAATACTAGATTCGGTAAAACCAGATGTTCTTCTATGTTCAAATGATTATGATTTTTGGTCCAGATCCTTTATCCTTGCTGCAAAATATAAAAAAATCCCTACTGTGCTACTAATGCAATATGGATTTGAATATGCTTGGGAAAGAAATGACTCTATTATTCGTGGTAGATTATCTCATTTTCTTAAACGAAGTAGATTTCTATTAGGAAAATATTCCTTGTTACTAAAAACATATAAAAAAATCGGGATTGGAATATTTTCCATACTAAAAAGTACACTTCAAGATTTTTTTATAACATTTTCCCAGTTTGAACCTTCTGGTAGATATGGCTGTGATTTAATTTTAGTTCATAACGAGCATCTACAAAAAACTATTCAAAAAAACAAAACTAATTCAAAAATAATTATAACAGGTGATCCTCAAATGGACAATGTAGTTAATCAAATATCATCTCTTAACAAAATTAGTTCAAAAAAACACGATTCTAAATTACATGGTGTTTTTCTTACCACAAGTATGGTAGAACATGGACTATGGACTCAAAAAATGTGGGAGGAAACTGTAATTCAGACAGTTTCGATAGTTCAACAAAAGCTAACAGACAAAGTAGAACTAGTATTAAAAATACACCCCTCTTCAGAAAAAAAAGAAGATTATGAAAAATTATTAAATAAATTTAGAGTAAAAATACCCATTTTTCAAACTGAGAACTTATTAGATATCATCAATGATGCTGATTTTATTATCTCATATGGAGATACTTGGGCATTATGGGAGGTATTGTTGCTAAATAAACCCATCATCATAGTTAATCTATTTAATTATCCTAAAGATATGATGCCATTTGTAAAAGAAAGTATTGCATATGAAATTACTGAAATCAATCAATTGATTAACACGATTACAAAAATTCAAAGTCTCAAACTAGAAGAATCGAAAATTAATCAATTTATTCAAAAATATCTATACAAATTAGATGGTAAAGCTGGTTTACGTTCAGCAGAAGCAATAATGCAACTCGTAGAGAACTATAATAAACTTGAAGATTAAATTAATCCATAGACATGTTTTCAGTAAAATTGGTTGTTGAAAAATTATGTTAAATAAAATTCGACTGTTGTTAAAAAATCCTGAATTTTTGACACAATACAAAAATAGAAAAACTAGGCTTGCAAAAATTTTGGAAATATCAGAAAATGACATTGAAAAATATTTTGATGAATCAGCTGAATTTTGGAAAATAATCCAAGATAAATTAACGGAACATGGTGCACTTGAAAGAATGAGCTTTGAGAGACTGCAATTACTTTATTCTGTAGTACGGGCTATCAAACCTAAAGTAATGATAGAAACTGGGGTTGCTGGTGGCAGTACTTCATTTCTCATCTTATCAGCAATGAAAAAAAATGGAATTGGAAATCTATTTTCAATTGATATTGATAATCCAATATGGCATGATCATTCAAGTTTTAAAGTTGGTTGGATGGTACCTAATGAACTTCGAAAAAATTGGAAGCTAACTATAGGAGATAGTAAAAAAGAACTTCCATTATTATTAGAATCACTAAAAGAAATTGACATTTTCTTTCATGATAGCGATCATTCTTATGAACATATGACTTTTGAATTCAAAACAGTTTATCCTTTCTTATCATCGACAAAAACGATTTTAGCCGATGACATTAATCTTAACAATTCATTAAATGATTTTTCTCAAGAAAATAAAATGTGGTTTGAAAAATTTTATGGATTTGGTATAGCAAGAAATCTGAAGAAAAAATGAGAAATATATTCATTAGTTTTAATATCATAAAATCGATATGAAAGTAAATTTTGTTATTACTCATCTAAGTCATGGGAGTCCAGGCTCTTTCTATCGACCTTATGAAATTGTAAAACAATTATCAAATCAAGGTATTGACGCAAAGATTTTTACACCTTTTGAACATGATGTAAAAAACTTTAAAGATATTCAAATGAAATTATTACCAAATATTGGTAATAAATTATCTGTTTCAAATTTTGCATATAATAGTCTGCGAAGTATAATTTACAATAAGCACATTAGTAAATTAGTTTCTTATGATAAATTATTAAAATCATCTTCAGATAGAATTGCTAAAAGCTTAGATACTCTGGATTTTAATCATCATGATATTATACAAGCAGAGCAAGAAGTTGCTGCTCTAGCATGTCTTAAATTTGGTAAAAAAAATAATATACCTATTATTGTTGATGTACATAATATTTGGCCAGAAGAGTTAGTATCTTTTGGTCTTTTAAAACGATCAAGCAATGTCTTCAAACACTTGATGAATTTAGAAAAAGAGATCATTGAAGAAGCAAGTGCTATTGTTGTGGTGAATGATTTTATGAAAGATTATTTAGTATCCAATTTCAATGCTGATAAGAAAAATATTATTATAATCCCACCTGGCGGAGAATTGCTTTACAAAGATGATGTCAACATTATTAATACTCAAAGATTTCAATCAAAGAAAATTGTTTATGCAGGATTAGTTAATCCACGAGAACATGTAGATCTGTTTGTAAAAAGTATACCACATATTAAAAAGGCGTTTCCCAAAACTGAATTTATTATATCAGAAAAAGGAGAGAATGTAAAAGAGATCAAAAGTCTGTGTAAACAGCTTAAAATTAATCCTAGATTCTATTGGCATCAATCAAGGGAAAAAGCGAGGCAAATGCTCAAAACATGCTATGTAGGAGCTTTACCTTCACGAGATGATATACCTAGAAAACTAGGTACACCATTAAAATTACTTGAGTACATTTCAAACCTAATTCCTGTTGTTGCTAATGACGTGGGTTCTTGGTGTAATGTAATAAAAAAACATGAAATTGGAATTCTTACAAATGACGATCCGAAGGAATTTTCAAACGCTATTATGACACTGTTATCTGATGAAGATCTTTATCATAAAATGCAAATTAATATGATTGACCTTTTAAAAGATACATTTTCCTGGAAAAACCATGTGGAAAAAACCTTATTACCATTATATCAAAAAATCTCTTCATAAACTAATGATTTAGAATGTATATAATCAATTTATTCCAATTAAGCTTTTTTATTATTTTTAATTCTAGGTACTATTAATGACCTCTGAATTAAAATTAATTTTTGAACTATGTAAAGAAAGAAAAGATATACCATATGTCGATCTATCAAATTTATCAGAAGATTTATTTTTTAAATTATTAGTTGAAAATCAAGTTTTATTCCCAGTTCTTAAAAACCTAGAAAAAATTTTCAACGCAAATCTTAACCCCCTTTTGGATAAAATACGAACTTCCCTACAGAACGATTATCTAATTAACGCAGATGAAAAAATGAAATGGCTCTTAGATTTTTTAGAAAACTTGAAAGTAGAAAGTATGTTGCATAAATATCAATATTACCAAAGGGAACAATCTGATATTGATATTTTAATACCACTTGAAAAAGAAATAACTGTAATTGAACAACTAAAGAAAGAGGATTTTTTTCCAATTGCAAAAGAACACTTTAAAACCGCAATGTCAAAAAATATAAAAAATTCTAAATTTACAATTCATGTTCATTCCAAAATTAAATGGGAATCAGAATTTATTCCCACTAATGATGTATGGAAAAATTCAAAAATAATTAAGATTTTTGAACATTCTATACATATTCCATCTATTGAAGATTCTATTTTAATAGAGTGTGTTCATTCCATCTTTGAAAACCGTACTGTTAGAATTTGTGATTTATTACAATTTCTTGAATTAACAAAAAATCAAATCGACTGGAACTCTGTTATCACCAGATTAGTTAAATACAAACTCTCAGCAGTAGGATATCTTTACTTTTTTGCGATTAACCAATTAGCAAATGATTTTCTTCAACTAAACCCAATAGATCAAAAAATCCTGGAAAGTTTAAAGAAGAATATTAGTTTAGATGAAAAAGTATTTTCAATAAACCCAGAAACTAAGGAAATTTTATTTAAATTTAAGCAAAAAGCACCAATAAAACTCAAGCTTTCCTCATCAGCTTTTCTGTTTGTGTCCTATAATCGGAAATTTGGGATTAGGAGATTTTTTTGGTCGATTGGAGTCATTTTATCGGCTGCTTTAAAACACTTACACTCACCGTGAGAATTCTTTCAAAAACAGTCATCATCCTACAAAGAAATTGAAATTATA
>Ga0233416_10000693_pt1 | contig 10417 bp, 8 predicted proteins | sample Sediment_Towuti__2_FD_188638 | JGI IMG/M metagenome (GOLD analysis project Ga0233416, IMG submission 188638) | Sediment microbial communities from Lake Towuti, South Sulawesi, Indonesia - Sediment_Towuti_2014_0_MG | ecosystem: Environmental > Aquatic > Freshwater > Lake > Sediment | place... | reverse complement strand
ATCGAAGGCTCCGAGCTGAAGCAGGCGCTGGACGCGGGCGCGGATCTGGTGCTCGTGGACGTGCGTGAGCCCTGGGAGCGGGCGCTCGCATCCCTGCCGAACGTGGTACACATGCCGTTGCATGAGCTGCCACGGCGTCTCGGCGAGCTCGACCCCGAGCGCGCCTACGTCTTCTATTGCCACCTCGGGGTGCGCAGTCTCCATGCCGTCCTGGAGCTGCGGCGGCGCGGATTTCGGCACGTCCGCAGCCTGCGCGGCGGAATCGATCGCTGGTCGGTCGAGATCGATCCGTCCGTGCCGCGTTACTGAGTTGCGGTGACGTGCCGATTACGGCCGGCCGCGGCCGTCAGGCCGCGTGAGCGACCATGGCCGCGCGCAGGTGGGCGTCGGTGTCGAGGACGCCTTCCTTGAAGGCGTAGATCTCGATGCCGCCTTCGTAGAGCCGGCGGTACCAAGCCCCGATCGGCTCCGGGAAGCGGTAGTCCACCTTGAAGGAATTCGGGAAGGAATTGATCTTGCCGCCGAGGAAGCGGAGCTTGGCGTCGGCGAGGCGGGCCCGCACGGAAAGCGTCGCCGGGCCCACCTGCTCCACGGTGTATTCGTACTCGGGGGCCTGGCGCTGGATGCCGTACATGTAGACCAGCCGGTGGTTGGGGATCGTGCGCGGCAGCTCGATGCGGAGCCGCCACCCCTTCTGCTCGCGCAGGAGGTGCAGGACGCGCCCGTAGCGGCGCTCGCGCTCCAGCAGGTCCTCGGTTTCGTGGCGGTGCCGCGCCCACTCCTGCTCCCAGCCGTCGACGAGCGGCAGGCTGCGGACTTCCTCTTCGCCCTGGTCCATCTCGCCGGCGACCAACTGGATGGCGTCCACCGGGCAGCACTGGATGACCTTGCTCGGGCGCACGCTGCCGGCCGCGGCCGCGGCGTAGGCGACGGCCTTGTCGCCGACCATCTTGAAGATCTGCCCATAGGCGTCGGCGCAGGCCACGCACCCGATGCAGGTCTGCGGGTCGACGTGGAACTCCAGCATCGTGGCGGATGCTTCGGTCTCGGTCTTCGGCATGCCCTCACCTCGGATGCAGGTCGCCGGCGCGACGCCTAATACATGACGATGGGTCTCTTGATGTAGGGCGTGTCGCGATCCACCCAGATCGCGTTCTTGGCGCAGACCATCTCGCAGAGCTTGCAACTCACGCACTTCTTCTCGTTGACCACGGCGAGGAGCTGTCCCATGTGGGCGCCGCGGTCGGCCTGCATGCGCGGTTCGAGCGTGATGCAATCCTCCGGGCAGATCTCGATGCAGTAGTCGCAGCCGGTGCAGAAGTCGGGATCCACCTTGGCCTTGGGGATGTCCTTGGGTTTCATCCGTTTGACGATGTTGCCGTCCGGGTCCATGATGGCGTCCACCGGGCAGTAGATGGCGCAGACGCCACAGTCGATGCAGTCCTCGGGGTGGATGACGAAGAGCTGGTTGCGCTGGCCGCTGATGGTGTCGGTCGGGCAGTCCTGCTCGCAGACGGTGCAGCCGATGCATTTGTCAGTGATGAAGAACGCCATGCTGGGCCTGCCTCCGCAGGGCTGTGGAGCCGGGGCCGAGGGCTCTCCGTGGCCGCGCTACGGAAGGCGCGATCGGAAGGCCGGATCGAGCAACCCGCGGGCCACCTTCAAGCATAGCCAGGGCGCAGGCCTGCAGCAAGTGAATCCCTTCACAAACTGCTGTCAGGTTCTGCCAGCCCGGTCTTGGAATTCTTTTGTTGGCAAGCGATTGCGAGCTGGCCCGGGCATGGGGGAACGCACCCAAGTCGCTCGACTCGGGAGGCAGGCATGCTGAGGAAGAAGGGCGGCGGGAAGACTGCCGCGAGAGCAGCGCGGAAGTCGGCCGCGAGGTCCGCCGTGAGGCCATCCGTCCAGAGTGGGCCGGCGCGACGGTCGGCTCGGAAGATCGCGGTGAGGGCAGGCGCGGTCGGCAGCAAGGCCGCCGGCAAGCGCGTCAGCGCCGACCAGGCCGCTGCGAAGGGTGGCGGTGCGGAGGCGAAACCGCCTGCGCCGGCACCGGACAAGGCCGGTGCGAAGTCGCCGAGCCAGGCACCGCCCGAGGCGCAATCCGGAGTCTCGGGCCGGCCGGCGTCCCCTGAAGCGCTCAAGAGCGCCGAACCGGACGACGCAACGGCTGCCTCTGCGGGCACGGCGCCGGCGGGGAGGCGCCGGGCGCAGCGCGCTGCGCCGGCCGCGCCGGCGGTGCCGCTGCCACCGGCCGACGCCATGAATGCCGAGCAAATCGCGGCCGTCCTGGAGCAGATCGCCGCGCTCCTCGAGATCACCGGCGAGAACCCATTCAAAGTGCGCGCCTACGAGAACGCCGCGCGGTTGATACCCGGCCTGGGGGACGAGCTGCAGGCCCTGGTGGAGACGGGCGACCTGCAGGAGGTGCGCGGTATCGGCAGCGGCATCGCCGAGAAGGTCGGCACGCTGGCGCGCACCGGGAAGCTCGACTACTACGAGGAGCTCAAGTCCAAGGTCCCGCCCGGTCTCCTCGACATGCTCCGCATCCCCGGCCTCGGTCCGAAGAAGGTGAAGCTGCTCTTCGACCAGCTCGAGATCACGGGCATCGATGCGCTCGAGGCTGCCTGCCGCGAGGGCCGGCTGCTCGAGCTGCGCGGCTTCGGGGCCAAGAGCCAGGAGAACATCTTACGCGGCATCGCTTTCGTCCGCCGTGCCAGCGCCCGCTTCTTGTGGAGCGTCGCTGACCCGCATGCCCGCGAGGTGCTGGAAGCGCTGGTGGGCCACCCCGCGGTGCTGCAAGCCGCGATCGCCGGCAGTCTGCGCCGCCGCAAGGAAACGGTGCACGACGTCGACCTCCTGGTGGCCACCCGCGACCCCGAGGCCGTGTCGCAGCACTTCGCCGCTGGACCCTGGGTGGACCGCGTCATCGGCAGCGGGCCGACGAAGACGAGCATCCTGCACCCGAGCGGCCTGCAGATGGACCTGCGGGTCGTGAGCGCGGCGCAGTTCCCGTACGCCCTGCACCACTTCACCGGCAGCAAGGCGCACAACGTCGCCATGCGCGGCCGCGCCCAGAGGGCTGGCGTCAAGATGAACGAGTACGGCCTCTTCCGCGGCGAGGAGCTCATCCCCTGCACGAGCGAGGCGGAGATCTTCGCGGCCCTCGGGCTCGAGTTCATCCCGCCCGAACTGCGCGAGGACGAGGGCGAGATCGAGGCGGCGGCGAGCGGCGCGCTCCCGGCCCGGTTGCTCGAGTCCGGCGACTTGCGCGGCGCCTTCCACGTGCACACCCAGTACAGCGACGGCCGCGACTCGCTCCTCGACATGGTGGAGGCGGCGTCCGCGCGCGGCTGGCAGTACGTGGGCATCAGCGACCACAGCCAGAGCTCGCGCGCGCGCGGGATGAGCGCCGGACGCGTCCTCGAGCAGCTCGCCGAGCTGGATCGCCTGGCCGGCCGCCGGCTCGGCATTCGGGTCTTCCGCGGCATCGAGGCCGAGGTCGGCCTGGACGGCGAACTGGACACGGATGCGGATCTGCTGCGCCGGTTCGACTTCGTGATCGCCGCCGTGCACGAGGGCTTGGATCTCGACCGCGAAACGCAGACTCGCCGGCTGCTGCGGGTGCTCGCCAATCCCTTCACCACAATCCTCGCCCATCCGACCAGCCGCCGGCTGTTCGAACGCGGTGGCATCGACGTGGACCTGGCCGCGGTGTTCGACGCCGCGGCGAAGCGCGGCGTCGCGATCGAGATCAACGCCCAGCCGCAGCGCATGGACCCCGACGGCAGCCTGATCCGGCAGGCGCGCGAGCGTGGCGCGGCCTTCTGCGTCGACCCCGATGCGCACGACGTAGCAGCCCTGGCGAACGTGGATCTGGGCGTGGGCCTGGCGCGCCGCGGCTGGCTCGGGCCCGGGAATGTGCTCAACACGTGGGATGCGGAGCGGATGGCCGACCACTTGCAGCGCCGGCATGCGGGCGCCGAGGCGGCGACCTCGTGAAGCGCGCGCGCCGGCAGCCACGGGCGCGGCGAGCGGCGGGCGCGGCCAAGGCCGGCACCGTCCGGAAAAGCCGGGCGGTGCGGCAAGCCCGGGCGCCGGTGCGACGCCGGCCGGCCGCTCGGCCGCAGGCAGGGCGGGCTGCGCCGCGAGGCGCGCCGCGGCGCGGCCCCCGGCATGCGGCACCACCGGACGCCGCCGCCCAGCGCGCGCGCATGGCGGAGATCCTCGTCCGCCTCCAGAAGCTGTACCCGGATGCGCGGTGCTCCCTCGACTACGCCGACCCCTTGCAGCTCCTTGTTGCCACCATCCTGTCGGCGCAGTGCACAGACGCCCGCGTCAACCAAGTGACACCGGCGTTGTTCCGGCGTTATCCAGCCGCGCGCGACTTCGCGGCCGCGGATCCGGGCGCGCTGGAGGACGCGATCCGCAGCACCGGCTTCTACCGCAACAAGGCGCGCAGCCTCATCGCCTGCTGCCGGCAGCTGGTCGCACACCACGACGGCCGCGTGCCCGCCGACCTCGACAGCCTGGTGCAGCTGCCCGGAATCGGCCGCAAGACCGCCAACGTGGTGCTCGGGAACGCCTTCGGGATCCCGGGAGTCGTCGTGGATACGCACGTCGCTCGGCTGGCACGACTCCTGGCCTTGACAGTCCAGACCGACCCGAACAAGATCGAGCGCGATCTGATGGAGGTCGTCCCACGCGGCGAGTGGACGCAGCTGGCGCACCTCTTCATCGTGCACGGCCGCCGCGTGTGCGTGGCGCGCCGGCCACGCTGCGCCGAGTGCGTTCTCAACGATCTCTGTCCATCGAGCCAGGTCTGACGGGCGGCGAGCGCGGTGCCGGGGGCGGAAGCGGCGGCGGGCGGGACACCCGAGAGCGGACGGGAGGGAGCGGATGGGAGCCTTCGAGCTCGCCAACCTGCGGGCCGAGCCTCTGCGTGGTGACCTATTCGAGCCCGATGCTGGGCCGTCTCCGCATGCCGTCGTGGTCGTCTGCCACGGCTTCAAGGGTTTCAAGAACTGGGGTTTCTTCCCGGAGCTCGGCCGCCGGCTCGCCGGCGCCGGCTTCGTCACCGTGCTGTTCAACTTCTCCGGCTCCGGCATCGGTCCGGACCTCGAGAACTTCACCGAGCTCGACCGCTTCGCGGACGACACCACGTCGAAGCAGATCGAGGATCTCGGCTGCATCTTGGACGCGCTCGCGGCCGGCCGCCTCGGTTCGGCGCCAACGGACCGCAGCCGCATCGCCGTGCTCGGCCACTCGCGCGGCGGCGCCGTCGCGCTGCTGCGCGCGTGCGCGGATCGCCGCGTCCGCGCGGTCGTCACTTGGGCCGGGGTGGCGACGCTGTGGCGCTACTCGGAGCGCGAGCTCGCCGAGTGGCGTCGGCGCGGCTTCATGGAGTTCCTCAACACGCGCACGCAGCAGATGATGCGCCTGCGCTCGACGCTGATCGACGATCTCGAGGCCAACCGGGCGCGCTTCGACCTGCTGGCGGCGGTGGCGGCGCTGGACGTGCCGCTGCTCGTCGTGCACGGCGAGCAGGACGTTTCGGTGCCGGTGGCGGAGGCGCAGGCGCTGGCCGCCGCCGCCGCGTCGCGCTGCACGTTGCACGTCATTCCGCGCACCGGGCATACCTTCGACGCCGTGCACCCCTGGGCGGGCAGCACACCGGCTCTCGACGCCGCGATCGCCACCACCATCGACTGGCTGCGCGTCGAGCTGAACGCACGAGCGGCCGCCGCTCCGGCCCGAAACGCCGCGACTCCGGACCGGAAGGCGGCCTCGCGATGAGCGAACCGCGCGACAGCCCGACGCGCGCGGCGCCGCCGCGGCGGCCGGCGCCGGCCGAGCCGGCGGCCCGGCCGCTCAGCGCGCACGAGCGCGCCCTCGGCAGCGGCGCCGTGCCCGTGCCGCCGCCGCTAGCCAAGCGCACTCGCCCAGCCGCATTCGATCCAGTGCAGATCCGCGTGCCCGAGGAGGAGTGCCGCGACCTGGCGCTGGCGTCCAAGAAGGAATGGCTGCTGACGAACGGCTTGGGCGGCTACGCCATGTCGACGGTCGTCGGCCTGAACACGCGCCGCGAGCACGGGCTGCTGGTGGCGGCGCTGCGCGGTCCGATCGGGCGCGGCGTCGTCCTCGCCAAGATGGAGGAGACGGTGCAAACGCCCGGCTCCGCCCGCGCCCTCGACACCACCTTCTATCCCGGAGTCGTGCACCCGCGCGGTTTCGAGCTGTGCGCCGGTTTCAACCTGTACCCGTTCCCCACCTTCATCTACGCCGGGCGCCGCTGGCGGCTCGAAAAGCGGGTGGCGCTGGTGCACGGCGAGAACACGGTCGTGGTCACCTACCGCTTCCTGCCGCCGCGGCAGACGCGGCGGTCGGCAGTGCCGGACGCGGATGCCGCCGACGCGGCGGACGAGGGCCGCACCCTGCTCGAGCGCTTGACGCTGCGGATCCGGCCGCTGTTCGCGTTCCGGGCGCAGCACGCCCTGGCGGCGCGGAACGACCGCATCCAGAAGAGCTGCAGCATCCGCCCGCTCGCCGCCGGCGGCGCTGTCGTGCGCTGCACGCCGTACCCGGAGTGGGACCCCGTCTACCTCGTCTGCCCCGATGCCCCCTTCGCCGAGACGCCGGATTGGTACAAGCGCATCGAGTACCCGCAGGATCGCTACCGGGGACTCGAGTACAGCGAAGACCTGTGGACTTACGGGATGTTCGAGACCGAGCTCGAGCTCGGCCAGACGCTCACCCTCACCTGCACGCTGCACCCGCCGGAGACGCACGCCTCGCACTGGTCGGAGGCGCGGGAGGTCGAGCGGCTGGTGCAGGTGATGGCGCGCTCTTCCGACGACACCCCCTTCGCGCGCCGTCTGGTGCTGGCCGCCGACCAGTTCGTGGTGCGCCGAGAGCGCGACATCCCCGGGATCGTGGCCGGCTACCCGTTCCTGGCCGATCAGGTGCGCGACACGCTGGTCGCGCTCACCGGCCTGACGCTGGTCACCGGTCGCTTCCGCGACGCCAAGGCGCTGCTGCGTGCGCACGCTCGCGCCCTGGAGCGCGGGCTGCTGCCCAAGCGTTTTCCCGACGGCAGCGCCCGCCCCGAGTACGGCAGCGTGGACGCCACGCTGTGGTTCTATGTCGTCATCTTCAAGTACCTGCAGTACACCGGGGATTTCGACTTCGTGCGCACCGAGATGCGCATCCCGCTCCTCGAGACCATGCGCTACTTCGAGGAGGGCACGCGCTTCGGGATCCGCGTCGACCGCGACGGCCTGCTGCGCTGCGGCGAGCCGGGGCTGGCGCTGACCTGGATGGACGCGCGCGTCGGCGATCATCCGGTCACCCGGCGCGCCGGCAAGACGGTCGAGGTGAACGCCCTGTGGTACAACTCGCTCAAGGTGATGGAGCGCCTGGCCGAGCGCTTCTCCATCCCCAACGACATGGCCCGCTTCGCCCGCCGGGCCGAGCAGGTCGAGGAGAACTTCCTCAACGCCTTCTGGAACCCGGAGATCCGCAGTCTCAACGACGTCGTCGACGTCCAAGGCGCGGACCCCGCCGTCCGGCCCAACCAGATCCTGGCGGTGGCGCTGCCGTTCCCGCTCCTCGACAGCGAGAGCGCCGAGAGCGTGGTGCGGATCGTGGGCGAGAAGTTGCTGACGCCGATCGGGCTGCGGACGCTGGAGCCCGGCCACCCCGAGTACCGGGGAACCTATGACGGCGCCGAGGAGGAGCGCCTGCGCGCCTGGCATCAGGGGACGTCCTGGACCTGGCTACTGGGCCCGTACATCTCGGCGTTGGTCAAGGCGCGCGGCGGAGCCGGGCGGGAGCAAGCGGTGAAGCTGCTCGAGCCGGTGCAGCGCCACCTGCAAGAGGACGGACTCGGCCAGCTGTCGGAGATCGCCTGGGGAGACCCGCCGCATTGGCCGCGGGGCTGCATCGCCCATGCGGCCGCGGTGGGAGAGATCTTGCGCGCCTACCATGAGGACGTCTTGGGTCGGAACCCGGGCGGGCGCCCGGGCCTGGTTGCGCCCGGTCTGCGCAAACGCTGATTTGACAATTGATTGCGATGCTCGCTCGGGCCCCGCGGGGCGGCGCTAGGCCGTCGTATCAGGTGCGGCCGGGCGGACCCTCCAGCGGGTACGGGGACCAGAGGAGCGGGCACCGGGTCCCCTTGACCCACGGGTAGGCCCGCACCACACTCGGGCGCGGATTCCTTGGCCCGGAAGCCCGGGCGGGGCCGAGAGGAGCTCTGCCAAATGAACGTGCTCAAGACCACCCTGCTCATGACGGCGATGACCCTGCTTCTGGTTTGGGTCGGGGACCTCATCGCTGGCCCGCGCGGGGCCTGGATGTTCCTGGTCATCGCCGGCGTCATGAACTTCGCCGCCTATTGGTTCTCCGACAAGATGGTGCTCGCCACCTATCGGGCTCAACCGATCAGCGAGGCCCAGGCGCCGGAGCTCTACGCCACCGTCCGGCAGCTCACCCAGCGCGCCGGCTTGCCCATGCCGCGCGTCTATCTCATCCCGAGCGAGTCGCCCAACGCCTTCGCGACCGGGCGGGATCCGCAGCACGCGGCCGTGGCGGTCACCGAGGGCATCCTGCGCCTGCTCAATCGCGACGAGCTCGAAGGCGTCCTGGCCCACGAGTTGGGCCACGTCCGCAACCGCGACATCCTGGTGTCGAGCATCGTGGCCACGATCGCCGGCGCCATCACCATGCTGTCGCGCGTCGCGATGTGGGGGGCGATGTTCGGCGGCAACCAGCGCGAACGCAACGGCGGCGGCAATCCCATCGCCGTGTTGCTGGTGATGATCCTGGCGCCGATCGCGGCTCTGGTCGTGCAGCTGGCGATCTCGCGCACGCGGGAGTTCGGCGCCGATCGCACCGGCGCCGCCGTTTCCGGCAAGCCGCTGGCGCTGGCCTCGGCGCTCGCCAAGCTCGAGCGCGGCGCGGCGTCGGTGCCGTTCCGGCGCGCCAGCGAAGCCACCGCGCACCAGTTCATCGTCAACCCGCTGCGCGGCCGCGGCATGGCCAGCCTGTTCTCGACGCATCCGAGCACGCAGGAGCGCATCGCCCGGCTCGAACGCATCGCGGTCGAGATGGGGCAGCGCGCGGCGTGAACCTCGTGACCCCCTCGCATGCGGACCGCGACGGCGCGTCGCCCGAGCCGCGGCGAGTCCCGGCCGGGGCGCCGCCTGTACCCCGCGTCGAAGCCGGCGGCCCGCCGGCGCCCGCCGCTCCCGCCGGGACCGATGCACCCGCCGCATCCGCAGCCGAGAAGATCGGCGCCTGGGTCAAGGAGTTCGCGCTCTACCCCTTCTTCATCGTCCTCGGCATCGTCGGCGTGTTCACGCTGTTCAGTGTCCTCCAACGCGACGACAAGGACGCGCGCGACTATTTGGCCGAGATCCGCGGTGGCGGCGGCAAGGAGCGCTGGTACGCGGCCTTCCAGCTTTCCAACTCCATCGCCCGCCAAGGCGACGACTTGAAGGCTGACGCCGCCTTCCTGCAGGAGGTGCGCGAGCTCTTCGACCAGAGCGACGACGACGACCCGCGGTTGCAACGCTACTTGGCCATCGTGCTCGGGCGCCTGCAGGACAACGCGGCGTTGCCGGGGCTCGGGCGCTCCCTGGCCGCCGACTCGGATGCGGAGACGCGCATGTGGTCGGCCTGGGCCCTGGGCGCCATCGCCGCACCCGAAGGCGTCCCCGCGCTCGTCGGCGCGCTGGCCGATCCGGATGCGGGTGTGCGTGAGATGGGGGCCTACGCCCTCGGCAGCTTGCGCGATCCGCGCAGCCTGGAGCCCCTGCGCGCGGCGCTGCAGGATGAGGCCGAGAGCGTGCGCTGGAACGCGGCGATCGCCCTGGCGTTGCAGGGGGACGGCTCGGGGTACGCGATTCTGCGCCAGCTGGTGAACAGCGTCTACCTGTCTCGCCTCGAAGGCATGACCGACGAGCGCGTGAAGGAAACCATGCTGAACGCGGTCAAGGCCCTGGGCGTTCTCCAGGCGAGCTACCCGAGCGCCCGCGATCTCCTGGAGGAAACCAGTACGAGCGCACCCTTCCCGCTGGTGAAGCAGGAGGCGCGCAAGCAGCTCGAGTCGCAAGCGCACGGCAGCAGGGGCGGTGGCTAGTTCCACGCCGCCTGATGGTGAAGTTGTAGCTTCTACAATCACTTACGGTTTAGGTGCGGCCGTGTGGTGCGGCATCGTGAGGACCCGCAGTCGGGAGCCGCGACAGGTTCGAAACGCGGCGAACCGCACTTGTTCTTTGTGACTCGCTTCACATACTCTGTGGGTCCGATTTGCGCCGCAGCGGGAAACCGCCGCGGCGTGCCGCGTTGGGCAGGCAGGGCTGCGGAGAGATGGACGGAACGAACCCCTCCAAAGATCCCCAAACACCGGAGCAGGTCG
>Ga0233416_10000692_pt1 | contig 10419 bp, 11 predicted proteins | sample Sediment_Towuti__2_FD_188638 | JGI IMG/M metagenome (GOLD analysis project Ga0233416, IMG submission 188638) | Sediment microbial communities from Lake Towuti, South Sulawesi, Indonesia - Sediment_Towuti_2014_0_MG | ecosystem: Environmental > Aquatic > Freshwater > Lake > Sediment | place... | reverse complement strand
GTCGCCGGATGGTGGCGAGATCGCGTTCTCCAAACTGGTCGGCGGCGAGCCACAGCTTTGGGTAGCCAACGCCGATGGTACTGACGCACACATGCTTGCCGAGCTTCCGCGGTACGGCCTCCGGCCGTCGCCTGGCAGCCGGTGCCAGAGTCGTCCCCCAGCTCGAGGCAGGTGATTCCGCGAGTCACAGCGACGATCCCAGTGGGCTCTTTCCCTCGCGACATCGCGGTGGGCACGGGAGCGGTCTGGGTCAGCGTGATTGACTTCAATGCGGGTGGGCCGGAGAGGCATTCGATCGTGCCGATCGACCCCGCGACCAACGAGATCGTGGCCACCATCCCGGTGGGAACAGCTGGCAATCTGGCCGCCGGATCCGATGCGGTGTGGATGATCGACACCGTTGAGGGACCGCAGGACACGGTGCTGCGGATCGATCCAGCCACCAACGAGGTCGTGGCAGGCATCACCGTGGGTCCGTATGCCTTCGATGTGGCGGTCGACTCGACGGGCGTATGGGTGACCCGTGACATCGATGGCCGGGGCCAGCTCGGCGAAGTGATCCGGATCGACCCAGCTACGAACGAGATCGCGGCCCGCATTCCGGTCGACGGCCGCCTCCGGGATGTAGTCGTCGGTGAGGGCGGAGTGTGGGTCGTGGACTCCACATCGACTTTGCGACGCGAGCCCTCGCTTGTCCACGTCGACCCGGGGTCTAACGAAGTGGTCGGGAGGATTCCCGGTCTCGCTAGTCTGAATGTGGCGACCGGGGGCGGGTTCGTGTGGATCCAGGGTTGGCTCTCGACGATCGACCCAGCCGTCGGAACGGGGTCAGGAGATCGGCCGCTCGTGCTTCGGATCGACCCGGTAACCGACCGAATCGTCGGGGATGCAGTACCCCTGTCCTTCTTCTATCCGTTCGCCTTCTGGGATGGCGGGATCTGGTTCGTGGCCGAGGAATCCACGGTTTCGCTCCTGAACGCGGGGACTCTCGAGGTCGAAGCTTCGATCCAGGTCACAGCCGTGGCGCAGGACTCCACGGTGCACGCCGCGTTCGACTCGGCAACGGAGACGATATGGGTCGCAAACTACGAGAACACGATCACTAGGGTGGATCTGGGCTAACGAGCGTGGACGCCTTTCACGTCGAGGGTGTCGTGAGCGTTCCCAAGGGACCCCTTTGCTTCACGTAGGGACGTCGAAGCAGAGCACCGTCAGGACAAATCGACGATCGGGGTCGTCGCGATGGTGGAGAACGGTGCGAGCCGAGCTCCTCGACCGGACGCTCATCCTGGACCGTCGGCATCTCGATCGCCTCTTCGGTCACCTACGTGGAGCACGACAACTCCACCGACCACATCGCGGGCCCGATCTCGCTGCCCCGAACGCGCCCCTCCTCCACCCATCGGGAGCTCGCACCGGAGATGTCCGTCGGCGAGACGTCCTCAGCGGCCTCATCCACAAGTAACGCCGCCGTCGCGTGATGGAACCGAGCTCGGACCCGCTACACGACCCTTGCGTGGCCGGAGAGCGCCATGGATCAGACGGAGCGAGCGCCACGGACCGCCGCCTACGTGGAGTCGCGCTCCTTCAGCCGCTCGATGCCGTCGAGGATCAGATCGAGGGCGAACTCGAACTCGAACTGATCGTCGCAGCCGGGGCCGACGACCGACGCGTCGTCGTGGCTGATCTCGAGGTAGATCCTGTAGATCGACGGGAACGCCTTGCCGAGCTGCTGGATCGTCTCCGGGTCGAACGGCTGGTCCGGATCGGCCTGGTCGTTGAACAGCTCCTGCGAGAAGCCCATCAGCCGGCTGCCCAACGTATGCGCGACGTGGTGCGTGAGGTCGATCGAGAACCCGCCGTCCAGGAACATATGGATCATCGAGTCCATATAGGCGATCACCGTGAGCGTGGGACGGGTTCGCGACTCCATCACGCGCGAGGCCCACGGGTGGCGGAGCAGGGCGCGGCGCGCGGAGAGGATGCGTTCGCGGATCGCGGTCTTCCAGTCGGTGTCGGTACGCGGTGGGTCGATCTCGGCGACGACCACGTCGAGCATCCCGTCGAGCAGTTCGTCCTTGTTGGCCACGTGCTTGTAGATGGCCATCGGCACGACGTTCAGCTCGTTGGCGAGCCGGCGCATGCTGACCGCGCCCACGCCGTCGCGGTCGGCGAGCCCCACCGCGGCCGCCAAGACCCGTTCCCTGCTGAGGGTGGGCCGGGTCTGCGTGCCGGTATCGGTCACCTCCATCGTTGACGAGTGTACGCCGTACACGCTAGAGTGGGCTGCAGGTGTACGGCGTACACCACGAGGGTGACAGGAGGGGCCTCGACATGAAGGCGATCGTGCAGGACCGGTTCGGGTCCGCGGACGTGCTGGAGTTCCGGGACGTCCCCGACCCGTTGATCGGTGGGGAAGAGGTACTGGTGAGCGTTCGAGCGGCCGGGTGCGGCCCCGACGTGTGGCACCTGATGACGGGTCTGCCGTCCATGGCTCGGCTCATGCCCGAGTTCCGCCGGGAGTGGAAGGCGCCGCGCGGCCGCGACGTCGCGGGCGTGGTGGAGCAGGTGGGCGCCGGGGTCACGGAGCTCGCGGTCGGCGACCCGGTGATGGGCATCGTCGAGGGCTCGTTCGCGGAGCTCGCGGCCGGCTCGCCGTCGAAGCTCGTGCGCAAGCCCGAACGGCTGTCGTTCGAGCAGGCCGCGGCGGTGCCGATCTCTGGGCTCACGGCGCTGCAGGCCGTCCGAGACGTGGCCGACGTGAAGGCCGGGCAGCGCGTGCTGGTGATCGGCGCCGGTGGCGGCGTGGGAACGCTCGCCGTGCAGATCGCGAGATCGTATGGGGCCCACGTGACGGCGGTCTGCGGCGGCGGCAAGGAGGAGCTCGTCCGCTCGATCGGTGCGGACGACGTGATCGACTACAGGCGCGAGGACGTGACCGACGGCCGGCGCCGATGGGACGCCATCATCGACACGGCGGGCCGGCGGTCGCTGCGGTCGTTGCGCCGGGGGCTCGCGCCGAAGGGCGTGCTCGCGATCGTCGGCGGTGACGGCGGCGGGAAGGTGACGGGTGGGTTCTTCCGCCAGATCCTGCGCGCGCCGGTGCTGTCGCTGTTCACGGGCCAGCGCCTCCGCCCCGTCATCGCGAAGGAAGACCACGCGGACCTCCAGGAGCTCACTCGTCTCATCGAGGCCGGCGAGGTCACGCCGGTGGTGGACCGATCCTTCGCGCTGGTGGAGGCCCCGGAAGCGATCCGATACCTGGAGCAGGGCCACCCGGCGGGGAAGGTCATCGTCACCGGCTGATGCGCGTCGATCCGGGACGGATCACGCTCGCGCGCGGAGCGTTGACGTCGTGGCGGGCGTGACCGGATCGGTGTTGCGGTCCCTGCGGGGGGTCGTCCTCGTGCTGGCGACCGGCTACACGCTGTTCTTCTACTCCGAGACCGTCTTCTGGTCGGATCCACGGCGCGTGCCGCCCGGCGAGGTCGTGGTGACCTGGCTCGCGTACTCGCTGCTCGCATTGGGACAACCCTGCCGCCGAGCTCTGCTTCACCTGTAGGTCGGATGTCCCACTTGACCGAGGTGTCGGTGGTTCGGCCCATCCTTCCGCTCGTGGGTGGGTGCCGGCTCGGACCATCTAGCGATCCTTTCGAGCCCGAAGCATGAGGAAGTTCGGGATTCGGCGCCACCGCTCCTCCGACGGCTGCTCTGCGGCCATCGTGATGTCAGGCATCGGTTCCCTGATCGCTTCGATCACGAGTCCGGCGTCTTCCAGGGCTCGCGCGTACGACCCGACCGGGCGGTGCTCGGTGTGGAACGTCATCTCGATGCCCTGGCGATGCAGCTCGTCGGGATACCGCCACACCTGGAGGTACGGGCGGTCGATGAGGAACGACCCGTCTTCGAGGAAGCACCCCGATTCCGCCAGCGGATGCACGATCGCGATGCAGTAGCGCCCACCCGGGCGGAGGACCCGGCCGGCCTCCGACACGGCCGTCGCGAAGTCGTCCGTGTCCATGAGGGTCATGAACGACGTCACGAGGTCCGCGATATCGTCTCGGAACGGTAGAGCGGCCGCATCGGCGACCACCGCGTGGACCGGGTCGTCGTGCTCCGACGTTGCCCGCGCGAGGCAAGCCGGCCGGACCGAGAACAGGAACTCGTCGCGGTGGAGGCCCAAGTCCGCAGAGCCCAAGGGTCGTTGGACCGCTACTTCAAAGCCTTCGAGGAGGGGAGGCTCCGGGAGGAGGTCGGCACCCGACGCATCGAGGAGATCTCGGCGGAGCTCACATCGCTTGAGGCCCGGCGCTCTGAACTCGCCGAGGAGATATCGGAGAGTCAGCCCAGCGTCCCGAACCCAGCCGAGCTCGCGGAGCTCGTCGGGGACATCGAGCGCGCCCTGCGGGATGGAGCGCTGCCGGAGCGCAAGGCGGTCATGCAGGCGGTCGTCGCCGAGATCAGGGTGCGGGATCGCGGCCACATCGAGCCGGTCTTCCGCGTGCCGGTATTTGGACCACCGTATGGATCGGTGCCCCCGGCAGGAATCGAACCTGCGACACACGGTTTAGGAAACCGTTGCTCTATCCACTGAGCTACGAGGGCTCGGGCCACGGGGGCCGAGTGCTCGCGACGAAGTCTAATGGTGGAGAGGTGGGGCCCGGCGGGAAGGGCGACGACGCGCGCGGGGTCTCCGAGCATCTCGCGGAGCGTGGCATCGGCTCCTCGGGTCCCAACCCCCGGCGGGGCCTTTGCCCCTAGCGGCGAGCCTCTGAGGGCTCTCAGGCTGGGGTGTTCTCGCATCCGTAGCCCCTGGCTATCACATCGACCACCATGACGCTCCGGTTGGGGGGCTGGAGCGGGCCGGGATGCCGTCGCGGAAGATCGCACGCTGGGGGCCGCGGCGCACGAGCCCAGACGGAGGTGTGAGCATGAGACAGAAGCGAACGGACGAGGGAGTGCGGCTGATGACCCGGCCCACGACGCTCCTCGTCACCCTGTTCCTCGCAGCGGCCTACTTCATCCCAGGCACCGCCGCCAGCGCCGCGGTCACCTACAACCCCACCGTGGCCACGATGATCAACGGGGTGACTCAGGCTCAACTCGAGCCGACCGTGCGGGACCTGAGTGGGGAGCAGCAGACGCTCGTCGGTGGCTCGATGGTCACCATCACATCGCGCTATTCGGGTTCGGGAGTTCCGATCGACCTGGCCGAGCAGTACGTCTACGAGCACATGGCCTCGTACGGACTCAGTTCGGTGTCCTATCAGAGCTACCCCGGTCAGGGCGGCAGCGTCCAACCAGGTCGCAACATCGTCGGGCAGATAACCGGGACCACGAATCCCAACCAGATCGTGGTCATCAGCGCGCACCTCGACAGCATGCCGCGGGTGGATCCGAACTACGGCGCCGACGACAACGCGTCGGGGATCTCAGCCCTGCTGTACATGGCGAGAACGTTCGCTGGTCACAGCTTCGCCTACACCATCCAGTTCGTGGCGTTCGGCTCCGAGGAGAACGGTCCCGGGACAAGCGACAAGTGGGGCTCCGGCTACTACGTCAGCCACCCCCCTACCGGGAAGACGTTCGCCGCGAACATCAACGTGGACGCCATCGGGGTGACCTCGGATGGGACGAATGCGTGGATCCAGACCCGCACGGCGAACAAGCGTCCGGCGGCGGAGGCCAACATGGTCACGCTATGGCAGGACGTCAAGACGGCCTACTCCCTCACGGGCTACAAGGCCAGCGAGAACGCCAACAGCATCACCGGGAGCGACCAGAACGCCTTCTGGAAGCGGGTGCCCGGTATCGGCGCGGTCTGGTTCGTTGAAGCTGACTGCTTCAAGACCACCAACCCGAACTGGCACACCCTGAACGACCGGGTGTCCACGTTCAACTGGCCCTACTACGTGGCGTTCACCAAGAGCATCGTCGGGATGGCCGCCCACCAAGCGAGCATCATCAGCTGACGGCGGCAGTCGCGGGGCGATGCGGCGATCGGAATAGGTGGGTATTCGTTACCTCACGTCGCGTGAGCGGCCGACGGCTGTCCCGCGCGAGACCGGTTCGGTAGCCGTGCGCATCGTAGACCTCGGTCGCGCTCGTGAGGGTGCTCAGGCTTGCGGCTTGGCGAGGAGGGGAGGGGCCGGCATGCCGTCCGTCCCTCCCTCACCGACGCCAACAAGCCGCGTCGAAGAACCACGATCTGCGCGACCGGGTGTCGGAGTTCCCGGACAGACCCCATGGCGCACCCCTCGGGATCGCCGTCGTCAGTGAAGGATCCCGGCGAGCTGGATCGCCGCCGGGCGTCCCACGAACCGGCCGAGCCGCGATGCCGCGGCCTCGAGGCCCCGGAGGACCGCCGCCTCGAGGCCCTCGTACGGGTAGACCTCGATCCGCGCGGCACGGGGCTCGATCGTGCGTCGCCACATCCCCGCCACTCGGCCGTTCAGCGTGATCACCCCGTTCGGCAGGGTTCGGTCCTTCCAGGCCGCGAGCGCCCGGGGACCCCGAGGGTCGCCGAAGAACCGCGACCGCTGGTAGCCGACGAGCAGTTCGTCGTACGCGTGCAGCAGATGTACCCCGCGCGGGCGCGGCACGCGATCCGGCTCCCCGGCCGACATCCAGAACGTCAGCCCATCGATCGACCGGCTCCGCATGTCGTCGCCCAACGCATGCAGTGCCCGGTCGAGGTCGGCGATCTTCAGGCTCGACCACCACGCCAGGTCACGCGCCGTGGCCGGGCCGTGGCTCGCTAGGTAGCGGCGGACCAGCTCGAGCGTGGCCTCCTCGCGGTCGAACCCCCGATGCTCCGTCGGCACCAGCTCGTCCACGAGCGCGAAGGTGTGCTGCTTGCCCCGCAGCCCCCCGCTGCAGACCACCGCCTGGAGCTCGCAATGCATGAGCAGGTATGCGAGGCGCTGACCGCTCGGGTCGATGCCCGCCCCGGCGAGGAGCGTCTCCAGCTCACCCCGGGTCATCCGCCGCCCCCCCTCGAGTCCCGATGCGACGATGCGTTCGGATCGCGCCAGGATCCTCGTGCCGAGCCCGAGCTCGTCGTAGCGTCGCTGGTTCCGCAACCGCACGCGCGGGCCGGTCAGGGCAAGCAGCCACCGCAGGTCCTCGCGCGCGACCAGGTGCCAGGTCGGCCGCAGGACGTGCGTCCGGACGATCGAGCCCACCGCCAGGGCCTCGTCGACGTCCGCATCCACCAGGCCCGACGCGCGCTGCCCGATCGACCACTTCGCCGGACCGTAGTCCTGCCCTTGCATCGCGCCGTGCCACCGGACGACCGCGTCGGCCCGATCGAACCGCCTACCCGTGAGCCCCGAGTTGCGCATCCGTCGCGCGGCGATCCCTTCTGACCGCATGGCATCCCAGGGTAGACGGAACCCGTGGAGCGACACGATCCCCGATGAGGGTTTGACCGACCCGCGAAGACCTCGGCTCCCTTCCCCGCATCCGCGTGGAGGTCGTCCCCTCAGAGGATCGAACCGATGAGCGGTGATGGCCATCGCCGCGGTACTCGGGACCGGGTTTCATCGGACACTCGGTGGACGGCACCGTGTGTCGGCGATCGAGGAGATCCGGCCGTCCGCATGATGTGTAGCTCACGGAGTCTGTGGAGCGTTCTGCGCAAGTGAGAAGCCGCCGGGGCCCTGGGCTCCAGCGGCGCTCACCGCGGAACGTATCGGCGGGTTGACCGGCCGTCAGACCGGAGGGCGCTTCTTGTCACTCTTGCTTCGAATCCGACCGACGCCCAACGGTCCCACCGGGGTTCAGGCGGGGGTCGCGTCACTCCGTCCTCACGCATGTGACGAATCAGTTGCCCGTTCGCCGGTCGTCGGCTCGGGGCCGCGGGACCGGATTCACCGGTGCCGTCCACGCCGGAACCGGCGCCTCCGCGCCGCTCTCGGCTCCGGCGGTGGTGCGGGCTTCGCACGGCACACGAGCAGGTGGGGGAGTTCGGTCACTGTGATGTAGCCGATCTCGCAACGCTGGCTCAGCAGAGGCATCACCTCTTCGAACACCGAGTCCAGGATCCACCAGACGAGTGCGACCGGGCGGGCGAAGTGGCGCGCCACCCGTCCTCGTGCTCGACGATGCGCCCCCAGCCCTCGACCTGCCCGAGCACCAGCAGCCCTTCTGGGACGAACGGGTGCGGGGCGAGGTTCTGAGCTTTGATCGCCGAGTCCATCGCGTACACGCCGCATGTGCAATCGGGGGCCGGCGCCAGTTCGCCGCAGCCCGGCAGGGGAGTCGATCGCACGAGACGGCCTTCCTGCACCACCTGGTCACGTCGCAGGCACTCCGCGTGCATCGGCCGGCAAGGCGACCACGCTAGATCCCGCCTCCCGGTCGAGCGCAGGGTGGCCGGCCGTTCGTCCGGATCCACGAACCAGAGCCGGGAGCCGACGAGCGGGGTGTTGCTCGTGAACGGTCCTTCGAGCGGCGTCCGGTGCCGTTCGCGCCGGTTCGGCTGGGGGGACGCAGCCATGACGTACCTCCTCGCGGGAGGACACCCACGGAGCGCGACGGCCACAGCCTCCCGGTGCCGGGGGCTCGAACCCGGACACTTGGTTGCCGCGTTGCGGCCGCATCCGCCGCAGGAGGGATCGCTCGCGCGGTTGGTTCGGCGAGACCGGACCCGGCCGAGCGGAGGGTCGGGCTGACCCGGACGAGCGTCAACCGCTCGACCGGGCAGGTAGTCCACGAACGGTGAGCGTCGACCTTCCGACGGCCGCTACCCAGCGCACTCCCAGGCTGCGGTGAGCCAGGACAGGACCTCGTCGTCCAGGTCGTCGGGTGATCGCACTTCGAGGTGATGCATCCATGTGTTCTTGGCTGGATGCACGACCTCCTTGGATCGGGTCGAAACGATCGGGCGGTCGACGGCGATCGAGAGGACTACGTCTGCATCGGGGTGGGGAAGCCACCGGCCGGGCATCCAGAGGAAGGCGAACGCGCGGCGTCGTCGGAGCCCCACCTGGCTCTTGGTCACGCGGACTTCGAATGGCCCCAGGGCCTTCAGCATCGAGATCGCACGCTCGTAGATGAGCAAGGCGTCGTTGTGCCCGGCGAAGAACTCCTCCGGGCTCTGCGGGTCGCTTGGCCATCCAGCGGTCACGACGCGCTCACTCAGCCGGCTCAGGGCTGAGGCTAGCTCTCTGCCTCGTACTCGGGAACCTCGGCGGCGGCGGCCTCCATCTCGGGGGTCAGTTCGAGTGCCTGCTCCGGGCTCCCGCCGAGCTCGGCGAGCTTCTCGGAGACCGCATCGCGCTGCTCGGACTTCACGAGAACCCCGAGGGCCGCCTTGCCGTTCTTGAGCTCGGCCGCCAGGCGGTCACGGTCCTCATCGGACATCGGGATGTCCTTGCGTGTCGCGCCGGCGAGACCGCCGAGGATCGGGAGGCCGAGCGGCGTGACGATGTAGCCCGCCAACAGCACGGCGACCGCGCCGCCCGCGACCCCCTTGGCGATGCCGCGGCGTCGGCCGACCTTGTGCATCTTGAGCTTCCCGTCCTCGTCGAGCACCATCATCCCGATGGCGTTCAGCTTGACGTCCTCGTCGAGCTCGTCCCATGCCTTCAGCGCATCCACGGCCGCGTCGGCGGCCGCCTCGTTCTCGAAGAGCGCCAGGACCACACTCTTGCCCTTGTCCGCCTTCGGCCCGCCCACGGCCGCGTCGGCGACGGCCTCCTTGCCGAACATCGCCGGAACCACGCCCTTGTCCTTGTCCATCTTCAGCCCCCTCTCGTCTCGTTGATCCGGGTCGGTATGCTACGGCCTTGCTCGGCCCGACACACGGTTCGATCCACCGCGGCTCGTCACGACCCGCACCTTCGTGAGACATCGAGAGCTCTACGGGTAGGGCTGCTCCCGATCCTTCGTGGCTAGCGCGATGGATCTTCCTTCGCAGTTCCCACCGCCCTGATCTGGATCGACTTCAGGTGGCGCATCACGTCGTCACCGCCTCGCCCGAAGAGGTCGTGAAGGCGCACGTACTCCCGGTAGAGGGGCTCGTACGCGGCGTGGCGATCCGCGTCCGGAACGTAGGCCTCGTCGCTCAGGTGCGCCATGTTCAAGGCGGCGTCGACGATCGAGTCGTACCCCCCGGCCGCAGCACCCGCCACGACCGCTCCGAACATCGCCGAGCCGAGCGCGGGCGTCTGCTTCGACGCGGCGACCGCGAATCTCCGCCCGACGACGTCGGCGAAGACCTGCATCAGGAACTTGTTCCGTTCCGGCAGACCTCCGCAGGCGACGATCTCGTTCACGGAGACGCCGGCGGCTTCGAAGGCGTCGACGATCACCCGCGTCCCGAACGCGGTCGCTTCGATCAGCGCGCGGTAGATCTCCGGCGCGCGCGTTGCGAGCGTCATGCCGACGAGCAACCCGCGCAGATCGGCGTCGACG
>Ga0233416_10000691_pt1 | contig 10421 bp, 8 predicted proteins | sample Sediment_Towuti__2_FD_188638 | JGI IMG/M metagenome (GOLD analysis project Ga0233416, IMG submission 188638) | Sediment microbial communities from Lake Towuti, South Sulawesi, Indonesia - Sediment_Towuti_2014_0_MG | ecosystem: Environmental > Aquatic > Freshwater > Lake > Sediment | place... | reverse complement strand
CGATCCTGCGCTCGGCCGGCGTGAGCTCGTCCGGCGACGCGGTCCGGCCGCCGATCTTTGCCAACTCCGTCTGCGCTCTGTCCGACCAGAGACGAGCACCCAGATCGTCGAACAGCGAGAGCGCCTGACGGAGAGCCTCGCGCGCGCCTGCCTTCTGTTTCGCGCGACGCCGGGCCGCGCCGAGCACGAGCAAGGTGCGCGCGCGCTCGAACGGATTCGCGACGCGGTCGTGCTCGGCGAGCGCGCGGTCGAACGCCTCCAGCGCGCCGTCGGTCTCTCCCTTCGACGCGGCGAGCAGACCACGGCAGCGCGCGGATGCGGCGAGCGCCGAAGGACGATCGAGGAGGCGACCCTGCCGTTCCAGCCACTCCAGGAGGGTCTCCGCTTCGCCATCGCGCCCGAGCGCCACGAGCGCCTCGATCTCATCGGGGAGGAAGCGCATGGACCCCGGCTCGCCGACGCCTGCCGCGAGAAGCCGCTCGCGCTCGGGCGCAGCGAGACGCTCCGTCTCGGCCGGGCGGTCGAGCGACAGCTCGAGCAGGCCGAGAGCCCAGACCGCATGGATCCGAGCCGCGGCCATCCCGCGCGTTCCGACTAGTGCGAGCGCTTGCTCGGCGTCCGCGCGTGCCTCGGCCTCGAACCCGAGTGACGCGCGGACGAGCGCGCGCACTGAGAACGCCCACGCGTGCTGCGGCCTCTGGCCGGTCTGCAGCGCGAGGTCGAAGGCTTCCTCGACGACCTGTGTCGCTTGGGTCCAGCGGCCTTCGAGGTAGTCGGAGACCGCGAGGTTCGCAAGGACCATCGGCGCCGATCCGTCGTCACCGCGTGCGAGCGTGGCCTCGCGACCCGCGCGCAGCAGGCGCGATGCTTCGGGGAGGTCGGTCCAGAGTGCGAGAACGCCGCGGCTTTGCGCCGGCGTCGAGAGCACGCGGGCGTAGCTTGGCGGCTGGAAGTCCTCGGCGAGGGCACGGAGAGTGGCGGCGGCCTCGGGCTGCCCCACGAGGCACTCGAGGAGGCCCTTGTCGGCGCGCGCCTCCATCTCCAGGGCTACCTCGCCTGCCCGAGCGGCGTGCTCGGCGGCGACCGTGGCGAGTTGCACACCTTCATGGAGATCTTCGCGAAGGAAGAAGAGCGTCGCGGCAAGGCCCTGCGCCGCCAAGGCGCGCACGCGATCGTCGGATCCGGCCTCGGCCAGAGCCTGGCGGGCCAGCTCGACGGCAAGCGGCTGGTCTCCTCCGAACCTGTGTAGCCGCGCGAGAACCGCCAGCGCCTCCGCACGCTGGCTTCCGGGCGAAGCCGCGGCGCGCGCATCCTCGAGGAGTTCGATGGCACGATCGGGATCACCGGCGTCGAAGCAGTACAGGGCGGCCGCGACGGTCCGGCGGTGCCTGTCGGCGCCCGCTCCCGGCGGTGTCAAGCGCTGCGCCTGCTCGCCGAGCTCCGCCGCGGACGCGCTCGCACCCCGAGCTCGGGCGTGGTGGGCGGCGCGTTCGAGCGCGGCGGCGACGTCCGCGTCGGGGCCGTCGACTGCCAGCGCGAGGTGGCGTGCGCGCTCCTCGTCGTCGGCAACCAGCTCGGCGAGCCGGCGGTGGAGCGCGCGCCGGGCAACGGGATCGACGTCCTCGTACGCGGTCGAGGCGAGGAGCGGGTGGCTGAAGCGGAGACCGTCGTTGTCTGCTTCGAGGACGTGCGCTGCGAACGCCGGGTGCAGCGCCTCCGTCTCGTGTCCGGTTTCTCGGACCAGAGCGATGCTCGGACGCGAGAGAGCTGCCACGGTCGCAAGAGCGTTGCGGGTCTCTGCGGGTAGCTGGGCGAGGCGGTCGGCGACCAGCGCTCGGAGGTTGGGCGGAACCGGGAGCGCCTGCCCCGCGGTCGGGGGCGCTTCTGAGCGCTGGAGCGCCCGGCCGAGCTCCAGCGCATAGAACGCGTTGCCACCCGCGAGGTCGTGGACTTGGCGCAGCGTACGGCGGGACAGGGTAAGGCCGATGCGTGCGTGCAGGAGGGCGTGAACTGCCCCGGGGCTCAAGGGGGCAATCTCCAGGCGACTCATGTCCTCGTGCTCGGTGAGCACGGCTGGCGCCGGCAACCCCAGGCGTCGAGTCATCAGAAGACCAGCCCTCTCCCCGCGAAGCCTCCGCCACGCGAAGGCGAGCACGGCTACGGAGGCGGAATCGAGCCACTGGACGTCGTCGACGGCGACGAGCAGCGGGCGATCGGCTGCGTGCAACCGGAGAGCGCCGAGGACGGCCGTCGCGACGGCGCGCTGATCGGGCGGCGAGCCGCTCGGCCGCTCGAGCAGAAGCGCCACCCGTAGCGCGTCGGCCTGGGGCGGCGCAAGCTCGTCGAGCAGATCGTCCAGCCCGTCGCCGAGCAGATCTCCGATGCCTGCGAAGGCGAGCCGCGCCTCGGCTTCTGCGGGTCGCGTCTCGAGCGTTCGGTAGCCGATCGCTCGGGCCGCGTCGATGCCTGCTCGCCAGAGGGTGGTCTTGCCGACGCCGGCATCCCCGACGAGAGCGAGCGCCGCCGGACCGTTCTCGAGGGAGTCGAGGAAGCGGTCGAGCGCCTCGAGCTCCTCATGACGGCCGATGACGTCGCGCTGGGCGGCTGGTTCCACCTCGCAACAGCATGCCAAGGCTGGCGCGCTCCTTCGCTCCTGTTCGCCGCGCTGCAGAAGAGAATCGCCCGACGCACGTGCTTCGAGCCTGTGCTCCGCTCTAGCCCTCCGAGGCGTGCACGTCAGGCCTCCGCGAGCTCGCGGAGCTGGCGGCGGACGAAGAGCATCCGCTGCGTGACCGTGATCCAGACGAGCACGGCGAGTGCGTAGATCGGCCACTGGAGCCAGCCCCAGGGGGCGAGGCCGAGGCCGACGGCGATGAGGACGACGCGCTCGACCCGCGAGCCGAAGCCCACGTCGCCGCGGAGACCGAGCGCCTCCGCCTTCGCGCGTGTGTACGAGACGAGGAAGGAGCCGATCACGGCTGCGAAGGTGGCGACCAAGGCAAGCTCGTTCCCGTCGCGCATGAAGACGAGCCCGATCGCCGCGAGCATCGCGGCCTCGCCGAGGCGGTCGAACGTCGAGTCGAGGAAGGCGCCGAAGACGGTCCCCTTGCTCGCCGCGCGGGCGAGCGCACCGTCGAGGATGTCGGCGATCGACCCGATCACGAACAGGAAGCCGCCGAGCCAGAAGAAGAGCTTCTCGTTTCGCTCCTCGAAGCCGACGAGGACCGCGCCCGCGAGGCAGAGGGACACCCCGGCGAGGGTGAGCATGTCGGGGGTGAGCTTGGTCTTGGCGACGCCACGCATCGAGCGCGCGAGGATCTCGCGCGCCGCGGCGGTGTACTCCTGCTTGACCCGGTCGAGCTGGTTGACCCGGGCGGGCTCGTCCGCCGGCTGCTCGTCGCTCATACGCGCCGGAGGCGCGGCAGGCGGGCTCGCCGAAGAGCCCAGCCCGTGAGAATCGCGAGCGCGAACCCGGCGAGGATGTCCAGCCAGTAGTGGTTCCCGGTCGAGATCACGGCGAACGAGACCCAGATGGGCCAGGCGAGCCAGAGGGCCTTCGCGAGGCGCGAGCGCACGACGCCGAACATGACGACGCCCACGATGAGCGCATCCATCGCGTGGAGGCTGGGCATCGCGGCGTACGGGTTCGCGGCGAACGCGATGAGCCCGCTCGAGTGGTTCACCGACGAGTACTGCGCGAGCGTGTCCACGAAGCCCCACTCAGGGAACATGCGCGGCGGGGCGGTCGGGAGGAAGACGTAGCCGAGGAGGCCGACGAGGTTGGCGGCGATCAGCCAGTTGCGGAAGCCGGCGAAGCGCTCGTGGTGCCGGAAGTAGACCCAGAGCAGCGTGAGCCCGACGACGGCGAACTGGGAGAGCCAGTACGTGTACGAGGTCAGGAGCACCATCACGCCCGAGGTGTCCACGACTCTCTGCACCGCGGGCTCGAAGAGCGTGCCGAGGTGGCGTTCCGTACGAAGCACCCACTCGCCGTTGTGGAAGGCGGCGTACACGCTGCGATCGGCTGCGCCGCGCGCGACCTGGTAGACGACGTAGAAGCCGATCCAGATCACGAACTGGAAGACGAGATGCCCCCAGCCCCTCGGCAGACGACGAGAGGTGTCCGCAAGAACACTCGACACGGCACCTCGATTCTAACGTGGCCTGCCGCCGTCGTCCGGGGCCTCGGTCGAGCCTCGCCGCTCGGCGCTCTCGGGCGGAGGCTCGTTGGCGTGCGAGCCTCGGTCACTCGAGGACGCGCTCATGCACACGACGGCCGTGCTCCACAGCTACGAGACGGACACCTTCCTGCCGCCCCACGAGTAGGGCAGGCCCCAGGCTCGACCAGGCGCTTCCGCGAAGCGGAAGTGCCTAGCCGCCGATGTAGGACATCTCGACCTTGCGGAGCCGCGCTGTCTCCTCGGTGCGGAGCTCGGAGTAGCGGTCCGCGCGCCGCTCCCAGATCGCGCGGATCGACCCCTCGAGCTCGTCGTCGCCCGCTCCACCGCGGAGGATCGACCGCAGGTCGTGCCCGCGGACCGCGAAGAGGCACGTGTAGAGCTTCCCGTCCGCCGAGAGCCGCATTCGAGTGCAGTCGCCGCAGAACGGCTGCGTGACGGACGCGATCACGCCGACCTCGCCGGCGCCGTCTCGGTAGCGGTAGCGCTGCGCGACCTCGCCCCGGTAGGCGGGCTCGACGGGCTCGAGCGGGAACTCGTCGCCGATCGCGGCGACGATCTCGGCCGCCGGCACGACGTCGTCCATCCGCCAGCCGTTCGTGGCGCCCACGTCCATGAACTCGATGAAGCGCACCGCGTGCCCCGTGCCGCGGAAGCGGCGGGCGATGTCGACGACCGAGCTCTCGTTCAGCCCACGTTTGACCACGACGTTCACCTTGACGGGCAGTCCGGCGGCCGACGCGGCGTCGATCCCGGCGAGCACCCGGGCGACCGGGAAGTCGACGTCGTTCATGGCCCGGAAGATCTCGTCGTCGAGGGAGTCGAGGCTTACCGTCACCCGTGTGAGGCCCGCCTCGGCGAGGGCGCTCGCTTTCTGCGCGAGCAGCGCCCCGTTCGTGGTCAGCGTGAGGTCGACGTCGCCAAGCGTGGCGAGGCGCTCGACGAGGACCTCGAGGTCGCGCCGGAGGAGCGGCTCCCCCCCGGTGATGCGGAGCTTGTGCACGCCGAGCTCCACGAACACGCGCGCGACGCGCTCGATCTCCTCGAAGGTGAGGAGCTCGCGCCTGGGCAGGAACCGGTAGTCACGGCCGAAGACCTCCTTCGGCATGCAGTAGACGCAGCGGAAGTTGCACCGGTCCGTGACGGAGATGCGGAGGTCGCGCACCGGCCGGCCGAGGGTGTCGAGGACCGTCACGAGGCCAAGCGTAGAGAATCGCGTCGTGGCGGCGATGGACCGGGTCCTGCCGGAGTGGGACGTCAACGAGACACACGCAGTGGACCTCTCCTGCACGCCGGAGCGCGCTCTCCAGGCCGTCCTGGAGCTGCCGGCCGCCCCCGATCTCCTCGTCCGCGCGCTCTTCCGGCTGCGCGGGCTCCGAGACGCGCCGACCCTCGGCGCTGCGCTCGAGAGCATGGGCTTCTCGGTCCTCGCGCAGACTTCGGTCGAGATCGTCGCCGGAGCGGCCGGCACGCCGTGGCGCCGCTCGGGCGGTCTGCGTCCGTTCTCGGACGCCGGCCCCGGAACGGTGCGCATGGCGATCGACTTCCGGGCTGAGCCGACGCCCGGCGGCTGCCGCCTCTCGACCGAGACGCGGATCCAGGCCGTGGACGGCGAGGCTCTGCGCGCGTTCCGCCGCTACTGGCGTGTGGTGGGGCCGTTCTCGGCGCTCGTCCGGCGCCGCTGGCTCGCCGGTGCCCGCCGCGCGGTCGAAACGTGAATCGCAGCTTCCCGCTCCTCGCGCTCGTGGCCGTCACCGCGATCTGGGGCGTGACGTTCGTGCAGGTGAAGGACGCCCTCGAGCTCTATCCCCTGTTCGCGTTCCTCGCCGTGCGTTTCGCCATCTCCACCCTCGCGCTCGCCCCATTCGCATGGCGATCCCTGCGCATCCTTCCGCGCGGCGGCTACACGGCGGGCGTGGGGGTCGGGATCCTCCTGGCGGCGGCCTACGGGCTGCAGACGGCCGGGCTCGACCTGACGACCGTGGCGAGCACGGGCTTCATCACCGGCCTCTACGTCGTGTTCACGCCGCTTCTCGCGCTCGCCGCCTTCGGCACCCCGGTGCCGCGCGTGCTCTGGGCGGGAGTCGCACTGGCGGTGATCGGGCTCCTGCTGCTGAGCGGCGTGCCGGGCGGGTCGGCGGTCGGGAACGCGCTCGTCCTCGCCAACGCGGTCTTCCAGGCCGTCCAGATCACGGCGATGGAGCGCTACGCGCCACGCTACGACCCGCGTGCGCTCACGTTCCTGATGATGGCGACCTGCCTCGTGTCGTTCGCGCTGATCGCCGTGGCGCTCGGCGAGCTCGAGGCGCCGCAGGGACGGACGGTGTGGGCGGCGCTCGTCGTCACGGGCCTCTTCGCGGGCGCGCTCGGGTACCTCGTCGCGACGTGGGTGCAGGCGCGGACGACGGCCGCGCGGGCTGCGCTCGTGTTCACCCTGGAGGCGCCGTTCGCCGCCCTCTTCGGCGTGCTCCTCGCGGACGAGGCGCTCGGGTGGGCCGGGTGGCTCGGCTGCGCCGTGATGATGGGCGGGATCGTGCTCGCCGTGCCCGCCGCCTCCGAGACCCTGCGCAAGCTCGTGCCGCGGCGGCGGCTCTGAGGTCGTGCAGCCCGTTCTCCTCGCGCTGCTCTCGGCGTTCCTCTTCGGGGCGATGACCGTCGCGGTGCTGCTTGCGCTCCGGCGCGGAGCCGAGGCGGAGGCGGGCGCCTTCTACACCGTCGTCGTCGCGCTGGCCGTCGTGGCTCCCTTCGCCGCCGTTGCCGGCGGCTCGGCTTCCGGGGTGTGGCCCTTCCTCCTCGCCGGGATTCTCGCCCCCGGGGGCTCGCAGGTGCTGTTCACGCTCGCGGTGCGCGACGCCGGGCCGTCCCGTTCGTCCGTCGTGGTCGGGACGGCTCCGCTCTTCGCGGTCGCGATCGCGCTCGCCGTGCTCGACGAGCCGATCGAGCCCGCGCTCGTCGCGGGAGCGCTGCTGATCGTGGGCGGGGGCATCGCCCTCATGACCGAGCGACGGCGACCCGAGCGCTTTCGCCTCATCGGCCTCGCATACGCCCTCGGGGCGACGGCGCTCTTCGCGACCCGGGACAACGTCGTCCGCTGGCTCGCGGGAGACACCCAGGTCGAGCCCGCGACCGCCGCTACCGCGACCCTGTTCGCCGGCGCCGTCTGCATCCTCGTCTTCCTCCTCGTGACGAAGCGACCGCGGAGGCTCCGCGCGCTCCCGCCGTTCGCCCCCGCGGGCGTGCTCTTCGGACTGGCGTACGTGTCGCTCTTCGCCGCGTTCTACTCCGGGCCGGTGTCCGTCGTGTCGCCGCTCGTCGCGACGGAGTCGCTCTGGGGGGTCACGCTTTCGGCGTTCGTGCTCGGACGGGCGGAACGCGTCGGGCTGCGACTCGTTGCCGGCGCGGTCCTCGTCGTCGCCGGCGGAGCGCTCATCGGCGTATCTCGTCAGTGAAGGCGGCGCTCGAGCGCCTCGAGGCGCTGCTCGACGCGGGCGAGTGCGTCGAGGAGCTCCTGGTGGCGTTCAGCTTCTCCGCCGAGTCGACGCTGCTGGTACCCGACGAAAGCGGCGGTGACGACGGCAGTGGTGAACGAGATGGTCGCGACGCTCGCGAACATGACGAACACGGCGACCACTCGACCTCCACTCGTGCCGGGCACGACGTCGCCATACCCGATCGTCGTGACCGTGGTGGCCGCCCACCACGCGGCGTCGCCGAAACTCTCGAAGCTGTTCGGGCTGAGAACCTCGACGGCGAGGGTGCCGAGGCCCATGATGACGAACATCACCCCGACGAGATAGGGAATGATCCTCCCGGACGTGACGGCTCGGTTGAGTCGCGCCCACCCGGTGTCGGTCATGAGCCTCATCGGCGTCTTCATTTCTTCACGCGCGCGGATGTCTCCTCCGAGCAGTGATCTGCTACGGTAAGACTCAGGTTTTCAGACGACCGAGACTCAAGCAAAGGAGCACCAATGGCGAAGACCATCGGCATCGACCTCGGGACGACCAACTCGTGCATGGCCGTCCTCGAGGGATCGGAGCCCACCGTCATCCCCAACGCCGAGGGCGGACGCACCACGCCGTCCGTCGTCGCCTTCGGGCGTGACGGCCAGCGGCTCGTCGGGGCGCCCGCGAAGCGGCAGCAGGTCACGAATCCGCAGAACACGATCTTTTCGATCAAGCGGTTCATGGGCCGGAAGTTCGACGAGGTATCCGAGGAGATGAAGATCGTCCCTTACGACGTCGTCAGGGGCCCGAACGACGACGTGCGGGTGAAGGCCGAAGGCAAGGAGTACGCGCCTCCGGAGATCTCGGCGATGATCCTGCAGAAGCTCCGGCGCGACGCGGAGGCGTACCTCGGGGAGCCCGTGACCGACGCCGTGATCACGGTTCCCGCCTACTTCAACAACGCTCAGCGGGAGGCGACGAAGGACGCCGGCAAGGTGGCCGGTCTCAACGTCCTCCGGATCATCAACGAGCCGACCGCGGCCGCGCTCGCCTACGGCCTCGACAAGGAGGGCGCCGAGCAGACGATCCTCGTCTTCGACCTCGGAGGCGGGACGTTCGACGTCTCCGTGCTCGAGCTCGGCGACGGCGTGTTCGAGGTCAAGGCGACGAACGGCGACAACCACCTCGGGGGCGACAACTTCGACAAGGCCGTCGTCGACTGGATGATCGCCGAGTTCAAGCGCGACCAGGGGATCGACCTCGGGCAGGACCCGATGGCGCTCCAGCGGCTCTACGAGGCGGGCGAGAAGGCGAAGATCGAGCTGTCGTCGACAATGACGACGCAGATCAACCTGCCGTTCATCACCGCCACGCCCGAGGGCCCGAAGCACCTCGACCTCCAGCTCACGCGCGCGAAGCTCGACGAGCTCACCCACGATCTCCTGCAGCGCGTCGTCGAGCCGACGAAGCAGGCGCTGCAGGACGCGAAGCTCACCGCCGCGGAGATCGACCACGTCGTCCTCGTGGGCGGCATGACGCGTATGCCCGCGGTGCAGGAGAAGGTGAAGGAGCTGACTGGCAAGGAGCCGCACAAGGGCGTCAACCCGGACGAGGTCGTCGCCGTGGGCGCGGCCATCCAGGCAGGCGTGCTGAAGGGCGAGGTCAAGGACGTCCTGCTCCTCGACGTGACGCCGCTGTCGCTCGGAATCGAGACGAAGGGTGGCGTCTTCACCAAGCTGATCGAGCGCAACACGACCATCCCGACCCGCAAGTCGGAGGTCTTCACGACCGCGGAGGACAACCAGCCTTCGGTGGAGATCCACGTCGCGCAGGGCGAGTCCGAGATGGTCCTATTCAACAAGACGCTCGGGAAGTTCCAGCTCGTCGGGATCCCGCCCGCGATGCGCGGGATGCCGCAGATCGACGTCTCGTTCGACATCGACGCGAACGGGATCATCAGCGTCTCGGCGAAGGACCTCGGCACGGGGAACGAGCAGCAGATCAGGATCGAGGGCGGCTCCGGCCTCTCGAGCGACGACGTCGAGCGGATGATCAAGGACGCGGAGTCGCACGCCGAAGAGGCGCACCGGCTCCACGAGCTCGCGGACGCCCGGAACGCGGGCGAGCAGCTCGCGTACCAGACCGAGCGCACGCTCGCCGAGCACCGCGACAAGCTTCCCGAGGCGGAGGCGTCGACCATCGAGGGCCGGATCATGGAGCTTCACCAGGCCGTCGAAGGCGCCGACGTCGCCGAGATCCGCGCGAAGACCGAGGCGCTGCAGAACGCGTCGCGGTCGCTCGCCGACGCGATCTACGCGCAGGCGAGCGCACAGGCGGCCTCGCAGGCCTCGGGCAACGGCGGGCCCTCCGAGGAGGAGGTCGTGGAGGACGCCGACTTCGAGGTCATCGACGAGGAAGAGGCCACGCGGTCGTGACGCCCGAGCCGAACAGGGCGGAGACGGCCGAGGCCGCTTCCGCCCAATCGGACAACGAGAGCGAGGAGACCAAGCTCGCGGAGGAGGACGAGCTGGCGCGGGTCAGCGCCGAGCGGGACGAGTACCTCGACCTCCTGCAGCGCGTCCACGCGGACTTCGAGAACTACCGCAAGCGGGCCGCGCGGGAGCAGGAGCGCCTCGTCGCGCATGCGCACGAGCGCGTCGTCAGGGAGCTGCTCCCGGTCCTCGACGACCTCGAGCGGGCGCTCGAAGCGGCCGAGCGCCACGAGGAGGCGGCGCTCGTGGAGGGCGTCAAGCTCGTCGAGCAGTCCCTGCGGAGGGCGCTCGAGAAGGAGGGGCTC
>Ga0233416_10000690_pt1 | contig 10425 bp, 10 predicted proteins | sample Sediment_Towuti__2_FD_188638 | JGI IMG/M metagenome (GOLD analysis project Ga0233416, IMG submission 188638) | Sediment microbial communities from Lake Towuti, South Sulawesi, Indonesia - Sediment_Towuti_2014_0_MG | ecosystem: Environmental > Aquatic > Freshwater > Lake > Sediment | place... | reverse complement strand
CGCTTGTTATTGAACGTACTCGCCAGAGAAGCAGATCGAGAACAGACCAGCGATGATCGAATGGCTCTGCTCTTGCAGGAGTGGGACATGGAAGAGGCTCAATCTCGGAGAGACTGGGAGCGACAATGTCCAGTGGAAGCCGCTTGGGTCCGAGACCACGCGCAATGGTACGGGCCGGATTCTATAGAAGCCCTTACCACCAAGCTTCAAGCGGTGACCGACTGCCCTCCAAGCGGTTCCTAGCGCCGACCATCCATCTCGTCTGCCTGAATCGGTCATGGCTTGTTGATTCAATCTGGAATCCGGATCGCCCGTTCCGCCGTGGCGGGCGCTCGGGAAATCCGCGGCTGGAATTATTCCGAAGTGTGTGTTTAGCTGAAGTAGGCCTCGCAACTAGCGTGAGGAATTCAGAGAATGCGCCTGAGTAGCCTCCCCTCTGTTTTCCCTCTGACCGGTTGTGAGAGTCATGCGGGGGTAGACGATTCCAAGGAAGCCCAACCCTCTTTCTTTGCTTTGTCTACACCCTCCACATTGAGAGCGGCCTCTCTTTGGTTCGAAGAAGATGGGCCGCTCTCTTTGCTCCTTGAGGTGGGTACTCAGTTACGGGAAGGCACTTCCGAGGGTCCGGGGTTGATTCAGTACCGCTCCCCGCTCACGGCTACCGGCACGCCAGCGTCCACAGGTCGTTCGCGATGGTACCGGACTCAAGCGGGCCCACGGGTGCCCACTCTGGTTGATCAAAGTTCTTATTGGATACTATCTGGCCGTTTCCCATCTCGCCAGAGTAATTTGTAACCGTCAGGAGCCGGGTGTGTTCTTTCGCACAGTCATATTCCCGTAGCATGGTAGCCGAGAGAAACGAGATGTCGCCCTCCTTACTTTGTGGCGTCTTAAAGTCGTAGAGGATCGAAATCGTCACCTGATCTCCCTTGCGACTCATAGTCGACGGATCTACATAGATCGTGAGTCCCGCGCTCTCATTTCCACCAAGCGACACCCATCCGCTATAGGCAGGCCTACCGTAGAGCACCAGCAAACTGATCAGCAGCACCTGCGCTATGCGCATCCGTCGGTCACCATACTCAATGGAGAAACTGCTGCCTGCTCGCGCACAAGCGGCACGCGCGCGTAAGCCATTTTAGCGATACTGTCGTAAAGCGATCAACATGAAGGCCTCATCGAGAAGTGCATTCTAGGAGGGAGGTCGGGGCATGCGCAAGTACCAAGTAGGGAATCTCCTCACGCCAAGCCTCCTGCCTACCGACCGCAGTTCCTGTTGGGAATAGCAAGGTGGCTGCTCGCTGGTTGGCAAACCTGCTTCTCACAGAGTGGAGCGCCTATGGCATTCTATGGCCGAAACTGAGACATTGCGCGACACACGACTTTCGGAACAATTGAACGGTGAAAACAAAGAGAGGGGACTAACGCATCAAGAGGACGACGAGCGCGATGAAACTCCATATCATGACAGACAGGCGGATTCCATTAACAATTCCCCTGGCAGGAGCAAGTGCGTCATCCGTAATCCCCACGAGCATGCCGTCCTGTACCACGCGCAGCCGCGATGAGTGGATTCTGGTCTCGGGTCTCGGGAGCAGCTCCAGGCAATCCGTGGTCAGAGCTAGGTTGCCCGATGATTGCGGATACTTCCGAGTTGCCCGGTATTGTGAGGGGGTCACGATGGGGCTCCATCTTCCAGGACTTGGAACCAGCCCTACCGCTTAACCCTGACGCAAAAAGGATACCGCAGGTCAAAGGCTTCGCCCGACAGACATGCGTTTTATCTGGTATCTTCCCGGCGTGGAAGAAAAGTTGGCCTCCGGGGATTGCACAATTCATTGAAAACAAGCGAACTCCTGTCTCCTTCAGCGCCCGGTCGGAGTCGGCAAGTCAACGCGACTTGGTGTGCAGCGGGGCAATTTGGCCTGTTTCCGGCTCCTCAACGTGCAGGATGAATACCCTCTCCATAGGTCAAGCGGCCCTTAACTCCCTACCCGTTTCTTGCCCTCTTGAGACAAAAAAAGGCTTGCAGGCCGTGCTTGTAGCCTACCGGAAGAACAGAACGATGCGGCGTTGCTCAGTGGCGATCACGATCACAGCGCAGAAAACCGAGGCGGGTTACCGATAGAAGCCTCTTGTGAAGATCGCTGCGGACTCAGCGGGCATGGACGGTTTGGAGGCTTTCCATTCCACGAAGAGAACGAACGCGGAACGCGATGGTGCCGGAGGCCGGAATCGAACCGGCATGGGCCTTGGGGTAATTCTTCTCTGCTGGCACTGACGAGATATCAGTGGCCATCTGAGCGCGAAAGCAGTTGATCCGCTCCGAACGCGAGGGTCGACGAAACAACCTGGCTATGAAAGTACCGGCCTTTGACAGATAATTTATTGGTTGAGTATCATAAGCAGCTAAGGAAGCTTCCGAGACAACCCTCATGGCGATCCATCCCACAAAGCTCACCCTAGAATATTGGAGAGATGGCGACTGGTATGTGGGGCAGCTGCGAGAAGTGCCCGGCGTTCTCAGTCAAGGCTCGACACTCAGAAAATTGGAGGAGAACATCCAAGACGCCTACCAACTCATGCTCAAAGACCGCCGTCCAGCCTTTCGCCGCCGAGCCAAGACAAAAGTGATTGCCCTCACAGCGTGAAGCGCAAAGCATTCATCAAAACGCTTGAAACGTTTGGATGCACGCTCAAGAGGTCCGGATCAAAGCACGATATCTATCTGAATCCGGCCAACGGGTTCTCGACCACCGTGCCCCGTCACCAGGAACTGGCTGACACGCTCTGCAAGGAAATACTCAAACAGCTCGGTCTGAAGGGTCAACAGCTCTGACCGCCAGGTCACTCACTACCCGCCCAGCGCGATGAGGAGTTCGTCCTCTTTGCGTGAAGGGAGAAAAGGTGTCGGCAGTCTTAACGAGATGTCGCTGAGGCGTGCGGTGGTGCCGGAGGCCGGAATCGAACCGGCATGGGCCTTGTGAGCCCGAGGGATTTTAAGTCCCTTGCGTCTACCAATTCCGCCACTCCGGCGGCAGACAGCGCAGAGGTCAAGACTGAGGCGGGACTCTAGCATCGGGATGGCGAGTATTCAAGCAAGGCACGACCGTGAGTCGTAAAAGGTGAACAGTAAGGCGTACGACTAGGAGAGGTGAGGCCGCATCATCTTACCGATGAGTTGCGGTACCTAGTGAAGCAGGATCCCGGGGCACGTATCCCGTACTGGAGATGGAGACGACCTGTGCTGGACGGCAATAGGCTGATGGTCTGGGAAGACTGATGAGGTCAGGCTAAGGTTGAACGGACACGCGCGGGAGATTCCCCACTGAGCCCATCAACCTCAGCCTGCTTCACCGATTCTGTTACGCTGCTTCGACCAGCGGCTTGGTCTCGCGGCGCTGGACCAGCTCACGGCTTCGATCCACGAGGTCTTTTACCCCAGACCGCACGGAGCGGCCCCAGCGAACGGCATGCACTTGGGTCTTCTTGGCGTAACGGCCAATATCCCGACGAGTCTCTGCACCGGTTTGAGGAGCGAACAGCAGCCCGATCCCTGCTCCAACCACCGCTCCGCCGGCAATCATTGCCGCAACCTTCGCAACCTGTTTCCCTTGTTCCGACATGGTGAACCTCCATATTGAGTGTGTTGTAATACGAGTGAAGAGACCTCTCGTCTGCATCACCGCTTGTTGTGACCTTATCAGCAGTAAGCGTGCCAAGCGCCAATCACCAGGTTTATGGCCCAAATACCCATGATATTCCCACTCTGATTAGCTCCCCCTAATAAAGGGTCTCGTTTTTCCAACAATCCCAGACACAGTCGTTTCAGAAATCCAACAGTACTTGTGGGTCAAGCCAGATCGCCCGAAAGTTGGCTATCGAAGCCATTTTGCAGAGATGCGTAAACGATCGAGAGTATCCGGCCGCATTGCTTGCATTGGAAAGTCTTCTCCCATATCATCCGTTACGTAGCCACGAACGGAGACAAAGTGGGCTCGTTTGCCGCCATCCCTTATCCGCAGATCAACCCCGTCTTTCTCGAGTTCGGCCCGCTGCAGTTCCGTTGGTACGGGTTGATGTACTTGATCGGACTCACGGCCGCCTACCTTCTCATCAAACGAAAGACAGCAGCGACGGGGTTGTCCATTAAATCGGAACAAGTCTATGACATGGTCGTATTCGCAGCGTTTGGAGTCTTTCTCGGCGGGAGAATCGGGTATACGCTGTTCTACAACTTCTCCTACTATGCGCAGCATCCGTTGAAGATTTTCGCCGTGTGGGAAGGCGGCATGTCGTTCCACGGCGGTCTCATCGGCACAACCGTCGCACTGCTCTGGTTCAGCAAACGCCATACCATTCCGGTCTATGCGGTCGCGGACCTCGCTGCGTCCGTCACCCCGATCGGGCTCGGCTTCGGCCGACTTGGAAATTTTATCAACGGAGAACTGTACGGACGGGAAACCGATGTGGACTGGTGCATGGTGTTTCCGGCCGGCGGTCCAGTTTGCCGCCATCCTTCCCAGTTATACGAAGCGGGACTCGAAGGGCTGTTGCTCTTCACGATACTATGGATCATCGGGCGATGGGCCACACCACCGGGAACTGTGTTCTGGAGTTTCCTCACAGGCTACGGTCTGTGTCGTCTGTTCGTGGAGCTCTTCCGAGAGCCCGACCAACAGATGGGGTTCGTGATTGGCCCGGTCACCATGGGGCAACTGCTCTCAGCGCCGATGGTGATGGTTGGGCTTATCATGCTGGCCTGGGGCTTCTACAAAGCTTCGCCCAATCCGTCGCCCCGGGCGAAGTTGTGAGTTACGGATTTCAGGTTCCGAGTCGCGAAACTCGGAACTCAAAACTCGCAGCTGTTTTTAATAGGGCATCTCGTCGTCATCCAGTCCGACATGGTGCCCCAGTTCATGCACCACGGTGTCGTAGACTTCCTGCACGATTTCCTCCGCGCTCTCACACCGCCGAAGAATCGGTCCTCGGTAGATTGAAATCCGAGGCGGTTGCGATCCACCGGCCGTGAAGAAAGAGTCTTCTGTCAGCGAGTGCCCTTGGTACAGCCCCAGGAGCTCGTCCTCTTGATCCAGATCGAGATCCTCCAGAACCTCCCGCGGCGGCTCCTCTTCCACCACCACCGCGATGGTGTCCATCAGTGTGGCGTAGGGAGGAGGCAAGTCGGCGATGGCCTGTTGCACGAGCCGGGCGAAAGCCTCTGGCGAGATGGGTCGATGTCTTGACATGTCCCGCAGTTCCCACTCTCAGAGTTCGACTGCTGTACCGGAGCGGAGAAAGAGACAGTGGAATCGGACCGCCTCGATTCCCAGGCTGCGTCTCACGGCAGACTTATAGACCTCGCTTTGCGTCCGGTATTGTTCCGCACGGTCCTTGGCCTCGGTCGAGGTGACAGCATCCGTCTTGTAGTCGGCAATCCAGATCGTGTCGCCACGACGGTAGATGAGATCGATCACCCCTTCCATCACCTGGCCATCTCCCCAGGGCATGAGGAACGGGACTTCTCGGCCAAGAATATCAGCCGCCCGCAGCCGCCTATAGGAATCCGATTCGCCGAATGTGGTGAATAGCTCCCGCAGCGACTCCGCCACGACCGGGAAGAGGGATTGCTCACCTGGTCCGAGAACTGCCTGGAGCGCCGGAGCAATCTGATCCGCCAAGCAACTGGGCGCAGCGGAAAAATCCCACCGTTGGAGAATCCGGTGCGCGGTGACCCCCACGAGGCGACCTATCTCGCTGGCATGTCTCGCGTAGGCGGATGGGGGCCCAAACGGTCTCTCATGTCGGGCGATCGCCGTCGGAGTGAGATGCCAATCGGTGGCACGGGCGGCCAACCACCGAGCCTGCCGCTCGCTCCATAGGTGAGCGAGCGACAACGGATCGAAGCCGGATTCCTCGGTGACGGCCGTCAGCGAGCGCCGAGGCCATTTCCGATCGGGCGCCCGGATGACACGATGGGGAATGGCGCTCGCACCGATGCGTAGCTCGTGCGTCGTGGCCTCTCCCACCTGTCCCTGGCCGATTTCTTCAAGCCAGTCCAAGGGGCTTTCGCCGACCGACCGGGCGGTCAGACCTCCGGAGAGCAGCAAGCGATCTTTTGCCCTCGTCATCCCCACATACAGCACACGCCGCCGTTCAGCTTCTTCTCGCATCGCGAACTTCGCCTGCGCCAGAACCGCTCCGATGGTCCGCCTTTCACCGAGAAACAGGCCATAGGCACCGCTTGACCATTCGTAAACCACATGGGGGACCGTCCGCTCCCGACCAGTCCCTTGATGCAATCCCGGCAGCACGACGATGGGAAATTCCAACCCCTTGGCTTTATGAATCGTCAGGATGTGCACGGCATCGGAAGATTCCTCGGCCAGGGGACTCTCCGCCTCTTCCGGCTGTTCATCCAACCGCTCGACCATCAGCTCGACGAAGGCGCCCAGTGTCATGTGGGCCCGGTCCGAGAGGGACGCAGCCTGGTGCTTCACTTTCAAGAGGTTGGCGACTGCCTGCTCGCCATGCAGGGATGCAGCAGCAAGCTCCAGGATCGGCAGGCGATCGAAAACCAATTGCACCGTTTCCGCGAGGGAAAACGCGGGCGCCTCTCGATGCAGCAAGGCCAACTGTCCGTACAAGCGGCGGACGACTGCGGCTCGTGGATGCGCGCACGATGCCAGTCTGGGCCCGGCCAAATAATCCAACAGCCCGGCCTCCTGGAACTCGACCAGTTCGCGGTCGGTTAGCCCGCCGAGCGGCGAACGTAACACCCCCGTCAGCGCAATCCGGTCGTGCGGCTGGTCGAGGATACGGAGGACATTCACCAAGTCGATGATTTCCTGTCGCCGATAGAAATGTTTTTCGCCCTCAATCACATAGGGAATGTTGTGGCGTCTGAGCGCGTCAAGATAGGCATCCGCTTTTGTCAGTTTTCGGAAGAGGAGTGCGACCTGGCCGCTCGTGATGTTCGGGTGGGAGAGGATTTCTTCTTTCAACCAGCGGGCCAGGACTTCTCCCTCCGCCTTGGCCGCCTCGTCGGCGTCAAACGGCTCCTCCGGTTCCGACGGAGCCGTCACCAGCATCTGCACGCCAGGCTCAGGACCAGACTGGTGACGTCCCCGGTGCGCCTCCAATCTCACGTTGGCCGGCTGCACGAGCGGACGGCGCACAAAGAGCCGATCGAAGACTTCGTTAACCGGACCGAGCACGGCGGCGTCGCTCCGGAAATTGGTCGTGAGGGTCTGGACCAGGCCCCGATCAGCCGTAATCTTGTCGACGACACGATCGAAGGCTTCGATGTCGGCGCGTCGGAAGGCATAGATGGATTGTTTCGGGTCACCGACGACGAATAACTTGCCTGGCTCGAGCACGATATCCTGCCACGCTGCGGCATAGCTGCCTGGTTGTTCTGAGACTGCCAGGATGATTTCGTACTGAACCGGATCGGTATCTTGAAACTCGTCGACGAGGACCGCCCGATAATCCCGCTTGATCCGTTCGCGTACCGCAGGATGCTCACGAAGAAGGCTCCGCCCCCGCGCCAGAAGGCCATCGAATGACATCCAGCCCTGCTCGGCGAAGGAGGAACGGATCTCCGCCACAAGCGGGGAGACAATCTTCAAGAGATCGATGAAGAAAGCATGATCAACTGCCAGAATATCTTGGGCGGTTTTAATCAGCAGCACGGCCTCATGATACTCGACTTCGTCCCATCCCTTCGCCGCCCTGGAATCCAGGTCCTTCCCCAACCAGTCGCGATCAGCGGCGGGAATTTGATCGAGCGCGTCGGCTCCGCGTTTCACCAGCAAGGTAGTCAGGGCAATCGTTGACCTGAGCATCTCCTCGATCTTCCGGCGCTTGGGCCGGTCGTACCGGTCGAGTAAAGCCTGGGCGCGATTTCCGGTCTCCATCAGCCACTCGACTTGCGCCTGGTCGAGCGACCGTCTCTCCAACTGTCTCGAGAGTGCAGCCAGATCCACCAGCTCACTGCAGAGTGCCCGCCCCAGTGCCCGGAGATGTCCGATGTCGGCCCTCTGTAAAATGGTTCTCCATAAGGCATGGTTCGCTCCCAGTGGGCTCAGCTCCCGATCGATCCAGACATCCCAACATTGGGTGAAATGTTCCTCGAACCGTAAACCCTCGTCTTCCCGAAAATGAGGATCGACGGTACTTTCCAGGGGATGTAGCCGGAGCAGGTGGGCGGCGAAGCTGTGGAGCGTTCCGATCTGCGCCTTCTCAAGATCTTTGAGCGCCGCATCGGCCCGCGCCGCGATCTCAGCCCTCGACAGCGCATACCGTGCTTGTAGGTCGCGGACGGAGACCGCACCACTGTCCAGTAGCTCAGCTGGATCGGCTTGCTGGTCCGCCAACCGCCTCAGCCGTTCCCGCAACCGTACCTTCATCTCCGTCGCCGCTTTGTTCGTGAACGTGAGGGCCACGATTTGCGTGATCGCAATCGGTCGAGGCTCTTTCATCAACAGATGCACGAGGCGATTGACCAACAGCGTGGTCTTGCCGGTCCCCGCGCCGGCTACCACGACGACGTTTCGATCGAACGTCGTCTCGGCCGCCTCACGGGCTTCACGATCCGGAATCTGGGCTGCACTACTCATCTCTGACCTGTCTATTGCGCAATGAGCGCAGCTCCCTGGATTCCACCGAACGGGAGGCGCGCCACCAGGTCAGCTGATGTTCGCGCCGGCATGCCACGCGGTAATCGCAGGTCTTGCAGTAGGTGTCAGGGAGAATAAAGAACCGGCCGTCGTTGATGCCTTCCATCAGTCTATTCAGGGTCTCCCGGATCAAGGAGCCGGCTTCCGATGACCAGACGCCGTCGGAAAAGGTGGAATAGGCAATGGGTGTGGACCAGCGTGGGGCCAGAAAGAACAATTGCACTTCCTTGGCGCAACTCGGCTCGGGAAAATCCAGCCAGGCATAGAGCGGAGGCTGCATCCTCTTGCCTTGAACGGCAGACTGGATCAGCCGGCGATCCTCCGTTTTCATCGCCGAACCGGTCTTGTACTTGTAATCGATGATGCGAAGAGTACCGGATTCACGGTGACGGTCGATTCGGTCCACTCGGCCTTGAATCCTCATGGGCACCGAATGGCCTCGCACCGTGACCGGAATCGTCCCCTCCGCCTCCACCTCAAAGGCGATCGGCTGGTACGAGGCTCCAGTCTGCGCCTCCCGATAGACAGCGGCTAGGACCAGGGCAGCGATCTGTTCCTTGGCCAGCTCCCACAAAAGGTAGTGCCCGGTTTGATGTTGGATCTTGCAGTCCTCGGTTGCCCGGGCAATGGCGTCGTCGACAGATCGGCGCATGACATCATCCGGCAACGCTATCGCCGGCCATCCCGCGCACAACAGCAACTCATAGCACCGTCTGAGGACTGCATGGCAGAAGGTGCCGAGGAGAATAGCGTCTGGCTCCTGAGTGAGAGACAGACGGACCGGTTCTAGACGCAGCACATCCGCTGCAAAGTACTGGAAGGGACAACGGGCATAACGTTCGAGGGGGGTCGGAGCAATGCCTCGCTGCATGACGCGCGCCCAATGTGAGGCAAGATGGCCGGTCTGGCCGTCGAACGCGGAGAGCGCGGGGCTATCTGTTTCGATGCGATCCAATGCCGCGGCAGCATGGCGGAACAGTTCGGCATCTTGTCCCATGGCGCGCAGCAGCGCAGCGGGATCATGTCCCTGCATCGCCATCCACTGGGCCAGCTCCGGCGGAGGAAGAAACCGACGCATCGCCGGCCGGTGGGCCACCCGATCTGTCAGGCGGCGCGGCACGGACTCGATGGGAGCATCGGGCAGGTTCGATCGCCTGGCGCTCTCCAGGACGTAGGACGATGCAGCCAACAGGCGTCCGCTGTCGTCGGCGCGCTGAAGCGACAGATGGAGCCGTTGGGTCGCCGCCTGGCAGAGCAGCGTGAACAACAGCCGCTCTTCATCATGGCCAGCGAGCTTCTCGTCGATCTTGAACCCGAGCGTGGTGTCCAGGACGAGCCGGTGGCGATCGCGCAGAAAGGGATCTTCCCGGATGTAGCGGGGAAAGACCTTTTCATTGAGCCCGATGACGAACAGCGCCTTGAAGGAAAGTCCGCGCGCCGCCATGGCATCGAGCACCATGACACCCTGGTGTGCGTCTGAGGCCAACGGAACGGCGGCGCGCTCTAGCGCATGGGTCACCAGTTCGACGAACTCTGCCCAACTCAATTCTTCCCCGATGACATCGAGATGCTGGAGTGTGGTCCAGGTTCGCTCGATCACGCCCCAGGTCGCATGCAATCGTACGGTGTGAGGATCATCGGCCTGGACCGCGTCGGTCTCCGGACGGCGGACATGTCGCACCACCAGTTGCCGAAATGCGTCTAATAACTGCCCGACCGTGCCGCGCGGTGGAAGCGCCTCGCA
>Ga0233416_10000689_pt1 | contig 10426 bp, 18 predicted proteins | sample Sediment_Towuti__2_FD_188638 | JGI IMG/M metagenome (GOLD analysis project Ga0233416, IMG submission 188638) | Sediment microbial communities from Lake Towuti, South Sulawesi, Indonesia - Sediment_Towuti_2014_0_MG | ecosystem: Environmental > Aquatic > Freshwater > Lake > Sediment | place... | reverse complement strand
CCGGCTGAGGACCCATACGGGCCAATGGCCGGCATCCTGCTCTACACAGCAGCTCCGGATTCCGAGGGCACGCTCGGTGGGCTCGTGGCGCTCGGGGAACCGGAGGAGCTGGCGCGTCATCTGCGTGGCGCGCTGAGGGACGCCGGTCTGTGCGCGTCGGATCCGCTCTGCGCCGAGCATGCGCCCGACCGCGAAGGGATCACTCTGCATGGAGCCGCCTGCCACGCCTGCCTATTCGCCCCGGAAACGTCGTGCGAACGCGGCAACCGGTACCTCGATCGCGCTGTGCTGACCGAGCTGATCACGGCGCTCGACATCGGCTTCCTCCCTCGCTCATGAGCGACTCGCTCGTCGATGCGATCGGGCGCGCCGTCTCGTCGCTACCCGACGGAGCGCTCGATGCGCTCGAGCGTGCGCTCCGCGATGGTGCCGCTCCGGGCGCCGTTATTGAGGCGGTTCCCACCGACAACTACCGGGAGCAGGCGGCCGCGTTGCTCGCTGCTCGCGACGCGGCAGGTGTCGACGGTAAGGCGGTTGCGCTGGCCATCGCGGCGGTGCGTCAGCGAGATGAAGCTGGCCGAGACCAGCGAGTAAGCATCGTTTGGACAGGCCCGGAGACCTCGGCGGTCGCCAAGCGTCGAACGGATCAGGCGCTCCTCGAGCTCATTGCGATGGCGCGTCGTCGACTCATCGTCGTGAGCTTCGCCGTCTACAAGGTGCCGGAGGTCGCGGATGCGTTGGTGGCTTGCGCGAGTCGCGGCTGTGATGTCGCGGTCGTGCTGGAGTCAGCCGAGGAGAGTGGAGGCAAGGTGACCTTCGAGATGTCCGAGGCGCTCGGTTCTAAGGTTGAAGAGGTAGCGACGTTCTATACATGGCCCAATGAACTTCGACCAGAGACAGGGGGAGGCAGGCGCGCATCTCTTCACGCAAAGTGCGCGGTCGCGGACGGAGAGCGCCTGCTCGTCTCGAGCGCAAACCTAACCGAGTACGCATTCACCAAGAACATGGAGCTCGGCCTTCTCGTTCAGGCTGGCGACGTGCCTCTGCGCGTACAGATGCATCTCGATGCGCTGATCGAAGCGAACATCCTACGGCCGCTGTAGACCCGGGTCGGCTCGGCCGACAAGCCGACTGCTCGAGCTCTTCGATGTATCGGAGATGCTGCCACGGCGCTGCCATTTCGCCGATTCCGCGTCTTCGGCCTCTCTGGGATTCCGCTAACCTGAGCCGCCTCGGGGCGGTTAGCTCAGTTGGGAGAGATCCCGCTCGTCGTCGCCCCCGCACGACGCAGAGCGGGGAGGGTCTAGGATCGGTCGGCATGACGTGGCTGTTGGAGACGCTCTTCGACCTCGCCGTCGCGGCGTGGGAGACGCTGCGAGGCCGACGCCGACGACGGTAAGGGTGCCCCGACCGTGGCGCAGGACATCGTTGCAGAGCGCTCAACATGCTCTGATTCTGACACCGAGAACGGAGAGCGGCTGCCACGCGGCTGCCATTCTGGGTGTTTCGGCCTCTCGGGGTGAGCCGGATTTGGCTACAGTCCTGCCCTCGGGGCGGTTAGCTCAGTTGGGAGAGCACCAGCTCGACAAGCTGGGGGTCACTGGTTCGAGCCCAGTACCGCCCACCTCCTGAAAGCCCCGCTACGGCGGGGTTTTTCGTTCCCGGAGCGCGAACGCCGAGCCTGTGAAATCGGGCCGTGGCTACAGAATGGCTACAGGTTTCAGCTTTCGGTGGGACACGTCCCGAACAGCCATCTTGCGCACCGACCTCGAGGCGCGTCATCCGTGACGACGGGCCGGGTGCGTAGGAGAGATCCCGACGTGGAGTTCGAGACGCCGCCCGGCCCTGCCGCTCCACTTGAGTATCTCTTGAGGCGCTGCTAGTTTAGATCGGCTGGATGACAATCCTGTACGTACTCGGTGGCATCGCCTTCGTCCTCGCCTTCTTTACTGCGACCCTGGGCTACCTCAGAGCCAAGATCGCGGCAGCCGAACGCGAGCGCCAGGCCGAGGAGAGATCCGGCGCGTGACGGAGTTCGAGACGCCGCCCGGCCCCTAGCCCGTCTGCCGGATCACCGCTGCCGGCGTCGGCCGTCCGTCACGGCCGTACAGTGCGGTGTTCGTGGGAGTCGTCGTAGCGCCGCGCCGCGTGGCACGCCTGCACAACAAGGAAGCCGACGAGATCCTCGAGCCGTGACTCGTCGAGGTAGGCACCCCGGCGCCGGAGCTCGTCGTACGCGATCCGGCGCGCGAGCTTGAGCAGCCGCTCGCCCGAGAACCCGTGCGCCTCGAGGGCATCGGCGGCTGTTCGCGGAGGAGCCGTCTCGAGGGCGCTCAAGCGGTCTCGCCGGCTTCGACCGAGAGCACGCGAACCGTGCAGGCGTAGCCGAGCTCCCCCGAACCGTCCGGCTGGCGGGAGAGCTTGAACCCCTTAGAGCCGACCTCGCCGACCACGATCAGGCGGATGGGCTCCCCGAGCCGTGCGGCTTCGAGAAGCGCCAGGTCGTCGCTCGATGTTCGGTCGAGCTTGCCCGCGCCGGAGAACCGGAGCTCGAGCGAGACGGCGCGGTGCCCGTCGAGCGTGGGGACTGGCAAACGGTACGACTCGCGGGAGAAGGTGGCCTCGTCGGGCTCTGCGGTGATCGCCACGGCCCGCCTATCGGCGCGCGCCGATAGGTGCGGTGAGATGACGACCGTTGCCGAGCACCGCTGGCTCACCGTTCGCGAGACGGCCGAGCGTATCCGCGTGAGCGAGGACACCGTACGGCGTGCGATCGCCCGCGGCGAGCTTCCGGCGGTGCAGCTCGGCGGGCGCGGCTCCTCGATCCGCATCGACGAGCGCGAGCTCGAGCGCTGGCTCTACGGGGAGGAGTCGTGAGCCTGCGCTACTGCTACCACGAGGCCGGCCATGCCTTGATCGCGCGTGACCTCGGGCGCAAGGTCGAGTCGCTGGCGGCGTCTGCGGTCGGCGGTGCCGTCCGCGAAGAGGCGCTCGCCCCGAACGGAACCGAGGAGGAGATTCGCCGCGGCCTGCTCGTCGTGTTCGCGGGGCGCGAGGGCGAGAAGTACGCGCCGCTCGACCGTCCCGCGAAGGCCGAGGAGAACGGCCACGTGAGCGTCGGGGAGCTCGAGGCGCTCTCGCTGACGCACCTGGCGCTCGAGAGCGCGCCGAGCGACGAGGCCGTAATCGCCCACTACACCGAGCGCATCGGCCGCGAGGCGGTCGAGGAGGCTCGCGAGCTCGCGGTGGAACTCGTCGCGAGGAAAGCCGCGACCGGAACTCTCGAGCGGCTCGCGGATGAGCTCTCCTGGCGCGGCGTGATTACCGGCGACGAGCTCGAGGTGATCCTTGCGCCGGCCGCGTAGCCAGGCTGCCGACCGTGCGGCGAAGGAGGTTGACGACCTGCGGCCCGAATTGAGGCACATCTCCATCTCGATCTCCCGCATCCCCTGGCTCGAGCGCGAAGACGAACTAGACCCCGACGAACCCGAAGAGGAGGACGACGAACATGAATGACGACTACCCGAGCATCGCCGAGCTGGAGCGGATCGCGACCGCCGGTAGCGGGCGTGACCTCGCGCGAGAGCGGCGGGAGGCGGAGGAGTTCTGCCGCGAGATCGAGCACCTCGACGATCAGCGCGCGCTCGACGAGGTCGAGACGGCGTTGAGCGGCTGGGTGGACGAGCAGGGGTGGCCGCTCGCGGGCATGGAAAGCCCTCGCTACAGGCACCACATGGACGAGCGCAAGAGCGCGTATTACGCATGGCTCAAGAGCCCGGACGGCGCTCGCACGCGGCGGAACATGCATCCTCAGCTGGACGCGAAGATGCGGGACGCGTTCGCTCGACGCGACCGCGAGGCCGGTCGCAGCGTCGAGGTGCGCTGACGTGGCGCGCGTCCGGCCGAAGGCGGACGACGAGCGGCTGATGATCGCGATCGACAGCGGCTGCGTCGTCGGCCCGGACGGCGCTCAATACGACGTCACGGCGGGTATGCGGCTGTACTCCTCGAGGCCCGCGGTGAAGGCCGCGCCGCGTCTGTTCGCGAGCGCCGACCTCGACGACCTCGACCTCCAGGCCGCGCGCCAAGCGCTGCTCGAGCGCGCGATAGAGGCCGTGGGAGGCGTGGCGGAGTAGGGGGGCATTGCCTCCACGGAAGACGAAACGAGCGCCGTGACTCCCCGCCAGCCAATTTCCCTCCCCGGAGCCATGAAAAAAAAGCCTGAGACCGTCGCCGCCGCTCTCGCCGCCGGAGGCCCGACAGCCGCCCGGGCTGCGCTGGCCCGCCGCTTGGCCGTGCTCGTGGACGACGAGGCCGCGCCACCGTATGCGACCGTCCAGGCCGCGCGTGCGCTCGGTGTGCTGCTCGCGGACATGCTCGAGAACGAGGACGGCGAGGAGGAGCGGGAGCAGGCCCGGCGCATCCTCGAGGCCGTGCGGTGAGCCGCTTCCGCGGGCTGACCTGCCCGGCACTCTTCATCGGCCCGAACACGACCCCCGAGGAGCGGGAGGCGCAGCACGCCGAGCAAGATCGCATCCGGGCAGTGAACGAGCGCGCCGCCGAGGAGCGGCGAAAGCTGGCCGCTCCGGTGATCGCCAGCGTGGAGAACTACGCGCCCGAGACCCTGGAGCTCGCCGGACGGTCGCTCGAGCTCGCGGAGGGGGCGCTCCACGGCGTCGGCCGGGCGCTCCTTGCCGCAGCCGATGGCCGCACCGAGTACGCGGCGGTCGTGCTCTCGGGCTACTTGCTGCAGCTCGCGGAGGACGACGAGCTCGCCGAGCGGCTCGAGGGAGCCGAGGAGCCTCCCTGGCCAGCGCTCCTGGCGGCGCTCGAGGAGATCCGCGCCGAGGACGCGCTCGGCGCGCTCAGCACGGCGCGTGCGAGCGTGGGAACAAATTAGACGCCCCCGGAGCCCTCGCCCGGGCTCCCGGATACCCCCTGCACGCCGCCGCGGGTGTCGGCCTGCCCCGCTGATAGGCTGGATACGTCGTAGTCGAGACATTCCCGCGGCGGCCCGCTTCATGCGGGTCGTCGGCGTTCTGGGCGCTGTCCGAGAGGGCCGGTACCCTGCGTGGTGGAATGCACGACGACGACGAGCCCTCTTCTCTGTGAAGCCCCGGCCGCTGGAGGTTGAGCTTCGTCAGACCCCGGCTCAGCTTGCCGCGCTGAAGGGGGCCGCCCGCGCGCTCGATCGCGCCGTTCCAGACTGGCGTGAGCGCCGGAAGGCTGACCCGGCCGTGGGGCGGCTCCGGCTCCTCGACGTGGCCGACGCGGCCGGGCGCGGGCTGACCGGCCGTCGGGCTCTCGCGTTCGCTGCGGCTCGCCGTGGAGTCTGGCGCCCGAACCTGCGGCGCGTAGAGCGGCCGGCGGCTCGCCGCGCTCCCCGCTCCCGGCGGCTCGTCCGCCGAGCGCGGGCGCGTCCGCCCGGGCGACCATCGGACGACGACCCTGAACCCCACCTAGTCGCGATCCCGCCCTCGGCGTTCCGCGCCGAGGTTGACGCGCTGCTCGGAGGCCGGGCGGCGTGAGGATCGAGCGATTCCTCGCCGCCTGCGAGGCGCGCACCGGCTGCCGGGCGCGACGTGCGGGCTCGGGCTGGATCACGCGCTGTCCGGCGCACGACGACCGCCGCCCGAGCCTGTCCGTCCGCGAGGGCGACCGCGTGCCCGTCGTCGCGACCTGCTTCGCGGGCTGCACCTGGCGAGAGATCACCGCCGCGCTCGGGCTTGCGGCATCGGAGCTCCCAGCCGCCGAGCGTCAGCCGCTCCGGCGTCGGTTCCCCCCGAGCCGTTCGCCCGAGCCGCTCCCGAGCGATGCCGAGCTCGAGCGCTTCCGCCTCGCCCTGCTCATGAGCGACGCGATGGAACGCCTCGAGGAGCTCCGCGGCTGGAACCTGGACGCGATCGCCGGCCTCGAGCTCGGGCTCGACGGCACGCGCGTCGTCTTCCCGGTGCAAGACGAGCACGGCGAGCTCGTAAATGTCCTTCGCTACCAGCCGAACCCGGCGCGACGGTTCGGGCCGAAGCTCCGCGCACTCCGCGGCCGCCCGCGCGACCTGTTCCCCGGGCCGGAGCTCTACCCTGCCGACGAGCCGCTCGTGCTCGTGGAGGGCGAGCCCGACGCGGTGACGGGCGTCGCGCTCGGGCTGCGGGCCGTAGGCGTGCCAGGCGTCCAGGGATGGCGCTCGGAGTGGGCGCCGCGGTTCGAGGGCCGGCGCGTCGCGCTCCTGTTCGATGCCGACGAGCCGGGGCGCAAGCTCGCACGCAAAGTGTGGCGCGACCTGCGACATGGCGCGGCGAGCGTGTCCGTGCTCGACGTGTCCGGGCTCGAGCCGGGCGCCTGCGACCTGACGGAGGCGCTCCTGCGACGGCGGGCGAGGGGCATCACGTGAGTCTCCGCGAGGAGATCCTCGAGGGAGTCGGCTCCGATAGTGCCGCTCCGTACCTTGAGCGGGACGAGCTCCGCGACGACATCGCGAACGCCGATCGTTTCGCCGCCGAGCACCTGGGACGCCTGCGGCACGTCGCCGCGTTCTCTCCCTCGTGGCTCGTGTGGGACGGCCGACGGTGGGCGCGCGACGAGACGGGCGAGCACGTCGAGGCCGCGAAGGCAACCGCCGACCGGCTCGTGCAGGAGGCCGCCGAGCGGGGGCAGGAGTGGGCTAAGCACGCCGCCGCCTCCCGGCGGGCCGGGCGCCTGCGGGCGATGATCGATCTCGCATCGTCCGATGCGCGGCTCGCACGTCGAGCCCGAGACTTCGATGCCGACCCCTGGCTCCTGAACACGCGAGGCGGGACGCTCGACCTGCGAACCGGGGCGCTCCGCTCGCACGCTCCCGCCGACGGGTTGACCATGCTGGCGGGCGCCGCCTACCGGGCCGATGCGGAGGCGCCCACCTGGCAGGGGTTCCTCGGGCGCATCCTCGCGGGCGACGGCGAACTCGAGGCGTTCCTGCGTCGACTCGCCGGACTGTCGGCAATCGGTGCCGTACGCGAGCACGTGCTCGCGATCCTGTGGGGCGCCGGCGCGAACGGTAAGACGACGTTCGCGAACGCACTCCGCTTCGCCCTCGGCGACTACGCCCACGCTGGCACGGTCGAGCTCCTGCTCGGCCGGCATCGCCCGGGAGCGGCGACGCCGGACGTGGCCGACCTCCGCGGCCGGCGGCTCGTCACGGTCGCCGAGACGCGCGAGGACGGCCGACTCGCAGCCGAACGGGTGAAAGCGCTGACCGGGGGCGACCCGATCACCGCTCGGCACCTGTACGCGCAGCCGTTCACGTTTGAGCCGTCGCACACGACCTGGCTGCTGACAAATCACCGCCCGCGCGTCGACGATGACGGCGACGCAATCTGGCGCCGGCTCCTGCTCGTCCCGTTCACGGTGAGGATCCCCGAGCACGAGCAGGAGCCCGAGCTAGGAGCACGCCTCGAGCTCGAGGCCGACGGCATCCTCGGTTGGATCGTCCAGGGAGCCCGCGAGTACCTCGCCGACGGGCTGAGCCCGCCCGACAGCGTGCGCGTGGCAACCGCCGAGTACCGGAGCGCCGAGGACGCGTTCGGGACGTGGCTCGACGAGTGCTGCGAGCTCGAGATCGGCGCGTTCACGCCGACGGCTCGGCTCCGTGAGAGTTACGGCGAGTGGGCAAGGCGCAACGGTGCCGAGGAGCTCACCTCGAACGCGATCACCGAGAGGCTCGGGCGCCGGCCGCTCCCCGGCATCGCGCCGCACCGCCGCAAGGGTGCGCGAGGCTGGAAAGGGCTGCGTCTCGTTCTCGAGGAGCGCGAAGGGTGACACGGGTGACGATGATGACGCCCGCTTGTACATCTCTCTCGCGTGCGCGCGTGCGCGCGGGGGAAGTCTCCAGCCCGGCGTCACCCGTGTCACCCGCGTCACCGCCGCTGGCGCTCGCCGACCGCCTCGAGGCCGTCCTCGCCGAGCGCGGCCCGCTCCCGGGCTGCACGCTCGCACGCGAGCTCCGGCGTCGCTATGCGGACGTGCTCGCGGCGCTCAACGGCGACCCTCGCTTCCACCGGAGCGGGAAGCGTCGAGCCTGCCGCTGGGGCCTGGGGCCGACCCCGCGCTCGTTCGACGTGGGCGAGGCAGCCGAGCGTTGGGGGTGCCGCACCGAGACGGCCGCCGAGATCCTGTTCGGCTCGGAGGGCTTCCTCGAGCGCGGGCTCGTCGCCTCCGTCAACGGCAACGGCACCGTGACCGTCACCGCTGCCGGCGTCGCGCTCTCGCGTGCGGTCGCGCTGGGGCTCGCACCGTGAGCGACCTCCGCGCGATGTTCGGCCCCGAACTCGTCGCCGCGCTCGAGGCTCTCGTCGACGAGCGGATGGCGGCGGCGCTCGCGGCCGAGAGGCGCGACGACGGCCCGGAGTGGCTGACACTGGCGCAGACGGCGGAGCTCCTCGACTGCTCGGTCGACGCGGTACGGATGCGCGCGAAGCGGGGGAGGCTCGTGACGCGGACGCAGGGGCGCCGCGTGTACGTCTCGGCCGAGTCGGTGAGGTCGCTCCGATGAGCGACGCATACGTTACGGTTAGCTGTTACAGTCGGGGTGACACCGAGACAGGAGGAAACCCGATGACAGCGAGGACGGACATAGGGGCAGCCTCCCGGCGACCCGTCCACCTCGGCAGTCGGCGCGTACCTGGGCTCTACGAACGCACGCTCGCGGACGGCTCCACCGTGTTCGAGGTGCAGTTCAGGGCCGGGAAGCAGGTACACCGCCGCCGGCTGACCGCCACGACCAAGACCGACGCCGCAGCCGAGCTCCGTGCGCTGCGGGTGGATTTCGAGCGCGGGGAGCGATACCGCTCGGACGCGCTGGCTCCGACCGTGAACGACCTCGCGTCTGACTGGCTCGCGCACCTCGAGTCGCGGGTCGGACACCGTGACCCGGCGAAGCGGTACAGCGCCCGCACCGTCTCGCTCTACCGCGATCGACTGCGGCTCCACGTCCAGCCGACGCTGGGGCATCGGGTCGCCGCCGACCTCACCGCCGCCGACCTGCGCAGGCTGCTCGACTCGCTCGGGAAGCTCGCACCGGGAACGGTGACGAGCATCCTGTCGATCGTCTCGGGAATGCTCCGCTACGGCGTGAAGCAGGGCGCGCTGGAGCGGAACGTCGCCCGCGACCTCGACCGCGACGACCGCCCAAGCGTGAAGCGGGAAACGGAACCGCGTTACCTCGACGCTGCCCAGGTGTCCGCGCTGCTCTCGGAGATGACCGACACGTTCCGTCCGGTCGCCGCGACCTGCGCCTACGCGGGGCTACGGGTGAGCGAGGCGCTCGGTCTGCGCTGGCGCGACCTCGACCTGAAGGCGGGAACGCTCACGGTTGACGGACAGCTCGGTGCGACGGGCGAACGGGTGCCGTGGCTCAAGTCGGCTTCGAGCGCGGCGACGGTGCCGATGCTGCCGGCGCTCGTCGCGGAGCTCAAGGCGCACCGCTCACGGGTCGCGGGTCGGAACCTCGCGCGGATGCATACGGACGCGCTCGTGTTCACGACCTCGCGCGGCAAGCCGCAGTCGCGGCGGAACGCGCTGCGGGCGGTGCAGACCGCCGCGACCGCTGCGGGGCTGAACGGCGACGGCGTGGAGCCCGTCGGCCTGCACGACCTCCGACATTCGCTCGTCGCTTGCGCGCTCGCTGCAGGGCTGACGCTGCCGGAGGCAGCGGTGCTCGCACGTCACGCGAACGCGAAGGTCACCGCGTCGATCTACGCAGGGGTTGTCGAGTCGGCCCGCGAGACGATCGCGGAGAGGCTCGCGGAGGCGGGGTACGGCTCATGAGCGTCACGGTTCAAGGGCGCCGCTGCGAGTGGTGCGGGAGCCTGTTCGCCGCGAGCAGGGCGGACGCGCGTTACTGCTCGACTCGGTGTCGAGTCGCCGCCCACCGTTCCGCGAAGTCGGGGAAGCCGAAGCCGAAGCCGACGCGGAGCATGACGAACACCGAGGTCATGGCTCACCTCGAGGAGTTGTTGGCGCTCTCGCGGAAGTGGTCGCCGGATGCGCTCGACGCGCTCGGTGGGAAGGACGCCAAGCGGCAGGTCATGATCGCCGAGCAGGTGGCCCGCTGGATCGACAAGGAGTTCGTCCCGGCCCACGCCGCTCAGGTCACGAAGCTCGCGAAGGTGCCGACGTGAAACGGGTACCCGTCTCGCGCGTGGCTACAGTGGCTACAACTTTCGTTCGTTCAGGTTCGTTCGCTCCGAACACGACTACGCGGAAACCCGCTCCGTAGCAGGGTTTCCCGAACCCGAGCGAACGGGCGCGAACGTCTGCGCCGTATCGACAAGCTGGGGGTCACTGGTTCGAGCCCAGTACCGCCCACTCCGGCAATCTCGCTCGCCGAGCTGAGTAGTCGGGTGTGCTCCTATCCTCGCGTGATCGCGCCGATGCCGGTAACCGCCGTGGT
>Ga0233416_10000688_pt1 | contig 10430 bp, 7 predicted proteins | sample Sediment_Towuti__2_FD_188638 | JGI IMG/M metagenome (GOLD analysis project Ga0233416, IMG submission 188638) | Sediment microbial communities from Lake Towuti, South Sulawesi, Indonesia - Sediment_Towuti_2014_0_MG | ecosystem: Environmental > Aquatic > Freshwater > Lake > Sediment | place... | reverse complement strand
CCGGGCAACGGGCGCAGCTCGGGCAGCTCGGTCGCGCAGGGCGCGAAGGCGTACACGCAGCGCGGATGGAACGGACATCCGCTCGGTACGGCCACGAGGGACGGAGGTGTTCCCTCGATCGCGACGAGCGCGTCGAGGCGGGCCTCGATCGTCGGCATCGACCTGAGCAAGCCCCACGTGTACGGATGCTGCGGGGCGGTGAAGATCTCGCGCGCCGGCCCGTGCTCCATGGCGCGGCCCGCATACATGACGAGCACGGTGTCCGCCGTCTCCGCGATGACACCGAGGTCGTGCGTGATAAGGATCACGCCGATGTCGAACTCCCGCTTGACACGCTCGATGAGCTCGAGGATCTGTGCCTGCACGGTCACGTCGAGAGCAGTGGTCGGCTCGTCCGCGATCAGCACGGAGGGGTTGTGGACGAGCGCCATCGCGATCATCGCGCGCTGCCGCATTCCTCCCGAGAACTGGTGCGGATAGTCACGTGAACGTTCCTTCGCTCTCGGTATGCCGACGGCTTCGAGCAGTTCGACTGCGCGCCGGTTCGCCTCCGCGCCCGAGACCTTCGCGTGGGCGGTGACCGCTTCTGCGATCTGGTCTCCCACCCGGTGCATGGGGTGGAGGCACGCGAAGGGGTCCTGGAAGATCATCGCGATGTCCTTGCCCCGGACCTCCCTCATCTCGTCTGAAGAGAGGGAGAGGAGGTCGCGGCCGGCGAGGACCGCCTCGCCGCTGATGCGAGAGCGGTCCCGCCCGAGGAGGCCCATGAGGGCGAGGGAGGACACCGACTTCCCCGACCCGGACTCGCCGACGATGCCGAGCGTCTCGCCTCGGTGCAGCGTGTACGAGAGGCCCGACACGGCGCGCACGTCTCCGTCGATGGTCGGGAACACGACCGACAGGTCGCGGACCTCCAGGATCGTCTCTCTCACGCGTACCGCACTCGCGGATCGAGGAAGGCGTACGCGATGTCGACGAGCAGGTTCATGATCACGACGGCGATGGTGGCAACCATGACGACGCCGAGCACGACGGGCAGGTCCTGGTCGAGCGTTCCCCGGACCGCGAGCCAGCCGAGACCCTGGATGTTGAAGACGCTCTCGGTGATGATGGCGCCGCCGACGAGAAGGGCGATGTCCATGCCCAGCATGGTTATGATCGGGATCAGGCTCGCCCGCAGGGCGTGGTGGACGATGACCTGGCGCTCGGACAGCCCCTTGGCACGGGCCGTTCGGATGTAGTCCTCACCGAGCGTCTCGAGCAGCGTGTTCCGCGTCATCCTTGCGTAGATCGCGGCGAAGAGCAGGGCGAGCACGCACCACGGCAGGATCATGTGCGAGAAGAAGCCTCGGAGGCTCTCGGTCGGCGGCACGTAGCCGGTTCCGCCGGTCCAGCCGAGCTTGTTCCAGAAGATGAACAGCGCGATCAGCCCGAGCCAGAAGACCGGAGAGGAGATCCCGATCAGCACGAAGCCCATCGCGAGCCGGTCGACGACGGTTCTGCGCCTGATGGCGGAGAGAACCCCGATCGACACCCCGACCACGAGCCAGATCGTCGCCGTGCCTGCGATCAGCAGAAGCGTGCGTGGCGCGCGTTCTTTCACCTCGTCCAGCACGGAGATGTTGCTGACGTACGAGTAGCCGAGACCAGGCCAGCCGAACTCGTCGCCCGTGACGAAGTTCTTCACGAAGAGCGCGTACTGCTGGTACCAGGGCTCGTCGAGCCCGAGCCGGTCGCGGATGAGCGCGAGCGACTCGGGGGTCGGCGACTTCCCGGCGAAGCGGAGTGCAGGATCGCCTGCGGGCATGAGGTAGAAGACCGCGTACGTGAGCAGCAGGACGATGAGGATTACGACCGCCGCCCAGAGAAGCCGCCGAATGATGTACAGCGCCATTGGACGAGAAGGTAAACGAAAGCGGGGCCCCTGCGGGCCCCGCTTTCGTCAGCGCTTCGTGCCGCTCATCCCTTCACCGCGACGTGGGCGAGCCCGGTCAACCCAGCTGCCTGGTCGAACGTCCACTTCGTGACGTTCGGACCGATGATGTTGACCGTATACGCCCACATGTACGGCACCCAGGGAGCGACCTGGGTTGTGAGCACGCGGTCGATGGCCGCATAGCACGTGACCCGAGCATTGCCGGTCTTCGCCCGGCACTCGTCGGCGAGCCCGTCGATGCTCGGCACGTTGTTCACGTTCCCGGTGAGCCCGAGAGCCTTCGCCTGGGACGCCTTCACGCCCACGAGCGCGTAGTTCGTGTTCCCCGTGGGGATGATGTTCCCACCGAAGAACAACGGGTCGATGAACGTCGACGGGTCCGCGTAGTCCTTGAACCAGCGAGGCCGGTTCGAGATGGGGACGTTCTTCGACGTCGTCTGGAGCACGGGGTACGCGCCGTTGACCGTCCGGACGGTGAACGTGATTCCGATCTTGGCCGCAGCGGCCTGAATGACCGGCAGCGTGAGCTTGTCGACGGCCCTCACGTCCGAGATCAGGAGGACGCCCTTGCACTCCTTCGCCTTGCAGACGCCGTTGGAATTCGCGTACTTGGACTGCTTCATCTCCGCACGCGCCTTCGCGACGCTGCCCTTGTCCCCAGGGGTCTTGAACGGCTGGAAGCCGTTCAGCTTCCCGAGGAGCATCGGGTTCGGGAGGATGTGCTGGGCGATCTCTCCGGCAATCGGACCACCCCAGGCCTTCCGAAGCGCCTGCTTGTCCATGACCCAGTTCATGGCCCGGCGAACGTGGACGTCATCGAACGGAGGCTGGGTCAGGTTCATCGTGAGGTAGTACGTGCCGTCGGCCGAGTTCGACTTGAGGTACTTCCGCTTGCTCGCGTCACGGGAATACTCGGCGAACACCTTCGGAGACGCGGTCGCGAACTCGTCCTCGAGCTCACCCGCCCCGACCTTGTCGTAGATGTCGTCCAGGTTCGTGTTGACGATGAACTCGAAGCTGTCCGGGTTGTTCTCACGTGCCTTCCGGCTGTCCGTCGACGCCCGGTAGTTCGGGTTGCGGACGAGCGTCAGCTTCGTCTGGCCGTCGTAACCCGAGATCGGCTTCATGGCGCCGCACGAGCTGATGTCGAGGTCCTCGGACCCCTCGATCATGTACGGCCCGGAGGCGATCACGTACCGGCCGTACGCGCCCGGCTTGCCCTCGAAGCACTTCGCGACCTCCTGCGGGATCGGTGCCGCAGCGCCCATCGTGAGCCGCATCGGGAAGTCACCTGCGGGCGCGGTGAGGTCGAAGATGATCTTCTTCGAGGTCGGCGTCTTGATACCCGAGATCGACTTGGCCTTGCCGTCGCCGTAGGCCTGGAGGCCCTTGATGATGTTGAAGTAGAAGCCGTACTGGGCACCGTTCTTCGGCCGCGCGAGCCGCTCGATCGCGTACTTCACGTCCTGCGACGTGAGCTCGCGGTTCACGGGCGGCCCCCATCTGACTCCGTTCTTGAGGGTGAACGTGTACCGCTTCCCGCCGTTCGTCGGCTTGGGCACCGACGTCGCCAGGTCCGGCACGGGGATGTTCCCCGCCGGGCCGGCAACGTGGTTGAACTGCACGAGGGTGCGCAGCATGAGGTTCTGGTAGATCACGAACCCGTTCGCGAGGTACTCGCCGGTCGGATCGAAGCTATTCGTCCAGCCGAAGCTCGACTCCCATCCGACGCGGTACGTCCCGCCCCGTGCGCTCTGGTCGCTCGGGCCCGCCGAGGCGCCCGAGACCAAGGCGGCCGTCAAGGCCGCCGCCCCGAGCACGGCAGCGATCGCTCCCGCAACCCTTCGTCTCACAGGTTGCACTCCCACTTGCCCTCCTTCCCCCGCCCGCAGGCGGGACTCGCGTGACAGATCAGGACTTACAGATAGGACGATGACATGCCGATCCTGTTGGCGCTCGTTCACCGGTCCGTTCGCACGTCGAGCGCGTCGCGGAGACCGTCGCCGAGGAGGTTGAACGCGAGCGTCGTGACGACGAGGAACGCGCCCGGGAACACCATGAGCCACCATGCCACGTCGTACAGACCCGACGCATCGGCGAGGATCTGTCCCCAGGACGCCTGGTCCGGAGGAACGCCGAGGCCGAGGTACGACAGCGCCGCCTCGAAGAGGATGCTCTGCGGGACCAGGAGCGTCGCCAGCACGACGATGGGGGCGACGAGGTTCGGCAGCAGGTCTCCTGCGATGATCCGGGTGCTCCCCGCCCCCAGCGAGCGGCTCGCCTCGACGAACTCCTTCTCCCTCAGGGAGAGCGTGTTGCCGCGGATCACGCGCGCCGTGTATGGCCACGAGAACAGGACGATCACGAGGATGACCAGCGTCAGGCCGGGCTGCACGAGACCCCCGAGACACCCCTCCTTGGTGGTGCTGCAGGCGGCGACGATCCCGATCGAGATGAGGAAGTATGGGACCGCGAGCATCACGTCGGCGCCACGCGAGAGCAGCATGTCCGTCAAGCGCCCGAAATATCCGGCGAGAAGTCCGATGATCGTGCCGATCGTCACTGCGAGCCCTGCTGCGACGATGCCCACGAGGAGCGACGTGCGAGCGCCGTACATCGTCCGGACGAACAGGTCGCGGCCGGCGGCGTCGGCGCCGAACCAGAACTCCGAGCTCGGCCCGAAGGGGAGACCGAACTCGTCGAGCATGGTCTCAGGGAAGGGCTCGTTCTGCTGGTGCCCGGTGATCCGCTCAGCCAGCGGGCCTCCGAAGATGGCGAGGAAGATCAGCAAGAGGATGACAACACCCCCGGCGATCGCAGCCCGGTCCTGCTTGAACCGCATCCAGAAGAGCTGCCGCGGGCTGCGCCCCGCGACGGCGACGGCAGGGCCGACGGCGACGTCGGCGGTTGTCACGCGGGCCCGCGATCCCCGGTCATCGCGCGAGTATAGGCACCGCCCGCTCGTACCACTCCGAAACGACGAGCGGCCCACGAGGCCGCTCGTCGGATCGTCCGTTACGTTCTACGCGGTGAGACTCGCGAGATCACGTTAGGCCGCGAGGCCTGCCAGGTCTCGCAGCGCCTCGAGCCGCTTCAGCGCCTGCCCCTCGAGCTGACGTACGCGCTCTCGGGTCAGGTCGAGCTCGTGCCCGATCGCCTCGAGCGTCCACGGCTCGCCCTCGAACCCGAAGCGGAGCTCGAGGATGCGGCGCTCTCGCTCCGGGAGCGCGTCCAGCGCCCGCCGGATGCTCTGCTTGCGCAGGGACTCCTCGGCCTCGTCGAACGGATCGACGGCCTCGCGGTCGGCGAAGAGATCGCCGAGCTCGCCCTCGTCGTCGGCACCGACCGTCTGGTTCAGCGAGACGGACGCATGCGCGGCGCCGAGCGCCTCATCGACGTGCTGAATCGGGAGGCCGGTCGCCTCCGCGAGCTCCTGCTTCGTCGCCTCGCGCCCCAGCTCGACCTCGAGGCGGCGCGCTGCGCGAGAGAGCTTCTGCTGGCGCTCGACGACGTGCACGGGCACGCGGATCGTCCGCGCGTGGTTCGCGACCGCACGCTGCACCGACTGGCGGATCCACCACGTCGCGTACGTCGAGAACTTGAACCCGCGGCGCCAGTCGAACTTCTCGACGGCCCGATTGAGCCCGAGCGTACCCTCCTGGATCAGGTCCAGGAACGGGACGCCCAGCCCCCGGTACCCCTTCGCGATGGAGACGACCAGCCGCAGGTTGGACTCGATCATCGTGCGCTTCGCGACGGGGTCTCCGCGCTCGATGCGCTTCGCGAGCGCGACCTCCTCGGCCGCGGTGAGCAGCTTGTGGCGGCCGACGTCGGCCAGGAAGAGCTGCAGGCTGTCCGCTGCGCCCGAGATCGCACCCGCCTCGTACTGCGGCTTCTCGACGAGCTCGTCCTTTGCCGCGTCGGCCTCGGGCACCGCGATCTCGATGGAGTGCGCCTCCAGCTCGCGCTGGAGCAGCTCGGTCTCCTCCTCACCCAGATCGTGCTCGATCGCGAATGCTTCGAGCTCGGCCAGCTCCAGGTGGCCGCCGTGCTCCTCGGCGCGCTCGATCAGCGCCTTCACGTGCTCGGACTCGAGCAGTTCGATGAGCTGGTTCTGCGTCAAGTGCTTGTTCAGTCCTTTCAGATCAGTCGTCGCTTCTCTGGAACAAACTTACGGAGTGTAGGGGGGCTTTTCCTTTGTTTCCAGGCGTACACGGACGTGACTCTGGGTCACAAGCTCCTCAACGATCGTAACCCGTCATGGTATTCCGGCATACGCGCAAACGGGCTCGAGAGCCCATCGTTACCTGAGACGCTTCTCGTCTCAAGCAGTTAGATCATGACGCGGCCGGCAGATGGCGAAAACCCCTCGTCGAGTGAGCTTTACGTGCTCTTAGCGCGCCTGTCGGCCAGCAATTCTGCGGCCCGCGCGGGCGTCAGACCGTCGATCGTGTCTCCGCGTCGGAGGCTGGCGTTCGTCTCTCCGTCCGTGACGTACGGCCCGAAACGTCCGTCCCTGAGGACGATCGGACGCCCGGTCGCCGGGTCGGTTCCCAGCTCCCGCAGCGGAGCGCGGGCGGCGCCGCGGCTGCGCCGCTTCGGCGGCTCGGCGAGCAGGGCGAGGGCCTCCTCGAGCGTGACGGTGAAGATCCGCTCCTCGCTCTCCAGCGACCGCGATTCCGAGCCCTTCTTGACGTACGGGCCGTAGCGGCCGTTCTGCGCCGTCACCTCCTCGCCGTCGGTGGTGCCCAGGACGCGCGGCAGGGAGAGCAACCGGAGGGCCTCTTCGAGCGTGAGCGTCTCTGGCGACATGGACGCGAAGAGCGACGCGGTTCGCGGCCTGCCCTCTGAGCTCTCCGGCAGCACCTCCGCGATGTACGGCCCATACCGCCCTGAGCGCACGACGATCTCGTGGCCGGTCTCCGGGTCCCGGCCGAGAGGGACGTTGTCAGGGGCCGCGAGGAGCTCGTCGGCTACCTCGGCCGTGAGCTCGTCCGGAGCGAGGTTGTCGGGGAGGCTTGCCCGCTCGTCGCCGCGCTCGACGTACGGGCCGTACCGGCCCACCCGGACGATCGCGTCGGAGCCGGGAATGGAGATCGAGTTCACGGCGCGCGCGTCGATCTCGTCGAGGTGCTCGGTAACGAGCTTGTGCAGACCCGGGTCGTCGCCCGCCCCGAAGTAGAAGCGCGTGAGCCAGGTGATGCGGTCCTCGTTGCCGGAGGCGATGCGGTCGAGGTCGCTCTCCAGGCGGGCGGTGAAGTCGTAGTCGACGAGCTGTCCGAAGTGGCTCTCGAGGAGGTTCACGACCGAGAACGCGAGGAAGGTCGGGACGAGGGCCGTCCCCTTCTTGAAGACGTAGCCTCGGTCGAGGATCGTCGACAGGATCGCCGCGTACGTCGACGGACGGCCGATCCCGCGGTCCTCGAGCGCCTTGACCAGCGTCGGCTCCGTGTAGCGGGGAGGAGGCGCCGTCGTGTGGCCCTCCGGCTCCAGCGAGCGGGCCGTCACGACCTCGCCTTCCGTGAGTGGCGGAAGCCGGCGTTCCTCGTCCTCCTCCGACGGCTCGTCGCGGCCCGGCTCGTAGGCTGCGAGGAAGCCGCGGAACGTGATCACCGTGCCCGAGGCGCCGAACTCGACGTCGGTTCCATGCGTCGACGTGGCGCCGATCCGCAGGGAGACCGTCTGCCCGCGCGCGTCCTCCATCTGCGAGGCGATCGTCCGCTTCCAGACGAGCTCGTAGAGCGCGTGCTCGTCACGCGAGACCTCGCCCCGAACCTCGTCGGGGGTTCGGAACGCGTCTCCGGCCGGCCGGATTGCCTCGTGCGCCTCCTGCGCGTTGGCGACCGCTCGGCCGTACCGGCGCGGCTTCTCCGGGACGAACTCGTCTCCGAAGAGAGCGCGGGCCTGAGCGCGCGCGGCTGCGAGCGCCGACTCCGAGAGCGTCGTCGAGTCCGTACGCATGTACGTGATATACCCCGACTCGTAGAGCCGCTGCGCGACCCTCATCGTCGTCTGGGCGGAGAAGCGGAGCTTCCGGCTCGCCTCCTGCTGAAGCGTCGCCGTGCGGAACGGGGCGGCCGGACGCCGCCGGTACGGCCTCTCCTCGACCGACCGCACGGCGAACTCCACGTCTTCGAGCTCGTCCGCGAGCGCGCGGGCGCGGGCCTCGTCGAGCCGGACGAGGCTCTGGTCTCGAAGCCGTCCGGCGGAGGTGAAGTCTCGGCCCTGCGCGACCCGGTGGCCTCCGAGCGTCACGAGGCGCGCCTCGAACGAGCCGGGGTCGAAGACCGCCAGGAGGTCCCAGTAGCCGGCGGGCACGAATGCGATCCGCTCCTTCTCGCGGTCGACGACGAGACGCGTCGCCACCGACTGCACGCGGCCCGCCGACAGGCCGCGCGTCACCTTCTTCCAGAGGACCGGCGAGACCTCGTAGCCGTAGAGGCGGTCCAGGATCCGCCGCGTCTCCTGGGCGTCGACGAGCCGCTGGTCGATCGGCCTCGTCTCCTCGATCGCGTGGGCGATCGCTTCGCGCGTGATCTCGTGGAAGACCATCCGCTGGGCGGGCACCTTGGGCCTCAGCACCTCAAGCAGGTGCCATGCGATCGCCTCGCCCTCGCGGTCTTCGTCGGTCGCGAGCAGGACGGCGTCGGCCTCTGCGAGGCGGGCGCGGAGCTCGGAGACGATCTTCTTCTTCTTCGGGTCGACCACGTAGTAAGGCTCGAAGCCCTCCTCGACGGCGACGCCGAGCTTGCCGTAGCGTCCGCGCTTCTCCTTCGGCACGTCGGACGCCCGGTCTGGGAGGTCGCGAATGTGCCCGACGCTGGACGCGACGGCGTATTCCCGCCCCAGATAGCCGGCGATCGTGCGCGCCTTGGCCGGGCTCTCGACGATGACGAGCGTGTGAGTCACGGCGCGACAAGATAGCGCCGCGGTGCGTCGCGGCAACGGGCGGCGCCCGGCGATACTGCGCCGAATGGCCCCTGCGCACCGGCCGAGCGCCTTCTACTCCCTCGTCGCCGTCCTCAGCTGGCCGGTGCTGAAGACGGTCTTCCGGCACCGGGCGACAGGGGTCGAGAACGTGCCCGCGGCCGGCGGCTGCGTGCTCGCCGCGAACCACTGGTCGAACTTCGACCCGTGGCCCTTGGGGATCCCGCTCTTCCCGCGACGCTTCCTGCGGTTCATGGCCAAGTCGGAGCTCTTCTGGTTCCCTCTCGGGGCCGTCATAAGGGCAGGGGGCGGGTTTCCGGTGCGCCGCGGCGAGCGGGACGAAGAGGCGATCCGGACGGCGGTCGAGCTCTGCCGGGAGGGACACGTGGTCGTGATGTTCCCCGAGGGGACGAGAAGGCGGAAGGGCATGCGGAAGCGCTTCGAGGCGCGCTGGCACTCCGGCGCGGCGAGGATCGCCCTCGAGGCAGCAGTCCCGCTCGTCCCGGCCGCCATTGCCGGGACCGACCGGCTCGCCCGGCTCGCGCCCCTGCGGGTCGCCTTCGGCCGGGCGATCGACGTCTCCGATCTGAGCGCGCTCGCCGCGAACGAGGCGGCGAACGTCGCGACGGACCGGCTGCGTGTCGAGATCGCGCGGCTCGAGGAGTCTCTCGCATGAAGCCGTTGCTCGTCGTCGATGGGGACTCCTACGCCCACCGCGCCTACCACGCGATGTCGACTGCGAGCGTGCGGCGGCGCGACGGCGGCCCCGGGAACGCGCTCACGGGCTTCACCCTCATGCTTCTCCGGCTCGTCTCCAGCGAGCGCCCGCGTGCCGTTCTCGTCGCCTGGGACACGCTCGAGGTTCCGACGTACCGACACCAGGCCTTCGCCGGCTACCAGGCGGGCCGTGAGTTCGACGCCGAGCTGCTCGAGCAGCTCGGCCTGCTCCCCCGGCTCGGCGAGTCGGCGGGATTTGTCTCCGCGAAGGAGGCGGGCTACGAGGCCGACGACTTCCTGGCTGCGGCCTCGACGCGGGAAGAGGCGGACGGCGGGGTCTGTCTCGTGGCCACCTCGGACCGAGACGCGTTTCAGCTCGCGAGCGAGCGGACGACCATCCTCCAGCCCGTGCGGGGCGGCGGCGAGCCCGCCCGGATCGGCCCCACGGAGGTCCGCGAGCGCTACGGCGTCGACCCGGAGCAAGTTCCCGACTTCATCGCGCTTCGCGGTGATCCGTCGGATCGGATCCCGGGAGCTCGCGGCGTGGGTGAGAAGCGGGCCGCCGCGCTGCTCCAGGAGTTCGGAACGCTGGACGCGATGCTCGCGGCGGGACGATTCGAGGCCGAGGCCGAGCGGCTACGGCTGTTTCGCTCGCTCGCGACGCTCGACCGATCGGCGCCCGTTCCGCAGTGTCCGGATGCGACGCCCGACTGGGCAGGCGCCGCCCGGCACGCGCGCGAGCTCGGTCTTGACGGTCTTGCCGCTCGACTCGAGGCTGCGGCATGAAGGTGATCAGCCACCCTGCCTTCGCCCATCTCCATCCTGCAGGCCACCACGTTCATCCCGAGAG
>Ga0233416_10000687_pt1 | contig 10434 bp, 10 predicted proteins | sample Sediment_Towuti__2_FD_188638 | JGI IMG/M metagenome (GOLD analysis project Ga0233416, IMG submission 188638) | Sediment microbial communities from Lake Towuti, South Sulawesi, Indonesia - Sediment_Towuti_2014_0_MG | ecosystem: Environmental > Aquatic > Freshwater > Lake > Sediment | place... | reverse complement strand
ATCTCGCGCTTCGACACGCGCAAGTCGCTCGTCCTCGAAGAGGCCAATGCGATCGGCACCACGTACCTGCGCTCAAACTTCCTGCCCACCGCACACCGCAAAGCGGCCCAAGGTTTGCTTCAAGCGCACGTCTCCGCGCGACTTGCGTTCTACTCCGCCGGCATTGATATCGCGCGCCTCGAAAAGGCCAACAACGAATCCACACGTATTGAAGGCGAGCTTTGGGCGCTGGCGGTTGAAGCCGCCGCACAGGACCCTCGCTCTTTGCCTACGCGTCTATTTATCGAGTCCCTGAACAATGTGATCGATGTTCACGAGAAGCGCCGGGTTGCCCTCGAGAACCACGTTCCGGAAGCGGTGATTTACCTCCTACTTATTGTCTCGGTCGCGTCGCTCGGCCTACTGGGCTACGGCTGCGGTCTCACGCGACAGCGCCGACCTGCCTCGAACACGCTTTTTGCATTGCTCATCGTCCTGGTGCTCATCACGATTCTCGACATCGACCGGCCGCGACGCGGCCTGATCCAAGTCTCGCACGACAGTCTCATTCGGCTGAAGGCGACTCTAGAGCACGAGCCGCGATGACAGGCGGCCTAACTGCGGCATGCAGGCCGACGTACCGCGAGCGGCGCGCGCCTGATGCCGGACATTGACTCGTCCATGGCTGACCTCCACGTTCGTGATGTGCCTCGAGCACAGGGCGGCTCTGGCCTCCCAAGGCTAACCCGACGCAGACCGCTGGGGGTCAGAGCCTCGCCTCGCGGAAGTCATAGTGTCTAGACTTCGAGGACGAGACGTGAGACTGATTGGATCCAATCTGGCGGCGTCGCTGACGGTCCGATGGCGGGAGCCGGCATGATGGGGCTGGGGGGCGTCTTCACGACCATTCTCGCCATCGCTGGGCTCCTCAGCCCAGGTGCGGCCCCAGCCCAGCAGGCGGCTAACGTCGCTCGAATAGGCCTGCTGGCGAGCGACCCGAGCGCAAATTCACTGCGAGAGGCTTTCATTCAAGGACTGCGTGACCTCGGTTACGTCGAGGGACGTAACGTCATGATTGAGTACCGATATTCCGAGGGGCACCTCGATCGCTTTCGCGCTCTTGCGGCCGAACTGGTTGCGCTCAAAGTCGACGTGATCGTAGCCTCAGGCACACCGGCCGCCCCCGCCGCCAGGGATGCGACCAGAGCCCTTCCGATTGTCTTCGTTGCTGTCGCCGATCCCATCACGAGCGGGCTCGTCACCAGCCTTGCGCGGCCGTCCGCCCTTCGCGCAAGAGCGCCTGCGGTTGCGGGCCGACGGCGGCGTCGCCCTGGAGTTGAAGCGGGCCTGGCACGATGGCACACGCGAGCTGGTGTTCGAGCCGCTGGAGTTCTTGGAGCGGCTGGCGGCGATGACGCCGCGGCCGGAGACGAACCTGCTGATTTGTCATGGCGTGTTGGCCGCACGCGCCAGCTGGCGCGAAAGAGTGATCGCGTACGGTGGGGTCGAGCCAGAGGCCACGGCCTCGGCGGCACCGACGGTTCCAGATCCGGACGGCACAAGGGAGAAGAGCCCGCCGCGCGGCTGGACCTGGGCGGCGCTGATGCACCGGGTGTTTGCCATTGACGTGCTGGCGTGCCCGCACTGTGGGGGCCGGCTGCGGCTGATCGCCGCGCTGCACGATCCGGCCGTGATCCGGAAGATCCTCGAGCACGTGAGCCGCTCCCCGTCGGGGCAGAGCCGCGGTCCTGCCCCGCGCACCCTGATCCGAATCATCGAGGGCGGGCGCAGACGCCGTCGTGCTGGCGCGGCGCGGCGTCAGCCCTGTTGATCCCGCCGATCCACGTGCTCCACTTGCCGGTGCTTCCCGTGCCGGTTGACGGGGAGGGTGCGCCCGCGTAGCATCCCGGTGAGCCGCGGTGGCGCGGTCGGCGCGCGCCGGGGCCGGTCATATGCTCTGTGCCTACGGCTCCAGCACGGGGGAGGGGGGCACGAGGTGGGAACTGGAGGGTCGGGCGCGCGTCTGAGATTGGGGGGTTATGTCGCGGTGACGGGACCCAGGGGCGGGGCAGTCCCGGCCGCAGAGCCGTTCATGTTGCCTTCGCTCTCACGGGTCCTGCCGCGGCTTTTCCAGCCGCGCCTTGAGCGCTGGAATCTGCGCCTTGGCCGCAATGTAGCCGGCCTCGACCGCCTGCTCGCGCTGCCCGAAGCTCGTGGCGCTGGCCGGCTCGAATCCCGGCCGGATCAGTACATCCGCCTCGCGCGTCTCGGCCTCGCTGAGCAGGCAACTCTGCAGCCTGAAGGTCCTGAAGACGGTATCGACTGCATTGCGCCTCGGCGCCGGCGCCGCACCGCAATAAACATCGACGCCGATGACGATGTCCGCGCCCAGCGCTCGTGCCGCGCGGACCGGGACCACCGTCAGGACGCCCCCGTCGATCAGGGTCGAACCCCGTGACTGCACTGGCACCATGGTTCCCGGCACACTCGCCGACGCCTGGACCGCTTGGCCGAGGTCTCCCTCCACGATGACCACCGGCCGCCCATTGGCGAGATCGGTGACGACGATTCCCAAGGTACGGGGGAGCGACTCGATGCGCTCGTACCCCGTGGCCTCCCGCACCCAGGCCGCGAGCGCCTGGCCGTTGATCAATCCCTCCCGGCTCGCCACCACGTCCACCAGATCGAGCTCGGCGAGCGAGTAGATCACCTTTTCGATCCGCGGATAGGACATCCCGCTCGCGTACAGTGCGGCGGCAATGGCGCCCGCGGACGACCCCGAGGCCACCCCCGCGTCGATACCGGCCTCGTTCAGGGCGCGCAGCACCCCGAGGTGCACGAAGCCCCGCACGCCGCCGCCGCCGAATGCGATGCCCACGCGCGGCGCTGCCGCGTCGTTCCGCGGCCTCGCCACCGCGCCGGCCTCCTCCACCGGAAGCATCTTCAGGCCATGGTATACGTTGCTCCGGGCACAGGCGCCGAGAGCCAACGCCAGCAAGCAGCCCGCCGACAGGCGCCGCAATGTGCGCCATCGCCCTGCGGACAGCAGTCTCAATTCATCCCCACGCTGACCTCGATCCGGAAGAACTGCTCTCTCGCACGCAGCACCTCGCCGCGGTAGTTGTTCGAGTCCTCCGGGGTCAGATCGAAGTCGATCTTGGCCGCCTGCACCGCGCGGCAGGTCATGTAGGCGCGGGCATGCAGCGACACGAGCTCGTCGAGGTGATCATTGAGCAGCGACACCAGCGTCGCCTTGCGGCGGAACAGCTCCACGTTGGCCCCGTAACTCTCGGGGCGCTGCGCGATCAGCGACCGTGCGCAGCCCGTGTAATCGCGCCCCACGCACCAGGCCGGCAGTGCCAGCTCGTGCAGGCGGTGTGCGTCGCGCCCCAGGTCGTCGCCCACCTGAATCAGCGTCTCGAGGAGCTCGTCCTGGTAGCGCTGAGCGTGGTCGTAGAGCGTGCCGTCGCAGCTGTCACAGACCACGCTGAGCGACTGCGCGAGCAACCACTCGATCAGGCTGCCGCGCGACTCGCGCTGGCGCTTCACCAGCGCGAGATCCTCCTCGCGGATCCGGCGCAGGGGAACGCCGGAGACCGCGCAGGTCTGCTGCTCCCAGGCGGCTAGCAGGTCGGCATAGGAGCGTGTCGGCGTATCGCCCTCAGGCAGCAGGTCCGCCCGGACCTGCAGCCGCCGCGCTCCCTCGTCGTAGGCGAAGCGGATGCGCCGGTAGGCGACCGGCCAATCGGAGAGCGAGCTCACGTTCATCTCCAGCAGCGGCCGCTGCCCCAAGACGCGGTGCTCCGCCCAGAATCCGCGATGAGTGTGGGCCGACAGGTAGACCAGGGGATGGCCGAGCCGACCCATCAGGTTGGTGAGCAGCGCGCGCGACGGCAGCCCGAGAGACGTCCAGTTGTGGTGCCCCGCAAAGACGACGATGTCCCCCTTTTCGGCGGCCTCGTCCACCCACTTGCTGACCGCGATGATCTGGTCGTAGTCGACGTGGCCGATGCTGCCGGGGCTGCGGCCCATGATCGTGTCCCAGGCGCTGACGAGCGCGCCTGCCTGGTTCGTGTCCAGCCCGATGATGATCACGTCCCTCGTGGCCCCCGGCGCGCGCTGCAACCTGAGCCGCTGCGCAACGAACGAGTCGGCGTACCGGATGCCGTCGCGCAGCCTGACCTCGACGCCGCTCAAAAAGGAATCGGGATTCGGGTTGCGCCAGCTTCCCTCGTGGTCGCCGCTCTCGGGCAGCGGCTGGAGCCCATGCCTCGCGTGAACGGCCTGGCTGTGCTGTCTGATGTAATAGGCGATCAGGTCGCGCTTGGTGAACGCCTCGTTCTCGGTCTTGTGCTTGCGGTCGTCAGGCGCGGCGCCGCGCCGGCAGACGTGGTTCCACTTCTGTGCATCGGTGTTGATCTCGGGGTTGAGCAGGCTGAAGGCGTAGATTCCGAACAGCAGCCCGTCGTGGTTGCCCGGCAGAATCGCGACTCGATCGGCACCGGCAGCGAAGAAGATGCGGCCCATCCGGTAGGCCTCGATGCGGCATGAAAGGTCCATGACGTCACCGAGGTGCACGAGATATTCGCCCTGCTGCAGCGTGTGCAGGGCCCACTCCATCACACGGCGGCCGAACAGAGTCTGCTCCGGCGGCCGCTGCGCCACTTCCACGTATGCGTCCACCGCGCTGTCGTTGTCGACGAGGGGATAGCCCGTCGCGAGGTGCTCCTGGGTGTCGCCGATCGCCACGAACGGCAACGTGAGCGGGCGGTATTCGCCGCCGGGCTCGGGACCGGGGGACGGCTGCGGAATGTAGCCGGCGCAGCCGGAGAGCAGCAGCGCCAGCATTCCACAGGCCGTGAGGGTTCGGCGAGACATGGCTGGCTGTCGGTCGGTTCGCTCAGTACAGATCTGCGGGGAAGAACTTGAACACGAAGTCCTGGACGACCTGCCAGACCCCCCGGGACGGCTGGTGGTCGAGCTCGCCGGCGTCGCTGCGCCAGCGCAGATTGCCATCCTGCTCGAGCAGCACCTGCCAGCTGTTGGCGCCGCCCATGTCGCGCTCCATGCGCCGCGCGAGGTTCTCCGCCAGTGCGAAGCTGTCGATCACCACCCCCATTTCCGAGTTCAGTACCTCAGAGCGCGGATCGAGATTCATCGATCCGACGAAAGCACGCGCGCGGTCAACCACCATGGCCTTCGTGTGCAGACCCACGAACTCGCCGCGGTTCGGCGGTATCTCCACGACCTCCTCCCGCAACGCGGCATCGAATCGCAATTCGTACAGGCTGGCTCCGGTTTCCACCAGCGGTTTGCGCCATCGCTGGTAGTGGCTGTTGACCGCCGGGACGTCGTGGGACGAGAGAGAATTGGTCAGGATGCGCACCGTCACGCCGCGCGCAACCGCCTCCCGCAGATCGCCCATGAAGCTGGCGTCCGGGATGATGTAGGCGTTGGTGATCAGGATCTCGCGCTGCGCCGAGCGCATCAGCGCCCGGATCGCCTCCGGCATGTGGTTGCGGGTGAACCGGTCGCGCGCCGGCGGATCGGTGTGCACGACTCCGATACCCACCGCCAGCTGCTCCTGCAGCTCGGCGATCTGAGGCGACCAGTCGCGCCGTCCGCCGACGCTGGCCTTGAGGCTCGCGTGCGCCGTCAGCGCGGCCAGGTCTGACGCCCGCATATCCGCCAGGGAAGGAGCGCCCGGCGCACGATCGATCGCAGGGACGCGCTGCGCCCACTCGCTGTTCCAGTAGCGGTCGAAAACGGCGCTGGCCTGTCGCGCGACCGGCCCAATGCCCAGAACGTCGAGGTCGTAGAAATTGAAAGTGGGATTGAGGCCGAAGTACTCGTCCGCGAGGTTGCGCCCGCCGAGGATGACCGCATGGTTGTCGACGATCATCTGCTTGTTGTGCATGCGCCGGTTCAGGCGCTCGAAGTCGACCACCATGTCAAGCATGCGCCCCGGCAGCGACCGGTCCTGCCACGCATTGAAGACGCGGATCTGGATGTTGGAATGCCCGTCGATGCGCGCGACGATCGCATCGCGCAGCTCCACGGTCGCCATGTCGCGCAGCATGGTGTTGAGGTCGTCGAAGAGAATCCTCACCTTGACCCCGCGATCGGCCGCCTCGAGCACCCGCAGCATGAACAGAGTGCCGGCCGCATCGCCGAACCAAACGTAGTACTGCATGTCGATGCTGTGCCGTGCGGAATCGATCAGCGCAAGCCGCCACTGCAGCGCGCGGTCGCTGCGCTCGAGCAGGTTGAAGCCGGAGCGCCCCGGGCCGTGCGCGCGGGAAATGCCGTCCTCCACCACCGCAAACGCGCCGGCGGAGCGTGCCGCTGCCGCATGTTCTTGAGGCAGCGATTGCGGGGCCGGTCGGCTCGCGCATCCCGCCAGCAGCGCGGCCAGCAGCACCCTCGCGAAAACGACCGGCAGACCGCCGCGCCTGCGAAGTCGCCTGTAGCTGGTCGTCAGTTCCATCGATATCCCGCGGTGGCCGGCGGAAAAGTGAAGGTGTTGAAGTCCCCCCCCGTCTCGGGACCTCTTCGGACAGGAGAACCTGAGAGACCACCGGCGGGAAGTGCCCGCGCAGCCGGGTAGTGTCTCATGAGACACTACCCGCAGCCGACGCCACGCCCGCCCTTGCTAGGGCGTCCCCTCCCCTCACGGCGCTGCCGAATCCTCAGGGGGCCTCGAGGCTCTTGAGTTCGACCCCTGCCGCCGAGAGGTCCGACACGAAGAAGCGCGAAGACAACCTGTGCGTCGTCGTGCAGCCCAACGTCGTCACCCACGACGAGCGCGCCCGCGTGCAGCTGAACGGCCACGGCACGCACGTCCTCACCACGATCTCCGGCACCGGCACGCCCAACCGCACCCCGAACTTCTGCGCAATCAGCGCCGCCACAATCTGCCGGGTCCACAGGCCAAAGTCGAACCCGTACTGCCGTGGGTCTCTGCCGTTGATCCAGCCCCGCACCTGCAGCTTCTGCCGCGGCGTCAGGGCGCGCCGGCGCCCCGGATGTTTTCGCGCCGCGAGGGCGGCCGTGCCGCCCCGCCGCGCCGTCCTCAGGCACTTGTAAATCGTGTTCCGACACAGTCCGTAGCCCTTGACAACCTGGCTCGGGGCCTCGCCCTCCTTCACCCGCTGCACCGCCTGGCGGCGAATTGTTTCCGACGTCTCGTGCGACAGCGTCCGTCCGTCGATGCGCATGTCCTCTCATAGCACAGTTCAGCGCCAGATGTGTAGACTACATTAGGGACTTAGTAACAGCAAGGCTGCCAGCGCGGCCTACGGCGCGGTCAGCCAGACTGCAGCAAACGCGAAGGCGCCCGCATCGCTCGGCTGGAGCTTGACCACGAAATAGAGCGTGAGGCAGACGGCCAGGGCCAGTAACGCCAGCGTCAGCCGCGCATGCCATCCCGCCTGCGCTGACTGTTCAGCCCCCATATACCAGTGGCTCGGGAATCTCGAAATGCTCGTCCCCGTTGAAGGTGACGCGCCACTCGCGTTCGTTGCGGACGAAGGTCATCGCCTGCGGCACATCCGCTGCCTTCGGCTCGCCCTTGACGAAAAGGATGCGACGCATGACCTTTTGATTGCTCCCGCTCTCCCAGCGCAGTTCCACCGTCGCCGTGCCGTCGAAGCCGCGCCGCACCACATAGGCTTCGCACTCGCGCGCCTTGCTGTAGGCGGGTTCGCACTTTGTCGTCGTGCGGGCGTGATAGCGAGTACCGGGAAACACCGCATCGACTTTGGCTGACACCGGCTTGAGGGGCGAGCCGGTGATGCCGATCGACAGCGTGTAGTCGCTCGCCTCGTTGCGGCGGCCGGCGGCCCGCAGCAGGAAGACGCGCACCGTGTAGACGCCGTCGTCCGGCAGCAGACCATCGAAGCGGTTGCCCGAGAGTTCGCCGATGACCATCGCCGCATCGGGCGAATCCGGTGGCAGCAGGTTGAAATAATTGGCGCCGTTGCTGCCCGTGAGGCGCACCGTCATGCGCTGGCCGGCGCCGGCCCGCAGTTGGTAATCGACATACTGGCGGCCGGTGATGCGGTCGCGGATCGTCGTCGCGCTCTTGCCTTTTGCAAACTGCACGGACTTGACCTGGCGATCCTTGTCCAGGGCAGTGCCTGCCGCATGCACCGGCACCCACTCGTAGATGCCGCCATCGGCCATCAGCGAGAGGTAGAGCTTGCCCTCCTTGAGCAGGTAGCCGCGCACGTAAGCCATGTCACGCGCAACGCGCTCGTCGAGATGGGGCGGCGGACACACGGCGCGCGTCGCGGCGATGGGGCCCAAGCTCATCGTGCCGCTGACGCCGTCGCCTGCCGGCTTCACCGTGTAGTCGCCGGTGCCGCGATTGCAGTCGAGGCGAAAGGCAGCGCGGCCGTCGCGCCCGAACTCGAGCGTGAAACGGCGCGGATCGTCCACCTTGGTAACCCCCTGCGCGTCGTCCATGGACTGGATGGCGACCAGTTGCCAGGTGGTGCCCGCAAATTCCGGTCCGGCCGACCCGCCGGTGGCAGGAAGGCCAGCCAGCACCAGCCCCCCGACCAGTGCACGCAGGGCGCTCATCCGCCGAACACCACGGCCTCGGGAATCTCGTAGCGTTCCTTGCCGGCGTCGATCTTGAACAGGTCGGATTCCTTCTTCGCCCTGAAGGTCATGTCGCCATCGGCCTGACTGAGGTCGGCGCTGATGGCCTTGCCCTTCTCGAAGAAGATGAAGCGCGTCTTGCCGCTCGGCAGCGAGACCTTGACGGTGGCGCCGCCGCCGGACTCGCGGGCCACCTCGAAAGCGCACTGGCGCATCGGCTGACTCTTGGCTTCGGCACACGGGATGCTGCCGCGGGCGTCGAACTGGCCCTGGCCGGCGCGCTCGGAATGCGACGGCCCCTTGGGCGACGGGGTAGCGTTGGCAGCACCTTTCGCGCCCCCGGGGGCGGCGAAGCCCAGGATTTCACAGGTGCCTGTGGTCTTGTCCTTGGCCGTGTAGGTGACATGCGGCGGCTCGGTGCCCTGGGGCGTGATATCGACCCAGGCGCCGGCGGCGTTGGCGGAAATCTGGCCGTCCGGGCGCTTGATGGTCTTGGCCACCTTGCCGTTCATCCGGACCTGGCCCTTGGGGTTGGTATCGACGTTGAGGCTGGTGCCGCACTTGGCGGCAAAGACCGGCATGGCGGCCGAGGCAGCGGTGGCCGAAAGAGCGGCGGCCGGGAGAGCGGCGGCGATGACGAGCAGCTGACGGATCATGCTGTCTTCCTTGGGGGTTGGGATTGGGAAACCTGTGGGCCCGGCGGCGACTACCTTGCGGCGCCTTTGATCGTGATCACCAGGTCGTACCTTTCGGAGGCGGCCAGGTCGGCGCCCGCGCGGCGCGGCACCAGCACCGCATGCATGCCATCGCGATCGACCTGCCCGCTGTACTGGCGGCTGCCCTTGGCGGCGGAATCATGCAGTTCGGCGCCGGGCCACTTGCCGGGCGCGAAGAGAACGAACTCGGTGTTCTCGTCCTTGGGACGCAGCTCGACCACCAGCGACTGGCCCTTGCCGGGCTTGAAGCGGTACATCACCGGCTGGCCGCCCTTGATCTCGTCGACCACGTGCGCCGTATCGGCGCCTTTGTGGAACACCACGCCGACCATGTGGGTGTCCGGCGGCAGGCGGGGATCCCCGGAATACGCGGAGGATACGCTGATCAGGAAAAGCAGGACGAGGCCTGCAAGCTTGACGAAGGGCTTCATTTCTCTATCGGCTCCTGCGGCTCGGACAGACGCCATTCAGGTTCCATCTTATCGTGTTTCGGCAGTCCCCTGGCGTCGGTGCCGGCGGGACGACGGCCCGCCCGGAGGTCGGTGGAAGGTGCCAACCAGTCATCGGGCCGAAGTCCTCGGGCGCGCGATCGACGCACACGACGCTGGCGCCGTGCTGGGCGAAGAGCATGGACGTGGCGGAGCATAGGCAACACTAGCGCCCTCGGGTGGCGGTCGGTCCGACCGGCGCCTCCGGTCCCCTGACGTAACCGTCCATTCTCAGACACCGCGCGTCCCCGAAGAGCCGTCCCCCCCGAAGAGCCGATGCCACAGCTGGCCGACATCCTTGAGCAAGTTCACCGCGACGGTAAAGGTCACCGCGCTCACAGAGCCATAGTGGGCGGCGACAGCGGCTGCGTCCATGGTCGCGAAGCCGCCGGCATACCGGAGAATTGGCATGTCCAGAGGGGGATCAGGGCGCCGAGCGCCATCGCCGCCAGCGCCGCGTCGACCGTGGCGCCGAGCGCGGTCACGTGGCCCATCTTCCGACCGCGCGCGCTGCGTGTCTTGCCCTACACATGCACGTGCGCCCCCGGCACGCGGAGCGCATCGGTGAGGCCGCGCGGGACTCCGGGGCCGTCGGAGTAGCCGAGCAGGTTCACCATGGCGACGGCCGGCGCCACCATCGCGGTAGA
>Ga0233416_10000685_pt1 | contig 10463 bp, 11 predicted proteins | sample Sediment_Towuti__2_FD_188638 | JGI IMG/M metagenome (GOLD analysis project Ga0233416, IMG submission 188638) | Sediment microbial communities from Lake Towuti, South Sulawesi, Indonesia - Sediment_Towuti_2014_0_MG | ecosystem: Environmental > Aquatic > Freshwater > Lake > Sediment | place... | reverse complement strand
AAGGTGACGCCGACCCCGCTCCAGAATCCGTATCTGGTGAGCTTCAACGCTCACGCCGCGGCTCTGATCGATCTGGACCCGGCAGAGGCCAAGCGGCCGGAGTTCTCCGGCAGTTTCGGTGGCCAGTACCTGCTGCCGGCCAGTGAGCCGCTCGCGATGGTCTATGCCGGCCATCAGTTCGGGGCCTATGTCTCCCGCCTTGGTGACGGTCGCGCGATCCTGCTGGGCGAGGTCCGCAATCATCGTGGTGAGAGGTGGGATCTGCATCTCAAGGGCGCGGGCTTGACGCCCTTCTCGCGGGACGATGACGGCCGCGCGGTGCTGCGCTCCTGCATCCGGGAGTACCTCTGCAGCGAGGCGATGCACGGGTTGGGCATTCCCACGACGCGCGCCTTGTGCGTGGTGGGAAGCGAGGAAGCGGTCCTTCGCGAGCAAGTCGAACCGGGCTCGATGCTCCTGCGGCTGGCGCCGTCTCACGTCCGGTTCGGCCACTTCGAGTACTTCTACTGGCGGCGCCAATTCGACCACATCAAGACGCTGGCGGATTACGTGATCGGGCAGTCCTTTCCGAGCCTGCAGAACCTCGCCCCCGGTCCCGATCAATACGCGCGGTTGTACCACGAGGTGGCGGTCCGCACGGCGCGTTTGATCGCCCAATGGCAGGCGGTGGGCTTCGCGCACGGCGTGATGAACAGCGACAACATGTCCGTCCTGGGGATGACCCTGGATTACGGCCCGTTCGGCTTCCTGGACGACTACGACCCCGGCTACATCTGCAACCATTCGGACCGGCACGGGCGGTATGCCTTCCGGAACCAGCCGGATATCGGCTACTTCAACCTGCGCTGCCTGGCTCAGGCGTTGACCCCGCTGTTGTCCGACGAGGCGATCAAAGGCGGCCTCGACGCCTACGAGGTCGCTTTCGCGGAGAGCCTCGGCGCCTTGAGGCAGGCCAAGCTGGGGCTCCAGGAGGTGCGCTCAGGAGACGATGCCCTCGTGCGGGACCTGCTGGAGCTGATGCGCGGGAGCTGCGCCGACTACACCAACGTCTTCCGGTCGCTCTGCGACTTCCCGCAATCGCGAAAAGGACGCTACGACGCGCTTCGAGACATCTTTGTGGACCGGAACGCCTTCGAGGCCTGGGCCGCCCGCTACAAGGAGCGCCTCCGCGTGGAGGGAAGCCGCGATGGGGACCGTGCGGCGCGCATGCGGCGGGTCAACCCCAAGTACGTGCTCCGGAACTACCTCGCCCATACCGCCATTCAGATGGCGACCGAGCAGAAAGACTTTTCAGAAATCGAGCGCTTGCACCGGCTCCTCAGCGACCCTTTTGCGGAGCAGCCGGAGATGGACCGGTATGCGGCGCCGCCCCCGGAGTGGGGGAAGCGTCTGATCGTGAGCTGCTCCTCGTAGGCTGCGTTCTTTTCGATCCCTTGTCCCCTTTTGGAACCTTCCCTGCTATAGTGGACAGCCTGACGGCTGCCTCAAGACCGGGCGTGAGGTGTTCCATGGACCGACGTGAATACCCGCGTGTTGCCGTCCAGCTCCCCGTCTCGCTCTCGAGCAGCGGAGTGTCCGGGGGCGGCTTGGTGTCCGGGCTCTCGACTCACGGCTGCACAATCGTCAGCGATGAGCTGATCCAGACAGGGACCTCGCTTGCGCTCCACATCCAATTGCCGGATCAGTATGCCCCCCTCAAAGTGGACCTGGCCGAGGTGCGGTGGGCGCAGGGTCGCGAATTCGGTCTGGAATTCGTCCGCCTGCGGCTCGAGGAGAAGGCGCGACTCCAGCGCTTTCTCGATGCGCTGTTGCGGAAGCCCAAGAGCGGTGGGCCTGCACAGAGCGGCTGATTCATCTCTCCCCCGACTTACACCGCTTGCCTTCCCTTCTCGCCCCGTCCATGAGCGGAGTGGCTTGACGCATGCGCCGCCGCGGATGTAGAAGGGGCGGCGCGTGACCACCACGATCGTCATCGTCTTCGCCTTCGTCTACCTCGGGATGATCCTCGGGGGGCTGCCGTTCGTCCAGCTCGACCGAACGGGCGTGGCGCTGCTCGGCGCGATCGTCCTCGTGGCCCTCGGCGAAGTGAGCGTGGAGCAGGCAGCCCGCTCCATCCATGCGCCCACGCTCATCCTGCTTTTCGCCTTCATGGTCCTGTCGGCCCAACTGCGCCTCGGCGGTTTTTATACATTCGTCACCTACCGGCTCGCGACGCTGCCGCTGCGGCCCCCGCTGCTGCTCGGCGCACTGATCCTCGTGGTCGGCGGACTCTCAGCGGTGTTCAGCAACGACATCATCTGCCTCGCCGTGGCGCCGGTCCTCACGGACGGCTGCCTCAAACGCCGCCTCGACCCGATACCCTATCTGCTTGCGCTCGCCTGTGCGGCCAATGTCGGCTCCGCCCTCACGCTGATCGGCAACCCGCAGATCATGCTCATCGGCGAGTCGCTGGACATGTCTTTCGGCGGCTATTTGCGCGAGGCCACGCTCCCGGTGCTGCTCGGGCTTGCCGCAACGTGGGCCCTGATTGTCGTCCAGTTTCGCGGCCGCTGGGACTGCCCGGCTGATCTCCTGGCCGCCCAGGCCCAGCGGGAGCAGCGCCAGGAGGGAAACGCGAACTTCGACCCCTGGCAGTCGGCAAAGGGCCTGACCGTGGCGGCCGTCCTGCTCGTCGTCTTCCTCACCGCGCCCTGGCCGCGGGAGCTCGCGGCGCTCGGCGGTGCGGGGCTCCTGCTCTTGAGCCGCAAGCTCCACTCGCGCCACATGCTCGGGCTGGTGGACTGGGAGCTGCTCGTGCTCTTTGTCGGCCTCTTCGTCGTCAACCGCGCTCTCCAGGAAACGGGCCTGACGGCGGACGCCTTGAAGACGCTCGCGGCGGCCGGACTCGACTTGGAACGGCCGCCCCTGTTGTTCGTGACGACGTTCGCGCTGTGCAACATCGTCTCGAACGTGCCGGCGGTGATGCTGTTACTGCCGCTCGCCACCCACCCAATGGGGGGTACCTTGCTCGCGCTCGCCAGCACGCTCGCCGGGAACTTGTTCATCGTCGGCAGCATCGCGAATATCATCGTGGTGGACGCCGCCGGGCGACGGGGGGTGCGCATCGACTGGCGCGGGCACGCGCGGGTGGGCGTGCCGGTCACCTTCACCACGCTCGCGATCGCCGGCACCTACCTGTGGCTGCGCCTGACCTGATCGCCGCGCAGGAGCTATCCACCCTCATCCGCAGCCACGCCGCCTCCCCCCAACCACGAAAACGTGAAATTCATTGACCGAATGCGGGTGGCATTCTACACTCGGTTTGGTGGAAGCCCTACTCCAAAAAGACGGGCGTAAAACCCCGGCGGACTTCTGCGGGTCTGGCAGCATCGCCGTCGTTGTGGCCCTCTTGCTGGTCCTTCCGGCCTGCTCCTTCTCCTCGCGGAAGGCCGCTCCGAAGGCGAGGGAACCCGTGAGGGTGAGCCTGGTGGAACTGAGGAACACAGGTGGCGGCGTCACGGATGGCGGCTTCAATGCCGTGGTCTTCGAGGACCTGACCGGAGTCGTTGCGGCCTCCTTTGGAGGAGCGTCGGTCGTCCCGACCGTCGATGATGCCTTGGCTAACAAATCGGACATCATCGTGTTCTTATCAATCAGGACCGAGATGGCCAGCCAGATCTCCCCGGGCGCGAGCATAGATGTGTATGCCAAGTTCACGGACCGACAGGAGATCCTGATCGAGCAGTTCCAGATTCATAGCGGCCAGCGCGCGGGACCGTTCCAGCAACCCCATCAGATCAACGATGGGGTGCGGGCGCACGCTCGGGCGCAGCTGCAACAGGCAATCCTGACGTCTCCCAAGCTGTCCCGCCTCGTGATGGTTCGACCCGCTTCTCCACAGGCCGTCGCGCCACAGACGGACAACGGGGCGGGCAAGAAAGAGAAGGGAAAAGTGGACAGCAAGAAAGACAAGAAAAGAGGAAAGGCGAGGATAAAAGTGGACGATCTGAGCTAGCCTCCGTTCTGCGGACACCTCTCTCCTCACCGGGCATCCGTTCCATCCACGATTCAACAAAGACAGGGTTGACAGTACACCCCCTGCGACGTAGCCTGAGCAAGCCTCGTTGTCATCGACCCATTCAAACGGAGGGCATATGCCGGCCGGCTCAACCTATCAACAGCCTTACCGCATTCTGAGTATTGACGGGGGAGGAATTCGCGGTGTCTACGCAGCGGCGCTGTTAGACCGTCTGGCTGCCGCGCTGCCGGCGTTCCTGGACCATGTCGATCTGATCGCGGGGACGTCTACGGGAGGAATCATCGCGCTCGGGCTCGCGGATGGGTTGGCCCCGAGTGCCTTGGTGAAGCTGTACAAGGACAACGCGGACAAGATCTTTGATGACTCCTGGCTCGACGATCTGAAGGACCTGGGCGGTCTGTCAGGCGCGGACTACGACAATGGGCAATTACGGGACGTGCTCAAGGGGGTCTTCAAGAGGAAAAAGCTCGCGGGCCTCGGCAAGCGCGTGCTCGTCCCCGCATTCGACCTGGACAACGGCAAGGTGCGGGCAAAGGCGCGGATGTGGAAGCCCAAATTCTTCCACAACCTTCCCGGCCCGGATTCAGACGGGAGTGAATCGGTCGTCGACGTCGCGTTGCGCACGAGCGCGGCACCCACCTATTTCCCCTCCTACCAGGGCTACATCGACGGCGGCGTGGTGGCCAATAATCCAAGCATGGCGGCGCTTGCCCAGGCCCTGGACGACGATGCCGCCAACCAGCCGCTGAAGAATATCCGCCTGTTTTCCGTCGGCACCGGCCTCAACCCGACATACATCGAAGGGCAGGAGCTGGACTGGGGCTTTGCCCAGTGGGCGAAGCCCCTGATCACCCTCATGATCGATGGAGTGATGGGAGTCGCCGACTACCAATGCGCGCATCTCCTGGATGAACACTACCACCGCCTGGCTCCGGTCCTCCCCGAGGCCATTGCCTTGGACGATGTCGACAAGATCGACGACCTGATCCGCTACGCCAGAGCCGTAGACCTGACCGACACCCTCGCCTGGCTGCGAGAGCATTTTGCCTAGAACGCCGAAGCCAGATTTCGGGTACCTACGTGGTGGCGTCTAGAGCAGCTCGCAGAAAGACTTCCGCGTAGACGCCTCCTGGCGCGCTGGCCTTCGGATCCGCGAACACCGCGCGCCAGCGATTCAAGCCAAGGATTCCTTCTCCGTACGGGATGGTCGCCACCTGACTCCGATGCTCCGCGATCGCGAGTGACTTCTTCCCCACGTAGTCGTCAATGTACTCGAGGCGGTCCCAAGTCGTGAAGAGGCCCCAGACTTCGTAAGCCCAGAGACCGCCGGTCGGCGTGTGGCCGGCTTCGACGAGGCTTTCCCTCACCAGCTTGCCCACTAACCGATGCGCCGGATGTCGATCCAGTTCCTCATGCAGCGTGTAGACCTCGGCCGGTCGCAGTCGAGCGAAGAGCTCTGTGAGTTTCTGCCTGACCAGAGGGGCTTTGATCTCGTCCGCGGCGTCAGGCTCGTCAAAGAACAGAACCTCCTTCACGCCTAAGACACGTCCCGCCCGGAGCGCCTCTTCCCGTCGCACCTCGGCCATCCGCTTTTCTGTCCAACCAAAGGGGTTCGAAGCCCGGCCTCCATCGGTTACGACGAGCGAGGTGATCGTCGCTTTCGATTCAACCAATTTCGCCACCGTGCCGCCCATACCGATCTCCATATCGTCGGGGTGAGCACTGACAATCAAGACATGTTCGCTCGTTGCGCGTGACGTCGACATACTTCATCCAACCAGCGCAGTCCGCGACAGTCAAGTCCACTCACTTTCCAACTCTACACCCGTCCTTGATGACAGTGAGGTCCCCGCTGGGCGATTCTCCAGCCGCAACGGTGTAGGTGTAGATCAGATGGCCTCGCTCCGTATCGCAATACGCGCTAAACAGCAGATTATGTCCCACCGACTGGTGCGCCATGAGCTGCAAAAACCCCGGCTTCTCTTTCTCTTCAGCCTTTGCGAGTGAGAGCCAGTTATCTGCCCAGCTTCCCACAAGAAAACCGATTGCGATAGTAACTACAAGTGCTGACATGGCTTGCCATCCGTTGTTCATGGTGGACTCCAATTTTTCGTGCTTCCTCTTGGTTGATGAGCCTGCCCCCACTGTCCAACCAGAGTAGCCAACCACAATCACTGAACACAAGCAACAAGGCCCACCGCTACCCTTTCTTTTCCCCAGGCTAGAGGAGAAGTCGCGGCTTGAGCTGTTTTTCTACTCGCTAATGAAGGCGGAAAAAGGCGGGTCCAAGCAGACCGGGCGACTCGTTGCGTGAGGAGAGTCAGAAGGTGGGGCCTAAACAGAAACCGTGGACAGGAAAGCACGTCTACAGAGAACGTCGACCGGGCTACGTCTCATACATCACGCCGCTATCGGCCGGCCTAGGCCTCGGGGAAAAAGGGACCTTACCTCTTTTCTCTGCCATTCCATTCTGTTTATTCCCCTTGTGTTTCTTATTGCCTTTCTTTTTTGACTTCTTGGCACTGTCAGCGCCCTTTGACTTGGCCTGCATGATCGAAGCCGTCGGCAGCTCACGCGTGGCCGGTGTCGCCTGAGCAAAGGCCACCGTGCTAAAAAAGACAGCCAACACGATCGCCCAGATCGCCTCAGACCAGGTTTTCATACTGTCACCCCCTTTCACGCGATCATAGGGCAGGGACAATAGAACGCAAGCGAAATGGGTTTTAGAGTAATTCCCCCCGGAAGGGTCTCTCCTGGAGGTGCGGGAGCGATGGGCCGGCCCATTCCCGTCACCCCGAGGTCACGTCACTTCACCCCCACCACCATCGCATCCGGCCCCACCAGCGGCTCCACGCGGGTCTTCGTAAAGCCGACCTTCCGCATCCACTCCGTGCAATCCCTGCCGGTGAAGTCGAAGCCGCCGTGCGTCTCGATCAGCATGTTCAGGCTCATGAGAAGGCCAAGAGCATTCTTGCTCCGCGCATCGTCGATGAGTGCTTCGTGGACGATCAGCGCCCCGCCGGCCGGCAGCGCGTCGTAGGCCTTCCGAAGTAGCATCAGCTTCTCCTCGAGGTTCCAGTCGTGGAGGATGTGCCCCATGATCAGCACGTCGGCCTTGGGGAGGGGTTCTTTGAAGAAGTCGCCGGAGTAGAACCGGAGCCGCCCCTCCAACCCCTTCGCGCGCACGTAGGCTTCGAAAATCGGCTGGACCACGGCCAGATCCATCCCGCCGCCAGACAGGTGTTTGTGCGCCAGGGCAATTTCCACCGGGACGCCGCCCTCGGCGCAACCGATGTCGATGAAGGTGCGGTACTTCTTCCACGGAAACTTCTTGGCGATCGCCCGGCCCGCGCCCAGGCTCAGGCCGGTCATGGCCTTGAGGAAGCCTTCCAGCCGCTGTGGGTCCGCATAGAGAGTGCCGAAGAAGTCTTCGCCGGTCTTGGCTTCGTTCTGCGGCATGCCCGTGCGCAGGGCCTCGGTGAGCGAGCCCCAGAAGCGATACAGCCGGGCGTTGGCCATCTCGAGCATCCCGCCGACGTACGACGGCTTGGCGCGGTCCAGGAACAGGCTCGTGTCGGGCGTGTTGGCGTAGCGATCGCCGGTCCGCTTCAGCATCCCGAGAGCCACAAGGGCATCGAGGAAGTCCCGTGCGCTCCGTGGATGCAGCTTGAGGCGCTCGGTCAGGGCGGCGGCGTTCTGCGGACCTTTCGCCAGCTCGGTGAACAAGCCGAGCTCGATCGCACTGAGGAGGGTCTTTGAGCCCCAAAATCCCATGCCGAGCTGTACGATCCGGTCGGGAGTGAGCTGACGGTCACCCATGGGTCGCTCCTTCCTTGTACGCGTTTTCATGCGCGCCATTATGGCGGAGCGTGATGGAGGGATTCAACAACGAATGACGCGATACGCTGTCAGCGTGGAGAGACCTGGCGCTCGGCGTGGTAGGAGCTACGGACAAGCGGACCCGATTCGACGTGGCTGAAGCCCAGCGAGAGTCCTTCTGCTTTGAAGGCGGCGAATTCATCCGGATGGTAGAACCGGGTGACGGGTAGATGCTCTTTCGTGGGACGCAGGTATTGCCCGATCGTCATGATGTCGCAGCCGACTGCGCGCAGGTCGCGCATCACCCCCCGTACTTCGTCGGAGGTTTCCCCCATGCCGACGATGAGGCCGGATTTCGTCCTGGCCCCCATCCGCTTGGCTCTGTCCAGCAGCGTGATCGACCGAACGTACCTGCCCTGCGGCCTGATGGACGGGAAGAGTCGCCGCACCGTCTCGATATTATGGTTGAGAATGTCCGGCTTCTCGGCGACGACGGCGGCCAGCGCCGCTTCGTTGCCCTCAAAATCCGGGATCAGCACCTCCACGGCGCAGGACGGGACCAGCCGCCTGATGTGCCTGATCGTCTCCGCAAAGATGGCTGCCCCGCCATCCTCCAGCTCATCGCGATTCACCGACGTAATCACGGCATGGCGGAGGCCCAGCGCCTGGACGGCCTGAGCGACCCGGAGGGGCTCTTCACGATCGAGCTCTAAGGGCCGCCCTGTCGTGACGGCGCAGTAATGGCAGCGGCGGGTACAGATGTCTCCGAGAATCAAGAACGTGGCGGTCCGGTTGTTCCAGCATTCCCAGACATTCGGGCACCGGGCCTCTTCGCAGATGGTGTGCAGGCCCAGGGTGTCCATGGTCCGTCGGATGTCCCGGTAGTCAGGACCCTGCCTGATCGTCACCTTGAACCAGGGCGGGAGGCGGCGGCTCGGAGTGCCGATCTCATCTGTCGGGATGAACGTCATGCCGTGCTCTAGTGTAGCATCAGGGTTTGATTAACTCTTGAGGATGTTCAAGGATGCGCTTGAATTCTTTCAAGAATTTCGCTCCCTGAACCCCGTCCAGCGCGCGATGATCGCAGGACAGCGTGACGGTCATTCGCCGGCCCGGTTTGACGCCGTCAGGCCCGACGACCGGCACGTCGCGCACCCCTCCGACCGCGATGGCGGCGGCTTCCGGCGGCATGATGACGGCGATGAAGTTGTCCACCTCGAACATTCCCAGGTTGGAGACCGAGAAGGTCGCGCCCGTGTATTCGTGCGGCTGAAGCCGCTTGTTCCGCGCGCGTTCGATGAGCGCCCTCGCCTCGGTCGAGATCTGTTCCAGCGTTTTCTTCCCGCAGTCCCGGAGGACCGGCGAGATCAGGCCGTCATCCAGCCCCACGGCAATTCCGATATCGATGCTGCCGTGCTGGCGCAGCGCGTCACCCATATAGGAGACATTGATCTCCGGGTGACGCGCGAGCGCCAGGGCTGCCGCCTTCACGATCACGTCTGTCAGGCTGGGATGAAACCGGCGGGTCTGCTTCAGTTGATTGCGCAACCGCTCCGCCTCGTCCATCGCGATCTCGGACGTCAAATAGAAATGCGGGACGGGCGCCTTGCTCTGGGTCGTCGTCCGGGCAATGGCCTTCCGCATCTGGCTGAGGGGGCGATCGGTGGCGCCCGCGGGCCGGGGGGAGACCGTCGTCCCCGCCTTCAGCACATCCTCCTCCAGGATGCGGCCTCCGGGCCCTGATCCCGTCACGGAGGCCAGATCGATGCCCCGCTCGCGCGCCAGTGTCCGAGCACGGGGAGACGCTTTTACGCGATCATCCTCCCCTGGAGCCCGAGTCCCCGTCGAAGGCTGAGCCGGTGTGGTCGCCCCGGCTTGAGCCGATCGTAGAGCCGAGGCGGGACTGATCGTCTGTGTCAACACGGCCGCGATATCTTCGTCCGGCGCCGCGATCACTGCGATCAACTCCCCGGCTTTGACGGTGGTACCTTCCTTCACCAGGACGCGCTTCAGCGTGCCGGAGGCGAACGCCTCCAGGTCCATCACGGCCTTATCGGTCTCGATTTCGGCCAGCACATCCCCGGTGGCGACGGCGTCGCCCTCACGCTTCTTCCACTTCACGACGACGCCTTCTTCCATCGTGTCGGTCAATTTTGGCATGACGACCCTGCTAGCCATCGAAGACTCCAGCAAAATTAACGCATGCCCAGCCAACGCCGGACCCAGCCCCAGGGACCGGCTGTCGGCGGCGGCTCTCGCTCAGGGTCCGGATACTCGATCCATGGCTCTTGGCTGCCCAAGTAGAGAGTGCCGTTGAAGCTGAGACGACTTCTGAGCTGGGTATAGCCCCTTGCCTGGAGCAGGCCGATCAGCTCGCGGAGCGCCGCGGCGGTCGTGTCACCACCTTCACCGACCACGACAGTGCTCTCGTAGCGGAGCGACGCGCAATAGGCCCCTTCCCGCTGCTCTACTTCGACCAGCCGATTGAACCCGCGGCTTCGCTCGTCCAGCCCTGCCACCTGATGCTTCTCCACAACGCCTGCCGCCATTGACCGCCCTGCCCGCGCCCGAGGCGCCCCGCGCCACGTCAGCCCAACACCGTTGCAAAACCCCGGAGCCCTGGGAC
>Ga0233416_10000683_pt1 | contig 10482 bp, 12 predicted proteins | sample Sediment_Towuti__2_FD_188638 | JGI IMG/M metagenome (GOLD analysis project Ga0233416, IMG submission 188638) | Sediment microbial communities from Lake Towuti, South Sulawesi, Indonesia - Sediment_Towuti_2014_0_MG | ecosystem: Environmental > Aquatic > Freshwater > Lake > Sediment | place... | reverse complement strand
TGCCGCCATCGACTGGTTTACGCTGCAACTGGCGCAAACGCTGGGCGAGGGGGCGTCGGGGGTGATCCACCGCGCCGACCATGCGCAGGGCGAGGTGGCGGTGAAGCTGTTCAGGGGCGAACTGACCAGCGACGGCATGCCTGCCAGCGAGAAGGCGGCAGCGCTGGCGGCCGGCGCGCATCCGGCCTTGATTCCGCTGCATGGCCGCATCGGCAACCATCCCGAGGGTCGGCGCGGCCTGGTGATGCCGCTGATCGACGCTGCCTATGCCAATCTGGCGCAGCCGCCCAGCTTCGCCAGTTGCACGCGCGACATCTATCGCCCCGAGCAGCGCTTCGCCTTCCCCGAGCTGCTGTCGATTGCCGCCCAGATCGCCGATGTGGCGGCGCATCTGCATGCGCGCGGCGTGATGCATGGCGATCTCTATGGCCACAACATCCTGATCGACGGCAATCATCGCTGCCTGCTCGGCGATTTCGGCGCCTCCTCCTTCATTCCGCCCGGCAATCGCGCGTTTGCCGAGCGGCTGCAACGCATCGAAGTGCGCGCCTTCGGCTGTCTGCTGGAAGAGCTGATGCAGCGCTGCCTGCCCACCCCGGCCGAATTGCCGCGCTGGCAGGCGCTGGCGCAGTTGCAGCAGCAGTGCCTCGATGCCGATCCGGCGCAGCGGCCGCTCTTTGCCGAATTGGTGGCGCAACTGGCCGCATGAGGCCGGTTGGGGTCGGCACTGCTTTCGTCTATCGTCTTTGCGCAAGTTGTTCTGGAGGTTGCCGATGTCCGCTATTGCCGATTCCGTGTTTGGTCCGTTGCAGCCGCTGCTTGGCTGCTGGCAGGGCGATTTGGGGGAGGATCGCTCCCCCGATCCTGATGGGATCGAGGAGAATCCCTATTTCGAGACGCTGGAGTTCACCCCGGTGGGCGAGGTGACCAACGCCGAGCAGCAGACGCTGGCCGTGCTGCACTACCGCCAGATCGTAAGTCGCAAGTCCGATGGCAAGGTGTTCCACGATCAGAGCGGCTACTGGCACTGGGATGCGGCCAGCGAGCGGGTCTACCACACGCTTGCCATCACGCGCGGGGTGGTGCTGGTCGCCGAAGGCACCACCTGGCTGGAGGGGCAGGAGCGCCACTTCTTGCTGCGCACCCAGGACGGCTCCATCGGCCAGAGCGCCTTCATGCAGCAGCAGGCGCGCACCACCGGTTTCAGCATGCAACTGCATCTGAGCGGCGATCTGCTCAGCTACTGCGAAACCACCACCGTGGTGATCTACGGCCGCACAGTGGAACACACCGACCGCAACCAACTCCGCCGCTGCAAATCGTCCTGATGGGGCAGGGGAGATCCAACCATTCTTTCCGGAAAAAGCAGTTCGCCACAGAGGACACAGAGAAACAGCAACGAGATGGCATGGGCGAGGCGATCATCCGAAGGATGGAGCGCCCGGAAGCAGAAAATATCAGAGCCTCTCAGTCTTCTCTGTGGCTAAGGATGCTCTGAACAATTCAGAGCACCCGTGCGGCGCATGGATGGGCCGCCAAATCGGGCGCGCAAATGCGCGATTTGTAAGCCCAGCCAAAACTGCGCTTTTGGCTGGGCGTTCCTGAACAAAGGCAGGACGCACGTGTTCAGAGTATCCCTAAAGGCGATAGGGAACGCGGACGGAGGGGTGCGTTTCGGGAAAGTCGCGGCTGTTGCGGGTGACCAGCAGGGCGGAGGCGGTCAGCGCCGAGGCCCAGATGATAGCATCGGGCAGGCGCAGGCGATGACGGCGACGAATTTCGACCGCCCGCTCGGAAACCTCGGCGGAGACCGGAACCATCTCGAAGCCGGCCAGAAAGGCGCGCAAGGCAACCTCCTCCTCGCTGGATGCGGCCCCAGCCATCACCTCCATCCAGGCGATGGCGCTGATCATCGGCCGCTCATACAGCGCAAGCTCATTGCGCGCCGCTTCGATGCCGTTCAGGTAGTCGATCAGGATGTTGGTATCGAACAGCGCCCTCATTGCGGTTCCGGTTCGTGTGCCGTCACGTCGCCCCATTCGTCGCGCAGCTCGGATTGATAGCTCAGCCCATCTTTGCCGCGCCCCCGCCACAAACCAAAGGCGGTATCGCCATCGCCCGCATGCCGCGCCAGATAGTCGCTTACCGCCCGCCGCACCAACTCGGCCCGCGAAATGCTTTCCCGCCCGCAAAGAGCATCCATTGCCACGATGGTTTGATCCGGTATTTCGACGATGGTACGCATGATGTCATCATATTGCGTCATCATTCGGCGAGTCAATTGCTTTGAGCAAGGATCTGATAGGAGCCGACATTCCGCACCCCCACCGCGCCTCATCGGGAATTGATTTTCTCGAATCTGTGCCCCAGCAGCTTCAGTAGCCCGGCTTGCGTGTTGTTGAGGTTGAGGAGGGCAGCTCTGTTGCCGTTCAGATAGAGCACGGCGATGTTTTGGAAGCATTGGAAGATCCAGCGTGCCGTGGGCGTTGCGGTCGGTTTGCCGTTCTGGCCGGGGAACTGTTGCCTCTCTTCGGCCAGTCGTCTGCGGATGCGATGTTCCAGCGCCGCATAGACCAGCAGGCAGACGGTCATGACCATGGCAGCGCCATGATCCGTTTGGGCGATTTCAGGAAGACAGACGAGGCGAGTGTTGATCTAACCGTGGTTGGACCGCGCTAACCTACCGATTAATAAGGATAATGAATCAAAACAGGCCTGTTTTTGGCCTTGAAGGGCTCTTTTTAGGGGCAAAAAGGGCGGTTTGAGGCGGGGATGTTTGCTCAGGCGGTTCAGAGCATCGCCAACTGCGCCAATGAGAGTGCCGGGATCACCTCGACATTGCCGGTCAGCGGATAGCTGCTGCCAACGGGCGCCGTGGGCTTGATTGCCATCAATGCTTATAACGCGAATGGAGTCTTCCGATCCAGCGGGCCGCTTCCGTCGCGCCGTTTGGTCGCATTGACGCGCCCGCCGGAGCGGCCAGCAACTGTTGCACGACATCCGGTGCTTCCGGCCCACTTAACATTGTGCCATCGACCACCCGCGATGGTGGATTGCTCTCGACAAACCGCTCCAGCACGGCCGATTCGCGGAAGGCGGCACGGGAGAGACAGAGGAAGGGGGTGCCGGCGGCATAGACTTCGGCGACGGTGCTGTAGCCGGTTTTGCCCAGCACCAGATCGGCGGCGGCAATCGGATCGGGATGAAAGAAAGGGGAGTGTTTGGGCAGGCGGCGCACGTTGGCCGGCAGCCGACCCAGCTCCTCCTGCCCGAGCAGCAGGAAGGTGGCCGGGGTGCGGCTGGCCAGAGCAGGCAGAAAATCGAGGCCGCCATCGACGCCTCCCAGACTAACCAGCACCAGCTTCTCCTCGCTGGCCAGTTGCAGCCGGCGGCGGGTGGCCTCGCGCCCCAGTCGCCCCCGGCGCGAAATGGGTGGCACGCTCACTGCGCCAGCCAGCGGTTGGCAGCAGGGGGTGCACTGGATGCGCAGGTCGGCCAATTCGAAGAGCGCCGCCAGCCGGTCGGCATGACGATGCAGGGCGGCATTGTCGTAGCCGCGATAGATCCACTCCCAGGTGAAATTCTCCAGCAGCACCGAGGGGATGCCGGCCTGCGCTGCCGCCGCCAGTCCGAGCGGGGCGATATCGCATAGCACCAGCGTTGTTTGGCGCGCGCGCAGCTGTTCGGCCAGCCCGGCAATCGGCGCTGCAAGCCAGAAACGGTCGAGCGCCGCTACCGAGGCGGGAATGTCCTCTTCCAAAGGGCCGCGCTGCACGAGCCCGATATCGCAAGCCACCGGAAAATAGTCGAATTTGACGCCGGGCAACGAATCGGCAAAGAACCACTCGGGCACGGTGGTGTAGAGATCTATGGCCAGCTCCGGCAGCAATGCTTTGAACTCGGCCAGCACGGCGCAGCTGCGGGCGGCATGGCCGAAGCCGTGCGGCGTGATGAAGCAGGCCAGCCGCATGTCAGGTCAGAGCGACAGTTGCACCGGCAGCCCCAGCGCGCTTACCCGCCGACGCAACTGCTGGAACCACTCGGCCGACAACGGCTCCAGCCGGTGCCCCTGCGGCTGCATCGGCTGGCGGGCGATGCTGTAGAGCTGCACGCCGCAGAGCGGTACGTTGTCGGTGCACAACCGTGCCAGAAGCTCCAGCCATGCTTCGACAGCCGCCGGATTGGGCTCGGCGCCATCGCTGGCGAAGAAGCAGCTCTGGATCCAGGTGGGGGCGATGTGCGCGGCGCGGCGCACCTGCACCTCGATCTGGGCCGGGGAGAGCTTCACGCCGTTGATACGCTCGATCTCCGCCTCGCTGGCGGCATCGACCTTGATCCACAGCTCGCCGTTCAGCTCGGCCAGATGGGTCAGGCCGCGCACCACCTCCGGCCGGTGCAGCAGCGAACCGTTGCTGATCAGCCGCAGCTTGATGCGACCGATCAGATCGAAGCGCTGCATCGCCCTGCCGATCAGCTCGATCACCTCGGCAAATTCGTGGCAACTGGTCGGCTCGCCGTTGCCGGAGATGGCGATGTCGCGCAACACCCGCTGCCCCTCGGGCAGGCGGCGGGCGAGGAAGTCGCCCTGCAGCACATCGATCAGCATCTGCGTGAGCTCGGCGGCGAGCAGCTCCAGATCGATCGGCGGCGCACTGCCGCGCGTCAATCCGGGCACCTGACAGTAGAGGCAGCGCCAGTTGCAGGCGTTGTTGGGGTTGAGGTTGATGCCGATCGAGAGGCCGCCGGCGCGGCGGGAGAGCACCGGATAGAGATAGCGCAGCCCGGCGGCATCGCGGTCGTGGTTGGCGGTGGTCAGCAGCGGGGGAAGTACCCCGGAGTTCTCAGATGCGTTCGGCAAGGGTGGTCATGATTTTGGAGGTGAGCTGCATCCCCATCTTGATCGGTGCCGGCAGCTCGGCCGCACCTTCGCGTTCGGCCAGCTGCGCGTGGCTGAGCTCGTCGATGCGCATCTGCTCGATGATGGCGCGGCTCTCGCTGTCGGAGGCGGGAAGCCGCTCCAGATGACTGTCGAGATGGCGGCAGACCTGATGCTCGGTCTCGGCGAGAAAGCCGAGATTCCAGCGATCGCCGGCAATGCCGGCGGCCATGCCGATGGCCAGGGATCCGGCATACCAGAGCGGATCGAGTTTGGAGGGCTGCTCGCCCAGCTCGCTCAGGCGACGGCGGCACCAGTTGAGATGGTCGGCCTCCTCGATTGAGGCCTGACGAAACTTGGCGCGCAGCGAGGGATCGCGCGCCGTCAGCCCCTGCCCCTGATAGAGTGCCTGCGCTGCCATCTCGCCGGCATGGTTGACCCGCATCAGCCCGGCCGCCAGTCGTTTCTCATCCGCTGTCAGCTCGCGCTCGGCGCTCGACTCTTCAGCGGGGTAGGGGCGGCTGCTGCGCTGCTGCGCAAAGATGTTGAACAGCGCGTGGTCGATCTGACCCAGCAGAAAATCGACCGGAGTCGGGCGACGGAAGGGGGGAGATTCGGGTGTTTCCATGCGACAAGGGTAGCCAGTGCAGAGGTGGCGGCAACCCTTCGCGATCGGGTCGGTTGCGCTCCCCGGATCGCCTCCTGCACAGGCTGTTTCGGGCTAACTCATTGTATGACAAGAGGATGTCATGCACGTCCACAGAAACTGTGGATAACTGTGTGCACAACTCGCGCCGAAATGCGGTTTCTCCTCGCATTGCAAGCGGGAAAACGATCGAGCCCAATATTTAGGCATATTGAATATCCGTTGTTTTTCATGCTCTTGGGGCAATATGTCTAATATTAAGCATTGTTCAGGTCGGTCAATTGTTACAGTAGAGCATTGGCGGTGGATAATTTCGCCGCCTACCCAGTCGTGGCAACGAACATGGTGGCTTGCGCCGCCTTTTCGCCGCGTCGCACTGCCGTTTCGATCGTCGCCGGCAGCTCGCCGCTCTGCGGCCATTCGCAGGCCGGATGGATGCGCGCCGAGGTGGCGGACAAAGCGCCCCTCTGGCGCACGACCACAGTGGCACGGCGTTCGCAGATCGCCCGGCTATGCACTAGCTGCGGCAGCGGGCAGAGCGAGGCCAGCTCTCCGAGCACCTGCTCCACCTTCTCCGAGGCCTGTCGGCCATCGAGATCGGCGCTGACCACGATGCAGTAGTGGTGCGGCTTGCTGTCGCCGAGCAGGGAGGAGAGATCGAACAGCCACTGGCTGTAGGTGCCGAGCATGCCGAGCATCGGCGAGGGGAGGGCGAGCGGTTCGGCAAACCAGAGGTGGATGTTGCAGATCGGCGAGGTCGCAACCGGTACCGGTTCTTCTCCCAGCAGGCGTGCCGCCACCTGCGGCAGCGTGGCCACGATCGCCTGCGAAAAACGCTCCTCCCCTTGGGCATGAGCCAGGGCGACCTCCCGAGCTGTGGCGGCGATGGCGTGCACGCGGCAACCGCTGCGCAGCTCAACCCCAAGCACGCTTGCCCGCCGCGCAAGCGGGGCGATCAGCACCTCCGAGAGGGGGGCGCGAAACCAGCCCAGTCGCGCACTTTGGCGGCTGGCAAAGGCATCGCGCATCACCTGCGCAAAGCTGCGCGCATCGGCAACGGCCATTGGCTCGTTCATCGCCCCCAAACAGAGGGTCTCGATCAGATCGTGCGCCACCTGCGGCCCGACGCCGAGTTGCGTCAGCCACTGCTCGACCGTCACGCCCGGACGCGGCGCAAGCAGACCGATGCGCAGCAGATCGAACGCGCTGCGCCAGCCGTGGCCGGGCAGGCGGGCGAGGGCTAAGGGCAGGGCAAGGGCGAGCGGCAGGCGCGGATTGGGGGCGAGGGTAAAGGCGCCGCGATCGCGCGCCCACAACGGCAGCGTCAGCGCCGGTTGCCAGCAGATGTTCTCTTCGGCGCCGCATTCGCGCAGCAGGCGCAAGGTGGCGCTGTAGGCGCCGCTGAGCAGGTGCGGGCCGTTGTCGATCCACTGCCCGACCTCGGCCTCGAAATAGGAGCGGGTGCGGCCGCCCAGGTGCGGCGCCGACTCGAACAGCACCACCTGTTGTCCGGCTTCGGCCAGCCGGATGGCCGCTGTGAGGCCACACAGACCGCCTCCGACCACTGCGATGGACAACTTCAGAACTCCAGCCGCAGCGGCCGCTCGGGATGGCGCTCGTGGCGCCAGCAGCGCCAGGCGATCCAGATCTTGCGCAGCGGCGACAGGCGCACCGGCCGTTGCCAGATGTCGAAATCGACCGCATGCAACCGTTGCAGATGTTTGTAGTAGATGGCGGCCATCATGATCGACGGGCGCAGCGAGGCGCGATCCTCGGACGGCAACAGCGCCAGCGCCTCGCGATAGAGCGATTTGGCACGCAGGCCGTATTCGCGCAGCAGCGGCCGCAGGCGGGCGTGGTTGCCGTCGAGGAAATCCTGATCGGCCAGCCGATGGCGAATGCGATCCTCGGCCGGGAAATAGATGCGGCCGATAGCGGCATCGCTGGCGACATCGCGCAGGATGTTGGTCAGTTGCAGCGCTTCGCCGAGCTTGACCGCGAAATCGCGCGCATGCCGGTTGCGGTAGCCGAAAATCTCGATCGAGAGCAGGCCGACCACGCCGGCCACCCGATAGCAGTAGAGGGCGAGATCGCTGCGGCGCAGCAAGGGCTGGCGCAGCACATCCATGCTCATGCCGTCGATCAGCTCGATCAGCAGAGCCTCGTCGAGATCGAACTGCTTCCGGCTCCAGTGCAGCTCCATGCCGACCGGATGTTGCGGGTTGCCGGCCACCACGCGCGCCACCTCTTCGCGCCAGAAACCAAGCTGACGCATCGCCAGACTCTGGTCAGGCACCTCGTCGGCAATATCGTCGATTTCGCGGCAGAAGGCGTAGAGGGCCATCATCGCCCGCCGTTGCTCCGCCGGCAGGAAGAGGAAGGCGTAGAAGAAGGAGGAGCCGGAACCGCGCGTGCGATTTTCGCAGTATTCGGCTGCACTCATGCAATGGCCCGCCGCGCTGGCAACGCCGCCGGCGGCAACAGGGTATCGCGCAGCACCGGCAGGATCAGCCTTAGCCAGTCGCGCCGGCGCAGCGCCGGACGGTTGATTTGTGGCTGCGTTGCCCGGGCGACACTGCGCAGGATCAGGCGGCCGCCATGCAGCGTGGCGGCGATTTGCAGGCGCAGCCGCAGAGGCAGGTAGGGCAGGATGGCGCTGCCGCGTGCAAAGAGGCTCTCGGTGTGGTCGATGGCGGCGTGCAGGGCGGGCGCCAGTTGCGCCTCGGAGATGTTGCCGGCGAGAAGCTCGGTCGTGTCGATGGCGCAGGGTTGCAGCCATTCATTGGCCAGATAACAGCGGCCGCGCGGCAGATCGACGCAGAGATCCTGCCAGAAATTGGTCAGTTGCAGGGCGGTGCAGATGGCATCGGAGGCCGCCAGCGCCTCGGGAGCGCGCACAGCATGCAGCGCCAGCATCAGGCGCCCGACCGGATTGGCCGAGTGACGGCAATAGAAGTGCAGCTCGTCGATGCTGGCATAGGCGTGAATGGAGATATCCATCCGGTAGGCGATCAGCAGATCGTGCAGCGACTCCACAGGCAGCCGGTGGCGACGGATGGCATCGCCAAGGGCAAGAAAGACCGGGTGGTCGACCGAGCTCTTCGTGCAGCGCTCCAGCAGCGTCTCCCAAGCGCCAAGCTGCTTTAAGCGCACCGCCGCCGACGCATCGCCCTCGTCGGCGAAGTCGTCGGCGGTGCGGGCAAAGGCATAGATGGCTGCCACCGCCGGACGCAGATCGGGGGCGATCAGGCGCGAGGCGGTGGGGAAGTTTTCATAGTGGTTGCTGGCAATCTGCTGGCAGTGGCGGTAGGCAGCAATCAGTTCGGGTGGCATTGTGTCGGCCATGCGGCATGGTGGCGGCAGGCCGCTGTGCGGGCAAGCGAGGTGTGCATGAGCGGACAACAAGCGGAGGACAGGGTCGATGTGGCCATCATCGGTGGCGGCATCATCGGTCTGCTCACCGCCTGGATGCTGCGTCAGCGCGGTGTTTCGGTGGCGGTGGTCGAGCGCGGCCGCATTGGCGGAGAATCCTCTTGGGCCGGCGCCGGCATCCTCTCGCCGATCAACCCCTGGCTCTATCCCGACTCCTTCAGCCATCTGGTCAATCACAGTCTTGCGCTCTACCCGGCGCTGCAGGCACAACTGATTGAGCGTACCGGTCTTTCCAGCGAATGGCGTCAGTGCGGCCTTCTGGTCCCGCATTTTGCCGAGGACCGCGTCGATCACACCGCCGAGGCGCTGGCGTGGTCGTCCCGTTTCGGCTGGCCGGTCGAGCATCTGGATCGGGGAGCCGCGCGTTCGCTGGAGCCGGCCTTGGCCGACGATGTCGATTCGGCGCTCTGCTGGCCGAAAGTAGGGCAGCTGCGCAACCCACGTCTGTTGCAGGCGGTGCGTCGCGCCGCCGAACTCGATGGCGTCGTGTTGCGCGAACATTGCGAGGTTCTGGGACTGCTCGAAAACGGCCCGCGGGTGGTGGGTTTGCGTCTTGCCGGCAACGAACTGCTGCACTCCGGCAATGTGTTGCTGGCGGCCGGCAGCTGGAGCGGTGAATTTGCCGCCATGGTCGGAATGAAGTTGCCGGTGGAACCGGTGAAGGGGCAGATCGTGTTGCTCCGGGGCGAACCGGGCGTCCTGCACAGGATTGTCAAGCACGATGCCGCCTATTTCGTGCCGCGTGCCGACGGCCACATCCTGGTCGGTGCATCGCTGGAGCGGGATGGCTACCGGCGCAGCAACACGGTGGCGGTGGTGCATGCGCTGCTCGATGCTCTGCATCGCATTGTGCCCGGATTGCGCGGCCTGGAGGTGGAGCAGATGTGGACCGGTTTCCGCCCCGGCTGCCCGGACGGGATGCCCTATCTCGGGCCGGTGCCCAATCGCCCCGGTCTGTGGGTCGCCTCGGGCCACTATCGCAACGGTGTCGTGCTGGCGCCGGCCACCGCCGAAGCGATGGCCGACTGGATTTCCGGCAGCGAGCCGGGCATCGATCTTGCCAGTTTCCAGGTCGGTCGGTTGCCGCATCATGTGCACGAAGCGCTGCGGCTGCCGCAATAGGCCGATCGCGGTCGACAGGGGGGCAGCTCCCTCCCGGTTCGGAAAAATCAAAATCTGGTATGCGGCGTATTTGAATTGACTGCGCGAGGCGAGGTGCCCTTGTTGGGTGGCAGTGCCGCCATTTACTCCACCTTTTCGCCACTTGCCCGCCCTTGTTCAGGCCATTTCCGGACAGGCGCCCGGCACCATGGAGTTTTCCGGCGGGGGCTGCAGCGGCACCATCGGCATGAGTTGGCCGATGCTTTTGCGCGCATGGGGTGCGTTCGCATTCAGGCCAGCTTCCCGGCGCATCTGCTTGGCCGTGGGCACGACGATTTCCCCCGCCTTTTTCGTCTTGGCGTCGATCGGGAGGGGGGCGATCTGGCTGCCTATCTCGACGTGGTGCCCGTGCAGCAGGATCGACGCC
>Ga0233416_10000682_pt1 | contig 10488 bp, 8 predicted proteins | sample Sediment_Towuti__2_FD_188638 | JGI IMG/M metagenome (GOLD analysis project Ga0233416, IMG submission 188638) | Sediment microbial communities from Lake Towuti, South Sulawesi, Indonesia - Sediment_Towuti_2014_0_MG | ecosystem: Environmental > Aquatic > Freshwater > Lake > Sediment | place... | reverse complement strand
ATCCTCGTACTCCATTGCCACAAAAGATTAGATAATTAATGCCATGTTTTTCGAATTTTTTGGTACTGATTTGTTTTGTATTCTCCTCACATATGGAAGAATTTGAAGCCTTTACGTAGGCTTTTCCTTTCAAGTCAACACCAATGAGTTTAGGAAATTTTGTCGTTCCATGAGATGCAAAAGATGAACTTGGAATTAGAAGCAGAAGAATCAGTGTTAAGACAAGAAAGCTTTTGTGTTTTGCTTTCATTTACTTTTCAAAGAATAATCATGCATTTAAGCCAAGCCCGCTACAGTTGAAAATTGATTTGTCTTTAAATTCAGTTAGATTAAGATAGTTATGAATGAAAACAGTTCAGGGAGTGGTTAATTTTAGTCCTTGGCAAGTAAAGGTGACACGTTCTCTAATCTCTGCTTTTTCATTGTCGTTGGAAAACTGATACAAGTTTATGACATCTTGAAGATATGTGCCATAACCTGTTAACTCACATTTTGAGAATTCCCATGTTTGTATAATTCTTCCATCTCCTGATACTACATCTACATTTACATCAAAAGGCGAGATTGTATTACTCCTTGTCATCCAGCGATCAACTCCTATGTAAAAATCTTTTTTATCAACACTGGGAAGTGACTCCAAGTAAAATTCTGGATTGTCAGAAAATTTGTAAACTGGAAATGAACCTCTTTCTTCACCACCAGTAGAACTTGTTATTTGAAACTTGGAAAAAGTTGAGATAGTGATAGGTTTAGTAATCAAACCATTTGAAAAATGAACAACAAATGACTGTGCTGTTTCGTTATCGGAAATTGTTGAAGCCGCAGTAACTTGAGTAATAGGAATTATGAGTATTCCTTGATTTACAAGATATTGGAGAGATGAAATGTAATCTGATTCTGTAATTTGTCCTTCTGCCCACCACTTTGCATTATTTTTGATCCATGATGGGATTGATGAACCGTCAACCAATATAACAAATGAGGTTCCGATAACAAATAATACGGATATTAAGAAAATCTTCAAGGAAACATTGACTTGCAATTATCTCTAGTAAGTTTTCCATTATAGAAAAATCTTTTCTAATTCGTACGGTAATCTCAAAATCGTTCTAATTTTAATGCTTTAGCACAATGGCTTAGCTAGATTTTGTTTTGATCTTTGTTAAGCCAATTTTTACATCCACATTTTCAAGAAAACCAGAGATAAAGGAGACATTTTCTGTGTTAGTAGATGTATCAATAGATAGTTTGAAAGTATCCCCAACCTGAATTGCGGCACTATTTTTTGCATTGCTTACAGTACCATCATAACACAAGGAACCTTGCTCACATTCATCTGATGGAGTCAGGGAAGTTCTTAACACCACAAGTTCGTTATTTAATCCATGAAACACAAAAGTGCCATCTGTACCTTTTACCTGTGTCCATATTATTATTCCTGGAAAATGACTTGAATATGCTGTTTTTCCTTTAGCAGAAAAATTTGAATCTATGGGTTGTTGAGCATTTACGAGGTTGTTTTGAAATAAAGAAATGGTAAAAACAGAAGATATCAATATCATTGCAAAAACCAGAACTCTTATTGATCTAACTAAAGGTTGGTTTCCCACATCCTGATTTCTTAATACTCGCATATAAAAAGGAAATTATTTTATCAGAAATGATAGATGCAATGATATACCAATCTATTGCAAAAGTAGACTAGCAATATGATACTCATCTAATATCATAAAATCAAATTCATTAGCATCTCCTAGAACTTAATTAGATGAGGGTTCTGAAAAAGAAAAAAGTTCAGGATGATCTTCGTCACAGAGATCATAACCAGATCCTGTAGATCGTGTTAACCAAATATCGGAGCTACGGGCATAGATAAAAGAAAGAATGTAGCAATAGAAAATATGCACCAGCCCACAACCAACAGCGCCAAACGTCTCCTTTCATGGAATCTAGAAAATATGCCACCAACAAACAATATTCCAGCATAAATTACTGTCATCAACACATAATTATCTGAATTTTGGTTGGCTTGTTCTGCTTCCTGCAATTTTATAGCTGATTGATTTGCATATTTTTCTGCCTCTTCAGAAAATGTCTTCTTATACTCAAGCATAACAAAGGGATGAGGCGGTGCATCTGGATTTTCAAAAGGTTTTGTTTCTAACCAAGCATCAACAGCTGGTTTGAAATCGGGTCTAAATCTTTCATAATAAAATTCACTAAGCTTCTGGTCGTTTTTATAGAGTGCGTCAATGTACTCCATGAACATCAAGGTATCAGCTATAGAATATTGCCCCTGTTGGAGTGTATTTGTAACAACCAACATACTATAGGAAGTTACTTCACGTAAAGTAAAGGTTTGAATTCCTCCCCATAAAGTGGATTGATAAGCACTCCAAGCGGTCGCAACTACAACCAAGGCCATCAAAATTGCTGCCAGTAGCTCACTACGATCATTTGATTCTTTTTTTTCACTCATGATTTTTTTGCACCTTTCATCTTATTCCGACAGTTCTTCTATCCGAGTAGATGTTACATCAGATTTGCTGTTTTGCATACCTGCTGCCTTTAGATGCTCTGAACCAAAACGTTCTTTGATATAGTCAACAGTATCATCATAGCCAGTTTGTAGTAGATGTTTTATGGTATTTGAAGTAAAATCAAAAATCTTATTTGAAATCGAGTTTTCATCATGCTTTCTTTCTACTCTTATTATTTCACCCATATTCAATGAACCCTCAACTGCGTCACGATATTTGGTTCCCCTGATTCCCACAAAACGTTCTTGGGTAGGAACTGGCTGGTCAAGTATAGCATCAATATTCTCCTGTTTTACTCCATGATCTCTTGCAGTCTTGATTAGTTTCGTAACTAGATCTTGGTATGCTTGAAAAATTAATAAGATTGTTTCATCATGCTTGGTTCTATCACCAAAAACAATGTCAGAATTTCTATTTTTAACACCATCATGATCCCAAGGAACCTCGTCAACTCGTGAAGGATGTAAATTTACTTGAAACACGTTAAGTTTTGGAACGGAACCTTTTATTCCCTTTCCAAAATACCAATATTGCCGCTGAGCTGCGACAACTTGCATCAATGGGGTATTAACTAAAATGCCACCATCCCAGAAAAACCGATCCTCTTTCTTATAGCTCTTTGTTTGTGGATCATAACGCTCTGCTTCGAGCTTAACATAATCAAAATTCACAGGAACTGAAGCACTAGCAATAACATGATCAGAGGTTATTCCTGTATCATATCTCATAACATGCTCAAATCCGATTACTTTTTGATCATCACTTTTACCAGTATTCTTAACTTCATTCTTATCAACAATCAATTTGCCATATCCGGTATACCTAGTACCGTCTTCTTTTGCATAGCTATCAAACACTACTGGCATGCCTTCGCCGACATCGGCAGCAACTAGCAGTAATCTAGGCTGATCATTCTCACGACTAGTTGCAATAGGAAACTTGGCAAATTTTTCTAGACTCTTTTTAAGTGGTTGAGAATCATACCGATACCATACATTAAACAGATCAAAGAATCGCATATCTGGTACCATGTGAGGGTTAGAAAAAACCTTCGATGCTCCTCTAACGGTAAATTCTTTTGAAGAATAATACCTCCTTGCAGCTTCGCCTGTAGCAACATTGATGAAAAATTTTCTCCAATTATCCCACCACCATATCATATAATTTGAAAATGAATCTGAAATGGATTCACTGGAAACATAATTCCAAAAGTCAATTAATCTTTCAGGTGATCCCTCCCATGTTTTATTTTCTATCACATAACTTGTCAGAATTGCAGAATTTATTGCACCAATAGAAGTGCCTGCAATTATATCGAATATTGGCCTCTTGAGATTTCCTGCTTGCTTGTCTCTATATTTTATGAATTGATATGCTGCTTTGTAAGCACCAGCTTCATAGGCACCAAGTGAACCTCCACCCTGAAGAATCATAGCCCTTTCTTCAAGTGGAACGGTTTCCATTTGTAATAATTTTCAATTCCACTCAATTTAACATTTGCTAGAATATTCATTCATGCGTTTCAACACAGTGATAGCATTCCGTAATTTCCAAGACGTTATGAAAGATTTATTCAAGAATATTTAGTTTTTTTTAATACATCAAGATTGAATTCTTTTTGCAAGAGGGATTTTGGATTATTGTTTGCAAAAACGTTCAGTGTTATCTTAAATGTCATTTTATTGAGTGGTATGTTATGAGCCTTAATTTGATTTCATTTCAGAAATAACAGAATGTACACCTTCTTTGTATGAGGGATATACAAATTCACAGAGTTTTGCAATTTTTGCATTAGACGCCCTAACAGATGTCGTGAGTAGTTTTACAAAATCTCCACCCATTACTGCTTTTGCCAATAGTGCAGGAACACTTCCAGGATGTTTCACTCCAAGCTCATCACAAACAAAATTAACAAAATCTTTGAAGAGTACTGGATTTGAATCTGTTACTACAAGTGACTGGTTTATAGCATATTTTTCTGCGATACCAACGAGTGCAGAGACAACATCGTCCACATGTATGAAGCTTCGATAATATTCTCCTCCTCCAGGAAGTTTGAAACTTCCATTCTTTAGCCTGTCAACCATGATTGATTTGAACCAACCACCATTTCCGTAAACATCACCAAGATATGCAACACTAAACTCTATCTTATTTTCTTTACAGCCAGATTCTAGAAACTTTTGTGCTTCAAGCCTTATCTTTGCATAGTCTGTGTGTGGTTGTAATGGAGAATTTTCATCAATTATGTTATTTTTAGGATCACCAAAAACTCCAAGTCCTGCTACATAAACAAGAAATTTTGCTTTTTCTTTTATCATAGTGAATAAATTTACAGAACCATCATAGTTGACCGTTCTTGATTTTTTCTTGTCTTTCTCACCTGGCCAAACTGCGGCAAGATGATACACTACATCGTATTTTTCATCTGGGAGTATAAAATCAGGATATGTGAGATCGCCATTTACTGTCTTTACTGCAGGATTTGGAATGCTTCCTGAACGAACTAGACATGTAACTGAAACTCCCCTATCAACAAGTTTTGCTACAAGCTTGGAGCCGATAAAACCTGTTGCACCTGTAACAAGCGCTTTCAACATCTCAAATTTAGATTCGTTGCTTAAAGGTTTAACCTGAGATAAAAATCCAGTTAACCAAAAATTAAATCCATCATAAAACATGTCATTGTGTAATGTACTCTTGTCCTAAATGTAAGTCAAGGATGGAAATGCAAAAAACATTCAACCAGAAGATGATGTTTGTATGTTCTAGTTGTGGATTAGAAGACATTGTTGATTATAAGAAAAACACAGATGAAGCATATCTTGATTTTCTGACCAGATTTGATGATGGCAAAGTTCTGACTAGGAAAAAGATGCAGACTGCACTTGAGCAGGAAGGCATAGTGCAAAGTGAAGATGAGATTAAAAAAATGATAGGAGATGCCAAACTTGATGATCTGACAAGTTCGATCTTGTTTTCAAGAAAACACTATGTTTCACATTTTAGGACACTTTCTGAGCCAGAACCCAAGATGGGTAGCAAAGTCATGGAATTAGGTATAGATGAAAACATTACCAAAGTTTTAGAAGAAAAAGGAATAGAACAGTTTTACAAATTCCAAGAAGATGCAATACTTGAGATAATGCGCGGAAATAATGTAGTCATTACCGCACCCACAGCATCAGGCAAAACAGAGGCGTTTGTTGTGCCTATAATACAAAAAATTCTCGATGAGAATTCCAAAGGTAGAATTTTGGCACTTTTTGTCTATCCAACCAAGTCTCTCTCAAAGGATCAACTGCCAAAGATAAAAGAAATAGCAGATAGACTTGGAATAGAAGTGGCTGTCTTTGATGGAGATACAAAAACTTCGGACAGACAAAAAATATTTGAAAATCCTCCACAAATAATAATCACAAATTTTGATGTGATTCATTATCATTTGTGGCATAGAAGCAAGTTTGCCACTTTGCTAAATACAGTAAAATTTCTTGTTGTAGATGAAGCTCATGCATATTCTGGAATATTTGGATCAAATGTGCATTACATCGTCAAGAGACTAAAAAGAATATGTCAAAAGGTGCAAATCATCGCATCTTCTGCAACACTTGATAATGCATTACCATTTTGCGAAGAGCTCTTTGGCGTACAGATGAAATTAGTGTCAGGTTCTGGAAAAAAAGGCAAGACAGATTTTAGTATGCTTTTTCCATCACTTAGAACCCAACGCGCTTTGATGGTAGAGATTGTAAAAAGCCTGACATCAAAAAAACACAAGACACTTGTCTTTAGCAACTCGCATCTAAACTCAGAGCTTTTGGCAATGCAGGCAAGAAAACAAAAAGTGGACATCAAGGTTCACAGAGCAGGCCTTATGGCAAATTATCGAAGATCAGTTGAAAACGCATTCAAAAATGATTCACTTATGGCAATTTCTGCAACGCCAACTCTTGAACTTGGAATAGACGTGGGTGATGTTGATGGTGTAATTTCCTCTACGATTCCTGTAAACAGGCTAGTTCAACGAATAGGAAGGGCAGCAAGAAAGGGTCAGAATGGCTATGCATTTTTGGTGCTTGGAAACGACCCCATCTCACAATATTACAAGAATCATCCAGAAGACTACTTTGAGGACGTAGAGAAGATCTACATTGACCCAAAAAATCCCTTTGTAGAAGAATTTCAGGTTCTTGCAATGGCTGCTGACAAACCAATTGTAAAACACGAGTTAAAAGAACATTTAGAAATAATTGAAAGACATGTAGCCGCAGGAAATCTTGTCTTAATTGAAAACAGGTACGTTCCAAACTATACCCAGATTGAATCTTTGTTAAATGACTATAGCATTAGAGGGATTGGAAAATCAATTGATATATTTTTGAATGGAAAAAAAGTTGGCGAACGAGTCCTTCCAATTGCACTTGAGGAGCTTCACGAATCAGCAATTTATTTTTTGGCAGGAACACGTTACAAAGTAAAAGAACTTGGCTATCCTGAAAAAACATATGCAAAATTAGAATATCTCTCAAGAGATTATCCATATTACACCAGAGCACTGACAGAAGAGTGGCCAACAATAAAAACGGTTTATGAAAAAAGAATAGCAAATGGTGTCGAAGTTGCATTTTGCAAGTTACATATACAAAAGCGAGTCTATGGTTATGTCAACATTGAACTTGGCCATGAAGTCACACAAGGACATAGAGTTCTTTTGGAAAGACCGCTAGAATATGATTTTGTTACAAAGGGAATCGTTTTCAAAGCTCCAAGACCAACAGATCAGATCAAGAAAGCAGAAAACGAAGAATATGTGGAAGCAAGTGCATATCATGCAACAGAACATGTTGTGATAGAAGGAAGCAATATGATAACAGGTGGTGTTTCACAAGACCTGGGAGGTATATCTCTTGGAACATCAGGCCTCATCTTTGTCTATGATTCTGCGATAGGTGGAAGTGGGGCAAGCAAGGCACTTTATGACAGGTTAGAAAGAGTCTTTGAGCGCAGTCTTCACATAGTGAACGAGTGTCCTTGTAAAAATGAGGCAGGATGCCCTAGGTGTACGTTTTCTTACAGGTGTGGAAATAATAACGAATATCTTCACAAACTTGCTTCTGCTGAAGTTTTACAGAGAATAAATGATGGTGAAATAACCGGGGTTTCAGAACCTGTAGAAGGCGATAAGCCGCTGGTTTAACGATAAAAATAATTCCAACAATACAAATTATTAATACTACTGTCAGATCTCTTTCATGGAAAAAATTGCAATAGTAACTGGCAGTTCAAGGGGCATTGGTTTTGAAACTGCGTTAGCTTTGGCACGAGAGGGATATTATACTTATGCAACAATGCGAGATACAAAAAAAGGTAATCAGATAAAAGAAATTGCAAAGAAAGAAAATTTGAAATTAGAAGTAATTGAGCTTGATGTTGACAAAGATAAAACTATCCAAGGCGCAATAAACAAAATAATAAAAGAAAAAAACAGGATCGATGTTTTGGTAAATAATGCGGGTTACACTCTCTTTGGTTGCCTAGAAGATCTTTCGATGGATGATCTAAAAGCACAGTTTGAAACAAATTTTTTTGGAGTAGTAAGAATATCACAAGCAGTTATTCCTATAATGCGTAAACAAAAATCAGGAACAATTGTAAATGTCAGTTCGGTTGCAGGCAGAATAGGATTTCCTGTTTCTCCAGCCTATATTAGCTCAAAGTTTGCGCTAGAAGGACTAAGTGAGTCAATGCGATATGAGCTCTCTCCTTTTGGGATAAACACAATAATCATAGAGCCTGGAGTCATAAAGACAAATTTCATGTCATCTATGAAAAAATCAATGAAACCAGACTCGGTCTATAAGGACATAACAAACAAGGTTATCGTGGGCATATCCATGATGGCTGAGATGGGTACTCCACCTCAAGAGGTTGCTAGAACCATAATCAAAGCAATCCAGTCCGAAAATCCTCTTCCAAGGTATATAGTAGGAAATGATGCTGCCATGTTTTTAGAAGCAAAAAAAACAAAGACGGATCTAGAGTTTGAAAATTACATCAAAAAGGAGCTTTTTAGTTCTTAAAATATATCAATTCGTACTTTTTCAATAAACAATTAGCCAATATCTGTTGGGATTGTTTCAACCTACCCTTTATGGAATTCATTTCATACGTGGTTAGATTGATATACATGCACAGTCAATTTTTATCAAAGTCAACAGATTTAGGCACACTAAATTGGTGATATTTCAAAATGAAATGGAAAACTTTGCAACACAATGGTATAGCTTTTCCCCCACCCTTTGAGTCAAAGGGGATAACTATCAAGATCAGGGGAGAAAAAATATCATTAAACTTGGAACAGGAGGAGATGGTCTACCAGTGGGCAAAGAAAAAAGACACGCCTTATGTTCAGAACAAGGTCTTTTGTAAAAACTTCCTAGAAGATTTTGTAAAGGTTCTTCCTACAAAATACAAAGGCATTTCGCTTTCTGATATTGATTTTTCTGAAGCAAACAAAGTAGTAGACAAAGAGAAGGATTCTAAATTAATGTTAGATAAAGAACAAAAAAAGAAGATTGCTGCACAACGAAAAGAGATCAAAGAAAAAATGAAGGCAAAGTACGGAGTGGCAATAATTGACGGAAAACAAGTCGATGTGGCTAACTGGATGGCAGAGCCTCCAGGTCTTTTCATAGGCAGAGGCGACCACCCCTTAAGAGGAAGATGGAAACCAAGAATTACTCAAAAAGATGTGACATTAAACTTGGGAAAAGAAGCTAAAGTACCAGAGGGAAAATGGGGAAAGATAATTCATGAATCAGATTTTATGTGGCTTGCAAGCTGGGAAGACTATCTTACACAAAAACGCAAGTATGTTTGGCTTTCTGATACATCCGACCTAAAACAAGAGCGAGACAAAATGAAGTATGACAAAGCGATAAAGCTTTCAGAACACATTGACAAAGTATTGAACAAGGTTGTAGAAGAGATGACAGATCGTGATGAAAAAGTAAGAAGAGTTGCAACTGTGTGTTATTTAATTTATAAAACTGCGATGAGGGTAGGAGACGAAAAAGATCCTGATGAAGCAGATACAGTAGGTGCAACTACATTAAGAGTTGAACACATCAAACTGCTACCAAATGCAATAGAATTTGATTTTCTTGGAAAGGACAGTGTAAGGTGGCAGAAATCATACCCATTGAAAAGCCAAGATAAAATTTTCTATGAAAATCTGAAAAAGTTTACCGAAAAGAAAAAACCAGACGAACAAATTTTTCATGACATTACATCAAGACATGTAAACGAATTTCTTGGGAAGATAGTAAAAGGATTAACTGCCAAAGTCTTTAGAACTTATCTGGCTACGTCTGTAGTAACTGACTATCTCAAAAAAGTAGATGATTTGGATTCAAAGTCAGAAAATCTTAAGATTTATCATGCCAAACTAGCAAATCTAGAGGCTGCCATTACCTGCAACCACAAGAGAACGATTCCAAAGAGCTTTGAAGAATCGTTACAGAAAAAGAGAGATGCGTTAAAGAAGTTAAAGGAGACAGCTCCAAAGACAGAAAAACAAAAAGAAAAACTAAAGCTTCGAGAAGAAAAAATGAAACTTACAATAGAGCTTACAGAGAAAACAAGGGACTACAACTTGGGAACTTCGCTTAGAAATTATATTGATCCCAGAGTCTTCAAAGCATGGACTGATCAAGTTGGATTAGAATGGGAGAAGCTTTACACTTCTGCTCTTCAAAAGAAGTTTCAGTGGGTTACAAAGACTGATGTTGACTGGAAAAAAATTGCAAACGTCCAGTAAGCTACATTTAATTGCATAAGAAGTTTAGGCGTAATTTGTGCCGGGGTAGCTCAGCCTGGCCTAGAGTGCCAGTCTCCTCATAAAGGGTAATACTCATAATCTGGAGGTCGTGGGTTCGAAACCTAC
>Ga0233416_10000681_pt1 | contig 10498 bp, 12 predicted proteins | sample Sediment_Towuti__2_FD_188638 | JGI IMG/M metagenome (GOLD analysis project Ga0233416, IMG submission 188638) | Sediment microbial communities from Lake Towuti, South Sulawesi, Indonesia - Sediment_Towuti_2014_0_MG | ecosystem: Environmental > Aquatic > Freshwater > Lake > Sediment | place... | reverse complement strand
GAGCAGCATCACCCCGCACACCAAGTTCATGAGCGAAGTGTACGTGCTGCGCAAGGATGAAGGCGGGCGGCATAAGGCCTTCTTCAGTGGCTACCGGCCACAGTTCTATGTGCGTACCATGGATGTGACCGGCTCGATCAAGTTGCCGGAAGGGGTCGAGATGGTCATGCCGGGCGATAACGTCAACCTGGAAGTCGAGTTGATCGTGCCCGTCGCCCTGGAAAAAGGCTCCAAATTCGCCATCCGCGAAGGCGGTCTGACCGTCGGCGCCGGCGTCATCACCGAGATCATCGCCTAAAGGAGGGCACCAGACCTTAACCGGCTGGTGCAAAATAGATTAAAATGGCTTCCAAGAAAGATGTCCGCCCGGTCATCACGCTGGCTTGTACAGAGTGCAAAGAGCGAAATTACACGACGGAGAAAAACCGTCGGAATGACCCGGGCCGTATGGAATTAAAGAAGTTTTGCCCGCGTTGTCGCTGCCATACGTTGCATCGCGAAACGAAGTAGTCGGATAACCGGGTCGTCTGACGGTCAAATCTCCCACCGCGCAGGAGTGATCGGAAGGTTACCCGGCGAAGTTTAGGCCAGTAGCTCAATTGGTAGAGCACTCGTCTCCAAAACGAGCGGCTGTGGGTTCAAGTCCTACCTGGCCTGTCTGATCTGTGGGCAACGCCGCCCTTAGAGGCGGCGTTTTGCCCGTAACAAAAAGCCCGTTTCCCCTGATGAAACCCCGCCTGGTGATATTCAGCCTGGCGAAATCCAACAGGAGAAACTTCTAAGGAGATTTCAGTGGCCAAAGCCGAGAAGAAAGTCACCCAACCCCAACCGAACCGCCTCCAGCGTTACTTTCGGGAAACCATGGGTGAGTTGAGAAAGGTCACCTGGCCAACCCGCAAGGAGGCCATCAACCTGACCATTGTGGTTCTAATCGTGATCGCTGTCATGGGTACGTTTCTAGGGGCGCTGGACTTCATTTACTCTCAATTCTTCATTCTCCTCTTTGGCGCCTGATACATTGCCAGGGATATACTAATGTCGGTCGAGAGGATTTCGATCGGATAGAACGTAGGATTTTCAAGGTATGAACTTGCCTGACCAGGAAAAGCAACTCTCGGATACTGCGGGAGCTGATATTCCAGAAGAAGAACCCGGTCTCGCCGGAGAGGTCGATCAGGCCTTATCCGAGGCAGAGGTTTTCGAGGAACCTCTGCTGGAGGGTCCTCTGCCAGAGGAAGCCCCAATAGGGGAAACTCCGCTAGAGGTGTTCGAGGCTGAACAGGCCGGTGACGGGCGCGCCTGGTATGTCATCCATTGCTATTCAGGCTACGAGAACAAAGTCCGCCATAACCTGGAACAACGCATAGAGACCATGGGGATGAAGGACAAGATTTTTGATATCGTCGTCCCTACCGAGGAAGAGATCGAAGTTAAAGAAGGCAAGCGGCGGACTGTGGAGCGACGTGTGTTCCCAGGTTATATCCTGGTCAACATGATTCTATCGGAGGAATCCTGGTATGTTGTGCGGAATACGCCCGGCGTAACCGGTTTTGTCGGCATGGGTAACACACCGACACCTCTGCGCTCTGAAGAGGTCTCGCAAATCATCAAACGGATGGAAGCTGAAGCGCCGCGCATCAAGGTTACGTTCAAGCCCGGCGAACGCGTCCGGATCGTCGACGGCCCGTTCAATGATTTCCGCGGCACGGTTTCCGAGATCGATATGGAGCGTGCCAAGGTCCGCGTTATGGTAAACTTCTTCGGTCGTGAAACGCCCGTAGAATTGGATTTCTTACAGGTCGAGAAGACCTGATCGAGCAAGGTGGGAGGGTGTTCCCTCAATCACCCGCTAAAACCACGAAGGAGATTAAATTGTGGCGAAGAAACTGAAGGCAATTGTCCGTGTGCAGATCGAAGCTGGAAAGGCAAATCCCGCGCCGCCAATCGGTCCTGCCCTGGCGGGTCATGGCATCAACCTGATGGCGTTCTGTAAGGAGTACAATGCCCGCACAGCCACCCGGCCTGGCGAGATCATCCCAGCTGAGATCAGTGTTTATACCGATGGCTCGTTTACTTTCGTATTGAAGACCCCACCTGCTGCTGTCTTGCTGAAAAAAGCGGCTGGTGTGCCGAAAGGTTCAGCCAATGCGCCGCGTGAGAAAGTCGGCAAGGTGACGCGCAGCCAGATCCGCGAGATCGCCGAACTAAAAATGAAAGACCTGAATGCCATTGAAATCGAAGGCGCGATGCGCCAGATTGAAGGCACTGCCCGCAATATGGGCCTGGAGATTGTTGACTGAACCCCGGTGGGAGGGTAAAAAAACCCGCTAATACCACGAAGGAGAATTTATGGCACAACACGGTAAGCGATACCTGGAGGCGGTCTCAAAGGTTGACCGCAACCGCAATTATTCTCCAAACGAAGCCGTAGCGCTCGTTAAGGAGATTGCAACTGAAAAATTCGATGCCACTGTGGAAATCCACATGCGTTTGGGCGTCGACCCGCGCCACGCCGATCAACAGGTCCGTGACGTCGTGGTGTTACCCCACGGCCTTGGCAAGAGCGTGCGTGTCCTGGTGTTTGCCCAAGGAGAAGGGGCTTCGTTGGCGCGCGAGGCTGGTGCTGACATCGTCGCCGACGACGAAGAAACCCTGCAGAAGATCCAGAACGGTTGGACTGAATTTGATGTGGCCATCGCCACGCCCGATATGATGGGGAAAGTCGGCCGCTTAGGACGCATCCTTGGCCCACGCGGCCTGATGCCCAATCCTAAAGCCGGCACTGTCGTGCCAGCGGAGGACATCCCACGTGTGGTCAACGAATCAAAAGCTGGCCGTGTGGAATTCCGCGTGGATAAGTCGGCTAACCTGCATGTCCCTATCGGCAAGGCTTCTTTTGAAGAGAAGAAGCTGTATGACAACCTGGCGGCCTTGATGGAGGCAGTGAAGAAAGCCCGGCCGTCCGCCGCCAAAGGGACGTATCTGAAGCGGGTTACGCTGACGACGACTATGGGGCCTGGCATCCGGCTCGATCCCATCCAGGCTCAGGCCATGGAAGTCAGGGAATAATCGCTCCAGGAGAATCCCGAATCACTATTAACGAGCATTAGAAACATCACTTCGCCATAGACAGCAGGCGTCCAGTCTGGATAAGCTCCTGGACTTAATTTCCTGCCGAGGTGAGGGACTCAGTTACTACGGACGCGGTCACGACTACGGTCGCCACTACGGATAAGAGAGTCTTTGCCCGGCACCTGCTTGAGGCAAAGATTTTTTAATCAGGAAGGAGGTGAGATCACATTGGCTATCTCAAAGAGACACAAACAAGAACTCATCGCAGAATATCGGGAGTGGGTGGGTAACAGCAAGGCAGTAATCCTGGCGGAATACACAGGCTTGACCATGCAAGATATCGATAACCTGCGCGCCAAGGTCCGCGAAGCAGGCGGCGAATTTCATGTTGTCAAGAACACGCTGGCCCGCTTGGCTTTCCAGGAGGCCGGGTATCCTGTGCCAGAAAGCTTCTTTGAAGGAAGCACCGCAGCCGGTTTTTCCTTCAAAGACGCCACCTCTGTGGCGAAGGCGATGAGCGATTTCTCCAAGTCAATCGAATTCCTCAAGATCAAAGGCGGCTTCCTGGCAAACCAGCCGATGAGTTTGGCCCAGGTTTCATCGTTGGCTGACCTGCCGCCGTTGCCCGTAATGCGAGCGCAACTGCTGGGCACTTTGATGGCGCCAGCCAGTCGCCTGGCCCGCACTCTGAACGAGCCAGGGCGCCAGCTGGCCAACGTCTTGAAAGCTTTTGCCGAAAAAGATGCAGCAACCGCTGCGGGGTAAGAGAATCACACAATCAGAAATTAATATCAAGAATCAAAAGCCGTAGGGGCGAAACTGCGTGTTCGCCCACTACACAAAACGATTTTCAATCAAATAAGGAGTAAGGAAAAATGGCTGATCTGAACAAAATGGTTGATCAATTGAGCGAGCTGTCTGTTCTGGAAGCTGCCGAGCTGGTCAAAATGCTCGAGGAGAAATGGGGTGTATCGGCGGCTGCACCGGTTACTGTCGCCGCAGCAGCTGCACCGGTGGCCGCGGCGGTTGAGGCTGTCGAAGAAAAGACCGAATTCGACGTGATCATCAAGGAAGCCGGCCCCAAGAAGATCGAGGTGATCAAGGCCATCCGCCAGCTCACCAGTCTCGGGCTCAAAGAAGCCAAAGATATGGCCGAGACCGCCGGTGGGAAAGTGCTCGAGGCTGTCAGCAAGGAGGTTGCCGCCGACGCCAAGTCCAAGCTCGAAGCCGCCGGCGCGGTTGTCGAAGTCACATAATCCCTAGACCAGAAACCAAACAGGCCGCCAGTGAAGTGGCGGCCTTCTTTCTTTTCTCAGGCTGTGGTATATTCATAATCATCAATCTCAAATTAATCTTGCCGTTGCGAATTCGCTGATATCTGGAGGGTTCATGAGTGCACGCATCTTGGTTATCGAAGACGATGAGGCGATCCTCAAATTCCTCCGCCGTGGTCTGGCCTATGAAGGTTACCAGGTCGATACGGCAACCGAAGGGCAGACTGGCCTATCCCTGGCCAGGGATAACCCACCCGATCTGGTTGTTTTGGATCTAATGCTCCCCGGCATCGACGGGTTGGAAGTATGTCGACGCCTGCGCGCCGGAGGCCCGGTGCCCATCCTGATCCTGACAGCCAAAGACACTGTCAGTGATCGGGTTCTCGGCCTGGACATGGGCGCGGATGACTATTTAGTGAAGCCATTCAACCTGGACGAACTCCTGGCGCGGATCCGCGCGTTGCTCCGCCGTGCCCAACCCAGCCGCCCGCAAATCCTGCGCTTCGCGGATCTCTCATTGGATACCGGCACACGCCAGGCTTATCGTGGGGATCGGACGATTTCGCTGACGGCCAAGGAATACGAACTGCTTGAGCTGTTTATGCGCCACCCACGCCAGGTTTTGACACGCGATATGATCTTTGATCGGGTTTGGGGGTACGATTTTGGCGGAGAGAGCAACATCATCGAAGTCTATATACGCTATCTGCGTCAAAAACTTGAAGTCATCGACGAATCCCGATTGATCCACACAGTGCGTGGGATGGGCTATGTCCTTAGAGAACCGGCATAGCCGTCCAGCATGTCATTACGCGCCCGATTAACCCTGCTCTATACAACCCTGCTGGGCGGGATCCTGCTTTTTTTCGGTGTAATCGTCTATCTCTTCGTCAGCTATCTTCTAGTCCAACAGATCGACGAGAACCTGATTAGCACTTTCGATAACCTCCTCAATAAAACGGAAATGAAAGATGGAAACCTGGATATAAACCAGCCGGCCTCGCGCGACTTGATGTCCAATGTTTTCGCTCAAGCCTGGGATCGGCGCAGTCAACTCCAGTATTCCAGCATTCCCAACCTTAATACGCCTTTCGATCCTTACGGTCTACAAGCCACGCAACCGGTCTTTCGCAATCTGTATTTTCAAGACCTACACTTGCGTGTTCTGAGTGTTCCCTTGATTTATGGTGGTCGCCCGGTTGGGGTCATGCAAGTTGCCAGCGACCTGGCGGTCGTCGATGCAACGTTGAGAACACTGGTGACCGTATTACTCGTCGGCATTCTGGTTGCGGTGGGGCTGGCGAGCTTGATCTTCTGGCTGAGCACCCGACGGGCTTTCGCGCCTCTGGAGGCGGTTACTCAAACCGCCCTTCAAATCTCCCGGGCCGATGATCTTTCTCGCCGAATCCAATACCGGGGGCCGCCCAACGATGAAATTGGCCAATTGATACTCGCCTTCAACCAGACTCTGGGCAGGCTAGAGAATCTGTTCAACACTCAAAGGCGTTTTCTGGCAGACGTCGGTCATGAACTGCGCACACCTCTAACCGTGATCAAAGGCAATGTCGATCTGATGCGACGGATGGAAAATGTCGACGAGGAGTCGTTGACCAGTATCGATAACGAAGTCAGTCGCCTTACTCGCCTGGTGGGAGACTTATTGCTCCTCGCTCAAGCCGAGTCGGGAAAATTGCCTCTCGATTGGCGACTTGTAGAACTCGACACATTGGTCCTGGAAGCGATGCAACAAATGAGCGTGCTTGCCAGAGATCGCATTGATTTACGCCTGGGAGATATCGACCAGGTACTGGTCTGCGGAGATCAAGACCGGCTTAAGCAGGTCCTGGTGAACCTGATCGGCAATGCTATCCAATACACACCGAATGGCGGGGAAGTTATGGTGGGCTTGGGTAAATTCAACGATCAAGCCAGGCTTACTATCCGGGACAACGGGCCAGGGATACCGGCAGAAGATTTACCGCACGTCTTCGAGCGTTTCTACCGTGGGGAAAAGTCTCGCACTCGTTCGCGAGAAGGCAAGGGTTTTGGATTGGGGTTATCGATCGCTTACTGGATCGTCAGAAATCATGGTGGCAGGATCGAGGTCGATTCGAAAGAAGGTGTGGGTACGACATTCGGTGTTTGGCTCCCGCTGTCTAAAGATGGCTGCAAAAAATAATTGTGGAGCCAGAAGAGATAACAGATAATATCCTTCTATTGCGAACAACAACCCCCAGGACTTGGGGGTTGTTGCTCTACCAATACATACGATTTGTTTGGATCGCTGATACGTAACCAGTCTTACCGGTTTGACGAATTCGAGGACCGGTTGCTGCTCCCATTTCCGGCAGGCCGGGCGCTCATTGATACCGGGTGATAGGTTGGCTCGGGACGGGTGTAAAGCGGCTCAGAAGCCTGGCTCGATTTATATGCTGTACGGGTTTGGATTTGGGCGGATGGCACGACCGTATTGTCTCTATAGTTGGAAGTTGTGGCTGGTCGATTGTTCAATGCACGCACCGTTGTGGGGCTGCGAAATTGGCTTTGGCTGCGACGATTTTCTACCTGGCTGAATAGACGGTCACCGGCCACGGAGAAAGTGCCAATTATCAAAACACGGATCAACCAGACCATTACTGCCACGAAAATAGGTACTACCTTCATCAAGGTTTCTCTCTCCACGACGGCGTTTCCGAGAGACTCGTGGTTTAACAAGGCGATCGAAACACCCCACCAGGTTAACATCGCATTCATCGTTGCAGCCAACAACCACGCTCCGAAAAGATACCAGATCTCAGACGGTTCACTGCCGCCTTCTTCTGGAGTAAACAGGCGTGCGATCCCGGCAAAGTCGATCCCGCAGAAAGCGATCGCCAGGATGGTTGCCCAGGCCATTCCCATGAATTTGAGATCGCCGAGCAAGTCTGTGAGAGCAAATACCGTGGTACTGTAATTGAAAATCTCAAATGCAAGCAACGCAGTGACGATGAGTAAGCCAAAAACCAATCCTCTCCGCAGACCGATCCGGTGAAGAAGAGAGTTAAATCTTTGATTGTTGAATGTCGTGGCGGTCATCGGGTAATCCTCCTGAGTCTAATTCGGATATCCAATAGGTTGAACCTGTTATCTGATCTAAATAGAATTGCCATTATTTGCATATAATATAGAACATTTGTTCTTATTTGTCAAGAGGCAATTTTGAAAGTCGAAGTTCTTGACAAAATAGAACATATGTGCTATTTTATCATTACTTTGTGAAAAGTCAATTGCATACTCGAAATGGAAAATACATGAACGCAGTCTCTCAACTTATTTTTCCTGGGGCGATACTTGGCAGTCTTGTTTTGTCATTTTTTTCATACTCGATTACAGATGGGATAACCCTGTCGAATCTAGGAAATCCTTCAGTGGATTTCGCAGGTGGAACTCCTAAGGAAAATTCGATTGAATTGGATTTTGGCCAACCAGAAGATATGAATTCAAACCAACAGACTGATAATAGTGGTTTAGGGACATTCGATCAAAACACGGATTGTCAAATAAGCAAGCGATATCCGCAAGCGATCCTGCAATGGTGTGATTTGATTACTCATTATTCAAATAAGAATAATCTGGATCCGAATCTGGTGGCTGCCCTGATCTGGCAGGAAAGCGGTGGGAATCCGGTGGCATATTCTCGGAGCGGGGCGGTCGGATTGATGCAGGTGATGCCACGCGATGGATTGGCATCCAGTTTTATGTGCCGGAGTGGCCCTTGCTTTGCAAACAGGCCCACTATTAAAGAATTACAAGATCCCCAATTCAACATTAAATATGGCACTAGCATGCTGGCCGGATTGGTTCACAAATATGGGAGCCTGCGCGAGGGGCTCAAGTATTACGGCCCAATGGATGTAGGCTATTATTATGCAGATATCGTCATGAATATTTTCAGGAAACACAAGGATTGATGCGTATCAATCCATTCGAATTCAAGTCCAGGGGTTTTCCATCGTTTGAATCAAGATCGGTGTGCCGATCTTGATATTCTGTCTGCGAGTCAGCAACCAAACCACCAGGTCTGCAATATCTTCCGGATAAAGGCATTTGCTATGATCCAGACCACTGGAATCTTGAGTCATCTCCGTCACAACCATGCCTGGGCAAATCGTGTTCACACGGATGCCCAATTCCTGGTTTTCCCTTTGAATATACTCGCCCAGCGCGTTCAAGGCGTGTTTCGAGATGCCATAAGCGCCATCGCCCTGGTAATATTCCAGTCCAGACTCAGAGCTGATGTTGACGATGTGCCCCCCTCTTTGCGCCCGCATCGATGGAAGCACAGCCCGGCAGGTCAGCAAGGGCCCACGCAGATTGACTGCCAGAGTCTGATCCCAATCATGGAACTCGTGGTCATGAATGAAATCCCCACCAGCAATGGCCGCATTGTTAATCAATATATCGACCCGGCCAAACTTTTTTAGCGTGTTCTCGATCAGGCGCTCCACATCCCCCTCGATCGAGATGTCCGCTTGCACTGCCAGCGCCTGACCACCTTTTTCCTCGATTGCCTCGACCACTTCTTCCAGGCGCTTCACCCGCCGCCCACACACCACGACCCGAGCACCATCTCCTGCCAACGCCAAGGCCACGCCGCGCCCGATACCTGTGCCGCCGCCAGTGACGATCGCCACTTTCTCCGACAAGCTGGTTTTTTCCATTTCATGCCTCCATCGCAACAGCAGCAACATCCCCCAATTCTGGTAATATCCGCCGCCACTGCAAATCACCGAGCCTTGTAGAAATCAATTCTCCATTCGAGAGCACCGCCAACAGCTCGTCGCCGACCTGTGCAAACCGCTCGACCATGTGATTTCGCCAGGGCGTGTCCAATCCTGAGGATGCGATTCGCCAGGAATGGCCACCGTCGAGCGTCTCCTCGATGCGCCCATAACGGTCGACCCCATCCGCCGGACCCAGGATCAGATGATCGGGATCGGCCGAATCGATCCACACCGCCCGGCAGTAACACCGGTACAGGTTTTCCCAGCTCTTCCCGCCATCTTTCGACCGGAAGAAACCTCCCCCGGTAGGGGCCGCCACCAGGTCTGAGGAATCCGGGTGCACAGCGATCGAATGCACGTCCGAGTGAATGTACGGCTGCTGAGGGTAGTGATCTGCGCCGCCCCGGCTGCCGGCGGCCACTTCCCAGGATTCGCCGCTATCGAAAGAGACCAACACGCAGCCATCCTCCACAGCGGCGTAGCCGCGCTGCCCGTGGAAGGCAAAACCGCGCACGCAGCCCGACTCCGGCGAGTAAGGCAGCGACCAACGGTGCCTCTCCCGCAGCTGTTTCACTTCGGGACAAGCTCGCCAGCTGCCGCCGCTGTCCAAAGAGACGAAGATCCCGGCTGGCTCGGTCCCGGCGAATGCCCACCCATCTCCAGCGGGATTGAAAGCCAGCCAGCGGATATGCGGTATCTCCAGCCCGCCGTTCGCTGGTTGCCAGGTCGCGCCGTGGTCTTCTGAACGGTGCAAGCCGTCACGCGCCCCAGCGAGAACGAAGCCTCCACCGGCCGCCACGCAGGTGATCGACCGGCCTTCCAGGCTGCGCGCCCGCAGGCGCCATTCACCCGCACTGCGCTCGACGGTTGCCAAACCTTCATTGGTTGCCAAATACAATACTGTATCCATCTCAGACTCCTGATACCGTCAATTGATCCAAGCCTTACCGTTAAAAACCCAGTTCTTTGAGGATCTGGGCTTCGTCGCGCTTCGTTTCGCCCTTCCCCAACAGCTCCTTCCAGAACTGGCTATCGTACCGCCGCGATCGCACCGGTAACGGCATAGGCATGCCCCAGCCCAGCAGAAGGACCTCTTCCTTGGGCTGCAAGCGGGCGAGCATGCCGCGCAAAGCCTCGCGTCCCGCCAGGCCGGACAGCACCGCGCGGATATCGTCTTCGTCGCCCAACCAGCCGGAGATGCGTGTGCCCAGCTGCGACATGACCTCGTCATAGATCTGCGATGGGCGCTGGTCGACGATCAACAGGGTGACGTAGTATTTACGCAGCTCGCGCGCGATGGTGCTGAACGTGGTCTGGGAAGCCATCTCGCGGTTGAGCAATTTGTGGGCCTCCTCGAGAATGATCACCAGTGGGCGCGGTTCATCCCTA
>Ga0233416_10000680_pt1 | contig 10498 bp, 7 predicted proteins | sample Sediment_Towuti__2_FD_188638 | JGI IMG/M metagenome (GOLD analysis project Ga0233416, IMG submission 188638) | Sediment microbial communities from Lake Towuti, South Sulawesi, Indonesia - Sediment_Towuti_2014_0_MG | ecosystem: Environmental > Aquatic > Freshwater > Lake > Sediment | place... | reverse complement strand
CCTGAATCACCCCAATATCGTCACCATTTTCGATGCCGGCGAGGAGCACGACCTGGCCTATATCGCCATGGAGTTTCTCAACGGCACCGACCTGACCGCCTTCACCAAGAAGGAGAAACTACTGCCGCCGATCGCGGTGCTGAAGATTGTCGGCAAGGTGGCTGAGGCTCTGCATTATGCGCATGCGCAGAATGTGGTGCATCGCGACATCAAGCCGGCCAACATCATGCTGTTGCGCGACAAGTCGGTGAAGGTGACCGATTTCGGTATTGCCCGCATTACCGCTTCGAGCAAGACCAAGACCGGTGTCGTGCTCGGTACCCCCTCCTACATGTCGCCCGAACAGCTCTCGGGCAAACATGTCGATGGCCGTTCCGATCTCTTTTCGCTCGGAGTGATGACCTACGAAATGCTTACCGGCACCCGCCCCTTCCGTGGCGATTCGATGGCCACACTGATGTTCCAGATTGCCAACGAGCCGCACCCCGATATCCGCGAGATCAGGCCCGATCTGCCCGACAGCGTTGCCCGCTTGATCGACCGTGCGCTGGCCAAAGATTATGAGGCGCGCTACGCCAACGGTGGCGAGATGGTGCGCGGCATCATCCAGTGTCTGAACGATCTGGCGAAAGGAAATGGAGGGCCGAACGCATGAGCATGATCGAAATGCACGCCATCACCGATGTCGGCATGAAGCGAAACCACAACGAGGATTGCGTTGGCGTTAATCCGGCCATCGGTTTGGCAGTGCTTGCCGACGGTATGGGCGGCCATAACGCCGGCGAGGTGGCCAGCGCCATGGCGGTGGAGATCTGCTCGCGCATGATCAAGGATCGTCTGGAGCGGTTGCCGGAGGCGGAAATTAATCTCGAAACCGGCTTCACCAACGAGTCGATGCTGGGGCACGAAGCCGTGTCGACTGCCAACAATGCCATCTTCGAGGCGGCATCGCATCGTCCCGAATGCGCGGGGATGGGCACCACCATCGTGCTTGCCCTCTTCTATGGCGATCGCCTGACCGCCGCGCATGTCGGCGATTCGCGCATGTACCGTCTGCGCAACGACATTATCAGCCATGTTACCGAGGATCATTCGCTGATTCAGGAACAGGTGCGTCGCGGTCTGCTCACTGCCGACGATGCGCGCAACTCTGCAATCAAGAATCTCGTGACTCGCGCCCTCGGCGTAGAGCCCAATGTGGAGCCGGATATCGTCGAAGATATCGTACAGGCCGGCGACATCTACCTGATCTGCTCCGATGGTTTGACCGATGTGGTTCCGGACGAAGCCGTGCGTCTGACTCTGATCCAGCATCGCTCTGACCTGCGTAAGGCGGCTTCGCAGTTGGTGCAGTTGGCCAACGATGCCGGCGGTCCGGATAACGTTTCGATCATTTTGGTTCGGACCGAAAAAAGTTTTCATCGCAAACAGGGGCTCTTTTCTCGCCTGTTTGGCCGGAGCTGAAACGATGCGAGTAGTCGACATGGAGGAGAATCATGGCCAGTAAGCTGATTCTGAAATTCAAGGACGCCGTGGTATCCGAATGCTTGCTGGATCAAGAAGAGACCACGATTGGCCGCAAGCCCGAAAATTCGATCCATATCGATAATCTGTCGGTGAGCAGCAAGCATGCGCGTGTGTTGAAGATCGGCAACAAGGCGATCCTTGAGGATATGGGCAGCACCAACGGCACCCTGGTGAATGGTCAGCCGGTGACCAAACATGTGCTCAAGCACGGCGATGTGATTCTGGTCGGCAAGCATACTCTGACCTACGTCGATGTGGCCGATATCGGAACCGGCGACAGCGCTGCACGCGACGATGAAGACGATCATGTCGACAAGACGATGATCATCTCGCCGCAGATGCGGGCGCAGATGCTGCAAAAGATGGCAGGCGGTCCCGCAGTACCGGCGGCGGCGCAGCAGCAGCCTGCAGCGGCGGGAGTTTCGGCTGCTGTTCAGGCAGCCCAGGTCGCGCAGGCGGCACAGGCCGCAAGTGGCAATATGCCGCTCGGAAACATTCAGATTCTCTCCGGGCCGTTGGCCGGCAAGAGCTACGAGCTCTCCGCTTCGCTCACCAGTATCGGCAAGGGCGATGGCTGCAGGATTCAGGTGAAGGGCTTCACCGTCGGCAAACAGGCGGCTGTGATTACCCGCCGTCAGACCGGCTACCATATCACCTTTCTGGAGGGGATGACGCGTCTGAAGGTCAATGGCGAAACGCTCGGCGACCAGCCGCGCACCCTGAAGGACGGCGATGCCATCGAGCTGGGAGACACCAAGATGGAGTTCTTCGTCAAGAACGGTTGACGATACCGCTTCGACGTTGCCAAGGGGCCGCTTGAGCAGCCCCTTTTCGTTGCGGCAGCCAAATTGTCGCTCATGCGGAACGGCGCAGCACCACCATCTTCTCCTCGCTCATCGCCAGCATGGCGCTTCGCACCCCTTCGCGTCCTTGTCCGGCGGCGCCAACTCCGCCATAGGGCATCTGATCGCTACGGAACGTGGGCGTGTCGTTGATCACGACGCCACCTGCCTCCAGTCGATCGATGGCGAGCGAGATGTGGTCGAAGCGGTTGCTGAACAGGGCGGCGTGCAGGCCGCCACAGCCATTAACGCGCTTTATCGCCTCGTCGATGTCGTCGAAACGAGCGAGGGTGATCACCGGTGCGAAGATCTCGTCACGCTGTACCGACATCGATTCGTCCACATCGCCGACGACGGTTGGCATCAGGATACGTCCGGCGCCATCGGACAGGCGCTGCCCGCCGCAGTGCAGGGTGGCTCCGTTGGCGATCGCCTCCTGCAACGTTGCGTCGACCCGTTGGCAAGCGGCATCGTCGATCATCGGTCCGCAAAGAACATTGTGCAGATGCGGTGCGCCGCAGGGAAACGACCGAGCCTCGGCAATGAGCGCCGCGAGCAGTGGCTGGTAGAGGGTGCGATGGGCATAGATGCGCTGTACGGCGATGCAGGACTGACCGGCCTGTGCAAAGCCACCCAACGCCAGTCGGGCAGCTACATCGGCAACATCGCAACCGGCATCGACAATCGTTCCCGAGCTTCCCCCCAACTCGAGAGAGACCCGCTTGCGACCGCTGTTCTCCCTGAGTCGCCAACCGGCAACGGGGCTGCCGGTGAAACTCAACATGGTCAGGCGCGGATCGCGCAGGGCAAGTTCGGTATCGGCATGGGTCATCGGCAACACATTGAGGCTGCCGGGCGGGGCCCCCGCCTCGCTGGCCAGTCGGGCAAGAATCAGGGCGCAAATGGGTGTTTGCAGCGAGGGCTTGAGCAGTACGCTGCAACCGACGGCCAGAGCCGGTGCTACCTTGTGCACCACCAGATTGAGGGGGAAGTTGAACGGGGTGATGGCCAGAAGGGGGCCGAGCGGTCGTCGCAACGAGTATCCTTCGTATCCGACGCCGCGTTGCATGCCGTCGAGAGGCATCATCTCGCCGCAGAAACGACGCGCCTCGGCTGCCGCCCAAGCGATAAGTGCATGGCTGCGATCGAATTCGATCTCGGCATAGCGACGCGGCTTGCCCGCTTCGAGCACGATTGCATCGATCAGTTCGTCGCGGGCCTGAAGCAGCAAAGCGGCCATGCGCTCGAGTATCGACGCCCGCTCGTGGCGTGGTAGCTCGCGCAAGCGAAAGAAGGCCCCCTGACAGCCGGCAATGGCCGATTCGAGATCGGAAGATCCCGCCATGGAGACCGTACCGACCGGCGTATCGTCGAAAGGGTTATGCACGGTGATCCGGTTGCCGCACCCCTCGTGCGCCGATCCATTGAGCCAGAGATAGAAATGGGGAATCGACTGGGATTTCATTGAACCTCCCGAAATCGTGACGCGGATCGAGCTGAATCTATTGGATCATAGCAACTGTTCGGGCACTAAGGATGCTCTGAACAATTCAGAGCATCCGTGCGGTCCATGGATGGGCCGCCAAATCGGGCGCGTAAGTGCGCGATCTGTAAGACCAGTCAAAATCGCGCTTTTGGCTGGGCGTTCCCGAACAAGGGCAGGACGCACTTGTTCAGAGTATCCCTAAGGATCGACCGGGCGCACATTCGCGGAGTTCCGAGGCAGGGCAGTGGAAAGTTCTCCCGCCCACAGGTTTACCGTCGCGAACCAACCGCTCCGGTATGGCACATTTGCACCGTTGCCGTTACCGCTTGCTCAGCATGGTATCGATGATGTTGCTCAACTCGACGAACGAGAAGGGCTTGTCGATCGTCGTGATGTTGGCGATGTCGCCCTGCGTCGAATCAAACTGCTCCCGGTCGTAGCCGGTGGCGAAGATGATCGGCAGGCGCGCGTCGAAGATGCGCACCGCCTTGGCAAGGTCGATGCCGCTCATCTTCGGCATCACCACATCGCTCAGAATCAGATCGATGCGCTCCCGTTCGGCCAGAAAGATCTCCAGCGCCAGCACGCCGTCGGACGCCGTGATGACGGTGTGTCCCATCTTGCGCAGCGCCTCGCTGCTGACCGCCAGCACGTGCGCTTCGTCGTCCGCCAGCAAAATCGTTTTGCCGCGCGTATGCTCGGCAGCACTACCCGGCGGCGGCGCCGCCGTCGGAGTCGGCGCATTGCACAACGGCAGCCAGATGTGGAACACCGAACCGACGCCGAGCTCGCTTTCGACATCGATGGCGCCGCCATGCGATCGCACCGCACCATAGACCATCGACAGCCCCAGACCTGTCCCTTCGCCCACCCCCTTGGTGGTGAAAAAAGGCTCGAAGATTTTGGCCAGATGGTCGGGTGCAATGCCGCTGCCGTTGTCGCGCAAGCAGAGATGGGCCAGATGGCTGCTTCTCAGCTCGGGGTGGGCGCGCAGCAGGGCGTCGTCGGCCTCCACTGCCGCAAGCGAGCAGGCGATCTTCGGCTTCGGCGTGCGGGCCACGGCGTCGCGGGCATTGATCAGCAGATTCATCAACACCTGCTGCAATTGGGTGCTGTTGCCTTCGATCGCCAGATCGGTCGGGCAGGAGCGATACTCCAGCTCGATATTTTCGGGAACCCCCACTCGGGCCAGTTTGAACCCCTCCTCGATCAGGTCGGTGAGCGACAATTTCTGCATCGCCACCCGGTCCTTGCGCGCGAAGGTGAGCAGCTGCTTGACCATGTCGGCGGCGCGAAAAACGAGCTGCTCGATCAGATCGAGCCGCTCGGCAGGGCTGAGTCTGTCGGCAAGATCCATGCGGGCGAGGAAGACGTTGCCCTGAACGGCGGCCAGCATGTTGTTGAAGTCGTGCGCGATGCCGCCGACCAGCGTGCCGATCGACTCCATCTTCTGCGCCTGCAGAAGCTGCTCCTCCATGCTTCTGAATTCGGTCATATCCTGCCGGATCGAGACGTAGTGGGTGATCTCGCCCGATTCCGCATGGATCGGCGCCACCGACAACACCGCCGGATAGTGGCTGCCATCCTTGCGTCGATCGAGCAGCGTTCCGCTCCAGGCTTCGCCGCGCGCCAGTGTCGCCGCCAGATCGACGGACGCTTGCGCAGCTGCCGAGAAATCGCCCGCTTCGAGATGATCCTTGCCCAACATCTCCTCGGCCGGGTAGCCGGTCATACGGGTAAAGGCGGGGTTGGTATATTCGATCCGGCCGTCGCGATTGGCGATCAACACCGCTTCCGCCGCCTGATCGATCGCCTGCATGAACATGCGCAACGATCCTTCGCGATGCTCGACCTCGACCATCATCCGGTTGAAGCCGTCCGCCAACAGATCGAACTCGACAACGCGGGAGTCGGCGAGCGGCCGACTGTAGTCGCCGAGCGCAGTGCGCTCGACCGCTTGGGTCAGATTGTGCACCGGCCCGAGCAGGCGACGCACCAAAACAATCGCCACGAAGGCGAAGAGAAGATGGAAGAGCAGCACGACGGCGGCCATGCCAAGCAGATCGTTGCGAATCGGCCGCATGATCGCTTCGGCCGGCACTTCGGAGACGATGCCCCAGTCGAGCAGCTCGATGTGGGTGCCGATGCCGATCGATTCGCGATTCGAGACGCCGCGATAGGGATCCGGTCGATGCCAGTCGTTGCCGGCGATCAGGCTGCGCACGATCGGCTGATTGGAGATCAGATCGCCCTGACGCAGTGCGTTCCGTTCGACCGGGGTAAGCAGGCTGCCGCGATTGTCGATCAGATAGATCTGCGCGTGGTGCTGTGGAAAGGTCTGTCGGATCGTCAGCCAGAACCGATTGGTATCGATGGTGGCCACAATAACGCCGACGATCCGTTCGTCGATCAGAATCGGTTGTGCGATCAGGAATTCGAAGTGGCCGTCGGCCTGACGGTTGGGCGAAGAGATGTAGCTGCGGCCGTGCAGCGGCACCACCAGCGCCGGATGGTTGGGGGCGATGAGCGCGTCGGCATGCCCCGCACGCAGAAGTCGGCGAATCCGCAGCCCGCGAGTGTCGAAGATTTCGACGCGGATGACCGCCGGTTCGCGTGCGAGAATGCGCTGGAGCAACGGCTCGATCGCCCCGATGGTGCGGCCGTCGTCGATCAGGCGAGCAATCGGGTCGCTCTTGTTGAGCAGAACGGAGAAGAGGCGGCGCACCTCAAGTTCGATGTGGGTCGCCGCCGATTCGTGGTAGAGCTCCTCTTCCAACATGGTCCGGTCGAGGAGCAGTCGATGCGCGCGATCGATCAGCCACGGCGAGAGCACCAAAGTCGGCATCAGCGACGCGATCAGGATCAGCGCATACCAGATCCTGCCCAGCGACCAGCGGCGAAATCCGGACTTCACCTACTTGCCCGAAGCATTGAGAATAAAACGACGATCGACATAGCGGCCCAGATCGGACGGAACATCCGGCCAAAGCCCCATTTCGACCATCAGATTGGCCATGGCCACGATCTGCTCGTCGCTGGGGATCATCTCGGAGTAATCGATCCACTCCGGCGGTGTGGTGAGCACCTCCTCGAAGATCGGCGCGCTGGCGCCGGTGTAGTCCTCGCCCATCACGGCTGCTTCGTGCGGATGGCTTTCGATATACTGTCCGGCGCGCCTCAGGGCGGAGATCAGCTCCTGCGCCTGTTCGGGATGCTGCTCGATGAAGGCCGTGCTAAGCAGGAAGAGGTGGTCGGGATGGTTGCGCCAAATGGTGGGCGATGTTGCCGCCATCCAGCCGTTGTCGAGGGAGAGCGAACGATTGCCCTCCGGCTCGCCGACCATAAAACCGTCGATCTCGCCGCGTTGCATCGAGACGATCATATCGCGCGGTGACATGGCGATGACCGTGACCTCGCGATCGGAAACACCATGCTGCTTCAGCGCCAGATGCAGCAGCACATGGTGTTGCGAATAGAGATGCGGCACGGCGATCACCGCGTTATTTCCTTTCAGCGCCTCGATCGAGGCGAAACGTTTGGAGAGAATGAAGCCGTTGCCGTTGCGGTCGGCCATCAACACGATCTTCGCCGGCAGCCCGTCGCGGATCAGCTTCAGCGCCAACGGCGAGAGGATGAAGGTGCCGACGAGCTTGCCGCTCTGCATATCGGCAATGACATCGAGCCAGTCGTGGTTCTGCACGGTTTTCAGCCGGAAGTCGGTAAGGTCGTCCTGGAATTTCTTCTCGACCACCGCCAACGGAAGGTGTCCGCCGCAGATCAGTCGCCCGACTGCCACCTCGGGCCGCGATTCCGAAGCCGGCTCCTGCGCAAGGCAGCTTGCGAGCACAAGGACGAGAGACGTCAAGGCGATGCGATGCGGATTCACAATATCCTCCGGTGCGTTCAGAAGGCGTCGCTGTCGGCAATCCGCCGCAGCGCGTTCGCCGGCGCGAATTGATCCCGAATTGGCCCGAATATGCCGAAAACCGGCCGCCGTTCAACCTGAAAACGGCAGTTGGACTCACCATAGAGGGCACAGAGGAGACAGAGAACGGGACTTTTGGCTTATTTGGCAGCCCACCCAACGGGTGAGAGTCTCGAATCGGCCAACGAGTTGTTTTTCCTCTGTGAACTCTGTGTCCTCTGTGGTGAACTGCTTTTTCTAGGTTCAAAGCGATTCTCGGAATGGGGCGATCCGTTGACACCCATGCGCGGCGAAGTGGTGTTCCTTGCTCTGCCTCGGCGACCGAACCACGCGCTCTTCGCCTATGGCACGACGGCCATGCCTTCCCTAGGGTTGAGCGTCCATGAGCGATTCCTCCGCACCCCGCACCTTGCCCGAACTGCGCGCCGCCATCGATGCGGTGGACGACGAGATTCTGGCGCTGATCCAGCATCGGGCGGCGTTGGCGGCCGAGGTGGGGCGGCGCAAGCATGTGCAGGGAAGCGGCCCCTTCTATGTGCCCAGTCGCGAGGCGTCGATCATCCGCCGTCTGCTGGGCAAAAACGGCGAGCTGGCGGCTGCCAACCATGCCACCAAGATCCCCGACGAGGCGGTGCACGGCATCTATCGCGAGATCATCGGCGCTTGCCTTGCCCTCGAACATCCGCTGACCATCGCCTACCTTGGCCCGGAGGGCACCTTCAGCCACTCCGCCGCCACGCGGCAGTTCGGCGCCACTGCCCACTACACTCCCTGCGCCAACTTCGAGGCGGTCTTCGACGAGGTGGAGTCGGGGCGCGTCACCTATGCCGTGGTGCCGGTGGAGAATGCCTTCGAAGGGGCGGTCACTCCGACCCTCGATCTCTTTGCCGATATGGAGCGCAGCGTGCAGATCTGCGCCGAGATTCAGCTCTCGATCCACCACCATCTCTTCAGCCACGCCGCCGATTTGCGCGAGATCGCGACGGTGATTTCGCATCCGCAGCCGCTCGGCCACTGCCGGCAGTGGCTGCGCAATCAGTTGCCGCAGGCGCAACTGCTGGAGAGCAGCTCCACCGTGCGCGGCGCCGAGCTGATTCTCGATGCGAAAAATGGCGCCGGGACGCTCGATTGGCGCACCTCGGCCGTCATCGGCCCGGAATCGATCGCCGACCGCTTCGATCTGCCGCTTCTGGCGCGCAACATCGAGGATCACCACGACAACACCACCCGCTTCTTCGTCATCGGCAACCACGATTCGCCCGCATCGGGCGAGGACAAGACCGGGCTGGTGATCTCGGTGAAGGATGTGCCGGGGGCGCTGTTCAATGTGATCCGCCCCTTTGCCGAGCGCGGCATCGGCCTCTCCCGCATCGAGTCGCGCCCCTCCAAGCGCAAGCTGTGGGAGTATCTCTTTCTCGTCGATCTGATCGGCCACCGCGACGATGCCAATGTCGCCGAAGCGCTGGCCGAATTGCGCGCCATGCATGGAGTTGAGCTGAAGCTGCTCGGCTCCTATCCCGTCTCCCGGAAGCTGTAATGAACCCGAGCGCATTGAACTGGTCGGCGCACGCCGTACCGCAAACTTTGGGGCTGCACCCTTATGTGCCGGGCAAGCCGATCGAGAAGCTGCTCGCCGAGCGCGGACTCGCCACCGCCTACAAGCTCGCCTCCAACGAAAATCCCTACGGCCCGTCGCCGAAGGCGGCGGCGGCGATTGCCGAGCTGGCGCACGGCATCCACCGCTATCCCGACGGCGATTCGGGCAAGCTCAAGCAGGCGCTGGCCGATCATCACGGCGTCACCCCGGCCAATATCCTGCCCGGCAACGGATCGAACGAGGTGCTGGAGCTGGTGATCCGCACCTTTGCCGGCGCCGGCGACGAGGTGGTCTATTCGCAGCGCGCCTTTATCGTCTATGCGCTGGCGGCGCAGGCGGCGGGGGCCACCGGCATCTCCGTTCCCGAAGGGGAGGATCTGGCGCACGATCTCGACGCCATGGCGGCGGCGGTGAGCGGGCGCACCAAGGTGCTCTGCATCGCCAACCCCAACAATCCGACCGGTACGCTGCACACCCTCGATGCCATTCAGGCGCTGCTCGACAAGTTGCCGCGCCAGCTGATCGTGCTGCTCGACGAGGCCTATCAGGAATATGTTCGTGCGCTGATCGGCGACAGCATCGGCAAGCTCTCCCACCCCGGCCTGATTATCTGCCGCACCTTCTCCAAGGCGTATGGGCTGGCGGGGCTGCGCATCGGCTATGCGGTGGGCGACGGCGAGCTGATCGGGCTGATCAACCGTTATCGCGCCCCCTTCAACATCAGCATTCTGGCGCAGGCGGCGGCGGTGGCGGCGCTGAGCGATCAGGCGTGGGTACAGGAGAAGGTGGCCGAATCGCTCTGCGAGCGGGGGCGCATGCAGGCGACGCTGGCCGAGCTCGGCGTCCTCGGCGGCAACTGCCACGGCAATTTTGTGCTGCTGCGCCATGCCAAAGTGGGCGAGCTGGTTTCGGCTCTGGAAGGGAAGGGGATCATCCCGCGTCCGCTCGGCCCCTACGGCATGCGCGAATTCCTGCGTATCTCGGTCGGCGCGCCGCACGAAAACGACAAGTTCCTGCAGGAGCTTCCGGCGCTGCTGAAGGGGCTGGAGTAACCGCCCGTGCAACCGATCCGCCATCTGGTGATTCTCGGCGTCGGCCTGATCCGCGGATCTCTTGCGAGA
>Ga0233416_10000679_pt1 | contig 10513 bp, 10 predicted proteins | sample Sediment_Towuti__2_FD_188638 | JGI IMG/M metagenome (GOLD analysis project Ga0233416, IMG submission 188638) | Sediment microbial communities from Lake Towuti, South Sulawesi, Indonesia - Sediment_Towuti_2014_0_MG | ecosystem: Environmental > Aquatic > Freshwater > Lake > Sediment | place... | reverse complement strand
CCGATCGCTCGAGGCGGCATGCTGACCAAGGTGCAGGCGGCGAAGCGCGCCGCCCGAAGCGGTGCGCACACCGTCATCGTCAGCGGCCGCGAGCCCGACGTCCTGGTGCGACTCGCCGGCGGCGAAGCGATCGGGACGCTGCTCTACGCCGATGCGGTGCCGCTCGCTGCGCGCAAGACGTGGCTTGCCGACCACGTCCAGCTCGAAGGCCGTCTCCTGCTCGACGCCGGCGCGGTGCGCGCCCTGGCCACTGGTGGCAAGAGCCTGCTGCCGGTGGGTGTCAAGGGCGTCGAAGGGGAGTTCGAGCGGGGAGCGCTGGTCGCGTGCCTGGCTCCCGACGGCCGAGAGATCGCGCGGGGGCTGGTCAATTACAGCGCCGGGGAGGCGCGGCGGATCCTTGGGCAACCGTCGGGCGAGATCGAGGCGATCCTCGGCTACGTGGACGAGCCCGAGCTCATCCACCGCGACAACCTCGTGCTGGTGTAATTCCAGCGTCGCCGCTAGTCGGCGAGCCCTTCGTGGATCTCGAACGCCCGCGGGCTGCCGCCGCGCTGGAGCGCGTCGATGCCCTCGGCCACGCTGCGAATCGGGTAACCGCCGGCGCAGAAGTATTGGCGGTAGAGAGTCAACCCGTACAGACCCACCGGCGGAGCCGGGATCCTTTCCCATCCCGAGTCGGCGACCTCTCGCCAGGTCCCATCGGGCTGGCCGTACGCATAGATCCGCCGTTCCCGCGCCGGGCAGCGCATCCCCTCGTACATCACGTTGCTCGCGGCCGGCGCCTTCGCCACCACCGTGAAGCGGATCACGCCGTCCGCGCCGACCGAAAGAGAGTTGCGATCGACGAAGAAGTCGAACTGGCTCGTCCGCCCCGTATCGAACCGGATCAGGTTCTCGGGTTTGGGATACCCGGGCAGCTTGGTCGGCGCCTGCTCCACGAACTTGTCGCCCGCGCAGGCGCCAACCAGGAGCGCAAGAACGAGCGCCGACCGTTTCACTCCAGATCCCCCACGAGGGAGTCGCGGACACTGCGGGGCACAGCGGCGACTTCGGCCCGGTACTCCGGGTGATCCACGCCCACGGCGAGGCCCGCACCCGACTTCAGGGCGCCGATCATCGCGGGCGCCAGCTCGAACCGCAGAAAGTGGACCGAGGAGGTCTTCTCCTCGTTCTCCCGCTCGAGGTCCTCGTCGGCGATCGCATAGACCTTGTTGTGGCCGTCGACCCGCACCCACATGCGGTCCTCGATTCCCCGCAGGCGCGCGAGCGCCCGCGCCCGCTCCGCCGGGTCCGGGTACTCGAGCATCAGGGTCGACTTCAGATTGCGGCCGTCCGGGACCAGCGGGTTGTACGCGTCGAGCTCGCCCTGGATGCCCTCCTCCTCGAAGATGCGCTCGATCCGCAGCATCTCCTGGATCTGGTAGCGGACCGTCAGCTCGTCCTCGAACTCGAGCGTGAGATGCTCGCCGAGCTGCACCTTGCGGCTCCGCTTGTGCGCGAGCACCCTGGCGCGGAACTCCTTGCGCTGCCTGGCATAGGCCTCCAGCGAGAGGAGGCTGTCGCGCGCGATCTTCGCCATCCGGGTTCGTCCGGCGCCTTCAGAGTCCGTACGCGAGGCGAACGAGCGAGAGCGGATGCTCGCGCCGGGCACGGGTCGCGCCGATTCCCTGCTCGATGTGCCGCCCGGCGATCGGGCAATCGGAGCTCAGGTAGTCGGGATCGCTCCAGGCCATCGCCTTGAACACCGGCCGGCCGATCTTCATCGCATTGGCAAAGTACTCGGTCTTCACTCCCCAGGTTCCATCGTGGCCCGAGCAGCGCTCGACGGTGGTTACCTGCGTGCCGGGAATCAGCTCGAGGAGCTCGCGCGTCTTCTGCCCCATGTTCTGGACGCGCGAATGACACGGGACATGGTACGACACCTTGCCGAGCGGACGCTTGAAATCCTTCTTCAGCAGCCCGTCCCTGTTGCGCAGCACTAGGTACTCGAAGGGATCGAACACCGCCTCCGACACCGCCTTGATCTCCGCGTCCCCGGGAAAGAGCAGCGGCAGCTCGGACTTGAACATCAGCGTGCACGACGGCACCGAGGTCAGGATCGCATGGCCCTCGCGCGCCGTCCGCGCGAGCGGCGGGATGGTGATCTCCTTCAGGCGTGCCACTCCCTCCAGATCGCCGAGCTCGAGCTTCGGCATGCCGCAACAGGCCTCCTGCTCGACGAGGACGTAGGGGATCTCATTGTGATCGAGCACTTTCAGGAGGTCGTTGCCGATCCCTGGCTCGTTGTAGTTCACGTAACAGGTCGAGAAGATCGCGACTTTTCCGGGCGCCCGCTCTCCGCTGCGCACCGGGTGCGGAGCGCTCGCCGGCGCACGGCTGCGGAAGCTGCCCGGAGCGTACGGCGGAAGCTTCCGCTCGCGGTGAACGCCAAGGGTCTTTTCCATCAGCGTGCGCGCCGCGGGATTCCGATTGAGAGCGTTGACCGTCTGCGCGACTACCGGGATCGCGGCGAGCTTGCCCAGCGCGTCGGTGCTCGAGAGCAGCCGGTCGCGCACCCGCACTTCGCCCTTGCGGAACTTGACCGCCTTTGCCCGCAGCATGAGGTGCGGGAAATCGACGTTCCAGGCGTGCGGTGGGACGTAGGGACACTTCGTCATGTAGCACAGGTCGCAGAGGTAGCACTGGTCCACGACCTTCCAGTAGTCCTTCCGCTCGACGCCATCGAGCTCGCCCGTCTTGCCCTCATCCACCAGGTCGAAAAGGGTGGGAAACGTCGTGCAGAGGCTGACGCAGCGCCGGCAGCCGTGGCAGATGTCGAAGACGCGGTGCAGCTCGTCGTGGAGCTTCGCCTCGTCGTGGAACTCGGCCGACCGCCAGTCGATCGGGTGGCGGGTCGGCGCGTCGAGACTGCCTTCGCGCACGCTCATGCTGCCGCCTCCGGCGCGGGGACAAAAAAGGAGCGGCGGCGCCGCTCCTTTCCCGGTGTGTCCGCTAGGCTCAGTCGACGAGCGCGTCGAGCGCCCGCTGGAAGCGGTTCGCGTGGGAACGTTCGGCCTTGGCCAGCGTCTCGAACCAGTCGGCGATCTCGTCGAAGCCCTCCTGGCGCGCCTGCTTGGCCATCCCCGGATACATGTCCGTGTACTCGTGGGTCTCGCCGGCGATCGCCGCCTTGAGGTTCTCGCGCGTCCGGCCGATCGGCAGCCCGGTAGCGGGGTCGCCGACCTGCTCGAGGTACTCCAGGTGACCGTGCGCGTGCCCCGTCTCGCCCTCGGCGGTGGACCGGAACACCGCGGAGACGTCGTTCTGGCCTTCGACATCGGCCTTGTTCGCGAAATACAGGTAGCGGCGGTTCGCCTGCGACTCGCCCGCGAACGCGGCCTTGAGATTGCCTTCGGTCTTCGACCCTTTCAGCTGCGCCATGAGAAACCTCCTTCGTGTGTGGCCAGAATGCCCATCCGAGCCGGGGTAACGTCGGGATTTAGACTTGCTCTAAACCGTGCTGCACTATAGAGGCCCGGCGGCGAGGCTGTCAAGCCTGCAGCGCCGGATATCTCTAGCGCGCCAGCGCCGCTTCCACCTCGGCGAAGGTCCCCGCGACGGCGCTCGCCTCGATGCTGATCCCGAGCGCGCTCGCGATCTGGGAAAGCGAGAAGATCCCGCGGACGACGTCCCCGCCCGCGGCCCGCTCCATCACGAGCGCGTGGTGACGCCCTGCCCGGCGCAGCGTCGCCACGACGTGGCCGATCTTCGCATCGAGGAGCGAGTCGATCGGGAGCGCCTCCATCCGGTCGATCGGCGTCATGATCTCGCGCACCAGGACCTCGTCGTGTTTCACGGAGCGTTCCAGCGCGATCTGCATCGGCCGCTCGCCGAGGATGTCGGTCGCGGTGACGATCCCCAGCACGCGCTGGGCGCGGTCGCAGACGATCAGCGAGCGTACCCCGCGCCGGATCATGGACCGGTTCGCTTCACCGACCGATTCGTCGGCCTCGATCGTCGCCGCCGGGACCACGGCGAAATCGGTCATCACCGACAGCGCGCGCGAGTCAAGCGTGAGGCGCTCCCCGCCATGCGGCGTCGCTGCGCGCAGCCGGGCGCCGCTCTGGAGCGGGTGGAGCGTGAGTGCGGCGTACTCGAGACTCATTGGGCATCCTCCACCGGGGCCGGGGCGCGCACGCCGGCCTGCGAACCGCCCTCCCCGCTCAGCGCGGCTCGCGCAGTGTGCGAGCGCCGTTGTGCCGCCGCTGGTCGCGGACCAGGAACCGTGCGAGCTCGGTGAGCGCCTGCTGGTACACCTCGCGCTTGAAATCGATCACCGTATCGAGCGGCACCCAGTAGTCGCTCCAGCGCCAGGCGTCGAACTCCGGCCGTTCGCTCGCGCGGAGCCGCACGTCGCAGTCGCGGCCGACGAGGCGCAGCAGGAACCAGATCTGCTTCTGCCCCTTGTAGCTGCCGCGCAGGTCGCGCTTGATCCATTGCGGCGGGACCTCGTAGCGCAGCCAGCTGCGCGTCCGGCCGAGGATCCGGACGTGACCGGGCTCGAGCCCGACCTCCTCGCGAAGCTCGCGATACATCGCCTCCTCGGGCGTCTCGCCGTGCTTGATGCCGCCTTGCGGGAACTGCCACGCGTGCTCGTGAACGCGCTTGCCCCAGAAGACCTCGTGCCTGTGATTGCACAGGATGATGCCGACGTTCGGGCGGTAGCCGTCGCGGTCGAGCATGATCGGCTCCGTGCGTTGTTTATGTCCACGGCCATTTTTTCACAATTCCCCGGGAGTGGAAAGCGCGCCGCGGGAGCGGCCCGCACCGCCGCCCGGGGCGTTCGGGTCCGATAGAATCCGAACCTTTTCAGGGCTCGTCGCGATGCGGGTCTCGCAGCTCTTCCTCGCCACGCTCAAGGAGGCGCCGGCCGACGCCGAGATCGTCAGCCACAAGCTCATGGTGCGCGCCGGCCTGATCCGGCGCCTCGCGGGCGGGATCTACACTTGGCTTCCCCTCGGCCTGCGGGTGGTGCGGAAGGTCGAAGCGGCGATCCGCGAGGAGATGAGCCGTGCCGGCGCCGCCGAGGTGTTCATGCCGGCGGTCCAGCCCGCCGAGCTGTGGCAGGAATCCAACCGCTGGACGAAGTACGGCCCGGAGCTGCTGCGCTTCAGGGACCGCCACGACCGGGACTTCTGCCTCGGCCCGACCCACGAGGAGGTGATCACCGACATCGCGCGCCGCGAGGTGCACAGCTACCGCCAGCTCCCGGTCCACCTGTATCAGATCCAGACCAAGTTCCGCGACGAGATCCGACCGCGGTTCGGCGTGATGCGCGGCCGCGAGTTCACGATGAAGGACGGCTATTCGTTCCACGCCGACTACGCCGACCTGCAGCGCGAGTATCGCAACATGTACGACACCTATACGCGGATCTTCTCGCGCCTGGGGCTCCGGTTCCGCGCCGTGGCCGCCGACCCGGGCTCGATCGGCGGCACCGGATCCCACGAGTTCCACGTGCTCGCCGACTCGGGCGAAGACGCGATCGCGTGGTGCCCGCAGTCCGACTACGCCGCGAATGTCGAGCTCGCGGAAGCGCTCGCTCCGGCGACGCCCCGGCCGGCGGCCGCCGAGCCGATGCGCAAGGTGCCGACGCCCGGAAAGACGCGCTGCGAGGACGTCGCTGCGCTGCTCGGCCTGCCGCTTGTGCGCACGGTCAAGGCGATCGCGGTGATGCACGACGAAGCGTTCAACCTGCTCCTGTTGCGCGGCGATCACGAGCTGAACGAGGTCAAGGCGCAGAAGGTCCCCGGCCTCGATCCGTTCCGCTTCGCCACCGACGCGGAGATCGAGCGATACCTCGGCTGCAAGCCCGGTTACATCGGCCCGGTCGGGATCGATCCTGCGATCCGGGTCATCGCGGATCGCAGCGTCGCGGCGATGGCGGACTTCGTCTGCGGCGCGAACGAGGCGGACTATCACCTTGCGGGGGTGAACATCGGCCGCGACTGCCCGGAGCCGGCGCTCGTCGCCGACATCCGGAAGGTGGTCGCGGGGGACCCGAGCCCCGATGGGCGGGGCACGCTCGAGATCGTGCGCGGGATCGAGGTGGGGCACATCTTCCAGCTGCGCACCCGCTACTCCGAGGCGATGAAGGCGACCTTCCTCGACGACCAGGGCAAGCCCCGATTCTTCGAGATGGGTTGCTACGGCATCGGCGTCACCCGCATCGTCGGCGCTGCGATCGAGCAGAACCATGACGAGCGAGGGATCATCTGGCCCGACCCGATCGCCCCGTTCAGACTCGCGATCATCCCCCTCGGCCACCGCAGGAGCGAAGCGGTGCGGCAGACCGCCGATCGCCTCTACCAGGAGCTCTCGGCCGCAGGGGTGGAAGTGCTGCTCGACGACCGCGACGAGCGGCCGGGCGTCCTACTCGCGGACGTGGAACTCATTGGTATCCCGCACCGGGTCGTGATCGGGGAGCGCGGCCTGAAGGATGGCAAAATCGAGTACCAGCGCCGCCGGGATGCCTCGCCCTCCCCGATCCCGGTGGCCGAAGCAGCCGGGGTTCTGAAAGACAAGCTGTGCGCGGGCTCCTGATCCTCTGCCTCTCGCTCCTCGCCGGCGCGGCACCGCTCGCCGTCCTCGCCGGAGCGCAGGTGTACGAGCCGTTGTCGAGGGACGTGCAGACCGCGCTCTCGCGCGAGATCAGCGACCGGGGCGTGCCGGACCTCAAGTTCGACAATCCCGAAGACGGCTACAAGTGGCTGCTCGAGATGTCCGACCGGCTCGCCAAGCGGGTCCCCGACACGCAGTTCCGGATCGACCTCCTGAAGACGATCCACTACGAGGCGAAGCGGGCGGGGCTCGACCCCCAGCTCGTGCTCGGCATCGTCCACGTCGAGAGCGGCTTCAAGAAATACGCCGTGTCCAAGGCGGGCGCGCGCGGACTGATGCAGGTGATGCCGTTCTGGGTGGACCTGATCGGCAGGCAGGACGACAACCTCTTCCACATCCGCACGAACATCCGCTATGGCTGCGTGATCCTGCGCCACTACATCACTCTGGAGAAGGGCGACCTGTACCGCGCGCTCGGACGCTACAACGGCAGCCTCGGGCGCCCCGAGTATCCGAACCAGGTCCTCGCGGCCTGGCACGGCACTTACAAGTACCGGGGCCGCTCGACCTGAGCGCCGTGGCGGCCCGTGCCGTAGGCCGCGCGTCGAGCCCCCGCCTACTCGGGAAAGATCGCAGCGATCGTCGCCTGGATGGCCTCCGCCGCGGCGCGCGGATCCGGGGCCTGCCGGATCGGGCGTCCCACCACGATGTAGTCGGCGCCGTTCGCGAACGCCTGCGCCACGTCGACGGTGCGCTTCTGGTCGTCGGCCGGGCGGTTCTCTACCGGCCGGATGCCCGGGGTCACGACGAGCAGGCGCTCACCGAGTTCGTCCCGGAGCTGCCGGGCCTCGAGCCCTGAGGAAACCACGCCGTCGCAGCCAGCCGCGAGGGCGCGCCGGGCCCGCGACAGGACGAGCTCCCCGACGTCGCAGGCGAAGCCGAGATCGTCGAGATCCCCCCGGTCGAGGCTCGTGAGCACGGTCACGGCGAGCAGCTTCACCTCGCCCTTCTCCGCCGCGGCCGCCTCCATCATCCGCTGGTTGCCGTGCACCGTAGCGAGCGCCACGCCGCGCCCGCGCAGCGCCCGTACCGCGCCGCGGACCGTCTCCGGGACGTCGAAGAACTTGAGGTCGATGAACACGCGCTTGCCGCGCGCGACGAGCCAATCGACGAGCCCCGGGTACGCGCCGCCCATGAAGAGCTCGAGGCCGAGCTTGTAGAACGCCACTGCGGTGTCGAGCTGCGCGACGAGCGCGCGCGCCTCCGCGGCGTCGGGGAGGTCGAGCGCCACGATCAGCCGTTCGTGCCGGGGGATCGCCTTCATCGGGCGCAAGCTGCCCGGTGTGCCCGCCACGTCTCGCGAGCCGGGGCCGGCCGGACGTCGAGCGCGTTCTGTCTTGCGGGAATTTGCCACAGCCCTCCCGGCATGCTCCTTGCTGCCACTCATGGAGCGCGGCGGCGCAGGTGCCGTCGCGCGTGACGCGAATCACATGTTGCTCGATTTTATAGCGGCCACCCGCGGCGCAGCCGACGACGGCGAATTCTCGCCCGATCGCGTGCGCGCGTGGCTGTCGTCGCTCTCGGCCGCGGACGTCATGGGCACGGCCAAGGCGCTCATCGACCGTCTGGTGGAGTTGAACGGCGCCGATCTCCACGGCCGGCTCCGGCTGCGGGTCCTCGACATGTTCCGCGACCACGCGGACTGGCTGCTTCCGCAGCTCGAGAGCCGGGTCGCCCGCGCGCAGCCGCCGCTCGCCGGCAACCACCGGCAGGTCGCCTACTTCATCGAGAAGCTGCTCAAGGAACTCGCGGCGGGCTACGCGCACGTGGTGCTGCGCGTGCCGCGCGCCTGGCTCTCGATGGGGTTCAAGCGCCAGCTCCATCTGCCGCTCACCCGGGCGATGGACTTCCACGCGCGCCGCCTCGCCCTGAGCCAGCGGCTGTACGCGCGCAGCCCCGGCGCCGTCTGGAGCGAGATGCATGAGCTCTATCAGCTCGCGCGCGACTGGGGCATCGCCGACCGCGAGGTGGAGGCGCCGCGGACCTCGCCGTTCCGGATCTACCGCGACACGCTGCTCCTCGCGTTCGCCCAGCCGACCAAGCTGAATCACGGCGACTTCCAGCGAGTGCAGAACTATCTCGCCACCCATGGTGATCTCGCGGAGATCGCGCCCGCGGGCCGGGTCTCGGATCCTCTGTGCGTGTTCGCCATCGACCCGCGCCGCGACAGGCCGGGCGTCGCGTACGCGAAACGCGCCGATGCCGGCTTCGAGAACGGCGAGCTGATGCTGCTCACCCACGGGCTCGTCGAGCGGACGCAGACCCAGGCGAAGAAGCTCCACGACGGCGTCCCCCCCGCCACCCTCGGGCTGCCCGAAGAGGCCGCCCGTCTGCAATACCAGGAGCTGCTGCAGCGCCTCGTTGTCCACTGGCGCGGCGAGCGCAAGAACCGGACCGCGCGGACGCGTTTCCATCCGCGCGTCGAGTTGTGGGTGGGCCTGCGCGACATCTGGCGGCTGCTCAGGGCCGACTCGCCGCAGGACACGCCGGCCGCGGACATCACGCAGCGCGAGGCGCCGGCGAAGGCGAGCGAGTGGATCATCTCGAACGAGAGCTCGCGCGGGTTTGCGCTCAAGTACATGTCCGGGACGCTGCCCCCGATCAACGTCGGCGAGATCGTCGCGATCAAGTCGAAGGAGAAGGGCTCGGTCTACGTCTGTCTCGCCCGCTGGATCCAGTCCAACAACCCCGAGCACTTCGAGCTCGGCCTGCAGCAGCTCGCGCCGATCGTGGTCCCGGCCGTCTACAAGCGCTCCGACCTCGAGCGCGTCGCGCCGGAGCCGGTGCTGTTCTTTCCCGAGATGCCGGCGCAGAAGCGGGCGCCGGCAGTCGTCGCGCCGCCGAACCGCCTGCGCTCGAACGAGGAGTTCAGCCTGCGGCATCGCCGCGGGCGGCTCAGCCTGCGCGCGAGCCGGGTCATCGAGAAGACGCCGAGCATCGAGCTGATCGAGGTGATCGCCGGCCTGGCGGCGTCGTGAAGCGATTCACGCCGCGGTCCTGACGGGCCTGTCACGATCGCGTCACGGCTCGCCCCCGTAGCGCGCGCATGCGGACCCCCGCATGGAAAGAGTCTTGATTCCCCTCCGCTTCGGCCGCCGCAGCGTGACGAAACGCACATCCGGCGCGCCCGCGGGGCGTCGACCGGGCCGCCGACCCCCCTATTCCGTTGTCATAAGGCGGAGAGTTGTCACAGCGCCGATCGGGCGCCCGGGCCGCGCGGGCGGATCGTGGCATGGTCCTTGCGACCCGAGCCGGCAGGTTGAAGTAAACGGCCGTCCAATAACATTCGACGACAGGAGCCGGAGATGCCACTGCATCTGAGCTTGCCGCAGACCGCTGCCGGGGACACCCAGCGGTTCGAGCTCGCCCCCGAACAGGTCCCCGCATGGCTTGCGACGCTGCCCAAGGAAGACCCGGCCAGGGCCGGGCGGATGATCCTTGACCAGCTCGTGCCTCTCAACCGCAGCCGCGTCCGCATCACGCTGCGCCAGGACGTCACCGAGGGCTTCCTCGGGTACGTCGAGAATCTCCTGCCGCGCCTCGACGCTGCGCTCGCGTCCGGCACGCTGCCGCTGTCCCTCGACGGCCGCAACGCCGCCGGCCTCGCGGAGGAGCTGCTCACCGAGCTCGCCTACTCCTACAAGCTGCTCTTGGTTGAGCAGTCCCGCCGGCTCTTCGGCTTCGCCTCGAGCGGCCGTGCGCTCCTCCCGGTGCTCCGGGCAATGCGGATGCTCTCGCAGCGCCTCAAGCTCGGCTACCGGATGTATGCCACGAACCCGAAGGCGGTCTGGCTCGAGCTCCACGAGCTGTACCAGTTCGGGCTCCGTCGCGGGCTCGCGAACCGGTCGCTCGT
>Ga0233416_10000678_pt1 | contig 10514 bp, 11 predicted proteins | sample Sediment_Towuti__2_FD_188638 | JGI IMG/M metagenome (GOLD analysis project Ga0233416, IMG submission 188638) | Sediment microbial communities from Lake Towuti, South Sulawesi, Indonesia - Sediment_Towuti_2014_0_MG | ecosystem: Environmental > Aquatic > Freshwater > Lake > Sediment | place... | reverse complement strand
CCCCAAATACGGGAAAGAGAGTTGAAGAAGGACGGGGCCGGCCTGAAGCCACACCCCTACGGGATTGCTTGTCGATTAGAAGGGGTCAAGCGAAGCCGCCCTCACCTGAGGCGAAGGCGGATGCGGCAGTCGGCAGCCTTACAGTTGGAGGAGTGTTCAGAGGCGAAGAAGGGGTTGATGTCGATTTCTTCGATGAAGTCGAAGTCAGCAACAAGCTGAGAGAGGCGCAACAGGGCTTCTTCGAGGAGGGCGAAGTCCACCGGCTTCTGCCCGCGGACACCGGCGAGGATCGGGTAGCCGCGAATGGCCCGCAGCAGTTCGCGCGCATCAAGGTCGGTGAGCGGGACAGGACGGAAGGCAACGTCGCGCAGGGTTTCCACAAACAGCCCGCCGAGGCCGAACATGAGCAGCGGGCCAACGTTGGGGTCGCGCACCATGCCGAGGATGATTTCGCGGCCCGCAACCATTTCCTGAATGACGACGGCACGGCGGGCGGCCTCAATATGTTGGCTTTCAGCCAGGACCTGGGTGAGGCCATGGTAGGTGTGGAAGGCCTGATCCGTACTGCGCACGCCGAGGGCGACGCCGCGCGCCTCCGTTTTATGGGCCACGCCGCCGTAGCTGATCTTCATGGCCACAGGGAAGCCGATTTGGCGGGCTGCCTCTTCGGCCGCTTCGGCGGAGCGCGCGACGGCGTAACGGGCCACGGGAATGCCGTAGGCAGCGAGGACTTCAAACGCTTCGCGCAGGTGCAGGTCAGTGCGACCTTCACTGCGGGCGCCGGTGAAGATCTTTTCGGCGGCATCGCGGTTGACGTCGAAGCGACGCTCTTCGCCATGGCCGCGGTGGCACCAACGGCGCTGGCGCTCGAGAGCTACCAGCGCGCCAGCGGCGGCCTCGGGGAACTGGCACAGGGCCAGATGGTCGGGAAACGAATCATGGAGCATGGCACTGGCTTCCTCCGGGGCCATAAGAACGCCGACAACGGGCTTGGGAGCTCGGAGGCGTGCTGCCTCGAGGGCGGCGATAACTTCCATGGGGTCCACCATCATCGGCGGCACGAAGATGACCATGACCATGTCCACGGCGGGGTCAGCCAGGACGCGTTCGAGGGCAAAGCCGTACAGAGTGGCGTCGGCGGTGGGAAGCATGTCGAGCGGGTTGGCAATGCTGGCGTGCGCAGGGAGGCGCGTTCGTAGAGCGGTGAGTGTACTCTCAGAAAGCTGGGCCATTTCGAGGCCGCGCCCGATGACGGAGTCGGTCGCAAGAATCGCCGGGCCGCCGGCGTTGCTGATTATGGCCACGCGTGGGCCGGCGGGCAGTGGGTTGCGGGCAAAGGCGGTGCCGAGGTTAAAGAGCTCTTCCACCGTGCCGACGCGCAGGACGCCGCAGTGTTCGAGGAAGGCGTCCAGCGCCACGTCACTCGATTCGGCCAATGAGCCGGTGTGAGAGATGGCAGCGCGGGCGCCGGCGTGTGTGCGCCCGGACTTGATGACCAGGATGGGCTTTCTGCGGCTGACCGAACGCGCCACCTGAGCAAAGCGAGCGGGGTTACTGAAGGCTTCAAGATACATCAGGACGACCGAGGTGCGCGGGTCGTCGGCCCAGTAGGCCAGCAGGTCGTCGTCGGTGACGTCGGCCTTGTTCCCCAAGCTGGCGAAGGAAGACAGACCGAGATTGCGCTCATCGGCGATGTTCAAGATAGCCACGCCGAGAGCGCCGCTTTGCGATAGAAATGCTTTGCGGCCTTCAAAGGGCATGGTGGGAGCAAAGGTGGCATTCAGACGGACGAGCGGGTCGGTGTTGATCACGCCCATGCAATTGGGGCCGATCAGGCGGAAGTTGTAACGGCGCGCGAGGGCCGAGAGCTGAATCTCGAGGGCGGCGCCTTCCTCGCCGGTTTCGCGGAAGCCGGCGGTGATAACTACGACGCCACGCACACGCTTGCGCCCGCAATCGGCGACCACAGCCAGCGTGTGTTCGCGGGGAACAACCACCACCGCTAGGTCCACCGGGTCGGGGATATCGCGGACAGAGGGAAAACAGCGGAGGCCTAACAGTTCCTTTGTTTTCGGGTTCACGGGATAGATGCGCCCGCGGAAGCGATAATTGATGATGTTTTCCAGAATCTGGCGGCCGAGGGCCTGCGGAGCAGTCGAGGCGCCGATGACAGCGATAGACTGCGGGCGAAAGATGGGATCCAGCCGGGGTGGCGACTGCGGGTCGTGGGTCATTGCGGTGTCAGCCTCGTGTTCGGTCGGGTTCTACGAGCAGGGTTCTCATTGAAAGAGCGAGTTACGGCATGCGGGCGCAGCGGCGTATTGTACCCCAGCTCCACGCGGGAATGGGGCGAGAGACTTCGATAACTACTGTGTCGAGCGTGAGTTGGCGGCGGGCAGGGCCTGCGACGACATACAGAGTGTACCCAAGCGGGCGGAGAAGCGTCAAACAGGTTGATGATCGCTTCCTACGCGGTTAGGCTGGTGCGCGAGCCGCAGGCTTGGTCCTGGCAGTCAAGGAGGAAATATGCGGAAGGCGAGAGCGGCGGTCGTCTTGCTGGCTTTCGGGATGTGGGCAGCGGGAGTCATTGGGGCACAGGAGCATGCACCGTCGGCTGGGCGCGCGAGTGCAACGCAAGGGGCGCATCATGAGTTCCTCCAGCAGGAGCGGGCGGCAATCGAGCGCGGCGAGGGGTTCGGGATGGCGCTGGCCGCAGACCGCGCGGGGTACCCGGGGCCCAAGCACATCCTGGAGTTGAAGGAACAACTGAAACTGACGGCCGAGCAGCAGGCGGCGGTGGAAAAACTGTTTGCAGAAATGAAGGCCAAGGCCATCGCGCGAGGAAAAGAATTCCTCGCGGCCGAAGAGCAACTGGAGAAGTTCTTTGCCGAGGGCAAGCCGGAGGCGGAGTTGAGAGAAGAGTCGTACCGCGTGGCGACGCTGCGGGCCGAGCTGCGCTGGGTGCATTTGGCGGCGCATCTTGAGGCGAAGAAACTGCTGACAGCCGAGCAATTGATGACCTATCGCCATTTGCGGTGGGTTGGTGGAGGCCATACTCACAGCGCTCCCTAGGCGGATCGAAAGTCTTGTGGGTCAGGACTCAGGGGGAAAGTCAGGGCGAACGGGAGGGCGGTCACCGGAATCGGAGGAGTCGGCTTCGAGGTGCTTATCGCGCTGCGCGAGGTATTCGACCTTGTGCTGCGGGTCAATGTGCTTTTGAAGCTCGGTGATGACCGAGCCGGTCATCGAGACACGTTTGGCTTCAGCCTCGAATTCCTCCTCGGTCATCGTGGCGTGGCGATCGTCCCCGGCGACCACGCGGAGGATGGCAATCAGCAGTGCCACCAGGATGATGAGCAAGATGATGTAGGTCATTTCCCCGCCTTGATTTCTCTTCTCCTGAAGATACGCAGCGGGGAGGGCCAGGGTTTCCCTTGTGCTGCAGGCGGATGTATTTTATGCCGAGATCAAAGAGCTATGGCGCAGGGGCTGCCCTTTTGCTAGCATAAGGAGTATGGGCTGTACCCCGAGGGCTGGGGGCGGCACCGGAGGTCGAAATGAGCGTTGTACCCCCTGCGGGCAACGGGAAAGTCACCGTGCCCGACATCCTGAGTCGTAAACCCCCTGTTTCCAGAACGCAACCCACAAGCCAACGAAAGATCACCTGCCTGACCGCCTACGACTACCCCACCGCGCGCCTGCTGGACGAAGCCGGGGTGGACATCCTCCTGGTGGGCGATTCGCTGGGAATGGTCGTGCTCGGATACGAGAACACGCTGCCGGTGACCATGGAAGAGATGCTGCATCACGCGCGGGCGGTACGTCGAGGGACGCAGCGGGCGCTGGTGGTGGCGGACATGCCGTACGGAAGCTTCCACGCTGACGTGGCCGATTCGGTGAGGAATGCGGTGCGTTTTGTGAAGGAAGCCGGGGCCGAGGCGGTGAAGGTGGAGGGCGGCGAGCGACGCTTGGAGCTGATTGCGCGGCTCGTGGAGGCGGAGATCCCGGTGATGGGACATGTCGGCCTGACGCCGCAGTCGTTGAACGCCCTGGGCGGGTTCAAAGTGCAGGGCAAGACTCCGGATGCAGCCGAGCAGTTGCTGCGCGACGCGCGAGCCGTGGAAGCCGCAGGAGCATTTTCGATTGTGCTGGAGTCAGTCCCGCGGGAGCTGGCGGGACGAATCACCCGCGAACTGCGCATCCCCACGATTGGTATCGGGGCGGGGCCGGAATGCGACGGGCAGGTGCTGGTCATCCACGACTTACTCGGATTCACCATGGGGCACACGCCAAAATTTGCGCGGAAGTATGCGAACCTGGCGGAGACGATTTCCCGGGCGGCACGCGAATACTGCGAGGATGTGCAGCAGGGGCGCTTTCCGTCGGATGCGGAGTCATTTCATGCTCCGGCGGTACCCGTCGGAACGCCGGCTCGGAGACACTAACTCTCAGCGCGGAGGAGAAGCATGACGCCGGAATACTATCGCACCCTGTACGAGTACAATGCGTGGGCCAACCGCAGGATGCTGGATGCGTGCGCCGCACTGACGACGGAACAGCTTACGCGCGAAGTGGGCGGCAGCTTTTCCACCCTGCGGGAAACGTTGACCCACATTGTCTGGGGGGAGTGGCTCTGGCTGGAGCGTTGGAACGGAAGATCGCACGGCCCCGAGAGGCCCTGGCCGGAGTTTGCGGACGTGGCCAGCATGCGCAGGGAGTTTGAAAAGGTCGACCAGGACCTGCTCCGGTTTGTGGCGGGGCTGAAAGGCACAGACCTCGAGCGCGTCTATGATTACAAGACCTCGGCCGGGAAGCCGTATTCGAATCCACTGTGGCAGATGCTCTCGCACCTGGCCAACCACAGCACGTACCATCGGGGCCAGGTCACCACGCTGTTACGCCAACTTGGGGCCGATGCCATTGCAACGGACTTGATTTTGTTCTTCCGCGAGATGGCTGCGCGGGCTTCCGCCTGACGTTCATTCCTCGCCGATGGAGCTAATTCAAACTGCAGAATGGATGAAGCAGGTGATGCGCGAAGCGCGGGCCGAAGGGCACATTGTCGGCTTTGTGCCTACCATGGGCGCGCTCCACGACGGGCACCTTTCTCTGGTGCGAGCAGCGCAAAAGCAATGCCAGCCGGTGGCCGTATCCATTTTTGTCAATCCCAAGCAATTTGGCCCGAAAGAAGACCTGAAGAAGTACCCGAGACAACCTGAAGCGGATCAAGGGTTGTTGGAATCCCTGGGGGTGGAGTATCTGTTCGCGCCGAGTGCGGCGGAGATGTATCCGCCCGGGTATGGCACCTACGTGAACGTGGAGGGAATCAGCGACGTGCTGGAGGGACGGTCGCGGCCGGGGCATTTCCGCGGGGTAACGACTGTCGTGCTGAAGCTATTGGAGATTGTCGGGCCGCGGTTGGCATACTTCGGGCGGAAGGATGCGCAGCAGGCCCGCGTGGTCGAGCGAATGGTAGCTGACCTGAACTTGGATGCGGAGATCGTCGTCTGCCCCATCGTCAGGGAGGCCGACGGGCTGGCGATGTCGTCGCGCAATGCTTACCTGAAGCCGGAAGAGCGGCGGGTAGCGACCGTGCTCTACGGGGCGTTGCAAGCCGCGCAGGGCGAAATTGAACGTGGCGCGCGGGATGCCACCAGGCTGGCCAATACGCTGCGACGCGTGCTCGACGCGGAGCCCCTGGCTTCGACGGATTATGTCGCTGTGGTGGACGCAGAAACCTTTGAACCGGTGGTGAGCCTGCGGCGGCGGTGCTATTTGCTGCTCGCCGTTTTCATCGGCACAACGCGGCTGATTGACAACCTGCTCGTCGAACAGAGCGCAGAAGGTTTCCATATAAGCCTATAGCCCTCAAGTCGGCCCGCATAGCCCTTGCGGTTTTGCTACACTCTTCCCACCGGCCCGAATACCAGCTCGAGGGGAGAATCGCCATGAAGAAGTTTTGGATGGTACTGATAGCCGCGGCTCTGACCGCGGTCCTGCCGGCGGTGGCGTCGGCGCAAGGCACTGTTCCAGCGAATACCGAGGTGATTGTGTCTTTGGATCAGGCGGTGAGCACGAAGACGGCCAAGGTGGGAGATAAACTGGCGGCCAGCGTGGCCGAGGACGTCGTGGTCAACGGAAAGTCGGTGATTCCCAAGGGGTCCAAGGTGACCGTCAGCGTCGTGGGCGTGCAGGAGTCCGGACGCCTGCAGACACCCGCCAAGCTTTCCCTGCGGGTCACCTCGGTGGTGGTGCGCGGAAAGAGCTACGCGGTCTCGTCCAACCTGTGGTCACAGACCGGCCCGAACCACAATAAGCGCAACGTCGTGGCCATCGGCGGTGGAACAGCCGCCGGGGCGCTCATTGGTGCCATTGCCGGAGGCGGTAAGGGTGCGGCCATCGGAGCGGTGGTCGGCGCCGGGGCAGGCACCGTGGGCGCGGCGGCGACGGGCAAGAAAGACATCGAGTTCCCTGCCGAAACTCAATTACGCTTCACGACCAGAGCTGCGGTAACCATCCGATAACAATGAGCAGGCCGGGGCGGTGAGATGAGGCTCGTGCTGGCTTCGTCCTCGCCCCGGCGGGCGGCCGTGTTGGCGGCCGCAGGCTTTGAGTTCGAGGTGGCCGCCGCCGGCGTGGATGAATCGCGACGCGAAGGCGAGCCGGCGGAGGAATACGTCCGTCGAGTGGCTGAGGCAAAGGCGCGGGCTGTAGCAGACCGGGTTGAGCCGCCGGCGATTGTAATCGGTGCAGACACCGTGGTTGATCTTCGTGGAGGAATACTCGGAAAGCCTTTGTCCGCCGAGGATGCCGCGCGAATGCTGAGGATGTTGAGCGGGCAGACTCACCAGGTGCTGACCGCCTTGGTGGGCGTGAGAACGCCGGATGGCGTGACGCGCGTCGAGGAGGAGAGAACAACGGTCACCTTTGCGCCGCTCACTGAGGCAGAGATTGCAGCGTACGTTGAAAGCGGGGAGCCGCTCGACAAGGCCGGAGCATACGCGATCCAGGGACTTGGGGGACGATTTGTCACTCGGGTCGAGGGGTGTTATTTCAATGTCGTCGGCTTGCCTCTGGCGCGGCTGTATCGGATGTTGAAAGAAATGGGCTGGAGCGAGCGGGCCGCCAAACACCAAACGGGGCGCCCGTAACCCGCGCCCATTCCATCTCACGCCTGGCAAATCCTACGGGGAGTGGCCGGCTACTTCTTTTCTTCGGCGGGCTTATCGGCAGCAGGTTTGTCCTCGCGCATCCCATCCTTGAAACTGCGGATGCCTTCGCCCAGGCCGCGGGCGAGCTCGGGTATCTTCTTTGCGCCGAAAAGGACCAAAACGATGGCCAGGATGATGAGCAGCTCGGTCGGACCAAACCTCATGGGTGAATCCTCCCAGAAGGGATTCTAGGCTGCTGCCTGCCTGCGGTCAATACGACGCGGGGCACGAGGCCGGAGAAGCCCGTCGGCGAATTGAAAAGCAGTGTCGGATGCCCTTATCATCCCGGAGATGAACAATCGTGCCGTGCCCAGGTCTAGCGGCCCCATCCTGACCGCTCACCTCTTTTCCAAGCTCGAGACAAAACTCATCGAACTCCTTCGTTCCCTAGGCCCGGAAGATTGGGAACAGCAAACCATTGCGCCGAAATGGAAAGTGAAAGACGTCGCCGCCCACCTACTGGACACGCAATTGCGCAAGCTCTCCCTGTGCCGCGATGGATACGCCGGGCAGACGCCCAGCACCAATTCCAACGACGACCTGGTCGAGTTCATCAACCGCTTGAACCACGAAGGGGTGACCGTCTATCGCCGCCTGAGCCCGGCCCTATTGATTCAACTGATGGAGATGACCTCCCGGCAGAGCGTTGCCTATCATGAGTCGCTCGACCCGTTCGCCCCGGCGCTTTTTCCCGTCACTTGGGCCGGGGAAAAACAATCCGCAAACTGGTTTGATACCGCGCGTGAGTTCACTGAGCGCTGGCACCACCAGCAGCAGATTCGCTTAGCGGTAGGTCGGCCGGGAATGATGACCCGCGAGATCTACTTCCCAGTCCTCGATTGCTTCATGCGCGGCCTGCCGTTCGCCTATCGGGCACAGAAAAGCCCTTCCGGAACCATGGCGCGATTCAACGTCTCCGGCGAATCCGGCGGAAGTTGGTATTTGTATCGGGACAACAACGAATGGAAGCTCTCAGAAGCTCCGGCCGGTGAACAAGTCTCCGAAACGACCATTCCTCAGGAGATTGCTTGGCGGATTTTTACCAAGGGCATCAGCCGGGAAACAGCGCGGGCACAAGTGCACGTGTCCGGCGATGCCCGACTCGGCCTCCATATCCTCGAGATGGTGTCCATTATCGGCTGAGCGTGGGTGGGCAGCCCCGCGCGATTACAGGATGATGCGCTCATCGCCGACACGCCGGGTGACGCGTGTGCGGTCCAGGTATTCCAGAAGGGGGATGGCGTATTTGCGCGTAATGCCGGTGAGGTCCTTGAAGGCGGCGATGGCCAGACGATCCCCATTCTTTTTCTTGTAGTCGGCGAGCAGCTCGCGCAGGCGGGTCAATGCGTCGCAGTGGAAGACAAGATTGTCGGCCACTTTGACGAGAACCTGTTCACGAAGCAAAAGCTGCAGGAGTTTCTCCGCCCGGCGCGGCTCGACGGGTAGTCCAGCAAGAACTTCTTTGATGACCGGAACGATCAGGCCGCTGCGCGCAAAGGCATTCTCGATCTGTTTCTTGGCCAGTGCTTCGTCCGCCTGTAGGGGAACGGCCCGCCCGGCGCGCTGAACCGTATCGCCGGCGAGGGTGAGCCAGTTTTCGGCGGCAAGCTGGTTCAGGGCTGTCGAAAAGACCTCCGGGAAGACGCTGGCGGCGGCGCGGGCGCGCAGGTTCTCCTTGGGAATGCCCGCAAGAAGGGGCTGATCCCCATGAAAGGCTTCGACCTGTGCGCGGATGCGAGCGACGCAGTCTGCAAAACGCTGACGGGACACAATGACCAGCGGCTGCTCGCTCACCACGCGGATCTCGCCTTGTTGAGCAAGCCCGCGAACGGTCTCCGTAATCTCCTCCTTGAGCCAGCCTGTGCGGCTGGCAATCTGGCTGAGTTCGAGGCCGTGTGGAGACACTCCAGCCAGCGCCACAAGGACCTCGGCGCGAGTGCCGCGTTCGAGGGTCTGGAGAAACGGGATCACCCCGGTGTCACGCAGGCGGTGGCGCGGGGCCAGTACGTCAACCGCAACGCCGCCGCCGATGGTTACCACCGGCGAGAACTGGCGCAGGATGAAGCGGTCACCAGGGAGGATCAGTGCCGGGTCGTCCAAACGGAGCTGTGCAAAAGCCGACTCGCCGGGTGCAAGCTCAGCGCAGTCGAGGAGAATGACTTCCGCGATCGTGTCCGCTGTGCCTTGATGGAAGTGCACCCGCGTGCGGTTCCTCATCCGCCGTGCAGAGGAAAGCAGCGAGATCCGGGCGTCCAGGCGGCGCGTGGATTCAAAGCGGCCCGGCGCCGCCAGGACCATCCCCCGATGGACTTCCGCAAGGTCAACGCTTGCTAGGTTCACAGCCGTTCGCTGGCCCGCAAATGCACGGGAGACGGCTTTCTCGCCCGACTGAACCCCGCGAACACGAAGACGGCGACGCGCCGGAAAAAGCTCCACTTCATCCTCGGGAGCGACCGAGCCGGAGACGAGCGTCCCAGTTACCACCGTGCCAAAACCTTTCATCGCGAAGGCACGGTCAATGGGCAGCCGAAAGTGGTGGCCGGCGTCCTTGGAGGGGACCTCGCGGGCCACGCCCAGGAGGGCCGTTTTCAGGAGACCAATCCCCTCACCCGTGCGGGCGCACACAGGGACGATCGGAGCGCCCTCCAGGAAGGAGCCGCGCAGAAACTCCTCGACCTCGAGGCGAACCAGGCTGAGCGTGTCCGGCTCGACGAGGTCCGCCTTTGTCAGAACCACGATGCCGCGACGGATCCCAAGCAAACGGCAAATGTCGAAATGCTCTCGGGTCTGCGGCTTGATGGACTCGTCGGCGGCAACCACCAGAAGAACGAGGTCAATACCTCCGGCGCCGCTCAGCATATTGCCGACAAAGCGTTGGTGGCCGGGAACGTCCACAATGCCGAAGCGGACGTCGTCCAGCGCCAGGAAGGCAAAGCCCAGGTCAATCGTAATCCCGCGGCGTTTTTCCTCTTCAAGGCGGTCAGGATGCGTGCCGGTAAGCGCTTCGACCAGGGTAGACTTGCCGTGGTCAATGTGGCCGGCTGTGCCCACAATGACGTGCTTCATTGGTTGGGTTCCTGGTTCGAGCGCCGCTGGAGCTGAACCTGCATGGGAACCAAAGGGGATGCTATCCAAGCGTGTCGTGGGGGTCAACCTTGGCAGGCAAGGGCAAGCTCGCTGGCGATGGAGCGGGCAGCAACCACTGGCTCTGGGGATGCAGTAATCGGGCGGCCGACAACAACGTAGTCCGCGCCTGCGCGGGCCGCGGCCGCTGGCGTGGCTATTCGCGACTGGTCGTCCCGA
>Ga0233416_10000677_pt1 | contig 10518 bp, 8 predicted proteins | sample Sediment_Towuti__2_FD_188638 | JGI IMG/M metagenome (GOLD analysis project Ga0233416, IMG submission 188638) | Sediment microbial communities from Lake Towuti, South Sulawesi, Indonesia - Sediment_Towuti_2014_0_MG | ecosystem: Environmental > Aquatic > Freshwater > Lake > Sediment | place... | reverse complement strand
GCGCTCGCGGTCCTCGGCGGCGAAGGGCGAGGGCAGGATCCGCTCCCAGCGGCGGAAGAAGGCCCACACGTGGCGGGCCGACAGGCGCGCGCAGATCGCGGCGAGCGCCTCCGGGTCCGAGCAGGAGCGGAAGCCGTTGTCGAGCCCCGCGTAGGCGATGCCGGCCTTCTCGCACTGGCGCTTCGCCCACTCGTGGCCGTTGAGGTAGAGCCAGCGGTGGTAGGGCGCATAGCAGCACAGCTTCACGAACGCCCGCCCCCACTCGCGGTCGCGGACGTAGACGTAGTAGTGGTTGGGAACGCGCGCCTGCCAGCCGAACTCGAAGTGGGGATGCGCATCCGAGCCGCCCTGGCGCCAGCCGGCCCACACCCGCGTCCGCTCCTGGGCAACGCCGATCAGGACGACCCCGAATCGCCCCTCCCGCTCGGCGGCCTCGAAGTACGGTCGGGCCACCTCCTCCTTGCTCGCCCGCCGCTCGAAGCGGACGAGCGGGATCTGGTTGCGCTGGGCGAAGCGCTCGATCGCCCGCACGTACCGCTGGCCGATCCGCCCCAGCAGGGCGGGCGAGGGGATCGGAAAGCCACGGTCGAGCAGGAAGCGGATGAGCTGACCCTCGCTCATCAGCTTCGGGACGTAGGCGTGGAGGAAGAGGCGGTCGACGGAGCGCACGCGTAGGGTGACGCGCTCTCGGAGTAGGCTGCGAACGGTGGCCACGGAGTACCTCCCGGACGGCCTGACAGATGCCGCACGGAGGCTACGTGGCCACCGATGCCTCGGCCACCAAGCCTTTCAACCCCGAGCGAGGCTCAGACCCGATCCACCCAGCGCTAGCGACCCTCCGTTCGGCGGTCTGAGGCTCGCTCGCTAACCCTTGGTGCGGCGAACGCGCAGCTCGGCGGCGAGAGAGACCGGGCCGACCTCGCTGGTCGCCGACACCCGGACGACGTAGCGCCCGGCCGGCGCGAGCTGGCCGTTCCGGAGCCTCCCGTTCCAGGTCGCCGATCCCTCCCCGGGCTCTAGGCGGCGGAGCGCGAGCGAGCGGACGAGGATCCCGCCGGGCGTCTCCACCGTGACCCGGGTGCGCGCGGCGCGTGTCTGGGTCCAGCGCACCACCGCCTGGCCGCCGGTCGGTCGCAGGACGAGGCGAGCGGGCTCTACCCGCAGGAACCCGATCGTCGAGTTGACTGCGAACCGCTGGACCGCGGACGACCCGAGCCCCTGGTCGTCGACGGCGCTGACGGACAGCGTCCAGCGCCCCTCCGCCGGCGGAAGAGGCTGCGCCGGCTCGGTCGGCGGCGGAACCGGCTCCTCCGGCAGCGGCGGTGGGAAGGGCACGTCGTAGACGCCCGGTTCCCGCAGGGCGGTCTCCTCGTACGCGACCACCCCGTCCGGCGCCGTGAGCCGCACGGTCACCTCCGACGGGCGAACGACCCTGTACGAGAGCCTCTGCTCCTCGGCCACGCCGTCGCCGTTCGGAGACACGACGGGCTCGGCGGGCGGCGAGGCGTACACGCCGAAGTACTGGAGCAGGAGCGCCGTGGCGACCGGCCGCTCGCGGCCGTCCGACGGACGGTTGAGCACCGTGCCGTCGAAGGCGAGCGTGGAGGAGCCGCCGCTGTCCAGCTGCATCGCCCGCACGGCGCCGAGGCGCACCATGGTCTGGGCCATCTCGAAGGAGGTCATCCCGGTCGAGTACCCGGGCTGCCGGCCGTCGACGACGGCGAGCACGAGCCGCCCGTCGGCGAGCTGGCCGATCGCCGTCCGCGGGTGGCGGGGCGCGATCTGCGAGACCAGAAAGCCCTCGTTCGCCCGGTAGACGGGCTTTCCGTCTCGAACGATCAGAGGGCCGCCCCCGATCGCGTCGGAGACGGTCGCCCAGTCGGGCTGGAGGATCAGGCGAACGGTGAGCGTCGTCCCGACCGGGGCCTCCTCGCGCAGCCTCGCAGCGGCGTTGCCGCGCGCAACGAGCACCGCCGTCCCCGGAGCGATCGCCACGACGCCGTTCTCAGCGGTCGCCGTGACCGGAGCCGCCAGGTCCACGTTCGGCGTCGCGACCGGGAACGGGGCGAGGACGACCGCGAAGGCTCCGGCGATCTGCGGTGTCGAGCGCCCCCAGTCGGAGGTGAACAGGGAGACGCCGTTCACGCCGGGCGCCTTGTTCAGGAAGTTCACCGACCGGCGTTGCCCGAGCCCGCGCCACGTTCCCCGGAACGAGACCCGGCGGATGTCGAGCAGCCCGTCCAGCGTGACGCCGAGGCTCGAGCGTGAAGGATGCGGCGGCGTGACGAGCACCCCGTCCCGCATCGTGATGCCGCTCGGCCTCCCGTCCTCCCACGAGAACAGATCGCCGTTGACGCCGACGACGGTGCTCTGCGAGGAGACGCGGCGCTGCATCGAGGACACGGTCTCTCGCAGGACGACCGACTCGTTCGAGAGCGCCGGCCGGAGCCGGTACAGCCCCACCGGGCGCGGTCCGCGAACGACATGGAACACGACGGGGCCGTGGGGCGTGAACTGGACGTCCGTGTCGTAGGTCACGCCCGGGAACAACACTCTGGGCTGGGCCTGGGCATGCTCGACGGCGACGAGCGACGCCGCGAAGACGGCGAGCCCGACGATGGCTGCTCTCACCAACACGGCGCGGACGAGGGTACCCGAACCGGATCGGTCGATTTGCAGGCCTTTACACCGAGCGAACACTCGGAGCCCGGGCTCCGCGACTGACCCAGGTTCTAAGCTGGAGCCGTGTTCCCCGATGCAGCTACGCTCGTAGCTCGCGCAACGGGGCCGTCTGGCGCCGGCCCCTCGTTCCGCTGACGTGGCGGACGGCCTGACGGCCTGGCTGGCCTCGCTGCTCGCCTCCTGCGTCGCAGCGGCGATCGTGCTCGCGCTCGTGCGCTCGCCCGGCGCCGCGGCACTCCTGCTCTCACGGGCCGGAGCCTGGCGCGCGGGCGGGGGGCCGCCGCTCGCCGGGATCTCGATCTTCCTCGCGGTCGTCGTGTCGTCGATCGCGTTCCTCCCGCTGACCGAGCCCTACCGCGGGATCCTCGTCGGCACGGCGGCGATCGCGATCGTCGGGATCGTGGCGGACGTCCGCGGTCTTCGCACGCCCGTCATGTTCCTCGCCCAGGTCGGCGCCGCGGGAATCGCGGTCGCGTACGGCGTGACCATCGGCCGCTTCACGTTTCCCTTCGTCGGCGTCGTCGCGGAGCTTCCACCCTGGGCCGATGTCGTGCTGACGATCGCCTGGATCGTCGTGCTCGTCCGCCTCGTGGACTTCGTCGACGGTCTCGACGGTCTCGCCGCCGCGATCTGCGGCGCGGCCTCCGTCGCCTTCGTCGCGCTGTCGCTGAGCCTCGGGACCCGGGGCTCGGCGATCCTCTCGGCGATCATCGCCGGGGCATGCGCCGGTTACCTGTTCCGGAACTTCTATCCGTCGAGGATGCTGCTCGGGCATACGGGCTCGCTCGTCCTCGGGTACCTGGTCGCGACCGTCGCGGTGGAGGGCCTGCTGAAGACGGCCGCCTTCGTCGGGGTGCTCGTGCCCTTCCTCGTGCTCGCCGTGCCCGCGCTCGACTCGTCCCTCGCGGTCGCAGATCGCCTCGCCGCGCGGATCGACCCGCGCTTGTCGCGGAGAGCCCCGTCCGCGCAGTGGTCCGGCCGCCGCCTGATGGCGATCCTCGCGGCGTGGTGCGTCCTCGTCGGCGCCAGCGTGCTGGCCTTCGACGCGGTCGAGTTCCGCGCCCACGGCGAGTGGCATCCGTGGCGCACGCTCGTCGCGGTCGCCATCGGGACGGTCGTGCTCGTCGGCTCGATCTACGTCATCGGCCTCATCGAGTTCTCGCGGCTCGGCCGGGGACCCAGGGTCCCGCGCCCGCCGCGAATCGCGCCGCCGGGCGCCTCGTCGGAACTCGGGGGCCCGTCGTCGCCCGAGCAGGCGATTCGCGCGGCCCGCACGTCCTCCTACGGCGCGGCCCGCCGACGGACGGATGCCGCCCTGCGCCTCCTCGACGTCGCGATCTCCGGGAGCGCCCTCGTCCTGCTGGCGCCGCTCCTCGCGATCGTCGCCGGCCTGGCGCTCGTGACCTCCGGCAGGCCCGTGTTCCACGCGGGCACCCGCGTCGGGCGCGAGGGCGACGTCTTCACGATGTGGAAGATCCGCACGCTGAGGCCCGACGCGGAGACGCGCGTGGGCCGGTACTACGGCGCCGAGCTCGACCGCCGCATGTCCGCGGAGACGACGCGGCTCGGCCGCGTACTCCGCGCGATCCACCTCGACGAGGTTCCGCAGCTCTGGAACGTCCTCGTCGGCGACATGTCGATCGTAGGCCCTCGTCCGCTTCGCCCCCGCTTCTTCGAGGAGCTTTGCGCCGAGATCCCCCAGTACTGGCAGCGGCTGACCGTCCGCCCCGGGCTGACCGGCCTTGCGCAGATCCGGATCGACCGCGGGGCCGGTTGGGACGACAAGCTGGCCCACGATCTCGAATGGATCGCGGACCGCTCCGTCAGGCTCTATCTCACGACCGTTCTCGCCACGGCCTGGCGCGTGGTGGTCGCGGCCGTGTCGCTTCGCTGGAGAACGCCACGCGACGACGAAGCAGGCCCCGAGCATCGCGCCGAGGGGTTGGATGCGTGACTGGCGCCTGCCGCTCGATCATCTAGCGTTGCAGTCGTGTGCGGGATCGCCGGAGCCGTCTCGCTCGCGGGCACCGCGACCGCGGAGCGTGCGGAGCGGATGTGCGCGTTGCTCGCGCACCGCGGGCCCGACGCCGACGGAGTCGTCGGCGACGGAGCATTCGCGCTCGCGGCACGGCGACTCTCGGTGATCGACCTCGAGTCGGGCGACCAGCCGGTCACGAACGAGGACGGCACGGTGCACGTCGTGCAGAACGGCGAGATCTACAACTACGCGGAGCTGCGCGGGATGCTCCTCGGAGAGGGGCACGTCTTCCGCTCCCACGGAGACACCGAGGTGCTCGCGCACCTCTACGAGCGCGAAGGAGACCGCTTCGTCGCGCAGCTTCGTGGGATGTTCGCGATCGCGGTCTGGGATGCGCCCAAGCGCAGGCTGCTTCTGGCGCGGGATCGCTTCGGCATCAAGCCGCTCTACTACCGCGCCGACGCGGAGGAGCTCGAGTTCGCCTCGGAGCTCCGCTCGCTACCCCGCGGCCAGATCGACCTCGACGCGCTCGAGGCGTTCCTGGCGTTCAACGTCGTCCCCGGCCCCCACACGATCTTCCGCGACTGCCTGAAGCTCCCACCCGGCCAGCTCCTGATCTGGGAGGACGGCCGCGTGCGGCTCGAGCAGTACGCCGACGTCGCGCCCGCTCCGGCCTCGGAGCTGCTCGAGGGCGGTACCGAAGAGCTCGCGGACGAGCTCCGGACCCGGCTCCGCGACTCGGTGCGCGCGCATCTCGTCGCCGACGTCCCCGTCGGGGTGCTCCTCTCGGGGGGCGTCGACTCGGGCGTCATCGCCGCGCTCGCGGCAACCGAGAGCCCCGCTCGGGTCCATACGTTCACCGTCGGGTTCGACGAGCCGAGCTTCGACGAGAGCCGGGACGCGCAACGGGTCGCGGAGCGGTACGACACGGAGCACCACGACATCCGGCTTCGTCCCGACGGGGCGACTCTGCTGACCACCCTCGCCGACGTCTTCGACGAGCCGTTCGCCGACTCGTCGGCGCTCCCCACGTTCCTCGTCTCGGAGCTCGCGTCGTCGACGGTGAAGGTCGTGCTCTCGGGTGAGGGCGGCGACGAGCTCTTCGGCGGCTACTACACGTACCAGGCCGATCTCCTGGCAACCCGCACGGCGCTCCTGGCCCGTGCCGCGAGGCCCGTGGTCGAGCTGCTTCCGTCCTCGAGCGCGAAAGCCAGCTTCGACTACCGCGCGAAGCGCTTCGTCCGGGGAGCGCATCTCCCGCCGCTCGAGCGCCACCACGCCTGGAAGGAGATCTTCTCGGCCGACGCGCGGGCAGCGCTCACGGGGCGCACGCACGGCTACGACCCGGTCGGCCTCCTGCGCGACCGTCACGACCGCACCGCCGGGGCGGAGCCTCTGGCCCGGCTCCAGGACGTCGACCGCGCCGTGCTCCTCGTGGACGACCTGCTCGTCAAGACTGACCGCGCGTCGATGGCGTGGTCGCTCGAGGCCCGCGTGCCCTTCCTCGACACCGCCGTGACGGACTTCGCGATGGCGCTTCCGCGACGGATGCGGGTGCGCCTCCTCCGCAAGAAGGCACTCCTGAGGGCTGCCGCCGCGCCCCTCCTGCCGGCCGAGGTCGTGCGGGGCCGGAAGCGCGGGTTCTCGATCCCCGCGGCTGCGTGGCTGCGCGGCGAGCTCGAGCCCTTCGCCCGCGAGGTGCTCTCGCACGAGACCCTTCGCCGGCAGGGCTTCTTCTCGCCGGCGGTGGTCGACGCCCTCCTCGACGACCACGTCGCGGGTCGTGAGGACTCGAGCCGGCAGATCTGGAGCCTCCTCTGCTTCACGCTCTGGCACGAACGGCATGTCGAGCGGCAGCCGTCGGCGCTCTCGCCTGCGCGGGCCCGTGCGGGAGCGCTGGCGTGAGGGTCTGGATCGACATCACCGCCGCCGCGCACGTGCTCGTGTTCCGCCCCTTGCTCGCGCTGCTCCGCGAGCGGGGCGCGGAGGTCGAGATCACCGCGCGCGACTACTCGCAGACGCTCGAGCTGCTCGAGCTGCACGGGATCGAGGCGACCGTGCTCGGCGCGCACGGAGGCCGCTCCCGCGCAGGCAAGGCGGTCTCGCTTCTCAGCAGGCTCAGAGCCCTCCGGTCGTGGGCAAGGGGGCGGCGCTTCGACCTCGCGCTCGCGCACGGCTCCCACGAGCTGACGATGACGGCCCGCCGGCTCGGAATCCCGTCCTCGACGACGTTCGACTACGAGTTCGCGTGGCTCCAGCACCAGCTCGGATGCCGGGCCGCGACGATCGTCGTCGTTCCGGAAGCCATCCCCGCCGAGCGCATCGAACGCTACGGAGTGAGGCCGGACGAGCTCCTGCGCTACGCGGGGCTCAAGGAGGAGTACTACCTCTCCGACTTCGAGCCCGATCCGGCGGTCCTCGACACGGTGGGAACGAACCGCGACCGGGTCCTCGTCGTGGTCCGCACGCCTCCCGACGTCTCGCTGTACCACCGGCACGCGAATCGGCTGTTCCCGACCGTGGTGGCGGCGTTGGGCCACGACGAGCGGGTATGCGCCGTCGTCCTGCCCCGCACGACGCGCCAGCGCGACGACATCTCCGCCCTCGAGCTGCCGTCGGTGATCGTCCCGGAGCGAGCGGTGGACGCCCAGAGCCTGATCGCGCTCGCGGATCTCGTCGTCTCCGCCGGTGGGACCATGAACCGCGAAGCGGCGGCGCTGGGCGTTCCCGTCTACACGACGTACGGCGGACGGCTCGGAGCCGTCGACGAGATGCTGATCCGCGAGCGGCGCCTGATACCGCTCACCGACCCGCTGGCGCTCGCCCTCACCCGCCGAGACCGGGTCGCCGACCAACGCGTGCGCCGCGACCCCGCCGTGCTCCTCGATCTCCTGCTGCACCCGCTGCGGGCGCGGACTTCGTAGCCGAGCCGTCCGCTCGGCCGAGCTCCCGGGCAGCGACAGCCTGCGCGGCGATGCGCAGCGCCGCCCTCGTCGCGATCGCGTCCCTGTGGCTCGCCGCCGCGGCCGGCGCGCACGGGCCTCAGACCGCGATCGGCCGCGCCGTCGAGGCCTTCGGCAGCGTGCCCGTCTCGTGGGATCCGGGCTCTGTCGTGAGCGAGGTCGAGGCGGGAGGCTTCCCGGCGATCGCCGGCTCGAATCCGAAGGTCGCGTTCCTGCCGGCGGCCGCTTCCGAGGAGCTCGGCGGCGGGACCGACGCGATCGCGGAGGAGATCGCCCGTGAGGCCGGCCTGGACGGCACGCTCGGCGTCCTCGCCGGCGGCGAGCTCGGCGCCTGGAGCGAGGACGTCTCAGGAGAGCCGGCTTCGCGAGCTCGTCAGTCAGGCGCAGGCCGGCGACCGGAGCGCCTCCCCGGCCGGACGCGTCGAGTCGCTCGTCCGTGCGATCCAGCAGGAGCCGAGGCCGCCCTGCGTGCCGTGGGGCTGGCTCGCGCAGGCGCTCGGCGGCCTCGCGGATCGTGATCCTGGTCGTCGCGGACCGGCGCGTGCGGCGGCAAGCCTGATCGGCTCGCCACGCCGTGGGGACCGGTCGGCGAGCTCAGCCCGCGAGCGGATTCTCGACCTCGAGCGCCGGGAAGCGCGAGAAGTCGCGATCGACCGTCCACAGGGCCTTCACCCCGTGGCTCAGGCAGACGGCGGCGATCCGTGCGTCATGGATGCGCGGGCCCGTGACCCGGCTCGCCTCGAGAGCCTCGCGCAGCCGCGTGCGGTGGTCGATCGCCTCCGCCAGGAACACGAGCCCGGGAGACTCCGACCACGCATCGACCTGCCCCAGCGCCTCCTCCGGCGTCGAGGGCGGCACGTAGATCCGCGGATGTGTCACGACCGCGAGGAACTCGTGCACGCAGGCCCACGGAATGGCCCAGGGGGCCGGACTCTCGGCCAGCCTCCGTACTGCCGCCGCCGCGAACTCGTGGAGCTCTGCGTCGCGGCGGTGCGCGGCGACGAGGACGTTCGTATCGACTGCGATCAGCCGCCGCGCTCCTCGTAGATCGCCTCTCTGATGCGCTCCCAGCTCGCGCCGCGGAACTCCTCCGACAGGCCATCGCCGTCGACCGATGCATCGCGCAGCCGAAACGACGAGTCCCGCTCGCTTGCGAGCACGACGCGCAGGCCCTCCTCGACCAGGGCCCGTAAGGTCGTCCCCTCCCGTGCAGCCCGCGTCTTGGCGGCGAGCAGGAGGCTGTCCGCGATGTCGATCGTCGTCTTGATACGACTCACCATATCATCTCACCCATAGATATGGCTCACCTGTCGATACGGCTCACATGTCGCACGACATCGTGCCGCGTGAGCCACCGCCTGTCGAGACGGCTTGCCGGGCCGGGTCTCAGAAGACCTTGACCTCGCGGTACAGCGTGTCGCGCTGCACCGGGGTCTTGCCGAACGACCTGATGAGATGCACGAGCTCGTCGGTCGTCGTCCGGTAGGTCGTCCCGGCCGCGGAGACCACGTTCTCCTCGATCATCACCGAGCCCATGTCGTCGGCGCCGAACGCGAGCGCGACCTGGCCGACCTTCATCCCCTGCGTCACCCACGAGGACTGGATGTGGGGGACGTTGTCGAGGTAGATGCGCGAGACGGCCTGCGTGAGGAGGTAGTCGAACGAGGTCGGCCGCGTGTCCTCCGGGACGAGGTCCTCGAGACGGTTCCCGTCACGCTGGAACGTCCACGAGATGAAGGCGCGGAAGCCGCGCGTCTCGTCCTGGAGGTCGCGGATGCGGCGCATGTGCTCCACGCGCTCCTCGAGCGTCTCGACGTGGCCGTACATCATCGTCGCGGTCGTCGACATCCCCAGCCGGTGCGCCTGGCGCATGACGTCGAGCCACTCGTCCGAGCGCGTCTTCTTGGGGGCGATGATCCTCCTCACCCGATCGACCAGAATCTCCGCGCCGCCGCCCGGCAACGAATCGAGTCCGCTATCGCGGAGACGCGAAAGCGTCTCCGCGACTGTCAGCTTCGAGCGGCGTGCGATGTGCTGGATCTCGGACGGAGAGAGCGCGTGCAGGTGGATCTTGTAGCGGGCCTTGATCGAGCGGAAGAGGTCCTCGTAGTAGTCGATCCCGAGGTCGGGGTGGTGGCCGCCCTGCATGAGGAGCCCGGTGCCGCCGATCGCGAGCGTCTCCTCGATCTTCTTGAAGATGACCGGCGTCGGCAGGAGATACGCCTCGCGTCTGTCGCCGGGGCGGCGGTAGAAGGCGCAGAAGTCGCAGTCGGTAACGCAGACGTTCGTGTAGTTGAGGTTCCGGTCGACGATGAACGTCACCCGGGAGGGGTCGTTCAGCCGGTTGCGGATCTCGTCGGCCACGCGGCCGACTGCGACGAGTTCGCGCGACCGCAGAAGGGCGACCGCGTCCTCGTCCGCGATCCGCTCGCCCGACAGCGCCTTCTCGAGCACCTCGCCGACGGCTGGCAACGCTTGCAACAGACTGTTGCGAGCGCTCTCTCTCGTCTCGGCGGAGACCGTCACGCCGGCACCTCCTGGCGCACGAAGCGAAGCTCGGGAACGTGGTGGAGCTCGCCGACGTCGCGCGCCATCTCGAGGAACGTGTACAGGCCTGCGCGCTCGCGTGGACCGAAGCTGTAGCGGAGCTTCTCGAAGTAGCGGGCGAGGAAGCCGGGCGGGTACCCGTACATGTCGCTCGCCTGCAGCGCCAGCCGCTCGGGCTCCGAGCGCGCGAGGCGCACCGAGGCGACGAGCGCGTGCTCGAGGTCGACGAGGCCGTCGACGAGCGGTTCCGCCGCGGCCCAGACGGCGAAGACCATCGGCAGCCCGGTCCGGTCGAGCCACAGCCGGCCGAGGTCGAAGTGCGGCGTGGGATCCTCGAACGCGCTTCGC
>Ga0233416_10000676_pt1 | contig 10528 bp, 5 predicted proteins | sample Sediment_Towuti__2_FD_188638 | JGI IMG/M metagenome (GOLD analysis project Ga0233416, IMG submission 188638) | Sediment microbial communities from Lake Towuti, South Sulawesi, Indonesia - Sediment_Towuti_2014_0_MG | ecosystem: Environmental > Aquatic > Freshwater > Lake > Sediment | place... | reverse complement strand
GAACCATGAAGAGATGGAAGCCGGCGGTGGAGCGGATCGGCTCGGAGACGCTGCCGACCGGCAACTGGAAAATATTGGCGAACTGCGGTGCGATCGCCCCCTCGGCCACCCAGCCGATCTCACCGCCGGAGGCGGCATCGGGGGCGTCGGAGTGCATCGCCACCAGCTGGCCGAAGCTCTCGCCGCCGGCAGCCTGCGCGCGCAGCTGCGCTGCCTTCTCCCGCTGCGTGGCCACCTCTTCCGGCGTCGGCTCGGGCGAAAGGGCGAGAAAGAGCTGCGCCAGTCGGATCTCGCGCACCGGTTTCGGATCCTTGAGATTCTTGCGGTAGTATTCGCGCAGCGCCTCCTCGCTGAGCGAGATGCGCGAGCGCACGGCGATATTGATCAGCTTTCCGTTGAGAATGTTGTCGGCCAGCTGCTGGCGATAGGTGGCGAAATCGATTCCCTGCGCCTTGAGCGCTTCGCGCAGGCTGCCGGGGGCCAAGCCGTTGTTGCTCTCCACCTCCGCCATGGCGCGCCGTATCTCCTCGTCGTCGACGCCGACCCCCAGTTGCTTGGCCTCCTGCGTCTGCAACATCTGCACAATGCGACCATCCAGTGCGCGCTCCAGCAGCAGCTGACGCGCCGGCAGGGTGGTGGCGCCGCCTTGCCGCAGCTGCTCGCCGAGGTCGTCGGCGGCCTGCTCCACCTCGCTGCAGGTCAGTGCTTCGCCATTGACGATCGCCGCGATCTGATCGACCAGCTCGGCGCGGGCAGGGGCAGCAAACAGCAGAAGGGCTGCGGCAACGAGAAAGATGCGCATGGACTTAAGACCTCCGAAGGGCGAACAGGATGACAAGTCCGCGAAAAATCAGGATGAACCGACGCTACCGATCCCCTTGAAACCGATCAACAGACGCCAGCCGGCATTCTGTACACTGCCGCGTCCGACGCCGGTGGGGAGATTGGTGCGGAAACTCTCCAGCGTCGCCTCCCAGCAGGGGTGGCTGTAGGTGGCGCTGAGGCTGGCCAACTGCGACAGGCCGAGCAGCCGGTCGTAGGTCCAGTTGCCGCCAAGGCGCCAGCGTTCGAAGGGGCGCAGCTCGCCGGCAAGATTGAGGGTGCGCACCGGGTTGGCGAAGAGGCGGCTGGTCTGCTGGTAGTCGAGATGCAGCGAAACCGCCTGGAACTGTTGCCACTCCAGTGCGCTGCTGCTCTGCATCCAGCGCTTGCGCAGCGGGTCGTATTGCGCGCCGAAGGCGAGGTCGAGACCGACGAGCGGCGAAAGGGTCAGCTCTCCAAGCAGGTTGGAGATGTGGCGCGGCGAGTTGAGGGTGGCCTTCGGATCGACCGGGGTGGCGATGCGATCGTAGGAGAAGCCGCCGCGCAGATGGAGAAGCGTGCGCGCCTCGGCCTGTGGCGCATCCTTGGCCTGCAAGCGACTGCCGAGCAGAAAGCTGATGCGGTTGGTGCGCTCGATACGATCGCGGCCGGAGAAGCGGTTGGGCGAGAGCAGATTGCCCATGTCGACGCGGCTGAAGCCGGAATCGAAGTTGGGCAGCTGCTGCTGGTTGCCGACCGCAACCCAGTCGTAGCGCAGGGTCGGCTCGATCGAATGGCGCCAGAGGCGGCTTTCGCCGATGCGCTCGAAGATGGCACTGCTCTCGAAGCTGCCCTCGAGGCTGCGCCGGTTGAGATTGCGCGCAACATTGGGGTCGTTGATACCGTAGCGGGTCAGACGGCTGCCGAACTGCGCCTCGACATGCATCGCACCGCCGGGGGCGGTGAAGGGGAGTTGCAGGAAAGGGTGCAGGTCGATGCGCCAGCCGTCGACACCCAGCTTGCGATCGAAGCGGGTCGACTGCTGCTCGAAGTTGACGATCAGGCGGTCGTCCAGCAGCGGAAGACGGGTGAGGGTGGTCAGGCGGGGTGCGACCTGCAGGGTGGTGCTGTTGTCGTCCAGCGCGAGGTTGCGTTGATATTGGCCGGCCAGCGTCCAGCGGGTGGAGAGATGGTTGCCGTCCAGTTCCGCCCGGCTGGCGAGATAACGCGATTTCGCCTCCTCCAGACTGGGGGAGAAGTCGGCCAGATAGTTGCGGTCGCTCACCTGATCGCCGGCCAGGATCAGATGGCTGTGCTCCCCGAGTTGCCACTGGCTGTCGAGGACAATGCGCGAGCGGCCGCGACCGCCGCGTTTGTCGCGGATCGCTTCGGCGCGCAGCTGCTCGAAGTCGCCGCTGCCGCGATGGCGCCACTCCAGTTGCGGCATCAGGCCGTGATTGCTCATCCAGTGCGGCGTCAGGGTGGCGTCCCAGTTGTCGGCAGGGGCGAAGTAGTAGGGGAGGCTCAGTTCGGTGCCGCGGCGCTTGCCGGCGCCGTAGGTGGGCAGCAGAAAGCCCGATTTGCGGCGTAGCGGATAGTTCCACCACGGGCTGTAGAGCAGCGGCACCGGCCCGACATCGAAATGCATGCGCCGCACCGTCAGCTCCCCCTTGCCCTGATCGAGCTCCGCTTCGGCAGCCGAGACGCTCCACGCTTCGTTGTCGCTTGGGCAGGCGCTGTAGTCGACATCGGAGATGCGGTAGAAGCCGTCGCCCAGCCTCTCGCCGCGAGCCGCATGCAGATGTTCGCCGCTGGGCAACTCAATGGTGACGCCATGGATGGTGCCGTTGCGGCTGCCGGTATCGAGTTCGGCGGCCTCGGCGCGAATGCTCCCCTGCGGCGAATCGATGCGTACGGCACCGCGCACGTAGAGCAGCTGCTTCTCCGGGTCGTAGCGCACCTCTTCGGCGCGAATGGTCTCGTCACCGCGCACGATACGCACATCGCCGGAGGCGATCATGACGCCGTTTTCGTCGCGATCGAGTCGGTCGGCGGAGAGATCGAGCGGCACCGCCCACAGCGGCGCGGGAACAAGCAGCAGCGCCAGCAGCTGAAGCGGGGCAAAGCGAGTCATCGGTGTGCGGCGCAATCAGCCCTTGCGGGCGAATCCGAGATAGTTGACGTCCAGATCGTCGCTGAGGCGGAAGGTGTCGGCGAGTGGCTGGTAGCTCATTCCGATCAGGTCGGCGATTGTCAGATCGGCAGCTGTCAGCGCACCGTTCAGCTCCGAGGGGCGAATGAACTTGTCGTAGCGGTGTGTCCCTTTGGGTAGCCAGCCGAGCACGTATTCGGCGCCGAGAATGGCCAGCAGGAAGGCTTTGGGGGTGCGGTTGAGGGTGGCAAAGAAAAAGAGGCCGCCGGGCTTGAGCATGGCGGCGCAGGCAGCCACGGTGCGCGGCACATCCGGCACATGCTCCAGCACCTCCAGGCAGGTGACCACATCGTAGCTGCCGGCATGTTCGAGCGCCCAGCTTTCGGCATCGCTCGCTTCGTAGCGCACGTCGATGCCGTTCTGCTGCGCATGCAGCGTTGCGACCGACAAAGCCTTGACGGAACGGTCGATGCCGGTCACCTCGGCGCCGAGCCCGGCCATCCCTTCGGCGAGCAAGCCGCCGCCGCAACCGACATCCAGCACCCTGGCGCGACTCGGGTCGATGCGCTCGGCGATGTAGTTCAGGCGTAACGGATTGATGCGGTGCAGCGGCCGGAATTTTCCGGTCGGATCCCACCATTCGGCGGCCATCGCTTCGAATTTGCCAACCTCGGCCGGATCGAAATGCAGCATGTGCGTGAGGATGGGGTCGCCCCATGGTGAAGGCAAGGGGTATGTGGCACGTCGTTTGCTCGATAACCGGGCAGCACGGACGCCCCCGGGCAGTGCTCGGAGGAGATCTATGCAGCAACAGGCATCGGCAATTCGCGAGGCGCTGGTGGGTCGTTTGCCGATCCTCAACCAGCAGCATGAGGTGGTCGGCTATGAACTGCTGTTGCGTCGAACGGGGGCAAGCGCCGAGGAGATCGACCGACAGATCGCCGAGGTGCTCACCTTTACCCTGATGGATATGGGCATCGATCAGGTGGCGGGGCGCAAGCCGGTGTTTTTGCGTGTCACGGCCCAATTCCTGAGCCTCGATCTGACGCAGCTGTTGCCGGCCGACAAGGTGGCGCTGGTATTGCCGGCCGATCTGCCCATCGACGGGAAGGTGGTAGAGACATGCAAATCGCTGCATGCGCGCGGCTATCTTCTGATGCTCGACGACCGCGACTGGAGTGCGGAGCTCGCTCCCCTGATGCCGACGTTGCGCATGGTGCGTTTCGATGTCGGGCGCAGCGATCTGGCGCAGCAGCTGACCGCATACCGTCAATATCCGGTTCGTTTTGTCGCCGGCAACGTCGAAACCTTGATGGAGCATGATCGCGCCCGGCAGGCCGGATGCACCTTCTTTCAGGGCTACTTCTTCTGTCAGCCCGATGCGGTGCGCGGCAAGCGTCTCCCCGACTCCAAGATCGCCATACTGCGCGCCCTGCAAAAGGTGATGAGCGCCGAATCGATTCGCGAGGTGGAGGAGGTGGTCAAGCAGGATGTCGGCCTCTCCTACCGCCTGCTGCGCTATCTCAACTCCGCCGCTTTCAACATGATGCACAAGATCGATTCGGTGCAGCAGGCCCTGAATATGTTGGGGTTGAACAACATCCGTCGCTGGTTGTCGGTGTTGGCGATGTCGTCGCTCGGCGAGGGCAAGCCGGCCGAGCTGGTGCGCATGGCGCTCTGGCGCGGACGCATGCTGGAGGGGTTGGCCGAGAAGAGCGGTATGGCGGCGCGCAAGTCGGACTATTTCATTCTCGGACTCTTCTCCCTGCTCGATGCCATCCTCGATCAGCCGATGCAGGAGGCGCTTTCGCATATTGCCCTGCCGGCCGAGGTGCGGCAGGGGCTGCTCGAACCGGAGTCGCCGCTGGGACGCAAGCTGGCGCTGGTGGCTTTGGCCCAGCGCGGCGACTGGAAAACGATGCGCACCCTGCTGACGCAGGAGGGGATCGATCTGCCGACGCTGGCGGCACTGAATGTCGAGGCGACCGAATGGGTCGAGGAGTTCTCCTCGCTGCAGTAGCTGCGACGGTTGCTACTTATTTGCTTCAACCTGGAAAAAGCAGTTCACCACGAAGGACACAGAGAACACGAAGGAAAGAGAACGGATTTCATCAACGTTCGCAATCACCCGTCGGGTGGCGCAGAAAACCCTCGGATGTTTCTTCAACTTCGTGCACTTCGTGGGCTCTGTGGTGAGCTCAACTGCCGTTTTTAGGTTCAAGAGCCTGCGCACCGACGCGCAACGTCTCGTCCAGATATCCGTTGCCGCCTTCGAAGACCACGCTGGCATGGTGCGGCGGGTAGAGCGCCGGCGCGCCGGCTGCCGGCAGCTCGATGCCCAGCTTCCTGCCCGGTTCGGTGAATGCGGCCGGATGCGGTGCGGCCAACTCGACGGTGTAGGCGACGGAATAGATCGTCTGGCTGCCCATGCGCAGCGGCGCTGCAATAGTGTCGATGCGATAGAGGCGCGCCTTGCCCAGACAGATTCGCCCGTAGCCGTGTTCGCCGGACGACTCGACATAGGCTTGCCGGCCCGCCGTCGTCAGTTCGAAACGGGTGTCGCGCTGCGGCTCGGCATGTTGCCCGTCGAACGACTCCTGCGTGCTTGCCTCCAGCAGGCCGGCCTGCGCCAACTCGTTGCAGCGATTGCAGGGCAGAATATCGCGATCCGCCTGCGCCGCGCGGCTGCTGAAGGGGAATCGGAACAACTCGCGCATGCAGCCGAGGCCGGAGCTTGCCACCTCGCGTTCGAGGATGCTGCGGATCTGCCCTGCGGGTGAAGTGTCCGCAGGGGCGGCAGTCGTCGGCAACCTGCCCCAGACCACCGCTGCCGCCACCTGTTGCGGTGCTCCCCGCCGGGTGGCGATACCGCCATCGGCGAAGACTCCCGCCTCCCCCTCTCCCCAGGTGAAGAGCTCGCCGCGATCGGTGACGGCAGCAGCGGCGTGCTGCGAGGCGGCCAGCGCCAGCCAGCGATGACTGCTGTCGATCGGGGTTGGCGTTTCGCGGTTGTTGCCGCCTGCGCCCAGAGAGTATCCCCAGCCCCACAACGATCCATCGGCGGCAATGGCCAGTGTGAAAGAGGGGGAGGTGCCGAGCACGACCTCCGCCCACTGCCTGTCGCCCAGTTTTCTGATTGCCGTTTCCGGCACCTCTTTCGAAGCGGTGTAGGGGTTGCCGTCGCCGATGCCCAACGCATCGTGATCGTTGCGGCCGAAGCCCCAGAGATGGCGGTCGTTGTCCAGCAGCAACACGTCGTGCGCATTGCTGCGACAGATCACGCGCCGGAATTGCGACGGCGCCGTTACCGGTACGAAATCGAGGCGGAGGGCGACGCCGGCGTCGGCCTCGGCTCCGAACGGCAAGCGCGTCGGTCCGGCATGTTTCCAAAGCGAGCCGTCGGCCGCCACCGCCCAGACCGTCTCCATCTGCTGGCAGAAATCGAGCCAACGATTGTCCGGGTTGGCCGGGAAGTAGCGCGGGGGATCGTTGCTCTCGCTCACCAGCGGCAGCGCCGACTCGCGCCAGAAACGCATGCGGCCTTCGGCATCGATGCCGGCGCCGATATCCCCGTCAGTGCCGATTTTTTGCCAACGAATCTGCGCATCGAACGGAGAAAATCGGGAGAGGCGCTTCTCCATCAATGCCATCACATCGACCGCATCGCCCTGAACGCCGTCGAGTTTCGGATGCGGGTGACGCCAGCTCTGTCCGGAATCGTCGATGGCATAGCTGGCGTTATCGCCGGCAAAGAGAGTGCGGAAAGCCATCTCGCCCGGCAGCCGGGTGGGCGTAGTGGCCGATTTGATGCGCCATAGTTGGCCCCAGGCGAAATTGTGCACCGCCTGCGCATCGTCGGGTTGGGCCGGGTGGGCGAGCAGCCCCAGCTCCATGTTGTCGTTTCTGCCCCAGCCATAGGAAGCGCCATCGCGGGCGAGGATCAGAAAATGGTCGTCGCCGGCCGCTAGCGTGCCGCGCGCCGCCTCAATCTCGTGCGGGAGGGTTGGCGAGGGCGGCGGCTCGACGGAAAGCGGTGCAACTGCATGCCAGCCACTCCACAGATCGAAGAGTCCGCCCAGTAGGCAAATGGTCAGCACGACCGCAAGAATTCTGTTCATGCGCGATCACGCGCAACGCCAGCCTGCCCCTCATGAATCATGGACACTCCCTCCCCCTGCGAATGCACGCCTACAGCACGATCGTTACAGGATCGGCTGCCGGTAGCGCTCGATCCAGTCGGCGGGGTTGTAGTTGGTTTGGGTGAGCATGGGCGAACGGATCTCGTCGGCCACCAGTTCGCCGCTCAGGTTCAGCCCGCCTTTGCCGGCTTGCAGCAGCGGAATGTTCTTCTTGGCCAGCTCGTCGTTGGCAGCCGCTGCCAGATTCAACCAGCGCAACGCCTCCTTGTTGTCCTTTTTGACGCCGCGCCCCATCGCCAGCATGTAGCCCATCGCATTTTGCGCCGCCGCCAGATTGGCTGCGGCCGCCTTGCGATACCAGTCGCAGGCGACCGCATCGCTCTGCGCGACACTGTCGCCGCGTCGATAGAGGTTGCCGAGATTGAACGCCGCTTCCGGCGAGCCGCCTTTGGCCGCCTGCTGATAGTGATTCAGGGCCATCGCCTGATCAAAAGCGACGCCGCGCCCGCTCTGATAGAGGGCGGCCAGATTATTGCGGGCAGCGGCATCGCCGGCATTGGCCCCCCGCTCGAAAAGAGAGGCCGCCTCCTTGAACTTCTCCTGCCGATAGTTGAGCAGGGCGAGATTGAACAGGGCATCGGCATCGCCCTTCTCCACCGCCAAGCCATACCAGCGCGCGGCTTCGGCGGGATTGCGATCGACGCCATACCCCAGATCGTAGAGCAGTCCGAGCAGACGGCGTGCCGTGGGGGCGCCATTGCTCTCGGCCCGCTTCAGCCAGCCGATGGCCATTTCGAAGTTGGCCGCCATGCCGATGCCGCGCGCGGTGGCGAGGCCGAGATCGTACTGCGCCAGCGCATCGCTGCGCGCCGCCTGCCGCAGCAGTTCGGTGCCGCGCTTGGGATTGGCCGGCATGCCGCTGCCGACCAGCAGCATGGCGCCGAGATTGGTCATCGCCGGTGCATAGCCTTGACCCACGGCGCTCTCCAGCCATTTGAGAGCGTCGCTGTTGCCGTCGTTCTCCTCCAGCAGCAGCACCGAAAGATTGAACTGGGCGTGGGCATCGCCCGCTTCGGCGGCGCGGCTCAACCATTGGCGCGCCTTGCCACTGTCGGCCGATAAACCGATGCCGAGCGCATAGAGCGCCCCCAGCCGCGATTGCGCTTCGACCGAGGTCGAGGCAGCCCGCTCCAGCCAAAAGGCTCCCTTTTTCGGATCGCGCAGCTCTCCTTCCAGATAGGTGCGACCCAGATCGAGCTGGGCGCCGGCATGGTCGAGCGCTGCCGCCCGCTCCAGCAGCGCCACGCGCGCCGCTGCATCGGGCGCAACGCCGATGCCAGTGCGATAGAGCTCGGCCAGAGCCACCATCGCATCGGCGCGGCCGGCGTCGACGCCGGCGCGGAACTTGTCGGCCATCAAGGCCGCAAAGGTGGCGCTGGCAGCATCCTTTTTGCCGGTGGCCTGGAGCATCCAGCGCAGCGCCTCGGCATCGCTCTGTTTGCTGCCGATGCCATCGACCGCAAGCAGTGCCAGTCGCTGCTGCGCCGCCGTGTGACCGTGTTCACCGGCCTTCTGATAGAAGGCAAACGCCTGTGCCGGATTCGCATCGATGCCATCGCCGCTCTCCAGCATGCGCGCCAGCTCGAAGCTGGCGCGGGTATCGCCGTTCTTGGCGGCAATGCCGAACCATTTCGCCGCCGCCTGTTTATCCGGTGCGGTCCCCTGACCGTGCTGCAGCATGCGCGCCATCTCGTATTGCGCCTCCAGCACGCCGCCATAGGCCGACTGTTCGAACCAGCGGTAGGCATCCTCAAACTTGCCTTCGGCCAGCGACTGCTGCGCCTTGCCCAGCGCCTCCTCCTCGCGCGTGGCGTAGTGGGCGTCGGAGATGGTGTAGAGGATCCCCACCGCGCCGGTCAGCACGAAGAGCAGCGCCAGAAACAGCATCCGGAATATCTGCATCGTTATACCCCCAATCGCTCCCAGATCGCATCGATCCGCTGTTTCGTCGTTTCATCCATGGCGATCGGCTGCCCCCATTCGCGCTCAGTTTCGCCCGGCCACTTGTGGGTGGCGTCGATCCCCACCTTCGAGCCGAGGCCGGAGACCGGCGAGGCGAAATCGAGATAGTCGATCGGCGTGCGCTCGACCATGGTGAAGTCGCGTGCCGGATCGGTGCGGGTGGTGATCGCCCAGATCACCTCGCGCCAGTCGCGGCAATCGACATCGGCATCGAGCACGACGATGAACTTGGTGTACATGAACTGCCGCAGATAGCTCCAGATGCCGAACATCACCCGCTTGGCGTGGCCGGGATACCCCTTGTTGATCGAGACCACCGCCATGCGATAGGAGCACCCCTCCATCGGCAGGTAGAAATCGACAATCTCGGGAAACTGCTTTTTCAGGATCGGCACGAAGATCTCGTTGAAGGCGAGCCCGAGCACCGCCGGCTCGTCCGGCGGCTTGCCGGTGTGGGTGGAGTGGTAGATGGCGTCGGCGCGCATGCTGACGCGCTCGACGATGAAGACCGGAAAACGCTCCACCTCGTTGTAGTAGCCGGTGTGGTCGCCAAAGGGCCCCTCCGGCGCCGTCTCATCGAACGAGATGTGGCCTTCGAGCACGATCTCGCTTGATGCCGGCACCTGCAGCGGCACCGAGGCGCAATCGACCAGCAGCGTCTTTTCGCCGCGCAGCAATCCGGCAAACTGATACTCGGAGAGGGTGTCGGGGATCGGGGTGACGGCGGCGAGGATGGTGGCCGGATCGGCGCCGATCACCACCGCGCAGGGAAACTTCCCGGCCCCGGCCGCCTTCGCCTCGGCAAAATCGAGGGCGCCGCCGCGATGCGCCAGCCAGCGCATGATCAGGCGATTTTTGCCGATCAGCTGCTGCCGATAGATACCGAGATTCTGCCGCTCCTTGTGCGGACCACGGGTCACCACCAGCCCCCAGGTGACGAGCGGGCCGGCATCCTCCGGCCAGCAGTGCTGGATCGGCAGCTTGGAGAGATCGACTTCGTCGCCCTGCCACACCATCTGCTGCCACGGCGCACGCGAGGTGGTTTTTGGCGCCATGTTCAGCACCTGCTTGAAGATCGGCAGTTTCTCCCAGGCATCTTTCAGCCCCTTCGGCGGCTGCGGCTCTTTCAGGAAGGCGAGCAGCTCGCCGATCTCGCGCAATTCGTCGACATGCTGCCGTCCGAGCCCCAGCGCGATGCGCTCGGCGGTGCCGAAGAGGTTGGTCAGCACCGGCATGGCGCCGCCATCGACATTCTCGAAGAGCAGCGCCGGGCCGCCGGCTCTGAGCACCCGGTCGGAGATCTCGGTGATCTCCAGCTTCGAGGAGACCGGCTCCCCGATCCGCTTGAGTTGCCCGCGCCGTTCCAGTTCGGCGAGGAAGGCGCGCAGGTCGGCAAAACTCATGCGGCGACATC
>Ga0233416_10000675_pt1 | contig 10531 bp, 11 predicted proteins | sample Sediment_Towuti__2_FD_188638 | JGI IMG/M metagenome (GOLD analysis project Ga0233416, IMG submission 188638) | Sediment microbial communities from Lake Towuti, South Sulawesi, Indonesia - Sediment_Towuti_2014_0_MG | ecosystem: Environmental > Aquatic > Freshwater > Lake > Sediment | place... | reverse complement strand
TTACGGGTTGTAGCCGTCATTTAATTTTTTCGGAATGAGTTGTATCTAGTTAATACCCCCACCCATCCCCCTCCTGACCGGTCGGTCTGGACAGGTGGGCAGCCCATCAGCCTGCACAGGCTGACAGGCCAGGGGGCAGGCTAGCCCCGCCCTCCCCCGCTGGTAGGGCGGGGAATATATCGGAAAAAACGGGTAATCGGGCGGCGGTACCGCCGCCCGATTACCCGTTTTTTCCGTCAGTCATCCCCCTCCCGAAGCCGAAGGCGATGGGAGGGGGAACAAGGGGATGGGCACACAAGCCATAAAACAACACAAATATAAATTTCGGGTGTTTATGGTAAAATCATCTTGAAGGTCCTCAAGGGGAATTCATGGCCCGTTTGCTTTTTGTCGATGACGATCCATTTACGCTGGAAACACTGGCCAAGGCCGTTAAGGTGCTTGGACATCAGCCCATCCTTGCCAGCAGCGGCCGGGAAGCCTTGCTGGCAGCCGTCGAACAATCTCCCGACCTGATCTTCACCGACATGAGCCTGCCTGATACCGACGGCGTCACCTTGATCGGCTTGTTGCACGACCAGGAGAGCACGGCCAAAATCCCCATGTTCGTCCTTTCAGCCAGTCCATACGAAGATGCGGTCGAAAAAACCAGAACTGCCGGGGCGCAGGCTTATCTCAATAAGCCCATCCGCCTGCAGACTTTGATCGAGATCATCGGCAAATTCGCGGCGGGGTGATGGCGTCTTTTCCTCGTCGGGCTCTGCGCTGGGCGTCCATCTTTATAGTCCTTCTGGTCGGTTGTGATAGCCTCTCGCAGCCGGCTTTGCCCACTCCGCTGCCTGCCGAATATATCCCCACCGCGGTGGCGCTGACGGCGGGGGCGAGCGGGGTCTCTTCGCAGGTCTCGACCGAGGCAGCGACCCCCTCTTCCCAGTCCACCGCCTCGGGCACGCCAAGCCCCGAGATATCCAGCCTGCCCACAGCCAGCGCCACGCCCCTCCCCTCTACCCCGACGCCCACCCCCACCGGCCCGAGCCCAACTCCATACACGCTACCGCCCTCTCCAACTCCCACAGCCACCCCGGAGATACCCAACGCCGAGATCGAAATCCGCAACCTCGGATCGCTCTCCAGGGTCACCTCTCCGCTGCATGTCTACCTGTATCTCAAGCCGGGCGCAGGAGGCAAAGTGCTCATCGAGCTGCTGGGTGAGGATAACCGCCTTCTATATCGCCAGCTCCGCAAGATCGATTTTGCCCCCGTGGGCGCCTGGGCGGTGTTCACCGTGGATTTCGATTTCGAGATCCCCGGGGTAGCCGAGGCAGGCCGCTTGAAGATCAGCGTGGACGACGAGTTCGGGCGTACCGTGGCGCTCAATTCTGTGCCGCTGATCTTGCTCTCGGTGGGTGATGCGGATATCGTCCCGCCGGCGGATGTGCTCGCGCCGATTGTCATCCGCCAGCCCAGGAAGAAGGCCCTGATCCAGGGGGGCAAGCTGGTCGTTTCTGGGCAGGTTCGCTCCGACCCTGACCAACCGCTGCTGGTGAAGCTGGTCACCACGACGGGGAGCGAAGTTGGAGCACGGCTGGCAGAGGTGGATGTGCCTGCCGAAGGCGGGTACGGCACCTTTGTGGTGGAGGTCTCCTATACGGTCAGCCAGCCGACCCCGGCGTTGCTGGTCGTCCAGCAAGGCGCTGCCACGCTGAACGATGTCATTCACCTGTCCAGCATGGAGGTTTTGCTGAGCCCTTAAGCGTGGTTTTCACAAGAAGGGGGCAACTCCTCCTTGGGCTATCAACCTTGTGAAAGCCCTGAGCCCTTAAGCAGGGTACCTTTTCATCTGGATGAGTTTCGGCTAAACTATATTAACGAGGACTTACGCAGCTGAGGGGAGAAGGAGCCTCTCCAACTGCGTAACCTCTGTTAACGTAAATCGCAATTGGGAGTAGTCTCTATGGCAAATCGACCATTCACCTCGAAACGTGCCCCCATTTACGCCGACGTGCCTGATGACAAGTGGAATAGCTGGCGTTGGCAACTGAGCAACCGCATTAACACGGTAGAAGAGTTTGAAAAGGTAATCCGTCTCACCGATAGCGAGCGCCAGGCCCTCTCGACCCCCAACCTGTTCCGGGTGGATATCACCCCCTATTTCATCTCGCTGATCGACCCGGACGATCCGAACGACCCCATCCGCAAGCAGGTGGTGCCTACCTCGACCGAGCTGGTGCCGTTCACCTCCATGATGGAGGACTCGCTGGCGGAGGACCGCCATTCGCCCGTCCCGGGATTAGTGCACCGTTACCCCGACCGGGTGTTGATGCTGGTCACCACCCAGTGCGCCTCCTACTGCCGCTATTGCACGCGCTCGCGCATGGTGGGCGACCCGGCGGCCACTTTTTCTCGAGTCGAGTTCGAGATGCAGCTTGAGTACCTGAAGCGCACTCCCCAGGTGCGCGATGTGCTGCTCTCCGGCGGCGATCCGCTTGTGCTGGCGCCAAAAATCCTGGATGAGATCCTCAGCCGCCTGCGCGAGATCCCTCACATCGAGATTGTGCGTATTGGCTCGCGCGTGCCGGTTTTTCTGCCTATGCGGGTCACCGACGAGCTGTGCGATATGCTTCAAAAATACCACCCGCTGTGGATGAACATCCACGTCAACCATCCCAACGAGATCAGCGCCGAGCTGGCCCAGGCCTGCGACAAGCTGACCCGCGCCGGCGTCCCTCTGGGGAACCAGGCTGTGCTGCTGGCAGGCGTCAACGACAATGTCCACATCCAGCGGCAACTGGTGCAGGAGCTGGTGCGCATGCGCGTGCGCCCCTATTATCTGTACCAGTGCGATCTGGTGGAGGGGGCGGGTCACTTTCGCACCGCGGTTGCCAAGGGCATCGAGATCATGGAGGGCTTGCGCGGCCACACCTCCGGATACGCTGTACACCAGTACATTGTGGATGCTCCAGGTGGAGGTGGTAAGATCCCGGTGATGCCCAATTACCTGCTGAGCATGTCTGACCACAAGATCGTGCTGCGCAACTACGAAGGCTATATCACCACCTATGAGGAGCCGGTGGATTATCTCCCCAGCCAGGCCGCCCAGTACAAAGGTGAGAAGCGTCCCGAGCCGGGCCAGGCTGGTGTCACCGGCTTGCTGGAAGGCGAACAGATGTTTATCAAGCCCGAGGGTTTCGACGAATTGCACGACCGCGGCGGCATCCAGCACCGCTTAAAAGACGGGCGCAAGTGGGTGCCGCTGGGAATTGGCTCGGGGGAAGCCCCGGGAGAATCTGAAGCCTGAGCACCTGCGTCTAACGGCTGCTATCCCCCCTTATATAAGTGTTTACGCGACAGGCCCGGCTAGAACAACCGCCAGCACGTCGTAGTAAGTGCCTGCTCCAAAGCCATCGAACAGCACGTGATCGCCCGGGCGCAACCCGGGCAATTGGCGTAGGAAAGCGATCATATTGGAGGCGGCGCTGACGTTGCCGAATTCTTTGATCACCCAGGGCATGGGCAGGACGATGCCCTCTTTTTGCAGGTGTTTTTCCTTCAGGCGGTTGATCTTCAGGTTGGCGTGGTGCACGACCGCGGTGGCGATCTGTTTTCCAGCCATGCCCAGCTCGTTCAGGCATGCCTGGTATGCGGCGTAAACATCGCGCACCACGTCGACGCCGGAACGCACGAATAGCTTGACCATGCCCATAGGGCCTGCCATGACCACCGGGGAAGCGTCATCGGGCTCGTGCATCAAGCCGGCAAGGCGGATATGGTGCTCACCCGGCTGGGTGACCTCCACCATCGATACACCTTCCTCTTTGTGCCGTGAATGCGGGTAGTACATGCGCACGGCTAATACGCCCTCGTCGTCGAATACTTCGTGGGTCTTGCCCACCAGGAATTTCATCGTCAACCCTGGAATCACGCCGATCACCCCGGCGCCGTTGCCGAATAACTGCATGGCATTTTTATCCCGCGATAAGCGGACGAAGCGGCTCAGACCCTCGATACCGCCTACCAGCACTTTCTTGCCGTACAGCTCTTCGGCGATATTGTGCCCCACCATCCGCTGGGCTGGCAGGTCTGGGTTGAGCGCCAGGTGCAGAGCGCCCACAGAGCCGTCACAGGCTTTGTGGATGCTCACCTTTAAGGCCTCCTCGGGCACACCAGCCGCGCGAGCAATTTGTTCGGTGTAATCCTCTGTTATTGGGCCAGATAGCCCGATCATCACGGCGTCTACTTCGCCTGGCTCCCAGCCACAGGCCTGAGCGGCGGCGCGCAGCACGTGGGCGCCCACCTGGACTTCGACCTGGTAGTGTTCTTCCTCGGATAGCTCGGTGATGTGGTGCCGGCGGTCAAATCCCAGCGGCGAGAGATCCAGCCGATCGGCTTCGCTAAGAGGTTCTCCCAGGCGATGCTCCACCAGGCCTGGCAAGCTGTCATTGTCGTAGCTCTCCCCCCAGGCGCCATAAGCACCACCTATCCCTAGGGATGGGGAGGAGACCTGTTCAATGCCCAGCGGAACGCCGGGCCCGACAGGCAGGATTTGTACCTGTACGCCTGGGCGATCGAAGAAGGAAATGGTTTCCTGGGAATCCTCTGGGTTGTCTGGTTGGTCAGTCATGTCTTATACCTTTTCTGCATTTTGTCAAGGCGGCAAATATTATACCGTTAAAAAATTGCTCCTTGACAAACCAGTTGAGATGAATATAATTATTACTAACTTTCTCATAAAAATCTATATTGGAGAGATTTGATTGATGTTTTCTTGCATGTGTCTGGGGCGGGGTAGGTAACCACCGCTTCGTCACACTAAACCCGGGAAATTCCGGCAGCCAGCAGATTGACGACAGGTGGTTGCGACCCCGCATACCCTGGGCAGCCCACAAGGGCAGGCGCAGAAGGTTTCGCGTGGCAGAATGTTCGCCACCTGTTTTGTTATCTGTTGGCTGTTTTGTTTATTGTTGGAGATTGTATGAGCATACAGGTTGATTTTAACGCTACCCAGGTCATAACCCCCTCCGCCTTATCCGGCCTGGAGGCCGCCGTGGGCAACACGCCCTTGCTGCCCCTGCGACGCGTGACGGCGGAGATTTCGCCGCTCGTCCAGGTGCTCGCCAAGGCAGAGTGGTTCAACCCGGGAGGCTCGATCAAAGATCGCCCCGCGCTCAGTATCCTGCGCTCTGCCCTGGCGGAAGGCCTGCTGAGGCCAGGCATGCGCTTGCTGGATTCCACTTCTGGGAACATGGGCATCGCTTACGCCACTTTTGGAGCCGCGTTGGGCGTGCCGGTCACCCTGGTGCTGCCCGCCAATGCCAGCCCAGAGCGGCAGACCATCCTGCGCGCCCTGGGCGCGGAATTGATCTTGACTGACCCACTGGAAGGCTCGGATGGCGCCATCCGCGTGGCTCGCCAGCTCGCCACTGAAAATCCCGAGGCGTATTTCTACGCCAATCAGTACGACAACCCTGCCAACTGGCAGGCCCATTCCCTCACCACCGGCCCGGAAATTCTCCAGCAGACAGGCGGGCGGCTCACCCACTTTGTCGCCGGGCTGGGCACGACTGGCACGCTTACCGGTGTGGGACGCTACCTGCGCCAAAGTGGTGTGGATGTCCAGCTCATTGCCATCCAGCCTAACGCCTCTTTTCATGGACTGGAAGGCCTCAAGCACCTGCCTACCGCCATCCAGCCGGGTATCTACGACCCCACCTTGCCCGACCGCACCCTGGAAATCTCCACCGAGGCAGCTTACGCCATGGTGCGGCAGCTTGCTCGCCAGGAGGGCTTGTTTGTAGGCATCTCGTCCGGCGCGGCAGCACTGGCTGCCCTGCAGGTCGCCGCGGAGCTGGACGAGGGCAGCGTGGTCGCCGTTTTCCCCGACGCCGGCTATAAATATCTGAGTGACTCGGCCCTTTGGGTTTGAGCTTGGATCGCATCCGTTTGAGTATCAGTCTTTGGTCGTTAATATGTTGGAAATCGCCCGCGAAGTTTTGAAGCAGATTCACGCCCACGGAGAGATTGCCTATCCAGAAGAAGGGGCGGGCTTTTTGCTGGGCACAGTGGATGGCGAGCAGCGCCAGGTGACTGCTATCCTTGGGTTAAGCAACGCCCGCGAGGACGCCGCCCGGCATAACCGCTATCTGATCACCCCTCATGATTACCTGCGCGGCGAGCAGGAAGCCGAGCGCCTGGAGCTGGACATGTTGGGCGTGTTCCATTCCCACCCCGATCATCCCAGCCAGCCTTCCGAGTTTGACCGCCAGTGGGCTATGCCCTGGTTTTCCTACGTGATCACCAGCGTGCAGGCTGGCCACGCGGCCGAGAGCCGCTCCTGGCGCCTGGCGGAAGACCGTTCGCAGTTTGTTGAAGAGAAAATCGAGATTACAGAGAGGAGTTAGCCATGTCCCTGTACTTTGTTCATCACCAGCACAGCCCCGAATCCTGCCCAGCCAAAGATCCGCAGATGGGCGCTATGTTGCTCACCCACATCAATCCGCTGAACGCCCGCAAGTTTGGCGTCAACTTGATCGGGGACGCAGTCTTAGACGGCCAGCACACCTTCGTGGTCATCGCCGAGGCCGATAGCCTGGAGAATATTGACAACTTCATGCAGCCATTCAAGATGGCTGGCCCGGTCGAGATTAGCCCTGCCTCCACTTGCGAAGTGGTCGTCGAGCGCCTGGGTTGCTAGCTTGAATGGGGGGACCAGAAGATGAAAATTGCAAATGACGTCACTGAGCTGGTCGGCAACACACCGCTGGTGCGCATTCGCCATCTGAGCGACGGCACCAGCGCGGATATCGTCGCCAAGCTGGAATTTTATAACCCCGCCCACAGCGTGAAGGACCGCATCGGGGTGTCGATGATCGACGCCGCCGAGCAGGCCGGGCTGATCGGTCCCGATACCATCATCCTGGAGCCCACTAGCGGCAACACCGGCATCGCTTTGGCTTTCGTCTGTGCGGCGCGGGGCTACAAGTGCACCCTCACCATGCCCGAGACGATGAGCATGGAACGCCGCCTTCTCCTGCTTGCCTATGGCGCCGAGCTGGTGCTCACACCGGGCAGCGAGGGGATGCCAGGCGCGGTGCGTAAAGCCGAAGAGATGGCTGCCGTCGACTCGCGCTATTTCATCCCTCAACAGTTCAAGAATCCGGCCAACCCGGAAATCCACCGCCGCACGACCGCGGAAGAGATTTGGCGCGATACAGATGGCAAGGCCGACATCCTGGTTGCCGGTATTGGCACTGGGGGCACCATCACCGGGGTTGGCGAGGTGATAAAACATCGCAAGCCGTCCTTCCGTTGTGTGGCGGTGGAGCCGGCTGCCTCGCCGGTGCTCTCCGGCGGGCAGAAAGGCCCGCACATGATCCAGGGCATCGGCGCTGGCTTCGTGCCTGAGGTGCTCAATACGCAGATCTATGACGAGATCGTGCGTGTCACGAATGAAGACGCCCTGGAGACCGCCCGGCGCATGGCCCGCGAGGAGGGCCTGTTGGTGGGCATCTCGTCTGGGGCGGCCATGTGGGCGGCTATGCAGGTGGCGCGCCGCCCGGAGAGTGAGGGCAAGCTGATCGTGGTGATCATCCCCTCCTTCGGCGAGCGCTACCTGAGCACCGCTCTTTTTGCCGAGCTGGCAGGGTGAACCATGTGGAAGACTATCCGGCGGGATATCGCGGCCGTATTTGAACGCGATCCAGCGGCGCGCAGCACCCTGGAAATCTTGTTTTGCTACCCTGGGTTGCACGCGGTATGGGGGCATCGCCTGGCGCATTGGCTGTGGACGCGCCGCCTTAAGCTGCTGGCGCGCTGGGTTTCGCAGCTCGCGCGCGGCCTGACAGGCATCGAGATCCATCCGGGCGCCTCCATCGGCCCGGGCTTTTTCATCGACCATGGCATGGGCGTGGTGATCGGCGAGACTTCCGAGATCGGCGCTGATGTGACCATGTATCACGGGGTCACCCTGGGGGGCACCAGCCTCTCCAAGGGCAAACGCCACCCCACCATCGGAAACCGGGTGGTGATTGGCGCGGGAGCCAAGGTGCTGGGCGCTATCTCCGTCGGGGATGACAGCCGCATCGGGGCGAACGCCGTGGTGGTCAAGTCGGTGCCGGCTAACTCGGTGGTGGTGGGCGTGCCCGGGCAGATCGTCTCTCGCAGCCGGCCGCACCTGGCCACGGATGCCCCGGATCTCAATCACACTGCACTTCCAGACCTGATTGGTGTATCATTATCCTCGCTGCTGGTGCGCGTGGATGCCCTGGAGGCGCGCCTGAATGGTGGCGCACTCGACCTGCCCCACATTCACGCTCCCGAAGCCGGGCAGTGGCGAGGCGAGGACTTTTCGATTTAGCATGAATACTAAGAGCCATAGAGAAGGATAATAACCAAAATATGATAAAGCTACGCATGCCTGCACCTTTAAGGACTTATACCAACGGACAGGCTGAGATTGACTTACACGGCGGCACGGTGGGTGAAGCCATGGACGACCTGGTCGAACAGTTCCCGGCGCTGCGCCCGCACCTGTTCAACGGCAAGGCTGAGCTGCGCCCGTTCGTTAACCTGTTTCTCAACGATGAGAATATCAAGGTTCTGCGTGGGCTGGACACGCCCCTCAAGGAGGGCGACCGGCTGATGCTGATCCCATCCATCGCGGGAGGTTGAGCCTCGAGACCCGTGCTGCTCTCGTGCCTAATATTGCACTTCTCGAATAGCTATGTTACCTTTTTTATCTCACGAAGAAATTTTACGCTACTCGCGCCACCTGCTCATCCCCGAGGTAGGGCTGGAGGGGCAGAAGAAACTGAAAGCCGCCTCGGTGCTGGTCATCGGCACGGGCGGGCTGGGCTCGCCGGTCGCGCTCTACCTGGCCGCGGCTGGCGTGGGGCGTATTGGTCTGGTGGATTATGATGTCGTGGATTTCTCCAACCTGCAGCGCCAGGTCATCCACGGCACCTCCCGCATTGGCACATTGAAAGTCGATTCGGCGCGCGAGCGCATGCTGGACCTCAATCCCGACATCCAGGTGGATGCCTACAATGAGCCGTTCACCTCCGCAAATGCCATGCGCATCGCCGCCGATTATGATTTGATCATCGATGGCACAGACAATTTCCCCACCCGCTACCTGACCAACGACGTGTGCGTGCTGCTGGGCAAACCCAATATCTATGGCTCGATCTTCCGCTTCGACGGGCAGGTGAGCGTTTTTTACGCCAAAGAAGGCCCGTGTTACCGTTGTCTCTTCCCCGAGCCACCTCCGCCGGGATTGGTGCCCTCCTGCGCCGAGGGCGGCGTGCTGGGTGTGCTCCCAGGTATCATCGGGTCGCTGCAGGCCACCGAGGCGCTCAAGCTGATCCTGGGGATCGGAGAGACGCTGATCGGCAGGCTGATGTTATTCAATGCACTGGACATGACCTTCGAGTTTGTCAAGTTGCGCAAAAATCCCAATTGCAAAATTTGCGGCCCCGAGCCAGAGGTCACCGAGCTGATTGATTACGAGGCCTTCTGCGGCGTGCCGGGGCATGACCACGAGGAAGGCTCGGTTGGCGGGGGCTGGGATATCACTGCCACGGAGCTGGCCCAACGCCTGCAGCAGGGCAATCACCTCCGCCTGCTGGACGTGCGCGAGCCGCACGAGCTGGAAATCTCGAAGCTGGAAGGCGCTGAGCTCATCCCGCTGGGACAGCTTGCGGCGCGCCTCTCCGAGCTGGACAGCGCCCAGGAGATGGTGGTGTTCTGCAAGGCCGGCACCCGCTCGGCGCGTGCCCTGGAGCTGCTGGTCAGCGCAGGCTTCCGCAAGGTGAAAAATCTGAAGGGCGGCATCAACTCTTGGGCGCGCGAGGTCGATCGCAGCATGCCGGTTTATTGAGGATTAGTGATTGTAGATTGCAGATTGTTGATTGGGGATTTTTCTAACACAAAGGACACGAAGTACCACAAAGGAATATTGAGCTGCTAGAGATATACTTCGTGCACCTTTGTGTCCTTTGTGTTGAGATGCAAATGACGGATATAAATGACCCTACTATCCTTGCGGTGCTTGCCCACCCGGACGACGAGTCCTTTGGCATGGGGGGCACATTGGCTCTTTACGCCCGGCGCGGTATGGCGGTGCACCTGGTGTGCGCCACGCGCGGCGAAGCTGGAGACGTAGATGTGGACTACCTGCGAGGCTTTGGCTCCAAGGCTGAGCGCCGTGAGGCTGAGCTGCGCTGCGCTGCCGAGAAGTTGGGGCTGGCGAGCGTGCATTTCCTGGATTACCGCGATTCAGGCATGCCGGGCATGCCCGATAACCACCACCCTCAGGCGCTCATCGCCGCCCCCCTGGAAGAGGTGGCAGCCAAGGTGCTGCATTATATCCGTGCGCTGCGACCTCAGGTCGTCTTGACCTTCGACCCGATAGGCGGCTACAAGCACCCGGATCACATCGCCATCCACAAAGCCACCGTGCAGGCCTTTGAGCTTGCCCCAAAGCTCTCATTGGGGCTTACCCCAAAGCTCTCATTTGGGCTTGCCCCAAAGCTCT
>Ga0233416_10000674_pt1 | contig 10531 bp, 11 predicted proteins | sample Sediment_Towuti__2_FD_188638 | JGI IMG/M metagenome (GOLD analysis project Ga0233416, IMG submission 188638) | Sediment microbial communities from Lake Towuti, South Sulawesi, Indonesia - Sediment_Towuti_2014_0_MG | ecosystem: Environmental > Aquatic > Freshwater > Lake > Sediment | place... | reverse complement strand
CGGCGTTTGCTCGTTCGTGGCCTTCATCACACGCCACCATAGAACAAAGCGGGGCGAAAATCACCGAAACGCGCGTTTTCCGCAGGGCTAGATTGGCGGGCTCGAACGCAACCGGGAGGCGCGCACGGGAGCCGGACGGCCGGCCACGAAACGGGAAACTAGTTGTCGGGTGTTTCGACGATGTGATTCTCGAACCTGGTACAGCCCTCGGCGAAGAGGCGATTCGTCAGCATCTCGCCGGGCCATTCGATGGGTAGGTCCGCCGTGAACACCCAGACATCGGGAGACGTCCACACCGGTCCATGCTCTTCCGGTAGTTCTGGGTCAAAGAGATCGGTCCAGACCGGCATATACACCCCGTTTCCACATTGCGTATGCAGATGCACGATCGTGCGGGACCGTACGAGAGGATCCAGCTCTCTCCACACGGCCGCGGTTTCGTCGGCCAGGTGGTGAAGGCGCACTGCGTTCTGCGCGTCAAACATCGCGTACGCAGCGTAGACGGGCGCCTCGATCGTATCGGGCGCACGCGCCAACTCTGGACATTGCGCGACCAGCCCTTCGAGAATCGCGCGGCGGTGACGATCTTCCCACGAATCAGGCAGCGACGGGTCTGCCGCCCCGATCAGTTCAAAGAGCAGAAACGCGGTGTTTTCGACCGGCGGGAGGAGCCTCGCGGCCACCGATTGCGCACGCCGGGAATCTGTGACCGCCGAGAGGTGGTCATGAAGCATCTGCAGATTCAGCATCTCCAACGTGGCGTCGGTCAGCAGACGCGATTCGACACGGACGACGGTTCCCGCGGGCAACTGTAAGTGCCGGTGAAGCAGATCGGCGGTCGCGATCGGGTCGATTTTTAGCTTGAGCGGGGACGTGAGGTTGGCTTGGAGCGGGAGTTCCAGAGCCGCGATGGCGGCATAGCTCGCTTTGTCTTCGTCAGGTCCGTCCAGGAGCAAGGTGCAGCTCGCCTCGGCCACGAGGTCGAACATCCATTCGGCCATTTCCTCGTCGAGGGCGGCCAGCACCGTGAGTAAGTCGTGCTCCCGGCCCTGCTCAAGGAACGCCTGCAGGGTATCGATCGCATCCTCGGTGTCGCCGTGGTCGTGGCGGCGGGCATTGATGAGATGGATGAGATCGCGCGTGAGTGGATCAGGACGAGACCACGCTAACATGGCTGCTCCCTACGCGCCGACGAAACCGATTCCGCTCTGCGACTGAACCCGGTACCCATGTTGCCAAACTTTCTCACGCGGTGCAAGCGCCCCGACAGTTCTTACGGGTGCAGCCAGTTGCTTCCCCATGATGCGCCTGCGTCCCCTACTCTCCGATGACTTTCACCAGCACCCGCTTACGCCGGCGTCCGTCGAACTCGCCATAAAAAATCTGCTCCCAGGGCCCGAAATCCAGCTTGCCATTCGTGATCGCGACCACGACTTCGCGTCCCATCACCTGCCGCTTCAGGTGGGCATCGCCGTTATCCTCGCCCGTGTCGTTATGCCGATAACGAGCCCCCTGCGGAGCCAGCCGTTCAAGAAATTCATCATAGTCATGCAGCAACCCCTGTTCATCGTCGTTAATGTACACGCTCGCCGTGATATGCATGGCATTCACCAGCACGAAGCCTTCCCGTACGCCGCTCTTGCCGACCACTGCCTCGACCTGAGGCGTGATATTGATGTAGGCCCGTCTGGCCTTTGTTTCGAACCAGAGTTCTTCGCGGTAGGATTTCATGAGTGAATGGTGCGCGGGGCGCATTGTGCCAACCGGACCACGAGAGATTCAAGAGGCCCTGCAATGAAGCCTCCGGAGATGTCGCGAGACCCGGAAGAGGATATAATGCCAACGAGCATGAACCCGCATCCTCGCTTACGACCGCCCCGCCTCACACACAACGCGCGCATCGTGTTATCGCAGCGTTACTTGGCCAGAAACGCGAGAGGCGTTCCCGTCGAATCGCCGACGGAGATGTTCTGGCGTGTCGCCCACGATATTGCCCAGGCCGAGCAGCAATACCCTCCCGCAACACGCCAGCGTGGTCTGGCCCGCCGGTTTTACGATCTCATGGCATCTTTCGAATTCCTGCCGAATTCGCCGACGCTCATGAACGCCGGCCGGATGCTCCAGCAACTGTCGGCCTGCTTCGTGCTGCCGGTCGACGATTCTTTGGAATCGATCTTCGACGCCGTCAAGCATCAGGCACTCATCCATCAGTCAGGCGGAGGTACCGGATTTTCGTTTAGCCATCTCCGCCCCCAGGCCGATCGCGTTGCCACTACCAGCGGACTTGCATCCGGTCCGGTGTCCTTTATGCGTGTCTTCAACATGTCCACCGACGTCATCAAACAAGGAGGAACGAGACGCGGCGCGAATATGGGCATTCTGCGGGTCGACCATCCGGATATCCTCGACTTTATCGCGCTGAAGCAGCATCCGGGAGAAATGACGAACTTCAATCTTTCCGTCGGTCTCACTGACCGTTTCATGCATGCGGTCAAAGGGGGACGATCTTACGCGCTCGTCAATCCGCGTACGGCGAGACTCATCCGGCGCATTCCCGCGCGGCTTGTGTTCGATCGACTGGTCCAAGCGGCCTGGCAATCCGGCGAACCCGGTGTCGTCTTTCTCGACACCATCAACCGCGCCAATCCAACACCTCGGTTGGGTCCGATCGAAGCCACCAATCCCTGCGGCGAACAACCGCTCCTCCCCTATGAGTCCTGCACCCTCGGTTCGATCAATGTCGCCCGATTCCTCACGACGCGTCGCGGTGCCCGCGCGATCGACTATGATCGGCTCTCCGCCCTCATTCCTCTCACGGTCCGGTTCCTCGACAACGTCCTCGATCGAACCCGTTTCCCCCTCGCAGCCATCGAGATGCGGACCAAACAGACCAGAAAGATCGGCCTGGGAATCATGGGATTCGCGGATCTCCTGATCCAACTCGGTATCCCCTACGACACAGATGAGGCCCTGCAGATTGGCAAGCAACTCATGGGATTCATCCAATCCCACGCCCACGCCGCATCCCGCCGCCTCGCACAGGAGCGCGGAGTCTTCCCCGCGTACAAAGAAAGCGTGCTTCACGATCGGGGGCTACCGCGTCGCAACGCCACGGTCACCACGATCGCCCCCACCGGCACGATCAGCATCCTCGCCGACTGTTCGGCCGGCATTGAACCTCTGTACGGGATCCGCGTGACCCGCACCATCATGGAGGACATCCGGCTGGAAAGCGTTCATCCGGAGTTCCTGAAGCGGGCTCGAGTCAGAGGACTTCCGCTGGCCGCTTTGCTCCGGGAAATGGGGAACCGGGAATCCATTCAGCACCTGACGCAGATCCCCCAGGATCTCCGGCGGCTGTTCGTCACCGCCCACGACATTCCTCCGGCCCACCACGTGCGGATGCAGGCCGTCTTCCAGCGTTACAGCGATAGCGGCGTGTCCAAGACGATTAATCTGCCCGCCACCGCAACGCCTAAAGATGTGGCTGCCGCTTTCCTCCTGGCGCATCAACTCGGTTGCAAAGGCTTGACGGTCTATCGGTCGGGGAGTCGAGAGCATCAGGTACTCGCCTGTTCCCACATACAGTCTTGCTGAATCGCGAATCCTCTGCCCACGGGCGTCCGAGCCCCTCTGTAGAATTCTTTCACTAAATTGACACCTTCCGGGGTTGGTGATAAGTACTTTCCCAGGTTTTACGACACGATACAGTTCGCCAAAGGGAGGTGCCCGATGTTCGCAATCGCTGGAGGTCCGTCGTTCGCAGGCATCCCTCTGACGTGGAGTCTCCTGTTCGCCCGTCAGCCGGAACCGGACTTGGAATTCACGGAAGAAGAATTAGAGCAGACGACGAACGTGCGCTCGTCGCCCCCAGTAAAATCGCCCAAGCAATCCGGCGGCCGGCCACTTCTTTGGGTTCTGTTGCTCGTGCTGATCGGTGGAGGAGTCTACGCCGCCATGGAACCCGAAATGATCATGGATCTTCTGGGACCCATCCTCGGTGAATCGACGGCCCCCCAGCAACAGCCGGCGGTAGCGGTGAAACCCGCTCCGCCTAAGCCGGCGCCGGGGACAATGCCCGGTCAACCCAAACCGCTCGCGACGACCCCTGTCGCGCCGCCGGTTCGGACGCCACAGGAACCAGCTCTGACGGCATTGCCTAGTCCCCCACCCACAACAGCCGCGAGCGTGCCTGCACCTTCGGTCCCGACTGCGCCACAGACCGAGGCCGGCGGGGCGCCGCCAATCGTCGCCGCGCCGAACCCGCTGTTCAGTGAAGGACAACAGGTGGCGATCCTCCCGGACCCCGCCGCGCCTGGCGAAAAGGTGTCGCTCATGCAGGACGCAGAAGGAACCAAACCAGGACCCGCGATTCCCCCTGGAACCATCCTGACGATTCTCGATGGTGACTTGCAGGGCGGCGGCTGGGTTTACTCGGTTCGCAGCGGCTACGGCACCAAGGGCTGGATCGCGGAGAAGAAGCTTCGACCAAAGTCCTGATCGCTTCGCCGACAATTCGCACCACGTTCCAGTCAGAGGGCGGCGGCACGGGTCCAGTGCCGCCGCCCTCTGTGCTATAATGCCGCGCGTTCAGCCGCCCCGCGTTGCCCCATCGGCCGCAAGAAGGGCAGGAGATTATGCGCGCTCTGATCTTTGATTTCGATGGAGTCATCGCTGATACCGAACCCCTCCACTTTGAAGGGCTGCGCCGAACTCTCGCCGATATCGGCATCACGTTGAGCGAGTCGGACTACTACGCCAACTACCTCGGATTTGACGACCGGGGATGCATTGTGGAAGCGCTCCGAGTGAATCGGCGTCCGGCGACCGGCCCGTTGGTACAGGATCTGATGCGCAGAAAGGCCGCGGCCTACATGGGCTCCATCAAGGAGCATCTCGTGATTTTCCCCGGCGTGAGAGAATTCGTCGAGGAAGCAGCCGCCAGCTACCCGATCGCCATCGCATCGGGGGCGTTGCGAACTGAGATCGAACTGATTTTGGAGCAAGCGGGCATCCGGAAAGCCTTCCGCCATATCACGAGCGCGGAAGACGTCACCAAGGCCAAACCGGACCCTCAACCGTTCCTGCATGCATTGGCCGGCTTGAACCGGCAGAACCTGAACTCTCCAATGACGGCGGCGTCGTGCCTGGTCATCGAAGATTCACTGCCCGGCATCAGAGCCGCCAAGTCGGCTGGAATGAAAGTGCTGGCAGTTACCAACACTCATACGGTGCAGGACCTGCGCGAAGCGGACGCCATCAGTCCTAGTTTACGCGGGACTCGGCTCGACGACGTGCGCGCCCGTTTATGGCCGTCATGACCACGACACTGCTATGAGAATCTGCTCGCTCGTCCCGGGTGCAACCGAAGTCGTCGCTGCACTCGGCTTGGCCGACCAGCTCGTAGGAATCAGTCATGAATGTGACTTTCCCTCATCGGTCCGTCACGTTCCCGTGATGATCGAACCGATGGTCGGGAAGGTCCAGCGGGCTAGCATAGAAATCGACCGGCAGGTGAAAGCACTGGCCGCTGCAGGAGACCGACTCTATCGACTCGATGAGGACGCCTTTCGCCGGGCTCAGCCGGACCTGGTTTTCACACAAGACCTGTGTGACGTCTGCGCCGTGACGCCGGACCAGCTCACCAGCGCCATTCAATCGCTTCGACATCGACCCACCGTAGTGACGCTCAGTCCAACAACGTTGGAAGGCATGATCAACAGCGTCGAGCGGGTCGCCAAAGCCGTCCACCGCGTCCCCGAGGGACAGGCGCTCGCCAACAATCTCCGCCATCGACTGGATCTGGTGCATGCGCGGACCGTGACGATCACCTCGCGCCCGCGTGTAGTCTGTCTCGAGTGGTTGGCTCCGCTGTATGTGGCGGGCCATTGGGTTCCAGAGATGGTGGAACTCGCCGGCGGCCACAACGTGCTCGGGTCTAAGGATGCCCCATCACGTGAAACGACGTGGCGGGAAGTGGAAACCGCGCAGCCGGATATTGTGCTCGTCATGCCCTGTGGCTACTCGATCGAGCGTACCATCGAGGAACTTGCTGAAGCCGGGCACGTCCATGACGAATGGCGACGTGCACGCGATCGCTGGTCGCACATCTACCTCGTCGATGCTGCATCGTACTTCAGCCGACCAGGTCCCCGCCTGGTCGACGGCGTGGAATTGCTGGCCGCCATCCTGCACCAGGATTCCGATCCGATCGACTCGACGAGAACGATCAAACTCGGAGCGACTCCGCTCACCATGGACGCCGCATCATGAACGCCGCCGACGCGCAAGCCTATTGTACGGCCTACACAAAGCGAAGCGGCAGCAACTTCTATTATTCGTTTCTCTTCCTCCCCAAGCCCAAGCGCGAAGCGATGTATACGGTCTACGCCTTCTGCAAGGCGGTGGACAGCGCAGTCGACGAACCGCCGGCCGACAGCAATCCCAAGGAGGAACTGAAACGCTGGCGGAGCGAACTGGAGGCGGTGTACCGCGGCACACCCACTCTTCCCATCACGGTAAGCCTGGCCTACCACGCCAAAGCCCTCTCGATTCCGAAGGCCTATTTTGAGGAATTGATCAAGGGCGTCGAGATGGACCTCTTCAACAACCGCTACGTCACGTTCGACGAATTGTCCCTCTACTGCTATCGCGTCGCCTCTGTCGTGGGGCTCATCTGCCTGCATATCTTCGGCGTCACGTCCCCCCGGGCGCAGGACTATGCCGTCGACCTCGGCATGGCGTTCCAGATGACCAACATCCTGCGCGACCTGGGCACCGACGCGACGCAAGGCCGCATCTATCTTCCGCTCGACGACCTGCGCGCCTGCAATTACCCCGAAAAATCCATGCTGCAACAGACGTATTCACCCGAGTTCAAGACGTTAATGCAGCGGGAAACGGCCCGCGCACGCCACTACTACGACAAAGCCCAGGCCGCCTTGATGTCCCTGCCTCGAGCCGATCGTGAGGCCCTTACCGTTGCGGAAATCATGCGGGGCATCTACAGCCGAATCCTCGCCAAGATCGAACAATCGGAGTACCGAGTCTTCGGACCACGCATCACTCTCTCAACGCCCCATCGGCTGGCGATCGCGCTCAGCATCTGGTTACGCTCACGGTTCTCGTGACCAACCAGTCCTCACAGACCGTCCTCATTCTGGGCACCGGCTTGACCGGCCTGACCGCTGCCTATTACCTCGCACAACGGGGTTATCAACCCGCCCTGCTCGATGCTCCCGGATGGCAGGACGGATTCCAATCTAACCCATCCGACGCGACCCCGATGCTATTCGGGCGCTACCGGGAAACACGGCGGTTGCTCGGCATGATCAACGAGGGGAAGGTCGGGCAACTCGAGACGGCGATTCCGCTTGAATTTGCGCTGCCCGATGGGCAGATCGTGGCCTATCGTTCCGCGCACCTTCCCGGAGCGCTCCAGTGGATGATGAGCCTGTTCAGCTTTCACGGCCTTGCCTGGCACGATCGCTGGACGTTGTTCTCCCATCTCGAACAGATCTGGGAGAAGGCGAAAACGCTCCCCGCAGACCTGGAGAGCCAGGTGGCAGAGGAATGGCTAGCGTCGATCGGACAGAGTCAGAATGCACGCGAGTACATCTGGGCTCCCCTTGCACAGTGGCTGACGGGCAACGCCTTAGCCCGTCTCTCCGCCGCCACCTTCGTACGCCTGCTCTCCACCATTTTGCTGGGCCAGGCCATGGATGCCAGGTTGACCCATATCGAGGGGACGATAGGGAACCGATTCCTCACGCACATGAAAACGGCGCTGCACCAGCGCGGGGTTCAGATTCGGCCCGAGCCGCACCCGCCGGACCTTCACTTCGGGCCAGAGGGGATTAGCGGCGTACGCCTGCACGATGGCTCGCTCCTGCGCGCACAGTGGTACATCGCCGGACTCTCTCACCAGAACCTGCTGTCCCTGCTGCCGGAGAACCTCCTGACACGCTATGCCTACTTCGCACACCTGAGCGAGTTGGAAAGTTTTCCTGAAATCGCCGTCCGATTCACCTATCGCACGGACCTGCCACGCCCACGGCTGATTCTTCTGGCCGGCCGACAGTTTCAGCAGGTCACGATCACCGCGCTCGGCCCCCAAGCAGTCGACTGCCGGCTATCCGCCATCGGCAATCCCGCACTCATGGAATTGAACCGCGAGGAACTTCTGGCTCTGGGTGGAAATGCACTACAGGCACTGGTCCCGGAGCTCGAACAGGGCGTGCGACTGTCCGCCGAGGTTTTCCGTGATGACCAAGCGGCGCTTTCCCTGAGACCCGGCGCCGCGCTGCTCCGGCCGATTCAACAAAGCCCTCTCAAGAATCTGCTTGTCGCCGGCGCATGGACTGATACCGGCTGGCCGGCGAATGTCGAGAGTGCCGTCGTCAGCGCCAGGCGATGCGCGCAGATCATCGCGGGTCGCGCGACCTGACTGTTATAATGGGATAGGCTCTGATCGAGCGGGACAAAAACGGACTTTTTCAGCCTCCTGTTCAGGACTTGCCGCTCCCCCGCAGATAGCACTGATCATCGAACCGTTCGCCGCCGAGATACTTGGCAACCACTATCCACTCCCCCTGACCGTCTGTCAGCGCCACGTAGGCCATGCCCCTCACAAGGAACGGATGCACCGTAAATACGGACCTCAACGTCGCTTGTGCTTCCCCGGACGCGATCAACATCGGAATCGCAGTCAGCGGGTAACTGCCTCCCGTCCGCTCGAACCTATTGCCTGTCGCATGCAACGGCGCCATGTTCTGCCAGGAAGTCTGCTCCAGCACAGGGCTGTCTGCGGGAAACACGTACAGGCTGTCACTCGGCGCGCCCATCATGCAAAACGTCGCCTTCACCACCAGATCCTTTGTGCCGTCGTTGTCGAGATCGACGAGGGCTTTATCCAGGCTCGAACAGCGCCGAGTCTTCGGAGCCACACCGGCTAGCTTGGCAGCGTCCCATTTGACGTGGCTGAACGGTTCGGATTCGATGTTGACTCGATCCCCGCCTCCCATGTTCTCACGAAACAGACCCAGGACCTGCTGGCAGAATGGCCTGTCCTTCGCAGCCAGGAGACCCAGGGACGATGCCGTGGCGAGCGCGGGAACAACCAGGAGCAGCGCGCCGCCAATTACAGTACCCTTCAATGACGCCTCCGGCTCTTCAGTTTCTTCCCAATATTGACAACCTACCCGGCCCTTTCTAAGATACCGCCACCTTTCTCCTGTGCCAATCAATCATGACTTCGACGCCGCTCCAAGACCTGGCCAAGTCCCTCCATAACTGCCAGCGTTGCAAGCTGGCCAAACTAGGCCGCAGCCAGGTCGTGTTCGGCGTCGGGAACCCACATGCCAGCATCATGTTTGTGGGCGAGGCGCCGGGGTTCCATGAAGATCAGCAGGGCGAACCCTTCGTGGGCGCCGCGGGAAAGTTGCTAAACGATCTGCTTGCCTCGGCTGGGCTTTCACGGGATCAGATCTACATTGCCAACGTCATCAAGTGCCGGCCACCGAACAACCGCGATCCGGAGCCGGATGAAGTAGAGACCTGTAAGCCCTTCTTGATGCAGCAGATCGAGATGATCCGGCCGAAGCTGGTCTGCACATTGGGCAACTGGGCAACGCAGACGTTATTGGAGCGCAAGGTGGGAATTACGAAAGTGAAGGCCCAGGCGTTTTACATGAAGGAGTTCGTGATCTTCCCCTTGCTGCACCCGGCGGCAGCTCTCCACCAGGGCAACCTGCTGGAGCCGCTGAAAGAGGATTTTAAGAAGCTCAAGGAATTTCTCGACCGGAATACCAAACCCGCCGAACCCCCTTCTCCCACTTCACCAGCCGCTCCCACCCTGCACATCGAATCGCCGCAGCCGGCCCAGATGGATCTCTTCGGCTCCTAGGACGTGAAACGCATCTCGTCGTTCCTATCTCGTCTTCCGACCACGCCCAAGGGAGTGCTCCCATCCCTTGACAAGCTCGGAACTTCTAAGACACGCGAAGCCTCGGTCGTTCGCTCGCGAGATACGCTTCACGAGATACGATTCGTAGAACCCTGGTCGGATTCTCCTTCGAGCGCGTCGGCCGGTTTTTCGTCCTCCGGCACGTCAAACCACCGCACCAGCATCTCGTCCCACCAGGCTTCAGAAACCTCGTCACCGGGGTCGCTCCCGAGAAACTCCACGTCTTCCTTCTTAATCGTGGGACCGACGAGATGGGGCTGGAACTTCGCACGCTCGATGACTTCTTTCGTGGCGTACCCGCCGACGATCCAGGAATCCGGGTCGGCCCGGCGCGACTTGTAGACTTTGAGACCGATCTTCAAATACATGAAGATCTGCTGTTGAACCGAGTCCAGGAGGCCCGATTGCGGCAGGCTGAGTGTCTGCTCGATCCGTTTTCGCCAATGCCGGTCATCGAACCGCGACGTGATGAGTTGGAGGACTTTCTTCCCGAGCTCGGCATCAAGCGCCATGGTACGAGGTCCTGAGAAAGTGCTGAGTGCTGAGTCCTAAGTGAATGATGAAAGG
>Ga0233416_10000673_pt1 | contig 10574 bp, 8 predicted proteins | sample Sediment_Towuti__2_FD_188638 | JGI IMG/M metagenome (GOLD analysis project Ga0233416, IMG submission 188638) | Sediment microbial communities from Lake Towuti, South Sulawesi, Indonesia - Sediment_Towuti_2014_0_MG | ecosystem: Environmental > Aquatic > Freshwater > Lake > Sediment | place... | reverse complement strand
CGAGCCGCAGACTCGTTTCGCCACGGCGACCATTTCGGTCTGGGTGAGATAGCCGAAGTCCGGCATGCCGAGCTGGGTAGCCGCCACGCTGTACCCGGAGATAAACGTCAGCGGGAAGCCGGCCTGCTCCACCAGCTTCGCGCCCAAGGCGTCGTAGACGCCGGGAAAGAGCAGCGTCCGTTCTTTTTCCAGCAAGGCATGGATTCGCGTCGAGACTGGCATATCGGGCCGTGGGGGTGGAGGTGCGACGCTCGCCGCCAGGAGCGCGCCCATTCTAGTGAGAACGGGCAGTCTGGTCAATCGGGGGGAGGGCCTGTCGGAGAAAGTCACGAGCCTGCGTATAGATGCCGGGAACCCTGGACTCACGCGGCCCCGCCACGTTCAGGGTGCGAATCCCGTGGTCCCGGGCCCAGGTGCGAACCGGCATGACGCCGCCCTGCGCGACGAGATCGATGACGAGGCACGGTTTCCCCCATCGCCTGGCCACTTCGATCGTCAATGCTGTGCCTTCGGAGGGGCGGCCACGGGTCAGCACCAGCGTTCCATCCGAGTCCCGGACATTCCATTCGGTCCGTTGCTCATACTCCACCGACGGTGTCTCCTTGAGCGGGTACTGCGGGGCGATCGGACCGTCCTCGGCCCTCCGGCCTCTGGGACACCAGCCCCCGCACGGGAGCCCCAGCTCCAAGGCCACGTCCAGGGCCGCGCGGTCCACCCCTGTCTGTCCGCCCGAGACCACTTTCTGAACGATCGATCGCGTCTCGTTCGGCATCGCGGCGAGTCCGTTTGGAATCGGGGAGCCGGTGAGGTAAGAAGCGCGAGGGTTACTGTTTTGCCCTGGTCCCGCGTTGCCGGGGAGGGGGCGACGCCTTGCTCGGCGGAGTGTAGACCCACACACTGATATCCAGCGTCGCGTCGCCCCCGTCGTCGAGACGGTCTTTCCCGATGCTATAGAGTTTCCTTTGCGTGGGACTCCACAGCATCGGGAGTCCGGAGAAGGGGTCGAACAGGGCCTCTCCTGCTTCGGCAATGCGGGCCGGAACCTCCGCCGTGAGCGGTGGTCTTCGTAGCCGGGCCTGCAGGACGGCGAGGCGGAAGCGCGCGTTGGTTTCCTGGAGCCGGACGATCAATGGCTCCCATGCCGGCTCGGATGGGCCGGTCAAGACGTTGCCGATCGGGTGCAACACGTGCTCGATCAGAGTTCCGGCCGAAGCTTGGGCGAACTCGTGGAGCTTCGGAAGCGGGGCATTGGGGGTGTCCGCCGCCTTGATCAGAGCCGCGTAGTAGTCGGCATACGTGTTCAGGAGTTTCTGCTTCCGGATGAACGCCTTGGCCAAGGGACTCTCCGGCAGACGGCGTTCCACCTCATTGAAGACCTCCGGCCGTAACCCGGCGGTGGCGGCCAGCCACCGCTTCGCTTGGTCCGACTCGGCTTGCCCGACTCGACTGGCGTGGGCAAATGGTTTCTGGAACTTGGTCACCTCGATCGCGAATCTGTTCTGAATCGGCCAGCGGAGAGACCATTCGGCCTTGTCCAGCGGCTCCGCGAGGACGGCGAGTTGCCCCATTTGCGTGCTGTCCAGCTCGTACCGTCCCACTAACAGGGAGAGGAGCTTGAGATCGTCATCGATGATACAGGCTGCCGCCGTCTTGGTGGGAAGCGTCCGGGCTTGGGCGAACACGTTCCGCCAAGCGGCTAGATCCTGGACCAACCGGGTCATGCCCTTGGGGATGCCCTGGACAAAACCCTCGGCCAGGTAGACGCGGTGCGCCATGAATGGTTCGGCAAAGCGGGGCGTGGCAGGATGCCCGAAGCCCCAATCCTCGAACGGCATGGCCAGCCATTGGGGATAGCGGTCGACGAGAATGCGGAGTGAACTGCTCGGCGGAATGACCGGAGTTTGCAGCTTCAGGAAGTGAGCGATCGGGTCAGGCTCCGTCCAGGCTTTCAATGCCCGCACGGTTGCCTCTTCATCCCCCACGACTCGAAGCTCCGATCGCTTCTCCTTGTTGTAGTCGAAGAATCGATTCCCAGGGTCACTTTGAACCTCCAGCCACATTTCGTGCCCGGTCTGGGCCGGATCGAGCGAAGAGTCTGCGGCGAAGCCGACCAAGAAGAGGTACCCGTTCGACTTTGCATTCGCGATGTCCCGCTTGGGCACTCCCATCAGAGCGGTCAAGGCCTCAACCGGCTCGTCATCGGTGAAGAGGGTCCTGGAAATATCCGCGCCGAGGACCAAGAGGCCGAGGCCGGCAATGAGGAGAACTAGGGTGCGCATGCGCGTGACGGGCAGGTGCGGAACATTCGGCTTGGATTCATCTGAGTCGGCCTGGCCCCACGGTCGGGGTGAAGCAGCGCCGCAATGTTTATAGCAATATCGGATGCGGCTGGCAAGACCAGATTGCCGTGGCCGGAGTGCCGACTTTGCTCTTGACAAGATCCTGGAGGCTCTCATACAGTGACCCCACAGACGTGACGTCTCCGGGTGAAGGGAAGAGGGTGCAAAGCCCTCGCGGTCCCGCCACTGTGACTGGCGCAGAGCGTGCCAGGAGCCAGACCACCTCCCCGGGTCCATGACCTTCTTTCCCTCGAGGGCTGGGGAAAGGGTGAGGGTGAAGAACCGGGTGCAATCCTCAGGGTCGCCGCAGGCCTTGAGGATTTTTTATTTTGAGAGCGAGTGGCGGACAGCGAATAGCAAGCGGCAGGCAGCGACTAGCGAGGAGGCCTGGGTTTCTAGATCTGAGCTATTGGCTACTGGCTATTAGCTACCTGGTGACCGCGGGTCTTGCGTGGGCTGACGACGGCAGCCTGATCTCTATGAAGAAGCGACGACAAGAGGGCATCCTGACGGGTATGCCGTTCATGGCCAACCTGGCCCCGCGCACGTTCGTGGACGACCTGGACCGGAAGATCTACCTGGCCAAGCCGCCGACCCGGGTAGTTTCACTCGCGCCGAGCGTGACGGAGATCCTCTTCGCGATCGGAGCGGGTGAGCAGGTGGTCGGCGTGACCCAATTCTGCGATTACCCGCCCGAGGCCCTCAGCAAACCGAAAATCGGCGCGTCCCAGACGAACGTCGAGTCGGTCCTGAGCCTGAACCCGGATCTTGTGCTGGCCCCGCGGGAATTCATCAGACCCGACGTCCTCAGCAAGCTGGAGCAACTGAAGGTGCCCACCTACATCCTCCATGCCAAGACCCTCGAAGACATTCTGTCGCAGATCCAGACGCTGGGGCGCATGCTCGGCCGTTCCCCCGGCGCCGATGCGCTGACGACCTCCATGCGTCAGCGGATCAACGACCTGAAGGCCAGGACGGCGCGGCTGGCCCGGCCGAGCGTCCTCTATGTCCTCAATAGTGATCCGCTCATGACGGTCGGGCCGGGCAGCTTCATTCAACAGTTGATCGAGCTGGCCGGGGGGACCAACATCGCCGCGGGAGCGGGCATGGCCTATCCCAAGCTCAGCATGGAAGAAGTCCTCAGCCGTGATCCGGAAGTCATCATCTTTCCCGTAGGAACCGATGAAGGAATTCCGGAAGAGGAGCGGCACCGGTGGCGGCGCTGGTCGACCATGTCAGCCGTCAAACACAACCGCTTTGTCCTTATTCCCAGCGTGTTGTTGGATCGTCCCGGCCCTCGGGTCATCGAGGGGCTGGAGCTGCTGGCCAAACAGCTTCATCCGGAGGTTTTTGCGCGGGGGACGTCGCCCTGATGCCCTGGACGACCGTTGAGCCCAAACCGGTTCCCGCCGACCCGGCTAGCCATCTGACGGTATCCGTGCTGACACCGGGCCGATGGATGGCCACGATGCTGGTGTTGACAGGGGCCAGCCTGTTGACGTTGCTGGTGTGCCTGAAATTCGGGGCTGAGCGGATCGGGCTTGCGGAAGCGATCGAGATTCTCGCGCGGGCTTTTCGTGGCGGAGATGCCGTCGCCGAGTCAGCCGGCTCCGCCGGGGTGATCCTCCTCCAGGTTCGTTTGCCGCGCGTCATTCTCGGCTTCGTGGTCGGCGGCTCCCTTGCGGTAGTCGGCGCCGCGCTTCAGGCGCTCCTGCGTAACCCCCTGGCCGATCCGTACGTCCTCGGTCTGTCGAGCGGTGCGGCATTGGGGGTCTCGGTGGCGCTCGTGGTCGGGTTGAGCGCGGTCTCACTCGCGCTGCCCCTCCTGCCGCTCAGTGCCTTCGCCGGCAGCCTCCTGTCCATCCTTCTCGTGTATCGCGTCGCGGTGTCCTACGGGCATCTGCCCGTCCACACCCTGCTGTTGGCCGGCGTGGTCCTCAACACGTTGTTTTCCGCGCTCATCATGTTCGCCACGTCGCTGATGGATCCGGCGCAGTCCTTCCGCATCATCTCGTGGCTCATGGGCACCCTCTCGGCGCCGGACTACCAGGCTCTGGCGGTATTAGCGCTCTACTCACTGGTCGGGGGGATTCTGCTCGTCCGCCAGGCCAGGCCGCTCAATCTGCTGACCTTGGGCGAGGAAACAGCGCGGTCCTTGGGCCTCGAGGTCGAGCAGGTGAAGCGGAGGCTCTTTTTTCTCGCGGCGCTGTTGACCGGGGCGGTCGTGTCGGTCAGCGGCCTCATCGGGTTCGTGGGTATGGCGGTCCCCCACGCGGTTCGCATGGTCCTCGGGGCGGACCATCGGCTGCTCATGCCGGCGTCGGTGTTGGTCGGCGGAACGTTCCTCGTGGCGGCCGATACCGTGGCGCGGACAGTCCTGGCGCCCGCGGAGATCCCCGTCGGGGTGATCACGGCGCTGGTGGGAGCCCCGTTTTTCCTCTATTTGCTGATTTCCAGGAAGGGTGGAATGGTCTGATGCCCTCAGCCTATCGTGCCGAGCAGGTTTCGTTCAGCTACAGTCGGCCCGGACCACGGGCGGGCAACGGGACAACCTGGGCGCTCAGGGAACTCACCTTTGACGTGGCACCCGGCGAGGTGCTCGGAATTCTCGGGCCGAACGGGTCGGGCAAGTCATCGCTCCTGAAGCTCTTGGCCAAGGTGCTCCGGCATCAGGAAGGGGCCATTCACCTGTTTGGCCGCTCGATCGAGTCTTGCTCTCAGACGGAGGTGGCTCGGACCGTGGCGCTCGTTCCACAGCAGACCCAGCTTCTCTTTCCCTTCACCATCCTGGAAACGGTGCTGATGGGGCGATTCCCCCACCAGCAGCTTCGGGGCGGTTTCACGGGGTTCGGGTGGGAAACACCCGGCGACCTCCGGCTCGCGGAGCAGGCCATGGAGGCCATGGAGATCCTGCCTCTCGCCGGCCGGCCCATCGGCGGGGTCTCCGATGGGGAACGCCAACGGGCCATCGTGGCCCGTGCGCTGGCGCAGACGCCCAGAGTTTTGCTGCTCGACGAGCCGACCGTCTTCCTCGACCTGCGCCACCAACTCGACATCTGCGCGATTCTCCGCCGGCTGAACGCCGAGGATGGGTTGACCGTTGTCCTGGTTTCTCACGATCTAAACCTTGCCGCCCAGTACTGTGATCGGCTGCTCCTGTTGAAGGACGGGCAGGTCTTTCGGATCGGGACCCCCGACGAGGTCATCCGAGCGGAGGTGTTGGAAACGGTCTATCGGTGCAAGGTCCTGGTGGATCGCCATCCGGACTCGGGATTGCCTCGTGTGACATTGCCGGGACGGCCCAAAGACAGGGAGCGTATGGCCGATGGCTAATCCGGATTCTCCGTTCTGCCATCAGCCATAAGCCATTCGCCATCAGCTCTTCATGAGGAGAAGTACCCACTCCTCCATCAGACTGACTGGGTACGGTTGGTGACTAACCAAGGGGGATTCTTAGAGGATAGGCTGACAGAGACGGGGAAGATGGTGCAAAGCCATCACGGTGCCGCCACTGTAAGCGGGGAGTACGCCCGCAGTTGAGCCACTGTCTGAGAGACGGTGACCAGTGACAGGTGACGAGTGACGGGTTGGGACGGGCGTTGAGCGTTATCCCACACATCACAGATCACGCGTCACGCATCACGGCTTGAAGACGGGAAGGCGCGGGCAAGCGAGGATCCGCGAGTCAGGAGACCCGGCTGTCGGACGATTCCACTCAACCCTTCGAGCGAAAGGGAGGTGGATCATGCGCGGGTTCCTGCCGGCGATCATTGTTCTCGAGTTTTGGTTGGGATGTTACTCATGGGCTCTCGCGGCCGGCGAGACCGGCTCGGACGCGCCGCCAGCTGCTGAGGCTCAGTCAGGCCCCGGGGCGGGACCTGAGACAGTGGAGGTGAAGGATGTGGTCATCACCAGCACTCGACTTCCCGATACCCCTGTTGAAGTGCGGCACGTCCCCACGAACACGAAAGTCATCACCGCGGAAGATATCCGGCGGTCCGGCGCCAAGACGGTGCAGGAGGCTCTCCAATGGGAGACCGGCATCATCTGGTACGATCAGGTGGGCAATGCCTTTCAGCAGACGATGGACCTCCGCGGGTTCAACGGACAACCGGTGCCGAACACCAGCGTGTTTGTGGACGGTCAGCGCATCAACGAGCCGGATTTCAACACGGTCAACTTTGATCTGATTCCCTTCGACACGATCGAGCGGATCGAGATCGTTCCCGGATCATCCGCCATCTATGGGAAGAACGCCATGGGTGGTGTGATCAACATCGTGACCAAGCGTGGCGGGGACAAACGGCAGACGACGGGGGAGTTGCTCTTCGGCAGCTTCGGGCGGCAACGCTACACGCTGCATGCCAGTGGACCGGTCGGCAAATTCGATTATTACGCGAACGGTGCCCGGGAGACCGAGACCGGCTATCGCGACGAGTCCAACGCCCGGATTACCCGGTTCTATGGCCGGCTGGGCTATCGTCCGACCGAGGGAACCGATCTCACGGTCTCGTACACCTACGTGAAGGACCACCTCAAGCAGGCAGGGTCCTTGCCGATCAACCAGGCGGAGGTGAATCCCAAGAGCAATTTCACTCCGGGGGACTTTACCGATAACGAGCCGAACGTCGTCCGGCTCAACGTCCGGCAGTCGCTGCCCCTGGGCTTCTCCTTGAACGCCAACGCGTTTTACCGGCACCTCGGGCAGGAGCAAGTCGGCGTGGGCCAACCATTCCTGGTGGGGGGCATGCTGTCGACGAGCCAGACGACGACGGAAACGGAGTCACGCGGTGGAACGGTGCAGTTGACCCAGGAAGCGAGGCCGTTCGGCCTGGCCAACAAACTTATTCTTGGGGGTGAAATAACCTTCAACGACGTCGGGAGCCAGTTGGCATCCAATTCAGACTTTGGACCGTTCAACAGCCAGCAGGACATCAACGAGACAACGTACGGCCTGTACGCCCAAGATAGTCTCCAGGTCCTCCCATCACTCCTGGTGACTGCCGGGGTCCGGTTCGACTGGGACAGGATCAGCGGGGATTTTTCTGACAGCTTCACGCCTGCAATGAGCGCGTCGAAGACCTTCGACCGTGTGACGCCGAGAGTCGGGTTTACCTATTCGTTCGTCCCGGAGGCGAGTCTGTTCTTTAACTATACGGAAGGGTTTCGGATTCCGACCTTTCAAGAGTTGTTTCAAATCGTAGGCGCGTCGAATCCCAATCTGAATCCTGTCGTGTCTCAGAATTATGAGGTGGGGGTACGAGCGAGGCTCGGGAATGTGTTCGAAGGGACCCTGGCATTGTTCCGCTCCGACGTGGAGAATGAGATTTTTTTCACCTGCACGGTGTGCGATCCGACCTCTCCGGCCTTTGACGGGATCAACCGTAATATCGAGAGCTCCAGACGACAAGGGTTAGAACTGACCCTCAAGGCCAGGCTCTCCCGGTACTTCGACGCGGTTCTCAACTACACCTACACGGAGGCGGAATTTCGCAGTACCTTCAACGTCTCCGCAACCCAAACCATCCAGCCAGGCGATACCTTCCCACTCGTCCCGACGAACCGCCTCAGCGTGACGGGAAACGTCCATCCGGCTCCCGGATTGACGATCTCACTCATCGGGCTTTATGTGGGCTCGCAGGTCTATCTCAACGACGAAGCGAACACACGTCCGCGCCTCCCCGACTATTTCCTGTTGAACGGCCGCGTCACGTATGAGCTGCCGGTACCGGGAGGCCGGCTGTCCGCATTCTTGTTGGGCACCAACCTGACAAATCAGCATTATTATTCCTCGGGCATCATCGCGAGCAATACGCTGACTGGTACCGGCGCTCTGCAGCAATTCGTGGTGCCCATTCCGACCCTGGCAGTCTACGGCGGGCTCAGCTATCGCTTCGAGGGGTTCTAGGCTTCCCGAGTCGTGCGCAGCCCTGGCCGTGGCTGCGAGGGTGGGTACAGGGAGAGATCGGCCAGAGGGGAGAAATGATGCGCATCACCAAGGTCTACACGAGGACCGGCGATAGCGGGAAGACCAGGCTGGCCGGAGGCCAGCAGGTCTGGAAGGACAGCCTGCGGGTGGAAGCGTACGGGACCGTGGACGAACTGAACTCGCTGGTGGGGGTGGTGCGTGCCTTTCATGCCGACCTGGTCGGGTCGGAGGCCGCGTCCGCGCGTCTGGAATCGGAACTCCAATGGGTGCAGAACAAACTCTTCGACATGGGCGGTCTCTTGGCCACAATTCCCGGCCAGAAATTCAAACACATGCCGAAAGTCACGGAGAATGACGTCACGCGATTGGAGAGGCTGATCGATGAGTGCCAAAAGGACCTCGCTCCGCTCAAAGAGTTCATCCTCCCCGGTGGTGGAAAGCTCTCCGGTCTCCTGCATCAGACCCGTGCCGTCTGCCGCCGGGCGGAACGGGTGTGTGTGCGGCTCGCCAGGGAGGAAACCGTGGACGCTCGAATCGTGAAATTCCTGAACCGATTGAGCGACGCGCTGTTTGTGCTGGCTCGCTGGGTCGCCAAGACGCAGGGGGAGAAGGAATTGTTCTGGGAGAGAGAGTAGAGAGGCCCAGTATCTAGTGCGGCCAAGGCTGTCGATCACAAGAAGGGACAAGCTCGTGAAATTGCAAATGTTTCGCAGCCTAAAATTTGTGCAGTCTGCTATTAGAGGCTGAGCGCTTATCGGAGAGATACCGACTCACAAGTTTATCCACAGCCCTTCCACAAAAATTGGGGATAGAATTCCTCGACCTTCACGGACATTCCGCGGTCGATGGTGGACAGGAAGCGGGTGCGAGCCTAAGGTTGCAGCGTACGTGTTGCGCTAAGCCACTTTGCCGATTCCTGATGCACGAGCAGTGCGCTGGTCCTGCGAAAACGCAGAACTCTCGTGAAGCTCATCACAACCAGACGGCTTGAGGGTGAAACCGAGAAGGCCCGGGAGTATGTGAAGGTTCACATCCTGTTCCCGTCCGGTCTGCTCGGGTTGATCTTCATGGTGTCGGGGTCCGCGGCGCTGCTCTACCAGTTCTTCGTGCAGACCTATAGCTGGCGCACATTCCTCCACAGCACCGCCTTGCTAGTGGCTGGCGGGGTGCTCGGTTGGGGACAGACGCGTTACCATAAGTACCTGCTCCGCGAGCACCCCGGCCACTTCGCCGGCCGCATGAGGGTCTTTTCCCGTGGCGGGCTGAAGCGAGTGAAAAAAGATGCAGCGTTACCCGCGCTCGACCATCCGGGGCGAAACCTCGTGCCGCTCTTCTACGTGTTGGGAATCGGGGCCCTGTGCGGGGCCTCGGCGCTGGGTTCTGTGATCGGCCAGGTCTATTATGTGGCCGCTTTCTTGCTGCCCTGGGCCGGGTTTTTCTGGGCCAAGATGTTCTTCTGGCGGGGAGTGCTGCGGGAAAAGTAGCGGTCGGACGTTACTGTTTACTTTTGCCCTTCGCCTTTTTACTTGTGTTGGCTTCCAACTCCCGGACCCGCCGTTCCAGCTCGCGCACCTGCTGGCGCAATTCGGGCAGGCGGGGGATGATGGCCTGCGCCTTGAGCCACGTCTCGTGCGGCATCACCGGGGCGCCGGAGACGATCTGGTTGGAGGCCAGATTGCGGTTGACCCCCGAGCGCGCCGCGATCATCACCTGATCGCCGACCTCGAGGTGATCGGCGAGCCCCGCCTGTCCCCCGATCATGACGTGGCGGCCGATGACAGTGCTCCCCGCGATCCCTACCTGGGCCACCACGATGCTGTCCTCGCCGATCGAGACGTTGTGGGCGATCTGGACGAGGTTATCCACCTTGGTCCCGCGCCGGATGACCGTGCTGCCGAACGTGGCGCGATCCACGGTGACGTTCGCGCCGAGCTCGACATCGTCCTCGATCGTGACGGTCCCGAGCTGGGGGATTTTGTGATGGCGGCCTTGGTCCTGGACATAGCCGAAGCCGTCGCTGCCGACGACGGTCCCGCTGTGGATGATGACGCGACGCCCGATCATGCACCCTTCCCTGACGGTGACGTTGGGGTAGAGGACCGTGTCGTCTCCCACGACGGAGCCTTCTCCAATGAAAACGCCGGAATAGAGCGTCACCCGGGCGCCGATTCTGACCCGGTCACCCAGCGTCACAAACGGCCAGATCGACACCTCCGGCCCGATCTGCACATCCGTCCCGCGGACGATCTGCTCCGCCACGCCACGGGCCCGGTACGGCGTGACGAAGAACCGCTGGACAATGTGGG
>Ga0233416_10000672_pt1 | contig 10583 bp, 10 predicted proteins | sample Sediment_Towuti__2_FD_188638 | JGI IMG/M metagenome (GOLD analysis project Ga0233416, IMG submission 188638) | Sediment microbial communities from Lake Towuti, South Sulawesi, Indonesia - Sediment_Towuti_2014_0_MG | ecosystem: Environmental > Aquatic > Freshwater > Lake > Sediment | place... | reverse complement strand
TGGCATCCTCATGCCGGCTGTCCGAACGGCATAGGGATGCCATTCTACGGGGTTTCCCGGCAAGAGCAGTGTAGGCAACGTGCGTGAATAGAGTATGAGGAAGTGATTAAAGTATCTGAACCGGCAGATGCCGCCAACCCTACGCTAAACCGACGAAAAGCCCGCCAAAGTGGCATCAACTTGACTTAACTCTGGCGCTCGACGTGACTCGATCTACATTTCCTCATATATAACGCGCAAACCGCGCCGAAAGTTCCATCTGTCGTAACTATTCTGACAATGTCAAGTTACCATTTGTCCTGAATTGCCAACGGATCATGGCTCGACGACGATTTGCACGAAGCCCGAGAACAACTGCCCCGGTCCGAAGGTGTCCGGCCGGCCATCCGCGTTGGCGTCCCGGCCGTCGGTCAATTCGGTATCGGTGCTGGCGCTGACTTCGACGATGTGGCTGCCCGGCTCGAGCGGCGCCGGGCTATAGACCCATCTCGCCTGCGCGCCCTCCTCGATTGCCTGGACCGATCCCCAGTACTGTCCCGCATCTTCGAGCGGCTTTCCGTCGACGGTCACGCGCACGTCGATCGCCGAAAGAAAAGCTTCGACGAGAGGGCCTTCGCTGGCCTTCCACAGCCACACCACGTGCACCGGCTGGCCCTGCCGCACTTCGCGCGTGCAGTTGCACAACGGCGAGACGACCACGTCGCCGGTGGACGGCTGGCCGTGCACCGACAGATTGTCGAACGCGCAGCGCGCCAGCGGCGGGCGCGATGCATCCGGCTCGCACGCAAACCCGATCGCGCCCGGCGTGTACGCGATCGACGCCTGGAGCACCTGCATGTCGTTGAGCCAGACGCTCAGCAGGTCGCCGGCGACGCTGACTTTCCAATGGTTGACGGCGTCGCCGGCTTGAATCGCCTCGCTCGGCCGATCGAGGACGATGGCCTGCTGCTCGCCCTCGATGCGCTTGTAGAACGAGAGCAGCCCGTCGGCCGAGGCGTAGACGATGTAGTTGTTGTCAAGGTCCTGAACGCCGAACATCACGCCTGCCCGGCTGCCGGGCATCCCTTCGAGGACGCGGCTATCCACCTCCAGCTCGAAGTCGCCGGCGGCGAACGTCGGATTCCACTGCAGAAGCGCCTGGCGCGGCTCAAGGGAAGGCACGCTCAACTGGAACTGGCCGTCTTCGATGAACGCGGCCAGCCCACCCGCATAGCGCACCGCGCCCCACAGGTTGCGATTGTCGTCAAACGTGTCGACGAGCGAGACCTCGGTCGGCGAGAGCGACTCGGGCGCGGGACACACGCGAAAGTTGTCGAAGCGGGCGTCCACGCCGCCCTTCTCGAACGACGCGGCCGTCACGCCGATGCGCGGCCCGAAAGGCAGGCTGAGCGTGTCGGTGATCACTGCCAGCAGCACGCCGTTGCCGTAGAGCGCCAGTGTCTGTGCGCTGTGAACAGCGCGCAGGCGATTGACGACGCCGCCGCTATTGAGCGACGGCGCAAACGCCCAGTCGCGGGCGCTCCTGACGCTCGCCGGGTCGCGGCGCATCACGGCGAAATTCCGCGCGCTGTCTACGACGAACGCGTAATACGTGTTCGCCGCCGCGTCGGCGCCGAGGATCAGGCCGTAGTGGCCCGGCGCTTCCGTCGCCAGGTAAGCGTCGACTTCGACGGCGTAATCGGCGAAATCCCGGCGCAGGGCGCGCGCCTCGAACTCGTTGGCGAGCTTGATCAGCATCTGATACTCGCCGCCTGCGTATCCCCACGCGGCGTGATTGTTCTCGCCGCGCGGGAAGCCACTCCCCGGATCGCCGAAATCGTCAAACACGATCGGCTCGCAGCCGGCGGCGAACGCCGGCGCGGCGTCCTCCGTAGACACGGCATCCCCATGCCGTGCCGTCGGCGTGCCGTCGAGAACCGGGACGATGTTCGGCTGGAACGTGACGCCGCCGGACGGGCCGTCTGGCGGCGGCTGGCTGCCGACCACGACGGCGAGGAGAGCGACGAGCGCACAGAAGACCGCCGCGACGAGCACGCCTGCGAGCGGAGGTCGAGGCAGGCGAATCGGTCTGCGGGCGACGACCGTAGGCACGGCATCCCCCTCAGGCACGGCGCCCCCCCCAGGCACGGCATCCCTATGCCGTGCCGGTACTGTCGGCGCGTGCAGCGCGGCGCGCGGCTGGGTCGCGGGATTCAGCCCGCTGCGGATGGCGTCGTCGAACGCGGCAGCCAGCTCGCCGGCGGTGGCGTAGCGATCGCCCGCCTTCTTCGCCAGCGCCGCGCCGAGCATCCTCTCGACGGATTCGGGCAGGTCAGGCGCGTGTGTGCGAACCGAAGGCAGCGGCTCGGTGACGTGCTTGAGGACGACGGCCAGCGGCGTTTCCGCGTCAAACGGCACGCGGCCGGCGAGCGCTTCGTACAGCATCACGCCGAGCGAGTACACGTCGCTGCGACCGTCGATGTCGAGTCCCTGGCCCTGTTCCGGAGACATGTACTGCGGCGTGCCGATCACGCCCGTGCCCGTGAGGTGGAGCGTGCTTGCCGCCATCTTGGCGATGCCGAAGTCGGTGAGGTACGCATCGCCCTGCCGATCGAGAAGCACGTTGCTGGGCTTGATGTCGCGATGGATCACGCCCTGCCGGTGCGCGTAATCCAGCGCCGAAGCGATCTGGGAGAGGATGCGGCTCACGTCGCGCAAGGGCACGCGCCCGGCGTCGATCCTTTTTTGCAGCGACCCGCCGTCGACGTAGCGCATGACGATATACAGGACGCCGTCGCTCTCGCCGTAGTCGTAGACCGGCAGAATGTGGGCGTGCTCGAGCCGCGCGATGACCTGCGCCTCCTGGCGGAAGCGCTCCAGGAAGGTCGTATTCCGCTGCGCGGCCAGCGCAGGCGGGAGTATTTTGACGGCGACGGCGCGGTTCATGCCGGGCTGGAAGGCCTTGTACACGGTGGCCATGCCGCCCTGACCGATCGGCTCGCCGATTTCGTATGCGCCGAGTTTCTTCCCGATAAACTCAAACATCGTACGTGTGCGTCGCTATGCTCATTATACTCTTGTTTGGGCGCGGGTCTGAGTGGTCATCATGAAGGGCGTTCACCTCCATTGCATTCCGCTCAGCATGCGCCCGGCGCGCCCCTGAGCGCAGTCGAAGAGCGAAGGATACGTTTCTGCGTAAGGTGAGTTACTGTGTCTGAAGATCTGGACAGAAGGAGGATTGCCGCTTCATCGCGCAGCCATCTCATCGTAAACGGACAGCAGTTGGCGCGCGGCGGCGTTCCAGGTGAACTGCGAGGCGCGCCGCAGGCCATCGCGCATGTACGCGTCGCGCGCCGACGGGTCCGTCAGCAGTCCGATCAGCCCGGCGGCGATCGCGTCGACGTCCGTGGGATCGACGAGCAGGCCGGCGTCGCCCACGACTTCGGGAATCGAGGACATGTTCGAGCCGATGACCGGCGCGCCGCAGGCCATCGCTTCGAGCACCGGCAGCCCGAATCCCTCGTACAGCGACACGTAAGCGAAGACCGTCGCCGCCGAGTACAGCGCCGGCAAGTCAGCGTCGTCGACGAAGCCGGTGAACTTCACGCGCCCTTCCAGCCCGAGGCGCGTCACCTCGGCGAAAATGTCGTCGAACATCCAGCCTTTGCCGCCCGCGATCACCAGGCTCGCGTCGCCTATCGTGCCGGCTCGCCGCCCGCGCCCCACCGCCTGCCCGAAGGCTTGAATCAGGCGCGCGTAGTTCTTGCGCGGCTGAATCGTGCCGAGGGACAGCACGATCGGGCCGTCGCCCAGATCGTACCGGGCGCGCACGGCGGCGAGCGACGCCGGATCGCGGATCGGCTTGAAGCGCGCGTCCACGCCGCTGAGCAGCACGTCGATTTTGACAGGGGATACACCGAACAACTCGACGAGATCGCCTTTCGTCGCCTGCGAGTCCGCCAGCACACGGTCGGCGCGCGCGACCGAACGGCGCACGGCGCGGTCGAGAAACCTGCGCAGCGAGGGCACGGCCGAATCGGGATCGCGGACGAACGACAGATCGTGAACGGTGAGAAGCGTGCGCACGCCGGGAAGGACCGGCGGCAGCGTGAAGTCGGGCGAATGGAACACGTCGAGACGGCCGGTCGCCAGCTCGACGGGAATGGGAAGCTGAAAACGATGCCAGACACGGGCCAGCCACTTGTCGTGAAAGGGCAGGCGGCGCAAGCGCGCGCCCGGCGGCAGAGGGTCGAACGGTTTCTCGATCCTTTTTTCGGTCGCGTAGAACAGCGTGTAGCGATAGGGCGCGTCCAGCGCGAGCAGCGCGCGCACCAGCTCGCGCGTGTAGCGCCCGATGCCGGCCGACTGCGTGACGGCCGAGGTGACGTCGATGCCGATGTGCATTGGCTTCAATGCCCAAACTTCACGTCGCCGTAGGTGACGAAGCGGTTCGTGAAGAAGTTCCACAGCATCATCGTCACCACGGCGCAGGCGAGCGCCATGTTGTTCCCCAACTGCTCGACGGTCATCTTCAGCGTATCGACGGCGAAGCGCGCCACGAAAGCGAGCGGGCTGTCGAGCGATGCGGCGGCCAGCCCGATCAGCGGATCGTTGAGCGCGTCGAAAATCAGCGTGCGCACCAGCAAGGCGATGAGGTTGAGGACGAAGAATTGCGCGTACTGCCGCGCGAGCCGCTTGGAGCGCGATTCGGGGTACGTCCAATAGCGGTTCCAGGTGAAGTTGCTCGTCACGGCCAGCGTGAAGGAAATGGCCTGCGCCAGGCGCGGATCGGCGAGGAACACGCGGAACAGCAGGTTGAATGCGCCAAAATCGACGACGGCGCCGATCGCGCCGACGACGAGGAACTTGGCGAAGCGCCTTGATTCGCGGCGCGCGACGGTGGAGAGTGTATTCCTGGTCAATGCCCGAACTTGACGTCGCTGTAGGTGATGAGCCGGTTCGCCCCGAAGTTCCAGAACATCGCCGCGATCACGGCCGAGACTTGCGCGCCGTACAGCGCCAGGGCCGGCCCGACGACGGGCGTGAGCAGCGAATCGACGGAGCCGAACACGATCAGGTTGATGCCCAGCCCCATCAGGTTGAGGACGAAGAACTGCGTCATCTGCTTGCCGATCGGCTTCGAGCGCGACTCGGGGTAGGTCCAGTAGCGATTCCACACGAAGTTGCTGATGACGGCCAGCGTGAACGAGATGGCTTTGGCCAGCAGGCGCTGCCAGTCTTCGTCCAGGCCGAATAGGAAGACGAGCAGCGTGAGCGCGCCCGTGTCGATGACGAAGCCGATGCCGCCGACGATGGCGAACTTGACGAAGCGCTTGGCTTCTTTGCGATGCGACGGGGGGACGCGGCGGCGCACGCGCTCGCGGATACGCAGCGGCGTGTGAAAGTCGGCGACCTGCGCCCGGAGCGATTTGCGCTCAAGGCGCGGCGTGCTCACGATGGCTCCGGTCAGGATTTCTCACGGCGGCGCCGGCGCCGATCGCGCTCAGCAGGCCAATCATCGCGCCGATGTGGAGATGGACGTTGTTCACATACAGGTTGTCGAATACGTGATGCACGGATAGATGAACCCATGCGCCGAGCAGACCCAGCGCCAGCCAGCGACTGCCTCTATCGGGGGCCGGCCAGCGATTCACGCCGGACAGCCAGCCCAGCGCGCGGATCGTCAGCGCGAAGACGGCGACCCACAGGCCGAGATATGCCAGCAGGCCCGGCAGGCCGGTCTCCGCCGCCACATTCAAATAGATGTTGTGCGCGTGCCCGAGCGGCAGGGGCCAGTTCAACAGGCGATATTGCTCGTAGACAGGCTGGTAATTGGAGAAACCGACGCCCGTCCACGGGTGCGCTTCGATCATTCGCACGGCAGCCTGCCAGTGCGCCAGCCGCTCGACGACGGCGTAGTTGGCGTCGTTGATCTTCACGCCGCGCACGTCGCGAAAATCGACCAGCGCGCCGGCGTCGGCGAAGCGATCGGCGATCGAGGCCGGCAGCAGGTTCGCGCTGTACAGCCCCAGCCCTATCGCGATCAGCCCACCGATCAACGCCAGCCCGATCCATCGCCGCCGGGGCAAGAACAGCCCCATGGCCAGGAGCGCGGCCGCCGCGCCGAGCCACGCCCCGCGTGAGAATGACAGGTAGAGTGCAGCGGCCAGGAGGAGGACAACGAACGACACGAGTGAAACGTAAAACGTAAGACGTAATACCCGCCATCTGCCACCTGCCATCTGCCAGGTGGTCCGTGCCTGCCAGGTACTTCCCCACACGGCCAGCATCAGGCCGATGGCGACCGGAAGATTCAGGCCGATGAATCCGCCGAACGGGTTGGGCTGCTCGAATGTGCCATACGCACGGTACACGCCTTCCGACAGCAGGAAGCCCTCCGGCCCGACGCCTCGAAGGCGCGCTTCGTAAATGCCGACCAGCGCCTGCACTGCCGCCGAGAGCAGAAGGCCGGCGACGATCCACCTTGCCCCGCGCCGCCGCACGACGTCGACGGCGAACAGCGCGATCAGGATCATCTCGATCCACTTCAAGACTTCCGGCAGCCCGGACGAGTAGTCGGGCGCCCACAGCATGGTGATCGCCGCCCAGCCGGTGAAGATCGACAGGGGGACGAGCAGCGCCATGCGTGGAATCTCGAACTCGCGCCGGATCAGGCCGCGCACGGCCCACGCGCCGAGCACGAGCGCGACGGTCAATTGCCCGGCGTCCGTCGGCAGCAGGCCGGGCAGGTACGTGTTCTGCCACGCCGCCCACGGCGCGACGGCGAGCAGGACGATCAATCCGAGCGCCGGCTCGATCAGCGCGCCGGCGACGACGGCGCCAACGCCAAACGCGCCGACGGCCGCGGACAGCGGCAGGCGCGCAACAAGAACGCCTCCGAGCACGGCCAGCAGCGGAAGCGTGAGGCGCAAGACGTGAGTGCGTGACGAGTGAACCGTGATGCCCGACAAGTGAGTGCTCAAGTGACCGGCACTTCAAAAGTGCCGGTCACTTCTGTTCGGAAGTAGTCGATCGTGCGGCGCAGCCCCTCTTCGAGCGGGACTTTCGGCGCCCAGCCGAGCAGCTGCTGCGCCTTGGCGATGTCCGGCCGCCGCGTTTGCGGATCGTCCTGGATGCGTTTCTCGGGCTGATAGACCACCCCCGCCGTGCTGCCGGTCAGGCGATTGATCACTTCGGCGAATTCGAGGATCGAAAGCTCGGTCGGGTTGCCGAGGTTGACCGGCTCGTGCTCGTCGCTCATCAGGAGTCGGTAAATGCCCTCGATGAGATCGTCGGCGTAGCAGAACGAACGGGTCTGCCGGCCGTCGCCGTGGATGGTGAGCGGCTCGTTGCGCAGCGCCTGCGCCACGAAGTTCGGCACGACGCGGCCGTCTTCCAGCCTCATTCTAGGCCCGTAAGTGTTGAAGATCCGGACGATGCGCGTATCCACGCCGTGGTAGCGATGATAGGCCATCGTCATCGCCTCGGCGAAGCGCTTGGCCTCGTCGTACACGCCGCGCGGGCCGATCGGGTTGACGTGGCCCCAGTAGCTCTCGGGCTGCGGATGCACCTGCGGGTCGCCGTACACCTCGCTCGTCGAGGCGAGGAGGTACTTCGCGCCTTTGTCCTTCGCCAGGCCGAGCGTCTTGTGCGTCCCGAGCGCGCCGACCTTGAGCGTCTGGATCGGCAGGTTGAGATAGTCGATCGGGCTGGCTGGCGAGGCGAAGTGCAGCACGGCGTCGAGCGGCCCCTCGACGTAGATGTAGTTCGTCACGTCGTGCTTGACGAACAGGAAATCGCCGCGCCCGGCCAGATGCTCGATGTTGCGGGTGCTGCCCGTAATCAGGTTGTCCATGCAGATGACGGTGTGACCTTCGGCCAGGAAGCGATCGCACAAGTGTGAGCCGAGGAAACCGGCGCCGCCGGTGATGAGGACGCGCATGACTGCTCCGTAATTAGAGATTGGAGATTAGAGATTAGATCGGCGGAAGTATACCACACGCGGGAGTGAGTGAAGTTCGGGAGCGGCGGTCTGTCATTTTGTTGGAACGGCAGTTGCACTGCCGTTCCCAGCCGCCGCAGTTCAACTGCGGCGGGAACTGCGGAAATAGGCCTTATCGCTCGTCGGGGGTCGCAGACCCCCGACCTGCCGGCCGCCGGGTGACACACCCGGCGGGAGCAGCACAATTCAGCGCTTACAGCAGCCGGGGCTGGCGATCTTCTCCGGCGGGGAGCTGTCGCCCGGCGCCCACGTTGTGCGCCCAGCGTGTCGGTTCCGGCAGACGATACTGCGTCACGCAGTCGAGGACGAAGCGGATGCTGTGCTCGAGGTCGATCAGGTGGCCGGGTGAGATATACAGCGGCGTCGTGCCCGGTCGGGTGCGGAGAACGGCGCCGATGACTCTCTTCGGATCGCGCTCGTCGTAGAGCAACGCGCGGTCGCCCTTGCCGGGGCCTGGCTCGACGTGCGCGCCGTACAGCCGCGACTTGGCGACGCCGATGGTGGGACACTCGATCCACAGGCCCAGATGCGACGCAATACCCATCCCGCGCGGGTGGGCGATGCCCTGCCCGTCGACCATCACCAGGTCGGGCTTGGGCGTCAACTTGTCCCAGGCGGCCAGGATGGCCGGGATTTCGCGGAAGGCGAGCAGGCCAGGGATGTAGGGGAAAGTGAGCGGCACGTCCGCCGTGGCGGATGTCAGCGGCGCAAGGTCGGGATAGCGCAAGATGACGATCGCGGCGCGGGCGGTTTCGCCCTTGATGGAGACATCGACCCCGCCGACGGCGGCGACAGGGCGATCGTCCCACGTGAGCAAGAGACGGCTGCGCATCTCTTTTTGCAGCGCGATGGCTTGGTCCGGGGTGAGGGTCCAGGGGTGGAGCATTGGCGTATCTCTCAGGAGTTGCTCTTATACCCAGAGTATCTTTACTTCGCTCTCGGCCTGCTTGAACTCCTGATCCCCCGTCACCAACTCCGCCTTGTTTTCTTTCGCGAGCGCGGCAGCGAAGCAATCTGCCAATGACATCCTGCGCCGGGCTTTGAACCTCGCGGCCTCAAGCGCGAGCTTCAAGTCAGCGTCAACAAACTCGATGCCCAACTGCTTGAGTTCTGAGACGCCCTGATTTGCCTTATCTTCGGATGACCTTCGTGCAAAGCCGTACCAGACTTCTGCGACATTCACCACGCTCATCATGAGCGGGATGCCGCTCTCGTGGGCATCCGCAATAAGTGACTCAACCTGCTCGCCGGCTGGCTCATCTTCGAGGTACGCCATGACTGACCAGGTATCGAGTACGAAGGCTTTGGGCTTGCGGGCCATTACAACTCCCTTTCCCGCTTCTTGTCTTCCATCAGTGTTTTGAGCAACCCTAAACCCTTGTATTTACCGCGCAAGCTGCGAATATACTCACGCGTAATGGGCGTGAGAATAATACGCCCGGCCTCCTCATCCACTTCGATCTGGATGCGCGTACCCTCCTTGATACCAAGCTTCCGCCGCACTTTCGATGGAATCACAATCTGGCCTTTAACCGTCGCATAAGTTTCCATGAGAATTCCTCCACTTGGTCGAAAGTATAGCACTGTATTGAAAGTAAGTCAAGTCCTAAAAGTATCCCGTTTTCAGCGAGTCGGATGTTTGCGAGAAAATGAAATCAGGCGGGGTTACTCTCTCAACTAGAGCGCATTCTTCTTTGATTTACGCTGGAGTCGAGCCTTTAGGCGGTATCCGGCTAAAGCCTCGATTCCGGAGCGACGCAATCGGAAATTACTCTAATCCGCACCTCAACGGCTGCTGACCATTTGACTGCTCGGCAGTCCAGCCGATCCAACCGTAGCCCTCGGTTAGCCCATCTTGTCCAAGTGGCCGCTTGGGCCGGGCATAATGTGAAGGATCGAGTATATGTTTGGGACGGGATGAGTTGGAAATCTCTTTCTCGAAGCAACGCTTGGGCAAAATCAAGACATTACGGCGACCACAGAACATCCGGTCAGACTATAACCGGATCGTATGGCAATCGTCAGAGAAAGGGGATTTTGGGGGGTTGACACGCACGGCGATCCTGGTTTATACTCTTCTCAGATTGGCCAGGAGGAAGCGGCGTTGCACGACGCAAGCAGCAGCCGACCCCAACTCAATAGCTCATCACAAAAGCACGATCATCGTCACGGATGTCGTGCTTTTGTGTCTATACCCGCCAGAAAGGAGAAACGTATGGGATCGTCGACGATCAGCAAGATCGAGAAAGCCATTCAGTATGCACGCGAACCCGATCGCTTTGAATTTCAGGACTTCACGGTGAGGCTGCGCGGCACGAACAGCACACATACTATTATGTATCAAGGCGGTAAGCTGAATTGTGACTGTGAGTACTTTATCGGACACGGCGATTGCAGCCATACGATTGCCTGCGAAAAGAGGCTAGGCGAGATGCTGCCCGGAGGCGTCCCCCTGCTGGTGAGCTGACCTTACAACTGAATAGAATATGAATGCGGGCGAGGGAATCCTCGCCCGTTTCATTGCGCCGTGGTAAAATCGAGCGCCGGCGGGGCGAAAGCCTCGCCGACGTTCTCTTGGAGCGAAGCGTGTTCAGACGCTGGC
>Ga0233416_10000671_pt1 | contig 10590 bp, 10 predicted proteins | sample Sediment_Towuti__2_FD_188638 | JGI IMG/M metagenome (GOLD analysis project Ga0233416, IMG submission 188638) | Sediment microbial communities from Lake Towuti, South Sulawesi, Indonesia - Sediment_Towuti_2014_0_MG | ecosystem: Environmental > Aquatic > Freshwater > Lake > Sediment | place... | reverse complement strand
CATCATCACTGCCTGTGGCATCGTAGAACACTTCGCTGAGGATAAGGTGATCGCCTACTGCTGCAAGCTGCATCTCCTCCACAGGCGCCGCCTCGGCCGGGCGCAGCAGGCCGATCAGTCCGAGCACAGCGGCGAGTCCTGCTGCGGTGACGATCGATGCACGCGCGATCTTCACCTCGTACCTCCCTCGTCGGGCTGCAATATCCAGGCTAAGCGAATTCTCGAATAAAGCGAAATGAACTGATCGGCGGCCCGCTGACTGCTTTGCGCCCTCTGACTCTTACTTTAGCAGGTGCTGATCGAAAAACGCCACGACCCGCGCCTCGTATTCCTCGGCCCGCTTCGCGCTGAACTGGACGTGATCCAGTTCCGGATCGAACCACAATTCGCGCGGCTCGCCGGCGGCGTCGTACAGCTTCTGGCCGCTGTCGGTCGGCACGAGCGAATCGGCCCCGCCTTGCAGGATGAGCACCGGTCGCGGGCTGATCTCGTCGATGTGCTCGACGGCGGCGACTTCGCTCGCGCCGAAACCGGCCTGCTGCTCGGCGAAAAACCGGATCATCGGCGCGAAAGGAAAGGCGGGCAGGCCGGTCATGACCTCCACCCCCTTGCCGATCTCGTCTTCCAGCGAGGAGAAGGCGCTGTCCGATACGACGGCTTTGATCTGCGGGTTCTGCGCCGCGTACAGCAGCAGAGTCACCGCGCCCATCGAGTTGCCCAGCGCGCCGATGCGCTCCGCATCGACGTCCGGGCGCGTGAGCAGGTATGTGTAGGCGGCGTCCACGTCTTGCGTCTCGAGCCGCCCAAACGTGATCAGATCGCCCTCGCTCAGGCCGTGCGCCCGCAGATCGACCAGCATGATGCCGTAGCCGTGCTTCGCGAGCATCGCCGCTTCCTCGAGCATCTCCTCGCGGTCGGACTTGTAGCCGTGCTGCATAATGATCGCCGCGCCATTTTGCGAGGGAACGTACCAGGCGGCCAGCTTAAGACCATCCCCGGTCGTCAGCGTCAGCGACTCGAAGTTCATGCCGTAGTCGTGGGGCGACTCGTCGATGTGATCGCGCTTTTCGAGAGGATGGCGCACGAGCGCCGTCGCCTGATCGTTGGCGATGATGGCGAGCGCAATAAACGCGACGACGAGCAGAATGACGAGCGAAATGCCCGCGATCTTGAGCCATTTGCTCACAGTGTCTCCTTCAGCAGTTCGCGCGTGTCCTGGGGCTAACCTCCGGGCACGCATTAGATGGGTTCAGGAGCCAACTGCTCCTCAATCGGCTCCGCTCAGCAGTACCACGGCTCGCTGAGGCGCGGGATCGGTGCGCTGGGATGGTGCTCGTCCCACAGTGGAAACCGCGCACTCCTGGATGCAGCAGCCTCCCAGGCCAAATGCCACACCTGCCGGAAGATCGCCGGGCGCGGCAGCTTCCGATCCTGTCCCTCCTTCACGGCGGCGAGCACCTCGGCGTGCAGCCGGTCGACTCGCGCATCGGGATGCGCCCACGGATAGCACAGCGCGACCGGATCGAATTCGTCGACGAATTCTTGAACGATCGGCAGCTCCAGCAGCTTCGAGCCGGCAGGGAGAAGCAGCCGGATGGTGTACTGGATGGGCGACACGTTCTCGATCAGATCGAGGCAGGCGACGTGATCGAGCAAGTCCAGGTAACCCTCGAGCGTCGTCCACGGCGTGAAAGGCACGAAGGTCGGGCACAGCGTCAGCCCGATGTCTCGTAACAGCGAGACGGCGCGCACGAAGTCTTGGCGCGTATGCCGCTTGTCGAGAATCGCGAGCACCTCGTCGTCGACCGATTCGGCGGCGCTGGTGACGAACAGGCAGCCCGTATTGCGCAAGACCGGCAGGAGGCGAGCGTGCTTCAAGAGATGCTCGATTTTGATCGTCACGTCGTAGGTCACGCCGGGGAACTCGCCGCGCAGTGCCTCGACGATCGATATCGCGTGTCCCGGCCCATTGAAAAAGTCGGGGTCGCCGAACGTGACGTGGCGCGCGCCGGCTTCGACCTGCTGGCGGATATCCGCCAGGACCACGTCGCGCTGAACGACCCGGAAGCGTCCGCCGTAGACAGGAACGATCGGGCAATGGCGGCACGTGTGCTTGCAGCCCCGGCTCGCCTCGGTGTAGCCAGCGACGCGCCGGGCGCCGTCGCCGGGGTCGAGAGTCGCATAATGTGTCAAACCCGGCAGTCCACTGCGCTCCGGCGGAATGAAATCCTGGCGCGCCAGGGAGATGACCGGCTCTGTTTGAGATCGGGCTTCGCCTCTCGATAAGCGGCGATACAGGCTCACCAGCCCGCCTTCGAATTCGCCGCCGAGGATGGCGTCCCCGCCGAGACGGCGCAGATACTCCTCGTTGAGCGGCGCGTAGAGGCCGTAAAAACACAGGCAGGCGCCGGAGTTGATCGCCCTGACGCGCGCGACGAGCGAGGCGGCGATGCGCGTCGCAGTGTGCATCGGCACATAGAAGGCGACCAGGCCGGCGGACGCAATCGCCTGCCGATCCAGTTCCTGCACGGCCAGATCGAGGCACGACACGCTCGCACCCTCGCGCTTCAGCCAGGCCGCGGGCGACGCCACTCCAAACGGCGGGTGGCCGAGCTCGTAGGTGGAGATCAAGACGACATTCACGATCCCTCTACACGTTTTCCATGAATTCGAGATAGAGTTCGGTCGCCTCTTTCAGATTAGCTATGGCTTCTTCGATCGTAGGGCCTTGGCTCGTCGTCCCGACCTCCAGGCACTCGGCTACATGGCGGCCTGGGGCGGCGGATGGATCATCCGCCGCGAGCACCGCCTAAATCAGGACGACATTATACTCAACGATCTTCCAGGCAAGCAAACTGGCTGACACGCGTCCTTATCGGTCAGGCCTCAATACGCAACGCCCGCGCCCGCAGCACGCCCGAACTGAACTGAATCCACGCCTCGTCGCCTATCACGGCGGGTGACTGGTCCAAGGTCTGTGTTGCGGAGTAGGATAAAGCCTTTTGCAGAGCCAGCCGCTCGCCATTCACCTCGACCGTGTACGGCCGGTTCCATTCTGCCGTGCCGCGCATGAAGTTGAAGGCGCGCCGCGCCGGCCAATCCAAGCTCAAGGCGAAATCGCCCGGCGCCGGCGCCGGGTAGTAACTGCCGCCCTCAGGTTGCGGACGACCCAGGTTTCTCTCCGCGCCATCCGTGGTTAAGTGGAGCGCGCGAATCACGTCGACCAGCAATCGCCCGCCCGATTCGGCGCACAGCCGCTCGGCTTCTGCGCCGGAGACGCCGTCGGGGAACTCGATCCGCGCCTGTGCGACGAGGCCGCCCGTGTCCAGCCCCTCGTCCATAAAGTGGACGGTTACACCGTTCGAGGCTTCACCGTTGCGGAAAGCCCAGAAGAGCGGCTCCGGGCCACGATATGCAGGCAGCAGCGACGGGTGCACATTCAGGAATCCATGCTCCGGCAGAGCCAGCAGCGCGACGGGGATGCGCTTCGAGAAGCAGGCGACGCAGGCTACGTCTGGCCGCAGGTCGGCGATCGCGGCGAGCGTATCAGGGTGGTCGAGATGCCGCGCCTCGAAGACCGGAATGCCGCGCTGCCACGCGATATGAACGATGTTCGGTCCGAGGTATGGCCCGGCGACAGGCGCCTGCGATCGAGGCGGCTCAGGCGCGATTCGCGCCAGCGCCCGCTCCCCTCGCCTGTCTTCGACGGGGGAGGGGCCGGGGGTGAGGGCCGCCGCGCCCCGCGCCGGGATGACGACGCCGCGCACGTCGATGCCGGCATTAAGCAGCGCCGCAAGTGGGGCGCGCGAAAACGCCCCCAGCATTCCGAAATACACGACACGCATAGCCGGCCAGGCTACCCTTGACACACGCCCGAAAGCGGATATAGTCTATCCAACTTCAATCGCTCGAAGGGGATTGCCAAATCCCCGCTTCCGGCCTGGATTTGGCAATCCAGGCTGAGCAGAGCTGAATCTGCAGAGTCGGTCCAACTTTCCTGCGCGACGAGGCACGTTCATGGCCCGATACCAAAAAACGGTCTGGTTTGTCAATTGCGCGAAGCTGGGGCGCGAGCTGCCCGCGCTGGATCGCCCGCCCTTTCCCGGCGAGCTTGGCCAGCGCGTCTTCGACAACATATCCAAAGATGGCTGGGAGCTGTGGAAGCGGCAATCGGTGCTGCTCATCAACCACTACGGGCTGAACATGGCCGATCCCAGCGCGCAGAAGTTCCTGATGGAGCAACTGGAAGAGTTCTTCTTCGGCGAAGGCGCGCAGATGCCCGAGGGCTGGGCACCAGAAGGGCAGATGGCGTTCGGCAAAAGCGCCAAGTAGATCGGGTAGTGTCTTGGTGGTTAGAACGGTCGCCCATCTGAACGCCTGCCATCAGATCGGCAGCAACGGAATCATCGGCTCGATCGCAAATCGAAGCCGCCGGTGCGCCTCCCGAAGCGCAGCCTCGACTTCGCCCGGCGATTCGCCCCGCGCGAAAATGAACCCCAGGTAACTATCTCCTTCGGGCAGCGGCGCGATAACATTGTTCAGGCGGGTCGTGATCTGAATGTCCTCGACGCCGGGCACGGCCCGCGCTTCGGCTTCCCCGTCGACGCGCCGGAGAACCCCGGCTTCTGGAATCGGGATCATCATCACGCCGCCCGCTCGCCGCTCCCGATCGAGCGATTCGATGCCCAGGCCACACGCCTGCCGCAAGATCAGCTCCTCGAGCGAGACGTCGGTCCCGAAGCGCAGCGTCTTCGAGCACAAGCCGCCGATCGACCGGCCGGCCACCTCGATGAGCCACGCGCCGGCGTCGTTGACGCGCAGCTCGGCGTGCACTGGCCCCTCGCGCAGGCCAAGCGCCCGGGCGGCATCCGACGCGCACTGGGCGATCGCCGCCTGCACCGCCTGGGGCAGGCGTGACGGCGTGACGTAGAGAGTCTCTTCGAAGAACGGCCCGTCGAGTGGATCGGGCTTGTCGAACAGCGCCAGCACTTTGAGTCTGCCTCGGTCGAGCACGCCCTCCAGCGCCACCTCAAAACCCGGAACGAAATCTTCGACCAGAAACGACTTCGGCCCGGACGAAGGATCGGTGGAATCCAGCAGCGCCTTGAGCCGGGCGGCGGCCGCCACAAACTGCTGCGGGTCGTCGGCGCGGATCACGCCGCGACTCCCCGACAACATCAGCGGCTTGACGACGCAGGGATACGCGACGCGCGCAGCCAGGCCGTAGAAATCGTCGCCCGTGGAGCACAGCCGGAATTCCGGCGCGCGCACGCCGCCCCGCGCCAGCAGCTCGCGCATGCGGCCCTTGTTCCTCGCCGCCTCGGCGGCTTCCGGCGAGTTGTGCGGTAGGCCGAGCGACGCGCTGGCGCGGGCGGCCAGCAGCGACGCGCTGTCGTCTACCGAGAGGATCGCGTCCACAGGCCGGCTCGCGGCGAACTCGACGATCGCGCGCGTCGCCGCTTCGAGATCGAGGAAATCGACGCCGAGCGGATAATTCCAATGCGCGGCCAGCTCCGAAGGCATGTCCACGACTCGGACGACTTCGAGACCCAGCCGCTCCGCCGCTGCGACGAACGCCTGCGCCCGGTACGTCTTCGGCGTCATCAGCAGCATGACATACCCGGGCCGAGCCGGCGCGGGCGAGGGATCGCGGCGCGGAGTGTCGGCGCGAAGCAGAGACGAGCCGGAGAGGGGGAGGGGTGAGGTCATTGCGCTTGAATTATACCGCTCGCCGCTCACGATGGCGGCAACGGCGGGAAGGGATGGATCAGATCGCGCGGATTGCCCGGCACGTAGACGGCGAAATAGAAGACGAGGTCCGTCGCCACGATCGCGAGCAGGGCAACGGTGGCCCACGGTCGCCGGCCGTTTTCGACCAGCCAGCTCAGCGGCATGGCGACCAGCCAGCAGATGGCCGGTATCGCGACGACGTAATGCGAGCTGGACGGTGGGTCGGCGAGCAGGAAACCGCCGAAGAGGACGGTCAGCCCGATCCACAGCGCCGGCACGCTCCGCGAGCGGCGGCTCCAGATCGACCACACGACGCCGATCACGAAGAAGGGTACCGCCAGCCCGATCAGCAGTGGCACGCCCGGCGCGTAAAACCCGGCGTTGTCCGGATAGGTCGTGAATGCGCCCAGCGAGTGGGTGAGCTGATACCAGAAGAACGCCGGCAGGTCGGGCTGCCCGTGGGTGAGAATCATGATGGCGTCCGGTTTCCAGGCGATGATTTGGCTCATCCGCGCGAAGAAATTGGCGGGATCGCGCAGCGCGAACATGGCGAGAGGCGCTGCAACGCAGGCGGCGGTGGCCAGCAGCTTGGCAGTGTGCACGACGAGCTGTCGCCGGTCGGCGCCCTGCCGCCATAGCCAGAAAATCACGGCGGCGAGCAAGAGGATTCCAATCCGGCTGCCGGCGTAAAAGTATTGCGACAGCCCCAGCGCCAAACCGGCGAGGACGGCGCCTCCGCTCCAGCCGCGCCGCCACCCCCACACAAACGCAGCCAGCATGGCCGGCAACCACACCGTGTCCCAGATGTTGTTGAGGCCGATGCGCGACCAGTGAACGTGAAAGTGATAGGCGGCCATGAGCGCCGAGGCGAACAGGGCCGTCCGCCGGTCTTGCAAGATCGACACGGCGGCATAGGTGGCGACTACAGCCAACGCGCCGGCCAGCGCGCTCGACACGCGCAGGCCCGCGATCGAGTTGCCGAATACGCCCAGCGAAATCCGGATCAGGTAGTGATAAAGCGCCGGGTGAGAGGCCGGGCCTGTGATGAACGGGTTGTGCGTGCCGCCCGAGGCCGGCAATACGTGCTGCAGCGCGAAATTGGCCACGCCGTACTCGTCGACGTGCAATCCCCCCGGTATAGTCTCCAGGGACGTCACGCGCAGCAGAAAAGCTGCCAGGGCCAGGGGCGCCAGCCAGAGCATGCCCCTGTCCAGCCGCAGCCTGGGCCGTGCGCCCGGCATCAGGGCGAAGACGACGATGGCCACACAAGCTGCCCACACCCCAAACTGCCAGCCTTCGACCCGAATGTCCAGAGCATAGGCGTATCCCATTGTGGCGGTCACCATCACACACGCCAGACTCACCAGAATCCGCCACAGCTGTGAGCGATCGACTCTCAGGGCTTCGCGCCACGGGCGGGGCCTGGCCTCATGTGGGGGCGGGGTTTGTGGCTTGTGCTGCGGGGGAACGGCCGGCCCGCGGGCCGGAGATGCTGGCCGTGTAGCCAATCCCTGTTTCGAGCGCCGGCGCCATTCCCGGATCACGGGCGCAGCCAACGGGACAGCCAGCGCGAAGAGCGCCGCGACGAGCCAGATGGACGCGCGCGCCGGCGAGAGATGCTTATCCGGCTTCATCGCTCAAGCCTTTGGGATGGGCGCCAGTCGCGCGATGCGCACCGACTCGCGCAAAATGATTTCCTTGTCGCGCTCCGACGTGCTCATCCATTCCTCGATCCGCGCCGTGGTCACGTCGTCGATGCTGGCATTCTCCCACTCCTCGGCCAGATAGCGGCGCAGCTCGGCCGGCGTGTCCACGTGCGTCAGGAACGAGAAAGCGCCCTGGCGCTCGACCGTGAACAGTCCGCGCGCGACAATCGTCGCCAGTGCGGCGTCGGCAGCCTCGTAGTCGCCGTAGTCGTCGGTATCGCGCAGCCAACCAACCGGGTGCAGTTGCCCGCCGATGCGCACGTCGATCGACGACGGCTCAGGCGGCGGATGGATGTCGACGAGGACGCCGCCGGGCCGGAGCAGGCGCCGGATTTTCTCAAGGGCATGAACCATGCCCGCGCGCTCCATTCATCAGAGCGCCCACGACAGAATCACGACGTCGAACACAGGCTCGACCGGCTCGAAATCCTGGATACTCACCGCCTTGAACACGACCCGATCGCGGCGCGCTAGCGACGGCGGCAAGTCTTCCTGCGCGATCGCGATCTCGTCGGCGTCAGGATCGATGGCGACGACGCGCGCGGCGCGATCGGCGTAGCGCCACGTCAGGCGGCCGTCGCCGCAGCCGATCTCCAGCACGCGCTTGCCGGCCAGGTCGCCGGCAAAGTCGAACAGGGCCGTGGCTTCTGAGTCTTCGGGATCGGTGCGGACGGGCATGCGCCGATTATAAACCGATTCTGGAATACTGCCTGTCTTCGGATCGCGGTAGAGACCTCCGAGGTCTTGGAGACCTCGGAGGTCTTCGTTAGCTGTCCTTCAACACGATCGGAAGGTAGATTTTGGCGCCGCCGAAGCCGCTCCAGAAGCCGCCGATCACGGCGTAGCTCCCGCCGCTCATTTCCGAGCCGGCGTCCGGCTGGCCGACGGTGCCGCTCACCGCGTAGCGGCCGCCGCTGCTCGTCCCGCCGCCGCCGTCGAGCGTGTCCCACGACACGTCGTACGGCCCGCCGCTGGCGGCGAGCAGGGGCAGCGCCGTTGCCAACACGATCAGGCCGGCCAGCAGTAGCAGTGCGCTTCTAGCCGCCGGGATGGATGGGTTGATCAGGATTCGTCTCATCGGATCATCTCCTCGCCCCTGGCTACCGGATGGTCACCGCGCCGACTGGCGCTTCGATCAGCAGCGCCTTGGTGATGACGAGAGGCGTCGCCTCGTCGTACGTTCCCCGCACCAGGCTGAGGATCGCGCCGGAGGGGGCTGCCGTCACGCCCCCGATGAACGTATCGTACGGCCGGAAGACTGTGCCGTCCTCGGTGGCGACCGGATGGCCGTTGTCCACGTACCGCACCGTGGCGCCGGGGAAGGTCTGAATGGCGCTCTCCAGGTTGTCGTGCTCGAAGCCGGTGCCGGTGTTGCCGGTGCTGGGTGGGTTGCAGCCGCCGTTGGTGTGAATGCCGAGCGTCACGCCGTTAGCGGTGCTGATCACCGGGCTGCCCGAGTTGCCGCCTTCCGTGTCCACCGTATACTCGATGAACACGTCGGAAGCGCCCTGCACCGTTTCGCCGAGATACGCACCCGAGTGGGTTTGCAGCGTCTGGCTGTTAGCGTTGCAGGTAGGACAGTATGCCGGTCCACCACCGGGGCCGGCCGGGACGAAGTCCAGGCCGTACCCAGTCACGCGAACGTTAGCCGGGTTGTCGTCGCGCGACATGCGGTAGAAGGCGCCCTGCACGTGCACGGCGAGCCGGCCTGTGTTGCTGTTCTCGAACGTCTCGAACACGGCCCAGTCGTTGCCGATCGCGCCGTTGCCATCGTCGAACCAGTCGATGTTCGCCATCGGCTCGATGGGGTATTGATCCTGCGGCGGGGGGTTCACCGGCGTGCCGTTGGACAGTGAGGCAGGCACGTTGAACTGCAGAACCTGCATGGATGCACCCACGCAGTGCCCGGCCGTCAGGTTCGCGCCGTTGGAGACGATCCAGCCGGTGCAGCCGACCGGCATGATGCGCCCCACGGCCGGATCGGTCGAAGCTGTCCGGTCGTCGGTCAGCCCGCACTGGCTCTCCGGCGCCTCGGGCACGCCCTGGCCGATGTCCCGCCCCCCCGGCTCGCCGACGGTGATCTCCTCCAGCCGGAAGAAGACGCCCGTCTCGCCGGGCGCGGCGTGCAGCGCCACTTCGACCGCGTCGCCGTTGAACAGCGCGGTGGCGTTTTGCCACTTGGGCAGGCTCTTCGCGTCGAGGCGCTGCTGTCCTCCGTCCTGCAGCGACGTGATGGTGATGGTGTTGCGCTCGCCCAGGTCGTAGTCGCCGAAGTGAAGTCGCAGCCAGGCCGCGCCCGGCGACCGCACCACCTGGCGAAACGCGACGCCGCCTTCGACGGCCAGGCTCTCCTGCGCGCGGGTGTCGACGACGTATGGCTCCGTGTGATGCGGGAACGGCGCTTGCTCGCTGCTGCGATTCGCTTCGCTCCGGCTGCCGCCTGCCCCCGATAGCAGCATTCGGGGGCCTGCGCCGGGCGAGGCGCGGGGCGCGTCCGACGACGCGATCACGAGCAGGATGCCGCTCAGGATGAGCGTTGCCAAGGTTTTCATGCTGCTGCGCTCCTTTCTCTCGGCCGCCTGCTCATTGCAGCGTCACCAGCGCCAGCACCAGGCCCTGGCCGTGCGACAGACCGCTCATCGCCTTGCCGAGGATGGCGCCCTGGGCCAGCCCGTAGTCGGTCACCTTCATCGCGATGCCGGGCGCAGTCGACGTGGTCAACAGGTCGCCCGGCGCGATGGCGCCATTCGAGGCATCGGCCCACACGTACACACGGCCGGTCAGCGCCACGGGATAGCGCCCGTCGGCGTGCGTTCCGCCCTGGCCCATCATTAGCCCCGGCTTCAGTCCACCCGCGCCGCTGATGACGCCAGCCACGGTGCGCTGATAGGCCTGGCTGCACAGCGCAAGCTGGCCCAGGTGCTCGGCGTCGATGCACACGACCGCGCCGGGCGAGGGCTGCGGCCCGCCGCGCGCCCTGCGGACTTCAAACTGCTCGGACAGGTCCGCGCCGCCGGTGATCTCCAGCACCTCGGTCGTGATGCGACCGTCGCCGCCTGCGCCGAACTCGGCATCCAGGACGATGGTCGATTGGCCGGCGGCGTTGCGCAGCGCGATCTGCGCGCCGTCTCCGATGCCTTCGGTCGGCACGATC
>Ga0233416_10000670_pt1 | contig 10591 bp, 8 predicted proteins | sample Sediment_Towuti__2_FD_188638 | JGI IMG/M metagenome (GOLD analysis project Ga0233416, IMG submission 188638) | Sediment microbial communities from Lake Towuti, South Sulawesi, Indonesia - Sediment_Towuti_2014_0_MG | ecosystem: Environmental > Aquatic > Freshwater > Lake > Sediment | place... | reverse complement strand
CGAGGGGCTGACTGCGCGGCGGCTCGGTTGCGGTCTTGGCTGCCTGCGGAGGCGCGACGCCGATGTCGCATCCGCTCATCGAGACCAGGAAGATGGCCAGAGAGAGCACCCTGGCTGCCACTGCGGTTCCGTTCCACATAAGCGCTCCTTTCCCGAAGGAAGGTGGAGCAGCGCTTGAGACGGACACGTCTTTGTGGACCGGGTGTCTGCGATGGACCCGGCTAGGGAGTCCGGCTGCCGTTGCGGGCCGCCAAACACCCTACATGGCGCGGCAAGCTACGCCGGTCGGCGCCGGTTGTCAACAATAATTTGGTTGTAGTTATAACTACTCTGTGATACTTGTTACAAACATGAACCAATTCAACGCCCTGGTCCTGAGCCTCCCGACGCGCAATTCGACGCTCCGCATGCGGGTCTGGCGGGCGTTGAAGGAAACCGGCTGCGGCGTGCTGCGCGACGGCGTTTACGTCCTGCCCGGCGACGCACCCGGCGCCGGAGTCCTTCCGGAGATGGAAGCGGAGATCAGATCCACCGGCGGGTTCGCGATGACCGTCGAGCTGAAGCTCCAGTCGGCCGCGCACCTCGTACAGGTCCGGCAATTGTTCGATCGCAGCGCGGACTACGGCGCGCTGGTGGAGAACATCAGCGCGGCGAAGACCGCTTTGCCGCGCCTGGGGCCGCGCAAGGCGCAGACGGCGGTCCAGCGGCTTCAGCGCGCCTTCGAGAAGGTGTCGGAGATCGATTTCTTTCCCGGCCAGGCCAACCGGCAGGCGGCGAACGCGATATCGGCGCTGAAACGGCGCTGCGAAGAGGTTTATTCGGGCGGCGAGCCGCGGCCGTCCAGGAAGCGGCTGCGGCAGCTCAACGGAGCGCGGTACCAGAACCGGGTGTGGGCGACCCGCAAGGATCCGTGGGTGGACCGTCTCGCCAGCGCCTGGCTCATCAAGCGCTTCATCGATCGGGGGGCGCGGTTCGTCTGGATCGATCGTCCGCGCGACCGACCCAAGCGGGCGATCGGGTTCGATTTCGACGGCGCGGAATTCACGCATGCCGACGACCGCGTGACCTTCGAGGTTCTGGTCGCGAGCTTCGGCCTCGAGAACGACCCGGCGCTCGCCGCGATCGGCGCCGCGGTGCGCTTTCTCGACGTCGGGGGCATCCCGGTTGCCGACGCCAAGGGCCTGGAAACCGTATTGCGGGGCGCCAAGGAGAGAACCCGAAGCGACGACGCGTTACTCGCCGAGGCGATGCGGGTCCTGGATCTGTTCCACTCGGGCTACACGGAAGCCCGGACGGGCTAGACCGGAACGAGCAGCCGCACATCGCGAGCGGGACGGCCGTGTACAGCTGCTCGGATTCCCGGTGAAGTGTCGCTGACCCTTCCGAGCCGCTCCGTCACAGCGCGATCGTCTGCTTCTCGCGCGCGGAGCGCAGGATGGCGAGGCACACGTCCAGCGTCGCCGCCGCCCATTCGCCGCCGTGCAGCGGCGGGCGCCCCTCCACGACGGCGCCGTAGAGCTCGTCGATCACCTCCCGGCGCGGGATTGCGGGCGCCTGCAGGGAATCGAGCCGCCGCTCGCTGTCGCCGTAGATCATCACGCCGTCCGGCTGTGGGCGTAGGTCGGCCTTGTCGCAGGAGACGATGACCAGGCCGAAATGCTCGTGCGCCACCGCGTCGGGCGGGCGATGCTGCCCGCCGCCGTAGTTCCGGGAGTTCTTCAGCTCGACCTCGTTCTCGAACGCCCGGACCCGCCGGTATTCGGTCGGATCCTTCGCCTGGCCGAGCTCGCCGATCCAGCCGGAAAACTCGTCCGAATCGAAATGGCCGTAGCCGCCGTACGTCAGCGCTGCGAACGCGCCGCTCGCGAACCCTAGGAGGCACGAGTAGGCGCCTTCGGTCGGGCGGCGTGGATCCCACGCCCCGGTCATCGCCGTCACCGTTTTCACCGGCGAGCCGGCCAGCAGCCGCACGACGTCCACCTGGTGCGCGGCCTGGTTGTACACGGCTCCGCCGCCGCGCGCCGTGTCCAGCTCCTCCGGGCGGCGCGGGCGATACAGGAAGTCGGTGAAGTTCAGCGCGGTGATCATCCGCACCGAGCCGAAGGCCTGGCTCTCGATGAGCCTCCTCGTATGGAGGATCGGCAGGTCGAAGCTGTGGCTGTGGCCGACCATGAGCACCACGCCCGCCCCGCGCGCCGCGTCGATCATCGCGCGACAGTCCTCGGCCGTGAGCGCCATCGGCTTCTCGACCAGCACGTGCTTCCCGTGCGCGAATGCGATGCGCGCCTGCTCCGCGTGGAACTGGTGCGGCGTCGCGATGTAGACGACGTGCACCGCCGGGTCTTTGCACAGCTGCTCGACGTCCGCGTGGGCGCGCGCCTGGAAATCGCGCTCGAACCGGTCGCGCGCCTCGGGCCGGGGATCCGCGCCCGCGACGAGACGCACGCGCGGGTCGGCACCGAACGCGCGCGCCATCAGGCTGAACGCGCGCCCCAGTCCGGCGGCGCCAATGGCGATTGTCTTCGGCATGCGGCGGCGCTAAGCTCCCGCGAGGAAATGCTTGGCCGGCGAAGTATATTCCGCGAGGTCTGCATGCTGACCAGGGAACAGAACGAGCTGCTCTGCCGCGTCGAGGGCGATGCCCCGATGGGCGGACTGACGCGCCGCCACTGGCTGCCGGTGTGCATGGCCGAGGAAGTGGCCGAGCGCGACGGCGCTCCAGTGCGCTCCCGGCTGCTCGGCGAGGACCTGGTCGTCTTCAGGGATAGCGACGGCAGGATCGGGGTGCTCGGCGAGTACTGCCTGCACCGGCGCGCTTCGCTCGCCTTCGCGCGCAACGAAGAGTGCGGGCTGCGCTGCCTCTATCACGGCTGGAAGTTCGACGTCGAGGGGAACGTGGTCGACATGCCGTCCGAACCGCCGGGCGCGGCGCAGCGCCTCGGCAAGAAGACCAAGGCCTATCCGGCGCGCGAGTCGGGCGGCTTCGTCTGGGTCTGGATGGGGCCGAAGGAGGCGCTGCGCGAGTTCGAGCCGCCGGCGTGGGCGCCCGCGCCGGGCATCCGGTACGCGATCGTCAAGATCCACACCGAGTGCAATTGGGCGCAGGTGCTCGAGGGATCGATCGACTCCGCGCACAGCTCGAGCCTGCACTCGACGAACATGCCGGCGGCCGAGGTCGAGGGCTCGACGGCGACCGACAGTGCATGGCTGCGCCCGTCGAACGACAAGGCGCCGCGGCTGCAGTTCGAGCCGACGAGCTACGGGTTCCGCTACGCGGCGATCCGCAAGCCGATCAGGAACCCGGAGACGCACCAGTACGTGCGCACGACGCTTTTCATCGCACCGTTCACCGTGCTGATCCCGCCGAACAACCAATACAACCTGGCGCAGATGCTCGTCCCCGTCGACGACGTCAACACCATGTTCTACTGGATCGCCTGGCATCCCGACCCGGAGAAGGGCATCACGCCTGAAGCCTGGCGCCGGTTCTGCGCCGCCGAGGTGGGCGTCGACCTGGACGAGAACTACCGCCGGAAAGCGAACCTCTCGAACCGCTTCTTCCAGGACCGCGCGGCGATGAAGCGCGGCGACTGGACCGGCATCAGGGGCATCCCGGCGCAGGACATGGCGATGTGGGAGTCGATGGGGCCGATCACCGATCGCAGCGCGGACCATTTCGGCTCGAGCGATCTCGCGGTCGCGCAGTTCCGGCGCATGATGGTCGCCGCCGCGAAGAAGTTCCAGGAAGGGGGGCCGGCAATCGGCACCGCCGAGCCGCGCATCCCGCACGTGCAGCTCGCCTCGTTCGAGGGCATCGTCCCGAAGACCGTCGACTGGCGGACCCTGGGCATGCGCGAGGAGGCGCCTGCCACGGCGAAGCAATGAAAGGGGGGCCGCGCCTACGAAGCGCCGGCGCGCGAGATCGACACGGCGCACTTGCGCCGCCCGAGCCCTCCCGATCCCTGGTAGTGATCGCCTTCGAACCTGCCGTGGAACTCGGCGTAGTAGGTCTGCCCGCGAAACTTGGCCACCGATGAGACACCGTTCCCGGTCATGCGCAGCCAGCCATCGGCATCGGGTGTCCCGCGCAGGATGAAGTACCCTGGCTGCTCACGCACGCCGCGCTCGATCGTGAAAGCGTCGTCCTTGACCACCAGCGAGACCTCGGAGTTCCAGGCGCCGAACTCCTCGAAGGGCTCGCAGGTCATCACCGCCTTCCATCGTCCGGGGTAACGCGCAGCGGCGGCCGCCGGAGCGGCTTTCACCGCCGCGGTGCGCTGCTGGTCGGCCGCCGCGAGCGCGTCGAGCCGGGCGCGCGCGAGGGGGGCGAATTCGCCTTCAGGGTACTTCGCGAGATACGCCTTGAGCTCCGCGGGATTGCTGCTGTTGCGCACCGACTCCCAGAACAGCGCTTCCTGCCCCGCCTGCGGCTTCACCGGCTGGGCGGCGGGCTTGGGTGGATCGACGGGTGCCGCCTTCTCCGCCGCCCTGCGCTCCGGTGCCGGCGGCGCCGCGGCTGCGGCCTTCGCCTTCGCCTCGGCCGCGGCGAGGGCGTCGATCCGGGCGCGCGCCAGCGCGGCGAAGGCGCCGTCGGGATACTTCGCGAGATAGGCTTCGAGCTCCGCGCGATTGGTGCTGTTCCGCACCGACTCCCAGAACACCACTTCCTGATCGGGCTGCGGCCGCACCGGCGGTGACGGCGCGACCGGCGCGGCCGCGACCGGTGCGGGCGGCGGCGCAGGCGGAGCTTCCTTCCGCGAAAAGGCTTGCCACGCCACTACGGCGACGACTGCGGCGGCGACTGCGATGCCCCAGCCCCACGCCCGCGCGGGTCGAGGGTGCGCCGCCGGCGCGGCGGCCGCGCGCGGCGGTACCCCCGGCCGCGACGGGCTGCTCGGATCGAGCGCAGCCGCGGGCCGCAGGATCTCGCTGATGATCGTCTCCTCCGAGACCGTCGGCGCAGCCGGGCCAGCGTGCACCTCGAGGATCGCGGCGCGAAACGCTTCGGCCGTCTGGTAGCGGTCGTCGGGCCGCTTCGCGAGCGCCCTGGCAACGACCGGGTCGTAGCGCTCCCAGCCCTTGCCCGGGTCGGCGCGCGACGGCTGCAGCGCCTCGGTGTGGCAGATTGCGTAGGCGATCTGCTCGGTGGTGCCGATGAAGGGCCGGGTGCCGGTGAGGAGGTGGTAGAACACGACGCCGGCGGCGAAGAGGTCGGCGCGATGGTCGATCGACGCGGCCGCGTACTGCTCGGGAGCCATGTAGCCGGGCGAGCCCATGACCGCCCCGGTCTGCGTCAGCTCCGAGGCCTCGATGCGGGCGATGCCGAAGTCGGCGACTTTCACGCGGCCGTTCATCATGACGATGAGGTTGGCCGGCTTGATGTCCCGGTGCCAGACGCGGCGCTCGTGGGCGTGGGCGAGCGCCTCGAGGAGCTGGCACATGATGCTGACGACGTCGCGCTCCGCGAACCGCGTGCCGCGCGTGAAGTACTCCCGCAGCGAGTTGCCCTCGACGTACTCCATCGCGATGTACGCGACCGCGGCGTCCTCGCCGTAGTCGTACACCGCGACGATGCCGGGGTGGGCGAGGCGTCCGGCGGCGCGCGCCTCGTTCCGGAAGCGGGCGAGCATCCGGCCGGCCGCACCGTCGGCCTCGATCAGCTCACGGCGGATCGTCTTGATCGCGACGACCCGCCCGATGCCGGGATCGAAGCCCTTGAACACCACGCCCATGGCGCCCTGCCCGAGCACCTCGGTGATCTCGTACTTGCCGAGGCGGTCGGGCGTGGCCATGGGCCGGCGAAGCGCGGGTCTGCCGAGGGCGGGCGCGCCCTCAGTGATGCAGGATCTTCGACAGGAACTGCACCGCGCGCTCGCTGCGCGGCTTGCCGAAGAAGTCGTCCTTCTTCGCGTCCTCGACGATCTCGCCGCGGTCCATGAAGATCACGCGGTTCGCCACCTTCCTCGCGAAGCCCATCTCGTGCGTGACCACCATCATGGTCATGCCTTCCTGGGCGAGCTGGACCATCACGTCCAGGACTTCATTGATCATTTCCGGGTCGAGCGCGGAGGTCGGCTCGTCGAAGAGCATGCAGATCGGGTCCATCGACAGGCCGCGCGCAATGGCGACCCGCTGCTGCTGTCCGCCCGAGAGCTGGCCCGGGTACTTGTGCGCGTGCTCCTTGAGCCCGACCCGGTCGAGGTACTTCATCCCTCTTGCGGTCGCCTCGTCCTTCGAGCGGCCGAGCACCTTGACCTGCGCGAGCGCAAGGTTGTCGCTCACGCTCATGTGCGGAAACAGCTCGAAATGCTGGAACACCATCCCGACCCGGGAACGGAGCTTCGGCAGATCCGTCTTGGGATCGGCCACCGACACACCGTCGACGATGACGTCACCCTTCTGGAACGGCTCGAGCGCGTTCACGCACTTGATGAGCGTCGACTTGCCGGACCCGGACGGGCCGCAGACCACGACCACCTCGCCCTTGTCGACGTTCGTCGTGCAGTTCGTGAGCACCTGGAAGGTGCCGTACCACTTGCTCACGCCCTTCATCTCGATCATCGCCATGACGCGCTCTCCTAGAGTTTCCCGGGCACGGCGATCCGCGCCTGCAGCCGCTTCACGAGGTACGACAGGAAGTAGCTGATGATGAAATACACCACCGCGACGAACAGATACATCTCGACCAGCCGCCCGTCGCGCTGCGCGACCTTGCTCGCCGCGCCGAGGAAGTCGGTGATCGACAGCACGTACACGAGCGAGGTGTCCTGGAACAGGATGATCGTCTGCGTGAGTAGCACCGGCATCATGTTGCGGAACGCCTGCGGCAGCACCACGTTGCCCATCGTCTGCCAGTAGTTCAGGCCGAGCGCGTAGCCCGCCCACACCTGGCCGCGCGGGATCGACTGGATGCCGGCGCGCATGATCTCGCAGTAGTACGCCGCCTCGAACATCGTGAACGTGATGACCGACGACAGGAACGCGCCGACCTTGACCGGCTCGTTCTGCTGCAGGATCCACGCGCCGATGTAGGGCACCAGGAAGTAGAACCAGAAGATCACCAGCACCAGCGGCACCGAGCGCATCAGGTTCACGTACGCGCCGGCGACGAGCGAGAGCGCCTTGAACGACGAGAGCCGCATCATCGCGAGCAGCGTGCCGAAGATGATGCCGAAGAACATCGCGAGCGCGGTCAGCGTCAGCGTGAACGTCATCCCCTCCTTGAAGAGGTAGGGGAGGCTGCGCTGGATGACGTCCCAGTCGAACCCGGCGAGCATGGCTCAGTGCCCCGCCTGCGGGGCGCCACCGACGGCGATCAGCCCCGGCACGGCGAGCCGCTTCTCGACCCAGCGCATGCCGAAGACGATGACGATGTTGAGGAGGAGGTAGAGGATCGTCGCCGCGGTGAACGCCTCGAAGACCTGGAAGGTGAACTCCTGCATCGAGCGGGCGCGGGCGGTGAGCTCGAGCAGGCCGATCGTGAGCGCCACCGAGCTGTTCTTGATGATGTTCAGGAACTCGGAGGTGAGCGGCGGCAGGATGATGCGGTAGGCCTGCGGCAGCACGACGTGGCGGTAGGCCTGGGCGAGCGTGAAGCCGACCGCGGTGGCCGCCATCATCTGGCCGCGCGGCAGCGACTGGATCCCGGCGCGCACCTGTTCGGCGACGCGCGCCGCGGTGTAGAAGCCGAGGCACAGCACCGCCGGGAAGTAGGCGCTCCACGGCGGCGGCATCTGCTTGATCCAGTCGCCGAGGGCCTGCGGCACGACCTCGGGCAGGACGAAGAACCAGAGGAACATCTGCACCAGGAGCGGGACGTTCCGGAAGAGCTCGACGTAGCCGTTCCCGAAGCGGACCGCCCAGCGGTTCGGCGTCGTGCGCATCACGCCGATGACCGAGCCGACCGCGAGCGCGATGACCCATGCCGCGAGCGCGGTCGCGAGCGTCCAGACGACGCCCACCAGGAGGTAGTGCAGCCAGGTGCCGCTGCCGTCGGCGGCGGGCTGCCAGAAGATGCCCCAGTTCCAGTTGTACTTCATGCCTCTCCTCCCTGGCCGCCGCTGCGGGGCGCGAGCGGCGGGCCGGCCGGCGGGCGCCCTGCCACCCCCGCCGGCGATGCTGTCAGACGGTCACTGATACGCCGCCGGGTCGCCCGAATCGGTCGGGTTGGCGACGACCTTCTTGAACTGCGGGCTCATCGGCACGTTGAGGTTGATGCCTTTCGGCGGCACCGGCTTCAGGAACCACTTCTCGTAGATCGGATTGATCTGGCCGCTCTTGTAGAGCTGCGCGACGGCGTTGTCGACCACCTTCTTGAACGCCGGATCCTCCCTGCGCAGCATGATGCCGTAGGGCTCCACGGTGTAGGCCTCGGACCCGATCATCCACTCGCCCGGGTTGCGGGCGTTGGCCACCAGGCTGTAGAGCAGGATGTCGTCCATGAAGAACGCCTGGGCGCGCCCGGTCTCGACCATCAGGAACGCCTCGGCGTGGTCCTTGGCGGCGACGATGTTCATGCCGAGGTTCTGCTTCTGGTTCTCCTCGGTCAGCCACTTGAGGTTGGTGGTGCCCGAGGTCGAGACCACCGTCTTGCCCTTGAGGTCGGCCAGCTTGTCGACCTTCGACGCCTTCTTCGCGACGTAGCGGTTGGCGGTCACGTAGTGGGTGATCGTGAACGCGACCTGCTTCTGCCGCTCGAGGTTGTTGGTGGTCGAGCCGCACTCGAGGTCGATCGTGCCGTTCGCCATCAGCGGGATCCGGGTCGCCGAGGTCACCGGGTTCAGCTTGACGTCGACCTTCTGCAGCTTCAGCTCGTTCTTGATCGCGTCGACGATCCGCAGGCAGATGTCCATGGCGTAGCCGACCACCTGCTGCTTGTCGTCGTAGTAGGAGAACGGAATCGACGTGTCGCGATGGCCGAGCGTGATCGTGCCGGTGTCCTTGATCTTCTTCAGGGTGCCGGTCAGCTCCTGGGCGGCCGCCGGCTGGGCCACCGCGAGCGCGAGCGCCGCGACGACCGGAAGGATGAAAGTACGCATGCTGGATCTCCTCGTTTTCGGCACCCGGGAGCGGGTGCCGTTTCTCCTGTGAATGCCCGGGCGAGCCGAGACGGGGGGATTCTATGTGGGTCTTCGCCCCTTGTCCAAAGCGCCCCGGGGTGCCGTTCGCGTCCACCGGGCCCGTCCGCGGCCCTGCGCCTCAGTGCAGCTTGACCCGGGGTTCGGTGCGGCGGTTGATGAGCCGCGCCAGGGTGTCGAGCGCGACCTTCCAGAACCCGTGGAGCGCGAGCTCGTGCATCTTGTAGAGGGAGAGGTACATCAGCCGCGCGAACAGGCCCTCGATGAAGAGCGCGCCGCCGACGAGCGCGCCCATCAGGCTGCCGACGGTGGAGTACTCGCCGAGCGACACGAGCGAGCCGAAGTCGCGGTACCGGAACGGTCGTAGCTCCCGGCCGGCGAGCCGCCGTTCGATCTGCTTCACCATGTGCGACGCCTGCTGGTGCGCCGCCTGCGCGCGCGGCGGCACCGGTGCGCCGCGGCCTTCCCACGGGCACGACGCGCAGTCGCCGATCGCGAACACGTCCGGGTCGCGCGTGGTCTGCAGTGTCGGGGTCACGACGAGCTGGTTGATGCGATTCGTCTCGAGACCGTCGAGGTGGGCGAGGAAGTCCGCGGCCTTCACGCCCGCCGCCCAGACGACGAGCTCGGCCGGGATCACGCGGCCGTCGGCGAGCTTCACACCGTCGGCGAGCACCTCGGCGACCCGCGCCGAGGTGAGCACCCGGACGCCCAGCCCGCGCAGGAGCTCCGCCGCCGCCTCCGACAGGCGCGGGGGGAGCGCGGGAAGGATGCGGTCGGCGGCCTCGATCAGGTTGATCTTGACGTCCTTCTCGGGGTCGATGCGGTCGAGGCCGTAGGCGACGAGCTCGCGCGTCGTGTTATGCAGTTGGGCGGCGAGCTCGACGCCGGTCGCGCCGGCGCCGATGATCGCGACCTGCAGCTGGGCCGGCCGCAGCGGTGCGGTTTGCGCGTGCGCCCGGATGCACGCGTTGACGAGCCGGCGGTGGAAGCGCCCCGCCTGCGGGGGCTCGTCGAGCCGCAGCGCGTGCTCCGCGACCCCGGGCGTGCCGAAGTCGTTCGTCTGGCTGCCGACGGCGATGACGAGCGTGTCGTACGGAATGCGGCGCGCGGGCGTGACCTCGACGCCTTCCTCGTCGACGAACGGGCCGACGTGCACCTCGCGCCGCGCACGGTCCAGTCCGACCATCTCGCCGACCCGGTAGCGGAAGTGGTGCCAGTGCGCCTGGGCGAGGTAGTCGAGCTCGTGCACCGCGAAGTCCATGCTGCCCGCGGCGACCTCGTGCAGCAGCGGCTTCCAGAGGTGCGTGCGCGCCTTGTCGATCAGCGTGACCTCCGCCTTCCCGCGGCGGCCCAGCTTGTCGCCGAGGCAAGTGACGAGCTCGAGACCGCCGGCGCCGCCGCCGACCACGACGATGCGCTGCGGTCCGCTTCCCGGCGGGCGAGGCCCTGTTGCGGCATCGCGCATCGGGGCGATGTTACGCGAGGAGCGTTCGTGAGCTAGGCTACGCGCC
>Ga0233416_10000669_pt1 | contig 10598 bp, 11 predicted proteins | sample Sediment_Towuti__2_FD_188638 | JGI IMG/M metagenome (GOLD analysis project Ga0233416, IMG submission 188638) | Sediment microbial communities from Lake Towuti, South Sulawesi, Indonesia - Sediment_Towuti_2014_0_MG | ecosystem: Environmental > Aquatic > Freshwater > Lake > Sediment | place... | reverse complement strand
ATACTTCCTTGAGAAGTAAAGATGTAAGTAATGAAAGTGATGTCATAAGATCATCAAGTGTTTTGATTGGTGGCATCCTTGTTACTCCTAGAAATTTCCCACGTAGATCAATTCCATCTTCAAGTAGTTCTTTAATATTTACAAATATTGTATCTGGCAAGAGTGACCAGATTCCGGTATTTGTTAGATGTATATCGCCTGAAAGATGTGAATCTGCTACATCCTTTGGTAATGTGTTAAGGATAAGATGTTCTCCAAAAACTGTCTGACCAGTCTTAAAGAGTAGTCCTTCTACGCCATTATGTATACCATCAACGTTAGTAATCATTTCATGAATATCATATGCAGGAAGACCTAACCTAGCAAGCTTATGCCTGTATTCCTCATGACCGTGCTCTAAAAGAACAGCGTTTACCATTTCACGAATGAGTGAAGATGTAAGGTAAGTAGTTTGGAACTTGTAGATACGATTTTCTACTTCCTCTGTAATCTTTTGTGCTAATTCTAAGGGAAGACTGCCCTCACGTACGAGGGATTGTATTATCTTATGGGAGTTAAATTCCTCTATTGCTTCGTGCGATGTTCGTACATACATCTTTCCGCTTTCTATTATAGAACGTTCCTCGATCTGCCTTGCAAGGCTTAGAACTAGTTTCCCAAGGTTTGTGATAGTATATCGCCTTTCAGATTTATTTAAAGCCACGAGAGATTGCCTTAACAGCTTTCTAAGGTGGTATGCAAATTTCCCACTTTCCTTTTTTGATTTGAAGCCAGCAAGTGATTTAAGTTCAGAATAAGTGAGTGGTCCTTTTGAGTTCAAAATACGTAGTATATCGATCCTGTTTGGACTTGCCATGACAGAAAAGATCATCCTTACACGTTTTGATGCAGATTGTAAAATTCCGCCACGTTTTTGATCCCCAAAATCCTCGCTTAGTTCCATAGGCATGTCTAGATAGCATCAGTAAATAAGATTTGTGACGGAATAGATCGTATAGTTACATTTTTTATTCAGTTTTTCTGTACATCTACGGAAAATTCTGATGTGGAAAGAGTTTGTCCACAAGATGGACATTTATTATTATATGGTCTTACGACTTCTTTAACAGATTTTAACATTCGCATGTTTGCTATTTTTGTACCACATTTACCACAGACAACATCAACCGACATTTGTGATCGTTTTTTGTTAATGTTATAAAAGAACTGTTTTGTGTTTTTTTTAATCAGTTTAATAAATTTGATTTACAGTTTTTCTATCAATATACCGCGTTCATCATAACCAACAACTTTAGTTTTTGTACCAAGTGGCAGATCAGATGGGGAGTTAATATTTTTCATAAAACCGGATACTTGAAGATCCACTCCATCTAGTTTTATTACAACCCATGCATAAGGAGTGTATTTTTCATATCCTGCTGGAGGAACTGTGATAATAGTATAAGTAATAATCGTACCTTTTCCTTCGATTGAGACATTCTCAAATCCCTTATTGCCACAATTTTGGCAGAAATATGTCGTGGCAAGGTGCAAATAACCACATTTTGTGCATTTACGGACAAGAATCTTGCCTGATTTAGCATTATTGATGAATTCTTCTTTTGCTGACAAGTTATACACTTTTGAAGATATGTACTGCACAGCTTGCACCTGTTGCACCAAAGTTATGTGTTAGACCAATTTTAGCGTCTTTTACTGATCTTTCTCTAGCCTTTCCTGTAAGTTGATCAAATACTTCAACTACTTGACCAATTCCAGTTGCACCAATTGGATGCCCTTTTGATTTTAGTCCTCCTGATGGGTTGATCGGTATGGCGCCATTTAGCTTTGTCATTCCTTGTCGTACTGCATCAACTGCTTTTCCCTTTTCAAAAAATCCTAGGTCTTCAGTATCAACTAATTCTGCAATTGTAAAACAATCGTGTACTTCTGCAAAATCAATATCTTTTGGTGAAACACCTGCCATTTTGTATGCAGCTTGAGCTGCAATTTTTGTACTTGGTATTGTTGTAATGTGTTCACGTCCTTGCAATGCAGCTGGTGATCCACCGCGACCTGATCCAATAACTTGAATGTAATTTTTTGTATGTTTTTTTGCAAATTTCTCATTGCATAAGATCACTGCACTTGCACCATCAGAAAATGGACAACAATCATATAATTTTAGAGGACTAGCCACAACTGCAGATTTCATTACATCATCAATTGTAATTTTTTTTCTTAAGTGTGCTTTTGGATTTAGAAAACCGTTGTCATGATTTTTTACCGCAACCATTGCAAGATCTTCTTCAGTTGCTTTGAATTCTGCTAGATAAGCTCTAGCCATCGATGCAAATAATCCCGGAAATGATGCACCAGCTCCGCCTTCATAAAAGAAATCAGAACAATATGAGAAGTATGTTGTAGTCCATTCGGTTCCAGTATGAGTTACTTTTTCAACACCTGTTGCTAGAACTGCGTCATAAAATCCTGCAGCTACATTAGCATATGCTTCTCTAAATGAAACAGAACCGCTTCCACATGCAGATTCAATTGACAATGATGGCACCTCAGGAATACCAAGATTACTCATTATAACAGGTCCTAGGTGAACCTGTTTATCGGCAATACCAAAAACGTTTGATATGTATCCTCCTTGGATTTCTTTTGGTTCAATTCCAGCGTTCTCAATAGCTTCTACAGATGCCTGAACAGCAATATCTGCAATGCTATCTTGTAATTTTCCATATTTTGTGCTTCCTGCACCAATAACACAGACTTTTTCCACAAATCTCGCTGACTATACTCCATATAAAAATTCTTCATTAATCTTCAATTATAAGAAGATGATTGGAACATTATGACCGTAAATCTAGAGCAATCTTTGGTTGTAAAAAATGAGACATTGGTTTCGAGAAATTCTGTTAAAATTACAAAAAGAAAAATTGTAAAGATGAAAAACGAAATAAAACAATACTATGATAAAAATGGATATCTTTCTTGGTCAGAGAAAAAAATGAAATACATTATACTTGGAACAAATTTACCTAGTAATGGATTAGTGGAATGCCCAGAGTGTCATATCGGAAAATTAATGGTAATTCGATCTAGAAAAACAAAAAAAAGATTTATTGGATGTTCAAATTATTATAATGGTTGTAGAGCATCATCTCCTTTAATACAAAGAGGTATGATTTGTGCAACAAAAATTTCTTGCAATACATGTGCATGGCCAATAGTTCTTTATAGATACTCAAGAAAACAAAAATGGGCAAGACAATGTTGTAATATAAAATGTAAAAGCAGACAAATTAAAACTTAAAGTTTGTATAGATATCGGTTCGTCTATTTTTCAAAAGTGGAAGTTTTTCTCTTACCTGTTTTATTCTTTCAAGCGAAATATCTACTACTCCAATTCCTTCCTTCCTTTTCATATCTAATAGTATTTTTCCATATGGATCAACTACTAAACTTCTTCCACAGTAAATATTGCCAACTTGATCAGGGGCAACAACATAACAACCATTTTCAATTGCACGTGTTCTGTTGATAATTATCCAATGTTCTTCTTTCATCTCACCTTGCACCCAAGCTGATGGAATAACTAAAATTTCTGATCCTGTTGATGCTAATGTTCTTGATATCTCAGGGAATCTTATATCATAACAGATCATCATTCCTATAGTACCGATCGACGTCTTGATAGGTTTAGAGATTTGAGAACCGGGATACAATTTTTTAGATTCTTTGATTCCTAATGCATCATAGAGATGAATCTTACGGTACTTTGATACAACTTTGCCTCTCTCATCAATAAGAAATGATGTATCATAAACTCGATTCACCTTTGGGCTTTTTTCATAAATAGTTCCTACAACTTGAATTGAATTTTGTTTTGCACTTTTGGAAATTGCCGAAACGAACTCGCCAGTAATTGTTTCAGCTAAATTTGCTAGTTCTCTTGCGGATTGTGAGGAAGGTGTATAACACATCATAAATTCAGGAAATGCACATAATTTTGCACCTCTTTGTGAGGCTTTAGTTATGTAATCAGTTATTTTTTTTTGATTTTTGGATTTGTCAGTATCAGCTTTGAATTGCACTAGAGCAATTTTTGTCATGAATTATGTAAATTGGTTTAAAATAAAAAGGTAGTTTAAAGAGGATTTCCTGCCATGTACCAATTTTCTTTTGGATTTTCTTCAAATACAACGATTACATGATTTTCTTTTGTTTTTAGAATTTCCACAGCAGATTTTGTAATAGCTTTTGCGAAATCTTCTTTTTGCTTTTCTGTCCTACCAGGGTACATTGAAATTGTTATCAATGGCATAATTTGAAATAATTGGTGATGAATTTATTCTTTTGATATAAACTCGTGAAATTAATTATGAAATGAGTTTGTGCTATTAATTGCCTTTCCAACCATATCTGGTTCCATATGTAAATTCAGATCTATGTGTTTTTTTGTAAATATATCCACTTAGAAGACCTATCAAGAAACCACCGATATGTGCTAAAAATGCAACACCTGAACCACTTGAACCAACCAAAGCAGGTAATACATTTTGAAATATGAACCAAAATGGGAGGTACCACTTTGCAGATATGTGCAACATTCTCATAAAGAATCCAAAGAATAAAACGGTCATTATTTTTGCATTTGGGTATAATGCAAGATATGCACCAAGCACGCCTGAAATTGCACCGGATGCACCAATGGCAGGAATTGGGCTTGATGGTCCTGATATTATATGAGCAAAACCAGCTACTAGCCCCCAGAAAAGATAGAGAGCTAAATACTTTCCCCTACCAAACCTATACTCAATATTGTCTCCAAAAATATAGAGGAACAACATGTTACCACCCAAGTGCATTATTCCAGCATGAAGAAACATCGAACTGAAAAGCGGTGCTATAACTCCGTAATCTCTATCAATCAATCCATTTGTTATATCAGCTGGGACAGTTCCATATTGATGGAATAAAGCTGCAGCTCGTTGATTTGTAAACTCTATGAATTGTCCAGTTGTTGTAACTTCCCAGAAAAATATTATCACATTTATTGCTATTAATGCATAAGTAAGTTTTGGTCTGTAACCTGCCGGTTTTGGATTTTCATCACGTATGGGAATCATTTAATGATTAAATTCACGTCTTAATTTGTATAATAATATTTATTGATTTAAACTAGACAGAAATTATTCCTATTTTGATCATATATTGAATTCCTGATGCAAAGTCTTTGTCACCAATAGAACCTTCTGACCACCACTTTGCATTGTTTCTGACCCAATCAGGAATCTTGATGTTTTGATCAGATGAACCATCTTCTGTTGGTGGTATCTTGATTATACCTTCTTTGATCATATATTGAATTCCTGATGCAAAGTCTTTGTCACCAATAGAACCTTCTGACCACCACTTTGCATTGTTTCTGACCCAATCAGGAATTTTTATTTCATCTGAGGTAGAAGTAATTGTAGAAGGAATCATAACATATCCTCTTGCGATACCAGGTCTGCTTGTGTCAGTTTTTCCATTTATTGTAATTGATTTGATGTCTATTTCTAGATTGTAAACACCATTATTTGCGAAGTTAATTGATTGAGTATTTATTGCATTTATTGCGTTAAGATCTGTTTTGGAAAAAGCTGCATTACCATTTTTGTCAAGTATTTTAAGATCATATTTTACATCACCCGCCACTTTCTGTCCTGAGAATGCATCAAAGAAGGTAATAGTGAGATCAGTCTTTGAATTTGTCTTCAGATTTGTTGGAGACCAACCAAGTTGAGCTCTAATTCCTCCAAAATCAGTTAGTATCTCAGTAGATGTGACAACATCTGCATTCCCAGGTGAAAGAGTGAAATCCATTGTCTTTTTGTCTGATGAAACTTTTTTTGCCATTTCTAAAATATCGTTTTTGTTAATTAGATAATGCAGGATAAGTGCATCTTCTTTTGAGTATGGATCTACTGCAAGCATTCTTCCAACAAGTGGAATGCCATTTACTTTTGCGGTAAATGTGGAAGTATCAGTAAATTCTTTGAATAATTTCGGAATTTGAATCTCTTCATGTACAAAGATGTTTTGATTTTCTATTCTAGACATGTCCCAGTTGAATGGCATAGAAAATGAAAGAAGCTTTTTAGATTCATCAAATTTGAAGTTGTTAACCTCATCATAGTATGAGATTATTGTGGTATCATAAGATTTAGTTTGATATGATATTTTTTGGTGGTATATGTCACCAACACTAAGGTATGAATCAAATTTTGGTGCTTCTTCTGGAACGAAGAGATTTCTGTCATTATCTATTCCAAAGATTTCTATTGCAAAGTGATATAGTCCTCCTTCTAGAAGTATTGGTGCCTTCACACTAACCTGATCATTTGTTGAAGTCCATCCTTCTTGAAATGGTTCATGATCACCAAAGACTTGCCACTTTCCTGGCGTGTTTGTTGGTTGAATCTTTATTGTAATTAATCCAGAATGAGAGTGGAATAGATCTCTCATTAGAAGTTCGTTATTTTTTTTAACTGCAATAAAGTAGGAAGTATGTGGAATAGTCTGATTATTATTTGCGTCAAACAATCTAAGTTGTAAAAATGTATCCTGAACAGTTTCGGAAGTAAGTATTGGCGGACTGATTTTAACAAAAAGACTTGCTTGCCTATTTCCTACAGTTGCAGGTGGTAGATTTTCCATGAAAAGACCGTCACCGTGTGCTTCAAAAGACACCACGGTAGTTAAAAAAGAAAGAAATACGAATACGCAGATTACTGATAGAATACTCTTGTTACAGATAATTTGCATGTGTATAAAACGGACCAGATAATTCTATTTAATTCTTGGTCACATTATTACTAATGATATAAATGATTGAAGAGTAAAAACAAATAAGGAAATGAATTGGAAAAAAATTTCTTTTGTTTTAGGGATATTTACAGTTGGACTAGTTTCTTATTTTTCATTAAACCTAAACTCACAAAACAGTGAAAATTTTGCATTTGCGCAAAATTCGTCTATCACTATAATCACGCTTACACGTGACAACATTTTACTTGGTGGAGCAGAATATTCCATAACCCCAGATCCATTCAAATTGATTGGAACCTTGACAATCAAGGATAATTCTGCTTTAGATTCTGAAAAAGATAAAGATGGAATTATAACAATATCAAGTGTAAAAAATGGAAATTATACTGTTACTCAAATCAAGGCGTCTTCTGGATACGATATTGACAAACTCTCAAAGATAGTAGAGGTGCAAGAATCATCAGCAGTCACAACATTTACGAACATACCTACGGGAATCAATTCAATAACAATTGATCCTATACAAAACATCACATATACTGCAAAATTTGTATGTGGTTCAGTCTTTGGAAGTGAAGGACCACTCAGACCCGGTCATTATGATACAGATGTTAGTATTCTAAACAAACAGAACTTCCCCATCACAATATTATGGAATATTATTGTCAATGATGGAACAAGCTCAAATGCAGTTGTAAAAAATCTGGATGCAGAAACATCTACTGGCATAGTATGTAAACAGATAAGAGAATTACTTGGGTTTGGAAATAATGATGAAAAGATAGTAGAAGGTTTTGCCATAATACGAATACAGCTAGATTCCATGTTAGGATCTGAAGGTACTAAAGTATTAACAAATCTTTCAGAAGATGAGATAAATCTTCTTGATGTTCAGGTATTCTATACAGCAAATGCTCTACCTACTTTACCGCATGAAGTTGTTGTAGACAAGATATCATTTTATATAATCCAAGATGGAACTGGCTTAATTCCAAAAGAAATGTTACGTAAACCACTTGATGTTTCCATACCATCACAACTAAATGAGATATCAAATACAGAAACCAGAATAATGAACATTTTAGCCGAAAAGTATAGTATCCCAGAAGAAGATTTAACTAAGGTTGTACTTAGAATAAAATCTGTATCTGTAGGTGTGGGTGCCCTGATAGATGATCATGCCATATCATTGTATGTCGTAAAGCCACAGGCAAGCTCATAATTCAAAATTTTTTGTTTATGATATTAAAGAATAAAACTGGCAAAATTCTTATTTATAGTTACGAGAGGATATAACATTGAAAATTCTTCTAACATTAATTTTGTTGACTTTGATAATATTTCCTGTATATGCTCAGGAACAATCTGAGCAACAAATTGCATTAACTGACAAAGGTACTTTGCAAGTAGGTTTGTCCACAATTCCAGCACAACCACTACCAGAAGAACAAACTAAATTAAAAATAGATTTTATCAACAAAAATACAAAAACAGTTCAAGAACACATAGATTATTCCATAACTGTTGCAAAAGATAATACACAGATATTTGGAATTCCATTAACTCATACTGCCATTGGTTCTGTTACAATTCCATATGAATTTCAGGAATCTGGGGAATACAGAATTTCTGTTGATGTGCAAGGAATATTGTTTCAACCAATTCCCACAGAAACAGCTTCATTTGCAATTACTGTTGGAAAAACACAACCAAAAAATGGATGTCTTATAGCTACAGCAGCATTTGGTTCTGATCTTGCTCCACAAGTTCAGTTTCTACGCGAATATAGAGACAATACAATAATGTCAACATCTGCTGGTTCAAGTTTCATTAATGCATTTAATGCTGTATACTATACTTTTAGTCCAACGGTAGCAGACATAGAAAGAGATAATCCCATTTTACAACAATTCGTCAGAGATGGAATAACACCTCTTCTTGGAATCTTGCAAATTGTAAAACTTTCTAGTGTTGGAGACAATGCAACCTCCGTGTTAACATCAGGTATTATGGCATCATCGCTTATTGGTGCAACCTATCTTTGGCCAGTAGGTCTTGCAACCAGATCCATTAGAGAAGCATCCAGATCCCGAATTAAAATTGTAGTAACAATAATTTCCGCTTCATTAGTATTGACATTAATTTCAGTTGCAATTGAAAATATACAATTCATGATGGTTTCAACATCAGTATTAGTTTTGTCTTTTATAGGAGTTGGTGCCATATTCTCATCTTGGATAATTTGGAAAATTATGGAGAAAATAAGGATCACCTTTTTATAAGACTCGCTTAAATATTCACAACATGAAGTCAAAATCAATAGGTTCATTCTTTGTTGTTTTGACCCTTGTAGCTGCAATTGTTGCAATTGCACCAAGTGCTTTTGCTGATCATGCAAAAGTTGAGGTAAGTATAGCAGCAGGTTCATCAACACCTGGTTGTGAAGAAACAAACTCTTGTTTTGATCCGGCTGAAGCAATAATTGATGTAGGTGGCGAAGTCACGTGGAAAAACACAGACACCGCTGCACATACCGCTACAAGTGGAGATCTGACAAGTGATCCTGATAATGTTGGTACTGAATTTGACAGTAGTCTGTTTGGTCCAGGAAAAACATTTTCCCACACATTTGATGAAGCTGGAACATTCCCATACTTTTGCATGGTTCATCCATGGATGAAGGGAGTTGTAACTGTTCAAGCTGCAATGATGGAGGATGAAGAAACTCATATGGACGAGGAGGAAGAGACTTACGCAAATGCAATGTCATCTGATGGTTCAGTAAACGTAGAAATTGAATCCAGTATTCCAGAAGCAGGTGAAGAAATGTCAATACATGTAACCTTCACAGATGCAGATGGAAATGCAATGGAACACGTCAACTATGACATAGCCGCAATGCAGGATGGACTAGATGTGCTTTCTGAATCTGGTATGCATGAACATGCTGGTGAAGGAATGCACGTTACTGATGCTTTAGCATCTGACAGTCCAGTAGATGTACAAGTAACAATACTTGGCATCGGACTTCCCGATGACGAAGCAAATTGGACAGGTCCTATAGGAGATGTAGTTTCCTTACAAGTAGTTCCAGAATTTGGCACCATTGCAGCACTAGTGCTTGCAATAAGCATAGTAAGCATCATTGCAGTAACTGCTAAGAGTAGAGTTATTCCAAAACTCTAAACCTTTATTTTCTTTTTATCATAGCGATTATCGCTAAGATTACTCCAGCTGCACCAAGTGAAAGTCCAAATATTCCAAAATTATAAGCTGTTTCTGCACTAAAGCTACTAGAAGTTACATCCATTCCACCAATCTTAGATTTTAGTGATGAAATCTCTGTTTGTAGTCCAGACATAGCGTTCCTTAATGCTGCAACGTCTTGATCTGATGAACTTGCAGTATCAGGAAATGCAAGTAATGATTTGTCTTCTACGTCTTCAATTGGAATTTCAGAATCTATTTGAATTCCGTTAATATCTCCCCTTAACTCTATAACAAGACTTCCTGTCCTAGTTGGAATTATTTTAGAGTGATAGTATCCTGCCTGTGGATCAGAGTCAATATCAAGTGTTTTTCCTAATCCACCAGATTTTACAACTGCTACTAAACTTTTGAATGCATTTTTTATTCCACTTTGTCCATCAGAGGTATTTTCATTAATTTCAAAAGTAATCGCATTCATAAAACCAACAAGCGGCGGCTCGTTCTGCCAACCCACTTCAATTTCAAGATTTTCTATTGTTATGGTTTTGTGTGCATAAGCTGAAGAGAATCCACTAACAAGCAATAGT
>Ga0233416_10000667_pt1 | contig 10615 bp, 11 predicted proteins | sample Sediment_Towuti__2_FD_188638 | JGI IMG/M metagenome (GOLD analysis project Ga0233416, IMG submission 188638) | Sediment microbial communities from Lake Towuti, South Sulawesi, Indonesia - Sediment_Towuti_2014_0_MG | ecosystem: Environmental > Aquatic > Freshwater > Lake > Sediment | place... | reverse complement strand
CCGGTTGCGGGCGCTGCTCACGGAACAGGCTGCGCAGCGGGGTGTCCGGCTGGCCTTGCCCCCGATGGTCTACTGCACCGACAATGCGGCCATGATTGCCGCGGCCGGTCGTCACGCGCTCCTGACCGGTCGACGCCCGAGTCGCGACGTGGATATTCAACCGGCGCTTCAGGTTGCGCCCAGGCGCAGGCCTATTCTGCGGAAGGAGCCCGTCCATTCCTGATATCCGAGGTCAAATCGCAGGACTTCGTGCCAGCCAGGTCGCGGCCGTCGAGCGGTTGTACCGACGTCGTGTCCCGTACGACAAGATCCTCTCTCCCGAGCTGGCCAGAACGATGTGTCAGCTCACATTGGAGATCCGCCGTCCCATCGCGGCGCTCCTCACGCGTCGTGGCCTCGTCCAGGAGATTATCGTGGGAACGGATCTCTCCCTGTCTCCCACGACCGTGGCGAAGTTCCGTGCTGGCCCCCGTTCATTGAGGGGACTGAGGGTCATCCGAACGCAACTGCATGATCAACCGCTCAGCCAGGAATCGCTGACGGACCTCGCGTATCTTCGTCTCGATCTGATCGGCACCCTCTCGGTCCTGCCGGACGGTAACCCGGGCCATCTGTACCTCGCGCATCTCCTGCCGCCTGATGGAACCGGCCGACTCTGCAAAATCCTGAAGGCGGTTCCGTTTCATCAATGTTCGATCGTCTTCGACGGTTTCATCGAAGAATTGGAGGCAGACATGCAGGCGGCGCGCGCCCATCACGCCGTCAAGGATGTCGCCGAGTCGGCGATTCTCGTCAGTGCGTCACCGCAGGGACGCGCCGAGCAGGAGGAGCGTCTCCTCGAACTCGCCGAACTTGCAGACTCGGCTTCGGTAACGGTCATTGATCGTATCGCGCAGCGCACGCCGGACAGCCACCAACGCTATCTGTTGGGGAGCGGAAAATTGAAAGAAGTGCTGATCCAGACGCTCCACAAAGGCGCCGACATGGTAATTTTCGACCAAACGCTCTCCCCGGCGCAATCGCGTGCGATCGCCGAAATCACCGACATGAAAGTCATCGACCGTACTCAGCTTATCCTCGATATTTTTGCCAGGCGGGCGCATAGCCGGGAAGGGAAGGTGCAGGTCGAATTGGCGCAATTGCGGTACGTGCTTCCCAGACTGTCCGGGAAAGGCACGCAGCTCTCGCGGCTCGGCGGTGGGATCGGGACCAGAGGACCAGGCGAAACCAAGCTGGAAACGGATCGACGCCGCATTCACGACCGAATCACGCATCTCGAGCGCGAACTCGCCCACTTTACGCGACACCAGGACCAGCGTCGGGCGCGGCGCGGGCGCCATGGCCTGCCGGTTGTGTCACTGGTGGGGTACACGAATGCCGGCAAATCCACCTTGCTCAACGTATTGACGAAGAGCCGTGTCTCGGCGGAAAATCGCCTCTTCGAAACACTGGATACGACCAGCAGGCGACTCCGCTTCCCGCAGGACCGTGAGGTGATCGTTACCGATACGGTCGGGTTCATCCGGGACCTCCCGAAGGAACTGGTCGGCGCCTTCAGGACGACCTTGGAAGAGTTGCGCGAGGCCGATCTGTTGCTCCATATCGTAGACGCCAGTGCAACCGATATCGACGTGCAAATCACCTCCGTTTTGGACATTCTCCGTGAGCTCAATCTCGACGCTATTCCGCGTATGCTCGTGTTCAACAAGTGCGATCGTCTGCCATCCCACGAGCGTGCGCCGCTCTGCCGTCGCTACTCTGCCATCGGGATTTCCGCGCTCGAGCCGTCGACATTACCGCCGCTGCTTGCCGGTCTGGAGGCGCATGTCCGGTCCCTGACGGAGGTTCGGATGGAAGGGCATCAGCCGACCGATCAGGGGCGAAGTGATCACATCGGCGCCTGGTTCGAACACGCAATCCCATCTTCTCGGCTGCGATGACACCCCGAACGAAGCGCCCCACCCCCTCCGCCGGACGCCCTTCTCGGATTGCCGCGATGCTGTACTGCTCCATGCCTACGGCGAACATGGAGCTGACCCATCGCACCCCGTGGGAGCTCCTAGTCGCCACCATCCTCTCGGCCCAATGCACCGATCAGCGTGTGAATCAAGTGACGCCGGGCCTCTTCAAGCGATACCGGACGCCTCTTGAGTTCGCCCGGGCCAAGCCCGAAGACCTGGAATCCCTGATCAGGACAACCGGGTTCTATAGGAGCAAAGCCAGGAATCTGATGGGATGCGGACAGGTCGTCGCCGAACGATTCAATGGGCAGGTCCCGTCGTCCATGGGGGAATTGATTTCGATTCCCGGAGTCGGCCGGAAAACCGCCAATGTCATCCTAGGCTCGGCGTTCGCGAAACCGGCCGTGGTGGTCGACACCCATGTGAAGCGCGTGGCCAAGCGACTTGATCTGACCCGCTCCGACGATCCCGAGAGGATCGAGCACGATCTTCAGCTCATTTTCCCGCAAAAGGACTGGACCGGAGTGTCGCAAAGGTTGCTCCTGCACGGCCGGTATGTCTGTCTGGCGCGTAAACCCAACTGTGGAGCCTGTCCGTTGGCCGAGGTCTGCGATTGGAAAGGAAAGCTGCGGTCATGATCACGAGTATGACAGGGTTCGGCAGGCGACAGGGTGCGTGGCAAGATGGCCTAGTCACCGTCGAAGTCCGTTCCGTGAACCACCGATTTCTGGAGATCGGACTCCGTCTGCCGAAATCGATGGGACACCTTGAGGAAAGGTTCAAGAAGATCGTTCAAGAGCACTGTACTCGTGGCCGCATTGACCTGACGGTGTTGCTGCAAGGTGGTCGGGGAGGCGTGCGCACGCTCCAGCTTGACGTCGGATTGGCGAAGCAGTACCATCGGAACCTCCGCACCCTCCAACGTACCCTAAAGCTTGGAGGTTCCATTGACATCGCGCTTGTCGCAGGGTTTCGCGACATCATCGCGCTATCGGATCAGCCGGTGGAGGATCCGAAGCTGGCGAAGCTTGTGGAACGGCTTGGTCTGCAGGCCCTGCACGATCTGATGAAGATGCGGAAAAAAGAAGGAGCGTTGCTTGCCGGTGACATCCTGGGCCGTCTCGCTACGATCAGGGAGTTGAAAGGGCGGGTGGCTGGACGCGCGCCTGCCATTGCGCAGGAGGTTTTTGCCCGGATGAAGCTTCGGGTGGAAAAGCTGCTGGGCGGTGACATTCCAGACCTTCCCAGGCTTCACCAGGAAGTCGCGCTCTACGCCGATCGTTGTGACATTACGGAAGAATTGGTCAGATTGGACGCGCATATGGTACAGTTTCAACATACGGTACACGGTGTCGAATCGGCGGGAAAGACACTGGATTTTCTTCTCCAGGAGATGGCCCGGGAGATGAATACCATCGGATCGAAGGCGAATGACAGCGCGATCACGGCCGTCGTCGTCCAGATGAAGGCTGAGCTCGAGCGCGTTCGAGAACAAGTACAGAACGTGGAATGACCACCGCCATGCCCATAAGTGCGCGTCCGTCCGGCTCCGCCGAGGGCCAGCCTATCGTTGAACGTCGGGGAATCCTGTTCATCATTTCTGCGCCGTCCGGGACCGGGAAGACGACGCTGTGCAAGCAAATCGCGGCGTCCGTGCCGGGGCTCTGGCATTCCGTGTCCGTCACCACCAGAAGGCCCCGTCCGGGGGAGGAGAGCGGACGCGAGTACTTCTTTGTCGAGGAAAAGCGGTTCCAGGATATGGTCGCCCGCCACGAGTTCCTGGAATACGCCCAAGTGTACGGCCACTGGTACGGAACACCGCGCAAGGCGTTGATGGACAAGATGGAGCAGGGGATCGACGTCCTGCTTGAGATCGATGTGCAAGGCGCACTTCAGATCAAGAAAAAATTTGAGGATGCCGTCTATATCTTTCTCCTTCCGCCATCGATGGAGGCTCTCCGGACTCGACTGCAGAGCCGCGCTTCGGACTCTCCGGAAGAGATCCTGCGTCGTCTGCAGAAGGTGAAGGAAGAGGTGTGGAGCTTTCGCGAGTACTACTATATTGTCCGGAACGATGACCTCGTGCAGTCGCTTCACGAGCTGCAGTGCATTTTTCTCGCGGAGCGGCTCAAGACCAAACGGCTCAATATGAACTGGCTCGAACAGAATTTCATCCTCGAGAAAGAGCCCAAGCAGACGAATCGAGATATCTCAACCACCAAATAGCAGGGAGCCCGGACCACTATGATTGACATGCTCAGTTTGCTACCGCAGTACACCACCGATCAATTCGACTCGCGCCACCGGCTGGTGATTGTCGCCTCGCAGCGGGCCAAGCACTTGACCCAAGGCGCGAGACCAACCGGGGCCTCGCGTTTTACGAAAGAAACGACGATCGCGCTCGACGAAGTGTTGCGCGGCAAGATCACCTACCTGACCGGGAAAGAGGCGCGGGAAGCGATGAAGGAAGCCAAACGCGGAAAAGAGGGGGAGACCGAACGGCTTGCCATGATGACTGGCGAGGATGCCCGAGAGATCAAGAAGGAACTCAGCGTCTACGTGGACGATACGGACAAGCCGGCTGCGGCTTCGTCAGAGGAGTAGTCGGTGGATCTGGACCCATCGCCGGACGTCTTGCGGGGGAAACGCCTCGTATTGGGCGTGACAGGAAGCATCGCCGCGTATAAAGCGGTCAGCCTGCTTCGGGCTCTAACACGCGAAGGGGCGTCCGTTGCGGTAGTGATGACCCGGGCCGCCGCAAAATTTGTGACGCCGCTCACGTTCGAGGTATTGTCGGGGGCACGAGTCACGACCGATCTTTTTCAGGCGCACGAAGAGATGAAACATCTTTCCTTGCCGGAAGGGGCCCATGCGATCGTCGTCGCGCCGGCCACCGCCAATTTTGTCGCGAAGGCGGCGCTTGGCCTGGCGGATGATGTCCTGTCGACCATGCTGCTCACCGCCCGGTGCCCGCTGATCGTCGCTCCGGCCATGGATGGTCACATGTGGGCGCATCCGACCGTCATCGATCATGTGAGGACACTGCGGGCGCGCGGCGTGATCGTGCTCGATCCTGAGGAAGGGCCACTGGCGTCTGGTCAGGTCGCGCAGGGCCGCCTTGCCGAAGAATCCCGCATTCTGGAAGCGCTCCATCGCACCGTGAGCCCTCGCGGTGATTGGCAAGGCCAAAGGGTGTTGGTGTCCGCCGGACCGACGCAGGAAGCGATCGATCCCGTGCGGTTCCTTTCGAATCGTTCGTCGGGCAAGATGGGGTATGCCATCGCGGAAGCCGCACGCGATCGAGGGGCCGGGGTGGTATTGGTGACGGGTCCGACGGCCCTGACCCCGCCATCAGGAGTCACGGTGATTTCGGTGACATCGGCCAACGAGATGGCCGACGCCCTCTGCCGGCATTTTCCATCCGCTACGGTGGTGATCATGGCCGCCGCGGTCGCGGACTTTCGTGCCAAGCACCAGGCTTCTCAGAAACTCAAGCGGCAAGGCCAGGCAGAAGTTTCTCTCGAGCTGGAGGCGGCGCCGGACATCCTGGCCATGCTCTCTGCTCGACGGACATCCCAGGTGCTCGTCGGATTCGCTGCGGAGACCGACCAACTACTGGCCCATGCAAAGGCCAAACTGATCGGGAAAGGACTCGATTTGATCGTGGCGAACGACGTCACCCGAGAGGGGGCCGGGTTCGGGAGCGATGAGAACGCCGCCGTCATTCTTTCACGTGCCGGCCGGCAGCAGGAATTCGGGCTGATGCCGAAACGGCGGCTCGCCGACGAAATCTTGACAGCCGTGCAGAATTTCCGCGTCCAACACCGTCAGTCTGTCAACGTGATGGAGTAAATCGGACGATGGCCACAGGCTCACATAAAGCAACCAATGCAACGGAAATCGATCGCCTGGCTCTGGCGCTGGCCAAAGAGCCTGGCTCCAAGGCCTTTATTCCGCTGGCTGAGGAATACGGGAAAGCGGGGATGTGGGAGGAGGCAGCGGCCGTTCTTGAGGACGGGTTGAAGACCTATCCCAATTTCATCACCGCCATGGTGGCGCTGGGCCGAGCCTATGATCAGATGAACCAGCCGGTCAAGGCGAAGGCCATTCTGGAAGAAGCGGTCAAATTGAGCCCCGAAAATCTTCGCGCGCATCGAACATTGGCGAAGATTTATACCGCGCAGGGAACCAAGGAGGCGGCGCTGCGCTCCTGCCGTGTCATCTTGTCCGTCAACCCGCAAGACCAAGAGGCCTTGTCGCTCTGTACGATGCTTGGCGCCCCCGTTCCCCAGCAAGCGACAGGACCAGCGAGGCCGCCCGCGGCAAAACCGTCCGGTAAACCGGCTCAGGAGGCAGGGGTAGCTTCGACCGAAACCGTTCACCTCCAACCGGCCGGGGCTGATGCGCAACAACCGGCCGCAGCCGTCTGTGAATCGAGCGGTGAAGACTCCACCGCGAGCACGAGCGCCGCTCGGCCGACTCCCCATGACCGAAAGAGCGCAGTTGAAACGCGGCTCACACAGTGGCTGGCTTCCATCCAGGCCCGTCGTCGCGACCGTGATCGTCCCGCCGAATCAAAAACTGTAACTTCCTAAGTAGTTCAATAGTTTGACCATCCTGGACAGGGCTGCTAGAATGCCGACGCTTCAACCAGCCAGTAGGTAGCACAGAGATCTCGTCGGAGGCGGCTCGTACCCCACATGCTGCGTGTGCTCGTTCTGCATGGTCCCAATCTCAACCTCCTGGGTAGCCGCGAGGAATCCATCTACGGAACTGCCACGCTCGATGCCGTCAATGCCTCCCTGTCGAAGCTCGGCGACGAACTGGGGGTAGCCCTCGATATCCGCCAGTCAAATCACGAAGGGGAATTGGTGTCCTGGATCCAGGACGCCAGCAAGGGGTACCACGGGATTATCATCAATCCGGCGGCCTTTACCCATACGAGCGTGGCGATACGAGACGCGCTGGCGGCTGTCGGATTGCCTGCCATCGAGGTGCATCTGTCGAATATCCACAAGCGGGAGGAATTCCGCCGGTTTTCGTATGTTTCTGGAGTCGCCCTGGGGCAGATCTCTGGCCTCGGTTCAACTGGCTACCTGCTGGCGCTCCGGGGACTCTGCGAGCATCTATCCTCACGGCACTCGAACGACGCAAGTCCGAGCAGCAAATCGACCCGTGAGGCCGGGCCACGCAGCAATCGATAACAGCGGGATGTGTGTTCTCGTAAGATAAGGGAGTGCGCGGTGATTTCGACTGTTGATTTCCGGAACGGGGTTCGTTTGATGGTGGAAGGCGAACCATTTTATATCGTCGAGTTTCAGCACGTGAAACCTGGCAAGGGCGGAGCCTTTGTCCGGACCAAGCTCAAGAGCTACATTTCGGGAAATGTCCTGGACCGCACGTTCAGATCAGGGGAACGTTTCGAGGAACCGAATCTGGAAGAGCGGGAAATGCAATTTCTCTACGCGACCGGTGACTCCTACACGTTCATGGATACGGAGACCTACGAACAGTTGACTTTCGAGAAGAGTCAACTCGGAGAGAACGCCGATCTCTTGAAGGAAAACATGATCGTGAAGATCCTGATCTATGAGCACCGACCGATTGCCGTCGAACTGCCAATCTTCATTGAGCTGAAGGTTGTGGATGCGGAGCCAGGCGTGCGGGGCGATACGGCATCCGGCGGGACCAAACCAGCAATCGTGGAAACCGGCGCGACGGTCAAGGTGCCGCTCTATTTGGAGGTGGGGACGGTGATCAAGATCGATACCCGCACGAGATCCTACGTGGAGCGCGTCCGGTGAGCAGACGCCGATCGATCCGTTCAAGAAAAGCGGCGCGTCCGATCATCCTGCCGGCAGCCGCCGGCGGGCGCGCTCCGGAAACGCTCGTGACCGGCGCGCAGAACAAGCAGATTCAGGAGCTCATCGATCTGCTTCGTCGGAACAATCTGACGGAGTTGGAACTGGAACGGGAAGGCGTGCGGATCCGGATTCGCCACGAGATCGGCTCCAAGCCCGTCACGGTGTCGGCGCAGGAAGCGGTCCCGGCCGCGTCCCAACCAACCGCTCAGCCTGCTGCGATGCCAGGTCCGTCGCCGGAACAGAGCCCATCCCTGGTGACCATCGTCTCGCCCATCGTGGGGACCTTCTACCGATCTCCGTCCCCGGATGCCGATCCCTATGTCGAAGAAGGTGACTTCGTGAAAAAAGGCCAGGTGCTGTGCATCGTCGAAGCGATGAAGCTCATGAACGAGATCGAGTCCGAGGCGGATGGGCGCATCGTCAAGATTCTGGCGGAAAGCACCAAGTCGGTCGAATACGGCCAGGCGCTCTTCCTGATCGATCCCAACGCCGCTCCATAATTGGAGCCGGTCCTCGCCATTGCGTCGGAGCTGAGGCGTGTTCAAGAAAATCCTCATTGCCAATCGCGGAGAAATCGCGCTGCGGGTGATCCGAGCCTGCAAGGAACTGGGGATCAAGACGGTCGCCATCCATTCCGAAGCCGACGCCGCCAGCCTGCACGCCCGGGCCGCCGACGAGAAGGTGTGCGTCGGACCGCCGGAAGCCGCGCTGAGCTACCGCAATATTCCGAACGTGCTGAGCGCCGCTGAGATCACGGGCGCCGATGCCATCCATCCGGGGTATGGCTTCCTTTCCGAGAACGCCCATTTTGCAGAAGTCTGCGAATCGATCGGGATCAAGTTCATTGGCCCCACGTCCGAGAACATCGCGATGATGGGGGACAAGGCGAAGGCGCGGGAAATCGTGGCCAGGAGGGGCCTTCCGGTGACACCGGGCAGTCCGGGCGAAGTGCGCAGCGAGGAGGATGCCTTGCAGGCTGCCCAGAAAATCGGTTTTCCCGTCATCATCAAAGCCACGGCCGGAGGCGGGGGACGCGGCATGCGTGTGGTGAACCATGCCGAAGCCTTGGGGCGGGCCTTCCAGTCCGCGCAAGCCGAGGCGAAATCGACCTTCGGGAACGAGGGCGTCTACTTGGAACGGTACTTTTTGGAACCGCGTCACATCGAAGTCCAAGTCTTGGCCGACCATCGGGGCCACGTCGTGCACCTCGGGGAGCGCGACTGTTCGATTCAACGCCGGCATCAGAAGCTGGTGGAAGAAACACCCTCGCCGGCGGTCGATGAGAAGCTCCGGCGGGAGATCGGGCGAGTCGCTGTGGAGGCCGTCAAAGCCGTGCACTATCGCAACGTCGGCACCGTGGAATTTCTCCTCGACAAGGATCGGAACTTCTTCTTCATGGAGGTCAACACCCGCATCCAGGTCGAGCACCCGATTACCGAAATGGTGACCGGCATCGACTTGATCAAGGAACAGATTCGACTGGCGGCGGGCCATCCGCTCGTGATCCGGCAGCAGGACGTCGTCCTCAACGGCCACAGCGTGGAATGCCGGATCAACGCGGAGGATCCGGAGAAGTTCATCCCTTGCCCCGGTCAGGTCACGAAGTACAGCGCGCCGGGGGGGTTTGGTGTGCGAGTCGATTCGGCCATGGAAACTGGCGCAATGGTTGTTCCGCATTACGATTCGATGATCGCCAAGCTGATCACCCACGGTCGCGATCGGCAGGAATCCATGATGCGCATGAAGCGTGCGCTCGACGAATTCGTCATCGAAGGCATCAAGACCACCATCCCCTTACACCGTCGGATTTTCGACGATCCCGACTTCCAGAAAGGCCATATTTCCACCACCTTTCTCGATCGATTTCTGGGAAGCTGAAGTCGCGGAAGGTTGCCGACTCGACGCAGCGCCAGGCGCCCGTCGTCCCCGTCGTCCGCCTGCCCCTTGATTCCTCAGCCTGGCCGCGGGGGACACCGGGCAGGGAGGGATGGGCTTCACGAAGGTGATGCGCGATTTCTGCACGGCGCGGGCGGCCAGCATCGGATTGCGTGAATCGTGTCGGGCTTCCTGATAGAATTACCGTCACGAGCGTGCTTGCGGGAGACGTGATATGCGGCGTCTGGGTTTCATGATCGGAGTGGCTGCGGTCGGGCTGGCGATCGGCGGCTATGTGTTCTTCAACGGGGAACGCAAGACGCCGATCCGGTACCGAACGGCCGGCGTGGAGCGCGGGGCGGTCGTTTCGATCGTGAGCGCCACCGGGACCATCAACCCGGTCGTCTCGGTGCAGGTCGGCACCCAAGTTTCTGGGATGATCAAGAGTCTCCACGCGGATTTCAACTCGCGAGTCAAGGCCGGGGACGTCGTGGCGATCATCGATCCTGAGCCCTTCAAGGCCCGTCGCGAGCAGGCCTCGAGCAACCTCGAGATGGCCCGATCGACCGTGGTTCGGGCCAAGACGGATCTGGCGCAGCGCAAGCGGGAGCTCGACCGTGCGCAATCACTGGTGGCTCAACAATTTGTCTCACAGAGTGATGTCGATATCGCTCTGACGAACTCCCAAAGCGCGGAAGCGCAGGTTCGTGTGGCTGAGGCGCAGGTCCGGCAAGCCGAGGCGGTCTTGAACTCCGCCGAGCTGGAACTGAAGTATACGGTGATCCGGTCCCCGGTCGACGGCATTGTCGTCGCGCGTAACGTGGAGGTTGGTCAGACGGTGGCCGCGAGTTTCGCGACGCCGAACCTGTTTCTCATCGCCCTGGACCTGACGAAGATGCAGGTGTACACCAACGT
>Ga0233416_10000666_pt1 | contig 10618 bp, 19 predicted proteins | sample Sediment_Towuti__2_FD_188638 | JGI IMG/M metagenome (GOLD analysis project Ga0233416, IMG submission 188638) | Sediment microbial communities from Lake Towuti, South Sulawesi, Indonesia - Sediment_Towuti_2014_0_MG | ecosystem: Environmental > Aquatic > Freshwater > Lake > Sediment | place... | reverse complement strand
AACAATGGGGGTTCAACTCCCTCACCGCCCACTGATCAAGCCCCCTTGGTGAAATGGACATCGCACCGGGCTACGGACCCGGGGGTACAGGTTCGATTCCTGTAGGGGGTATCTGCCGGGATGGCGCAACTGGAAGTCGCTCCAGACTTAGGATCTGGCTGTTGCGGGTTCGAATCCCGCTCCCGGTATCAACTGGCCTTGAGGAGGGCAAATGAGCTACGCGGAGAATGTTCGAAGATCTATGACTGTCCAGGAGGCGAGAGAGTTCATCCTGGCGCATCGAGAGAACGGCGTGGACTGCCCATGCTGCGGTCGACTCTGCAAGGAGTACCCACGCACACTGAATCGCCCGATCGCCCTGTGGTTGGTCTGGTTGGTGAGGGAGTACGAGAAGAACCCGGGGTGGATCGACTTCCATCGAGCACCGCTCATCCAGGGGCGACGTGGTGGAGGGGACAAGGAGAAGCTGAAGCATTGGGGCTTCCAGCAGACACGCCACAACGAAGATCCGGACAAGGGTGAGTCAGGGCTCTACCGGCCGACTCCCTCTGGCATCGCCTTCGTGAAGGGCAAGATCAGCGCCCCGGCCAAGCTCGTCATCTACTGTGATCGGGTGATCGCAAGATCCAAGAAGCGCGTCACGATCTCCGACGCTCTGAAGAAGCCCTTCGTCTACAGCGAGCTGTTCGACATCAACGAGCTGCTCACGGCGAAGGATCGCTAGTACAGCGCCGCCCTGGGCGGCACGGCAGCAGGGAGGAGAGGGTCTCCTCGCCGCTCTCATAAAGCGGACATTCTCAGTTCGATCCTGAGTGCTGCCACCAAGCTCCCATACCGCAACTGGCAGAGGGGTCGGCCTAAACCCGATCAGTCTGGGTTCGAATCCCAGTGGGAGCACCGGGACGTGGAGCAGCCTGGAAGCTCGCCTGACTGGGGGTCAGGAGGTCGCTGGTTCAAATCCAGTCGTCCCGACTACGAGCTAAGGAAGAGAGCGAGAAGCTCTCTGAGAGGTGGGAGGAGGCGGCTACTTCTTGGGGGGAACGACGGCGTCCTTGATCGACTTGCTGAGGCGGAACTTGCAGACGGTCTTGGCGGCGATCTTGATGCTCTCGCCCGTGGCGGGGTTCCTGCCCATGCGGGCCTTGCGCTGCTGCTTCACCAGCTTCCCGAAGCCGGGCAGGGTGAAGACGCCCTTCTTCTTCGCCTCGTTCACCGCGAGCGTCTGAAGCTCATCGAGGAACTCCGCGGCCACCTTCTTGGGCTGGTCGAGGTGCTCGGCGAGATGGGCAACAACCTGGGTCTTCGTCATCGGTTTCGCGTCCATGTCTGTCTCCTTGCAAGGTAATGGATGGACATCGTTCTTATGCCCACAGATCGATCTTTTTTGCTACCGTAGCCCAAATGGAAGAGGCACCAGCTTGAGGGGCTGGGTGTTGGGAGTTCGAGTCTCCCCGGTAGCACTTTGCCCGGGTAGCCCAACTGGCAGAGGCGTCCGCCTCAAGAGCGGAAGGTTGAGGGTTCGAATCCCCCGCCGGGCACTGCGTGACCACGATCCACTAACCAGCTAGGATGGGAACATGACCTGGCACCAATGGAGAGACTGACATGGAACGGACGCTGCTGCTGAGCAATGGATACGAGCCAATCGCCACGATTGGGTGGCAGCGGGCGATCAGCCTGCTGACGCTAGGCAAGGTAGAAGTGATCGAGGAGTACGACCGGGAGGTCCGGTCCACGCACCTCGTGATCAAGCTCCCGGCAGTGGTCCGTCTTGTGAACTTCTTCCGCAGGCACAAGCAGCGGGTGAAGTTCTCCAGGCAGAACATCCTGGCCAGGGACAAGTGGTGCTGCCAGTACTGCGGTCAGAAGGTGAAGACCGAGAAGATGACGATGGACCACGTGGTCCCCAGGGCCCAGGGCGGCAAGACCGAGTGGGAGAACATCGTCACCTGCTGTGAGGACTGCAACGCCAGGAAGGCAGACCGGACGCCGGCGCAGGCCAAGATGAGGCTGCGTGCGAAGCCGGTCAGACCAGACTGGGTTCCGGTCTTCACCATCCAGCTCACTGGGAGCGTCCCAGAACAGTGGGCCAGCTACCTCTACTGGAACACCGAGCTGCAAGCTGGTTGACACAGGTTCTCAGGCTGCTACGATGTGGTTCTCAGCCTTCTGCCCTCCTCAGTGTAGATCGCTGGGCCAGTAGGCCCCCTCGGGCAACCGAGGGGGCTTTTCTTTACCCTCTGATCAGAACGCCCTTGTAGAAGCTGGCCCACCTGTACCGCTCGAACTCGGTGGTCATCTGGTCGAGCAGCTCGAGCGTGATCGGATCCGATCTCTTGATGGGAGTGTGGTTCTCTCGCAGGTAGATCGGAGGCCACTTCTTCTCTCGCTTGAAGAACCCGTGGCACTTCGGACAGACCCGGACCATCTTCCCGGACAAGTTCTTTCCCAGGTGCAGCGGTCCGGGCTCGAGCTCCTCCATGCAGTGTCGGCACCAAGTCATCGTCTCCTCCGACAGGATGTACCTGCCGTCTCAGTCGTCTGTTAACCCCCTGTGGTCCACTTTCCTCATGTTCGTGAAGACGGCCGGCGTTGCAGGCCCTACCCCAATACAGCGAACCGTGACACCCCCGATAAGGGTCCCCCTTTCGGGGGGAACGGCCCGTGCCTTCCTCGCCTTCGGGGCTTGACAGCGTGCGGACAGGAATTATCATAGGGGCATGACATCTCGAGCTTGACAGTCAGCCCCTCGCGGCCAACCCCATCACCCACTACATCGTTGTCCGGCCCGACCTCCCTCTCGGCCTGCTAGCCGCCCAGGTGACGCACGCCGCTGGAGAGAGCGCAGGAGGCCCCCTGAGCCCCGGTACGTTCGCGGTGGTCCTCCAGGCGCCCCAGGACCGTCTGGAGGCACTGGAGAGGCTCCTGGAGGCTCAGGGAGTGCCCCACAGGGCTATTCGGGAGAACGACCCGCCCTACAGCGGGGAGCTCATGGCCATCGGCATCCAGCCGGGGGAAAGGAGCAAGCTGAAGAGGTATGTGAGCAGCTTGTCCCTGCTTCGCTAGGAGTTCTGCGGGCAGGGTCGGAAAGATGTGACCGGGGAGGTAGCTCACAGGTGAGCGCCAGGGACGCCTTCGGGCGGGCCCTGGAGGTGGTGGTTCGACTCCATCCCTCCCCATCGGGGGCATCTTGGGACCGCTTGATCCTGGGGTGTCCCCGAGCCATGCGCTCGTAGCCGAGTGGCTCAGCGGCCGGCCCAAGCAACCGGCAGACGGAGGTTCGATTCCTCCCGGGCGCGCTTGACCTTCCTCCCTCACACGGATACTCTGGTTCCGTGAGCTGGCAGAAGTCCTGACGTGGCGTCAGGCAGAAGTCCAGCGGGAGGACAACATGGAGTACGGTGCATTCGCACTGGAAGTGCGCGTCCACGGGCGCGCGGTCAAAGAGTACAGACACGGAGACGAGATCTGGATCGAGGGCCGGAAGGGGACGGAGTTCGTCCTGCGGCTGGAGAACAGATCGAACAAGCGCATCCTGGCGGTGCCCACCATCGACGGGTTGTCGGTGATGGACGGCAAGGAGGCGAGCTTCGACTCCAATGGCTACGTGCTGGGGCCCTACCAGCACCTCGACATCCCGGGCTGGCGGCTGGACAACGACAAGGTAGCCAGCTTCCGCTTCAACAAGACTGGCAAGAGCTACGCCGCTCAGTCCGGCACGCCCGGCAACATCGGGATCATCGGCTGTGCCTTCTTCGAAGAGAAGGTGCCTCAGGTCATCCTTCGCTCCACCGGCCTGGGGAGCACTCCAGGGATCAAGGTGCATGGTGCTGGGGCGCTCATGGACTGGATGCCTTCCAGCTTCTGCTCCTTCGACAAGGGAACTCCGATCGCCAACTACAGTGGCTCGGCGTCAGAGACGAACTGCTGCGCAGATCTGGGTCAGTCTCGAGGCATCCAGGAGGAGTGCCACGTCATGAGCTCGAACGTCTCCCCGTCTCTCGGCACCGAGTTCGGATCGGAGATGGGTCATCGGGTGGTGACCACCACCTTCAACCGGCCGGAGAAGCCCGCAGTGGAGATGGCCATCAGGTACGGGGACCGGGACGAACTCCGCCAGCGCGGGGTCGACTTCGACCAGCGGCCGGTGGTGGCCCACAAGCCCTCGGCCTTCCCCAAGGAGGAGGTGGGCTGCAAGCCGCCTCCTGGCTGGCAGGGAAAGTAGTTGACGGTCTCGGACGGGTTTGTTCATACTGGACTCTACTCGAAAGGGGCTCGGCCGGCTCATCCACGGACGGGGCTCCGACAACGACGAACTGATGCATGCCCTCGAGAGTAGGATCGGTGGGCCGGGCTCGGTGAGGAGCTAAAGAACGGCCGACAGATCGGAAATCGGCCGGTTGACCTCCCCGGTACTGGAGGTCGTTGATGCGGGGTGGTGAAGCGGCATCACGCCTGGTTCATACCCAGGAGATCGCAGGTCCAACTCCTGCCCCCGCTAACAGAGGCATAGGTACAGCTCCTCTCAAGCTTTGCCGGAGCCTCTATGGCCCCCCGGAGTGATCCGGGGGGCCTTTTTCATGAGGCTACTGATGCCGATCTGTCTTCCCGCCGGGGATGAGCTTCAAGCCACGCTGTTGGATGGTCGTGAGGATCGCGTCGGTCAGGTACTGGCGCTGCCCACAGAACGGGCAGAAGCCAGGGATCTGAGGCTGGAGTATCCCCTCCGCCTGGTCCAGGACAGCCACCAGGTACACCATCTTGCAGGCCGTGCACGCTAGGACGATGTCTTCCTCTTCCATCACCACGACTCCTCGAAGACCTCGAAGTAATCCTCGAGCTTCCGGCTGTTGTTCGCGATGGACACCCAGAAGCTGGCCAGGGCCTCGAGTGACTGCTGGATCTCGTAGGGCTTGAGGTGCCCGTGCTCGAGCAGTGCCAGGCACACCTCCTGGATCGGCTTGTGGGTGCGCGGTATCCGCTTGACTCGCGGGTAGCACTGCACGTCGATGGTGATCGGGATGGTCACGGCTTGAGCATTCTCTGGAGGTGCACCAGGGGCGTCTCCTCCGCGGCTATCGCCACTGACTCCAGCATCACCAGCCGGTAGATCTCTCTCATCCATAGGTTCTCCTCCTTCAGCCCAGGGTACTCTGGCATGTACACGCGGTGGCCGGAACAGACCATCGCATCTTCATCTTGGCACCATCGGTAGGTCTGAGCGATCCACCCATGCGTGCGGTGGACTTCCTTCATCGGCAACATCGGCGCGCGTTCGTCTGGGTCCTCGTCCTTCAGCAACTCGAGGAAGGTCAGCAGGTGGTCCCCGGTGTCCCATAGGGCAACGGTGAACTGCTCGCCGTCGAGATCAATCAGCCCGAAAAGATTGGGGAGCGGGCCGTGCTCTGGGTGCATCGGATCTAGGACAGCCTTGGGAGACCATTCTCCTGGCGGTGGTAGATCGATGTCTCTCACGTACTCGATCATGGGTTAGCTCCTACGTGGTCAGAAGTACTTAGCTTATGCCACAGAACCTTGATCCCTTCCCTGAAAAACCGATCCGGACTGTGTCATAAGGGCCACACTCGCCGTCGGAGACTTACCTCTCCATTGGTCACTTTTGGTCACTTTGGGGATTGACAAAGGGAACAGAAGTGAACAATCTGGTGGACGGCTGAGACGATCAAACACAGGAGGATCAGCTATGGGTTACAAGAACGATCACATCAAGGTCCTGAAGGTGCTGGCGTCCGCCCTGCCGAAGCGGCCGACCTTCACCACCAACGACATCGTCGAGAAGGCGTTCAAGAGCGCCGATGACGGTGACCGTCGGGTCCGGAATGCCTACCGGATGATCAGGAAGAACGACCACGCGGAGATCGCCGATCGGGGCGAGTATCGCCTCACCCAGAAGGGCGCCTCCTGGTTCGAGAAGGCCGAGAAGGAAGGGTTCAAGACCCCCGCGGCGGAGAAGAAGGCCCCTGCGAAGAAGAACCCCTCCAAGAAGGTGGTGAAGGCCAAGCCGAAGGCGAAGCCCAAGGCCAAGGCCAAGCCGAAGGCGAAGCCGGTCGCCAAGAAGACGCCGGCGAAGGCCAAGCCGAAGAATCCCACGACCAAGGCCAAGCCGCCCGTGAAGGCCAAGAACCCCACGACCAAGGCCAAGAACCCCAAGTCCAACGGGGCAGGCAAGCCGGCGGAAGCGAAGCCGAAGGAGGAGGCCAAGAAGGACGTCTCCTCTTCCCAGCTGGCCTTCTAGGTCACGCACAGCTTGAACAACCCGGTAGAGCCCCGCTCGGGGCTCTACCCCTGTCTGGAGGTGCCGTTGGCCACGGAGTCAGATCAGAACAACCTGGAGAAGTACGAGCAGGCAGTCTTCAACTACAAGCGCGCCCAGGAGGAGCTACTAGAGGCCCTCCATCAACTTCACAAGGGCGGTGTCTATCCGTCGCCTCCAGGACAGCTTCGCTTCCACTTGCCGGATGAGCGTCAGGGGACCACCCACAAATTCGAGATCGGGTTCAGGGAGGATGGCCTGGAGGGGTACGTCACTTCCGGCCTCTACACTGACGGAAGGCCCGGCGAGATCTTCATCACGGTGTCGAAGGAAGGCACGTTCGCATCTGGCGTGCTCGACATCTTCGCCACCACCTTTTCGATCGCGCTCCAGAGCGGCGTGCCGCTGGAGACGTTGATCACGAAGTTCAAGCACGCCAGGTTCGAGCCATCAGGCATGACGAAGAACCCCAAGATCCAGAACGTGGGGAGCGTGATCGATTATGTCATGCGCTGGTTGGAGTTGAAGTATACTGACAAAACTGGAGAGTGAGATGGAAGACAGCAGATACCAGTTCAGTGCCGAGGAGATGGCCCAGTTGATCGCCGCTCTCGGCTACTTCCTCGAGAAGGAGTGCAACACCCTCTGCATGGACGACGAAGAGGACCGGGGGACTCTGGCCGGCAAGCTCGCCGCCTGGCTGATGAAGGACAAGAACATCACGGTCAGCCCCGAGAAGCTGCTCCCCAAGGCGCAGTACTTCCTGAGCTTCAACGTCGTCGATGAGACGAGTGGAGACCACATCATCCGTCTCGTTCTGAAGCGAGCTCGGGAGATGACGGATGGCGACTTCCTCCAGATGCAGAACTTCTTCTGGGTGACGGTCGGCCGGGCGATTCGGGACAACCAGGACATCATCCGGACCCTCAACGCCGGCGGCATCGTGGTCGAGATCGACCCGCCGGCACAGCCGGCGCCAGGTGGGGCGTTCGCATAGGAGGCCGAGATGGAAGAGAAACAGGCCGAGATCAAGCCCATGAAGGTCCAGATGGTTCCGCAGGAGCCAGAGGTCGACCGCAAGACCGAGCTGCTGAGGAAGAAGGCTCGGGAGCACGACCGGCTGCCGCCGGCGGAGGAGAAGGAGCTCCAGGGGATCCTGGCTGCCGAGGCTCTGGAGAAGCGCAAGGGCGCGGCTCTCCACAAGCTGTCCGAGCGAGCCGACAAGCATGGCCGCAAGCGGATCGGTGAGATCAAGCGGAAGATCACCGACCAGGTCGCCTCCTTCAGCACAGCGAAGGGGATGGACATCAACGTCGTTACGACTGACTTCAACAGCGCGGTGAGGGAGCTGGATCGCAACACCAAGAAGGCAATGCAGGAGATTCAGGAAACCCACAACCGCGCCAGGAAGGAGTTGGAGGCACAGAAGGAGAAGAGCCTGCAAGAGATCAGCGACAAGTACAAGTCGAAGTATGAGGAGGCCGAGCTGGAGATGGAGTCGCAGATCGAGGAGGTGGGCGGTGTGGTGGACGACTTCCAGGTGTCCATCCAGAGCCTGACGCTGGAGCAGCTCGAGGAGCTGGAGAAGAGCGGCGTTGTGGAGATCACCGCAGAGGGAAAGGGGGCGGACTTCATCACCGTGCCCGGCCATCACCCGTAACAAGGAGACCGGCATGCACTATCTACTAGCAGCGATCGTGTTCCTCGCCCCGCACATAGGGAAGCCGGTGGCGAAGAACTACGCCCGCATCATTAAGACCGAAGCCGCCCGCAAGGACATCGATCCGCTGCTGGTAGTGAGCTTCATCCACGTCGAGACCTTCCGGAAGTGGAATCCGCGAACCAAGAGCACGACCAACGACTATGGCCTCTGCCAGGTGCACGTCGCCGAGCGTGGCTCGGCGCGGTTCCTGGGCCGCGAGGAGGAGCTCTACATCCCGAAGGTCAACATCCGGGAGTGGACGCGCCTGGCAGCGATGTGGCGGAACTACCACCACACCAAGGAAGATCCTGCGGAGGCCCAGGGGCATATGTGGTGGGCCCACCTGAAGTGGGGCTACAAGGTGAAGAATCCTGGGCATGCCATGAAGGTGACGAAGCTCTACACGCTCTTGAAGAAGAAGTTCAGGCCCGAGTTGGAGAACGAACGGGTTGCACAGCTTGAGGAGGTGCGATGATCGAGGCGACAGACCTCCAGAATCTGAACCGGAGGCTCTCGAGCTGGGTGCCGGAGGCCATCAAGGCTTGGGCGTCCAAGTACGAGAACAAGAACGACAACTACGGCAACTCATGGTTGCTCACTGGTGAGACTCTCACCCTCTGGTTCCCACAAGGTCTACACCTGGACACGGCCCGTAGGCAGATCATGCATGGGCTGATCACCAGGATGCTCGACAAGCTCATCCGGGCGGCTCACATCGAGCTGGCTGGAGTCCAGGACAAGGTGGGGGAGAAAGCGTCCGAGACGTTCTTCGATCTCGGGGTCTACGCCTTCATGTCCGGCGTGGCGTGCTTCATGGAGGCAGGTGAGGAAGCGTTCCGTGAAGCACTACAGACACAGGCGGCGCCCAAGAAGCATGCGCTCGACAAGTAAAGAAGAGCGGGACCTGGCGCCGGTGGCGCCAGGTCCCCCGGTCCTATCTCTTGAGCCGGTACTTCTTCACCTTCTTCTTGCTGCCGCCGAACGCGGGAGAGGTGATCTCGACGAACTCCCTCCTCTCGCACATCGGGTGCTGCGTCTCCAGCTTGGCGTTGATCGTGCGGATGACGTCGGGCGTGGGGTCCTGGCCCTCATCCAGGACGATGTCCAGCGTCTTCCCTTCGTTGTCTTCGGCAGGCACGAGGTACTGGTGGCCGTCCACGCGGACCTCCAGATAGGCCGCGAGCTTCGCGCTCTTGGTGAGCGTGATGCCCTCACCGCGATCCTCGATCTTCTTGGGGAGGTGGCGAACGCGGTAGCCTTCGATGTTTCCTGCCAGATCAATTCGTGTGACGGCTCTGTCCTCAGACATGAGTCCTCCTTTGTGTGTTGCCCGTTAAGGGCCGTTTTGGGGGGCCGGAACAAAACTCTTATACCGTGGTCCCGCATCTTTTTCGGGAGGCCGAATGGGGAAGATTTTGATCGGAATCGACGAGGCGGGCATGGGTACGCTGGCCGGACCCGTGACAGCCGCGGTCGTCGTCATAGACACCGACGATGTCCCTCCCGGAGTGAGGGACTCCAAGGTGATGGGAGATGAGCAGCGAGAGGAACTCGCTGCCAAGATCATGGAAGCTGCCTTCGCATTCAAGACTGGCTACCGAACGCCAGAGCTGATCGACAAGTGCGGCATCTCTGCTTGCTGGGAAGGGCTGATGCAGGAGCTGGCGTGCTACGGGGACATGGTGAACTCGCTCTCGCTCTGTGGGGCAGAGATCATCGTGGATGGCAACCGCTTCATCCCGAACTACCCGAAGGTCAGGCCGGTGGTGAAGGCGGATGCCACGCACCCAGCAGTCTCAGCCGCCTCGATCTTGGCGAAGTACGTCCAGTGCTGCTGGATGGACGACTACCACAAGGAGTATCCTCGGTACGGGTTCAACCACCACCGAGGCTATGGAACGCCAGAGCACATGTTCACGCTGAAGGAGTTCGGACCATGCCCGATCCATCGGAGAAGCTACAAACCGATCAAGAGACTCCTTTCTCGGTGATGTGGTTCGCTACTCACCAGGGGACGATCTACGAGATGCCGGACCTGCTGGAGCACCAGGTGGGGGAGATCCACCACATGCTGGACAAAGGCGGTGGTGAATTGATCATCATCACCAACGTCAGTGGAGTGATGCTGTCCATCCCCAGGCGAATCATCAAGACGGCTGGGGTGGGGGACCGCTGCTTCTGGGAGGCGCCGTGAAGTCTAGATACGTCGACACCTGCATCAACTGCAAGTCCAAGCTGCCGGAGAAGCCGTTCGTGTTCCAGGGCGTGGTGATCTGCGAGAACTGCTTCAAGGTCGTCAGCCACTGTGTGCAGAAGACCAAGAAGGAGCTGAACATGCTCTTCTTGGTCTACACTGATATGCTGCGGGCTGCTCTGGTGAAGGGGGAGCTGCACTTCCCCCCAGCCGTGCCAGAGGGGCAGGAGATGCCCGTGGCTGAGTTCTCGCGCGCATTCACCAGACTGGTGGAGAAGATAGGAGGCCGAAATGCCCAAACAGAAAAAGGGCCCAATGGCAAAGGCCAAGTGCCTGAGCTGCGGGTGGACGACCGAGACGCCGATGGACAAGTACCACATCGGTGACATGATCCAGCCGTACCCGGGAGGAGGGGTCTACGGACGATGCCGCAACTGCATGAGAGAGG